>Ga0111538_10010296_pt1 | contig 12444 bp, 6 predicted proteins | sample SoiMethybrSBSTD1_FD_79669 | JGI IMG/M metagenome (GOLD analysis project Ga0111538, IMG submission 79669) | Bulk soil microbial communities from a Populus tree surrounding site in Tennessee, USA - Soil MetaG P. TD hybrid SBSTD1 (version 2)... | ecosystem: Environmental > Terrestrial > Soil > Tree...
GACGACCTCGTCCGAGTAGATGATCTCGTCCTCCGGCGGCGTCAGCGCCGCGAGGATGCCGAGCCCGAGCCGGGGGAGGAGCGCCGACTCCTCCGTTGCGGGGGCGACGAGCTCGATCTGCATGCAGCGCCCCTAGCACACGCGGGGCCCGTCGTGTATCCCGCGGCGCAGCCGATGCTCGCGCCGCTGCGGCCCGCCGACCTTCCCGAGAAGCAGCAGTCCTTCTGGCAGCTCGTGGGGCCGGGCGCGGTGCTCGTCGGGCTCGCGATCGGCGCGGGCGAGCTCATCGTCTGGCCGCGCCTCACGGCGATGTACGGCGCCGGCATGACGTGGGCGGCCGTCCTCGGCGTGCTGCTCCAGCTCGCGATCAACGTCGAGATCGGCCGCTACACGCTCGCGACCGGCGAGTCGATCTTCAGCGGCTTCATCAGGCTCTCGCATCACTGGGCCGTGGCGTTCCTGCTCCTCACGGTGGCGTGCTGGATCCTCCCCGGCTGGGCGCGCGCCTGCGGGGGTGCGCTGAAGGCCCTGCTCGTCGGCCCCGACGGGCCGGGGAGCCCGTGGATGTGGACGGCGGTGACGTTCGCGATCGTCGCCGCCATCCTGTTCGGGCCGCGCGCCGTCTACGCCTCGCTCGAGCGCGTGACCGAGGCGATGGTCGCGATCATCATCGTCGGGCTGCTCCTCATCGCGACGGCCGTCGGCACGTCGGCCGACTGGCGCGCGCTGGCCGCCGGCGCCGTCGACATCCCCTACCGGCACCCGGACATGCCGTCGTACGCGCTCTTCTCGGCGATCGTCTTCGCCGGCGCCGGCGGGACGGCGAACCTCTTCTACTCGTTCTACCTGCGCGACAAGGGCTGGGGCATGGGGAGCCGGATGCCCCGCATCATGAACCCGCTCCGCCAGCGGGAGGAGACGAGCATCGAGGCGGGCTGGGTCCCCCGCGACACGCCGGAGAACCTTCGGCGGTGGAAGGTGTGGTTCGCGCACCTCCAGCGCGACCAGGTGGCGTTCTTCTGGTTCCTCAACACGCTCACCATCCTCCTGTTCATCTTCGGCGCGCTCGCCGTGCTGCACGCCCGCGGCATCGTGCCGGGCGAGGAGAACCTGGTGTGGGACGAGGCGGCCATCCTCGCCAGCGTATGGGGCGGCCCGGGGCGCGTGCTGTTCCTGGTCATCGGCCTCGCCTGCCTCCTCTCGACGCAGCTGACACTCGTCGACGGCGTCGCGCGCTCGATCGCCGACATCGTCCACAGCGCGTACCCGGCCGCACGCGTCCGCTCGACGAGCTGGTGGTACGGCGTCAGCGCCTGGACGTGGATGGTGATCGGCTGCGTGCTGACCTATCTCTGGGAGGGGCTGCCGGCGTTCCTCTTCCTCCTGAGCGCCGGCTTCTTCGGCGGCATCGCCATGGCCATCTACGTCCCGCTCACGATCGTGGTGAACCTGCGGCTGCTGCCGCCGGCGATGCGGCCCGGCCCGGCGCGCATCGCGGTGATGGGCGCGATCTCGGCGTTCTACGGGGCGTTCGCGGTGGTGTCTCTGGTCATGGTCGTGCGGCGGGTGTTGGCAGAGTAGCAGTACGATCGGCCTCGCTCGGCGCGGGCCCCCTCCGCACAACTTTCCCTGAGAAACCCCTGAGTTCCAGCAGGACTTCGCGCCCTGCCCCGCCGTACCGTCCCGCGCGATGGCCAAGACGACCGCCCGCTACTGGAACCCGCTCAGCCCAGAGAGCGCGGGACACTGGACTCCAATCGCCGGACTCGAGGGACTCGCCGAGGAGGTCACGCTCAGCGTCGATCCCGCGACCGGCGAATACACTCGGCTCACGCGATTCCTCCCTGGTGCGGACACGACGCCCTTCGGCGGGAAGTCGCACGACTATCGCGAGGAGATCCTCATCGTGAGCGGGCGCCTCTACGACCACGCGGTCAGCCTGTGGCTCGAAACCGGCCACTACGCGAGTCGGCCGCCCGGCGAGCGGCACGGACCGTTCACGACGGAAGTCGGGTGCGTCGTGCTCGAGCTCTCCTTTCCGAACGGAGAACCGCGCACCCGAAGCAACCACTCCGGTGGAGGAAGCCAATGACTCGACGTGTGGGCACACGCCATCTCTCGCGGTTCCTCGGCGCGCTGATCCTCGCGGGTCGGCTCGTCGGCCACCCCGCCTCGGCGGCCGTGATCGACTACGCCACCTACCTCGGCGGCACCGGCGACGAGGCCGACGTCTACTTCGAGGGCGAGGTGCATCTCGCGCGCGACGGCGCGGGGAACCTGTACCTCACGGGAACGACGCGCTCGACGGACTTTCCGACGACGGCCGGCGTCTACTCCCGCACGCTCGGCGGCGAGGCGGACGTCTTCGTGACGAAGCTCTCGCCGAACGGCACCGTCGTCTACTCCACGTACCTCGGCGGCGGTTGCGAGGACTTCGCGCGTGCCATCGCGGTCGACGCCGCGGGCAACGCCTACGTCACCGGCCAGGTGAACGGCGGCGGGCTCTGCACGGCGCCGCCCGGGGTCCTCGTCGCGAAGCTCGATCCCAGGGGCGAGGTCGTCTATGCATCGCGGATCGGCGGCAGCCTGCTCGATGCCTCGTCCGGCAGCGGAATCGCGGTGGATGGCGACGGGCACGCGTACGTCACGGGCTCGGCGCTCACGTCGGACTTCCCGACCACGACCGGCGCCTACCGTACGACGCCCTGTACCAACGTCTATCCGTTCGCCGGCGACGGCTTCGTCGCCAAGGTGAGTGCGGACGGCGCCTCGCTCATCTACTCGACGCTCATCTGCGGCCAGGGAGACGACGCCCCGTCCGGCATCGCCATCGACGGGGATGGCAACGCGTACGTCGCCGGCGCGACCACGTCGAGCGACTTTCCACTCGTCGATCCGATCGAGCGCGTGCGCGGCGGCGGCGTCATCGGCATCAGCGGATTCGTCTCGAAGCTCAGTCCCGACGGTGCGCGGCTCGTGTACTCCACGTACCTCACCGGCTCGGGCAGCGCGATCGTCAACGACATCGCGCTCGACGCGGACCGCAACGCCTACGTGACGGGCGAGACGTCGTCGGTCGACTTCCCGACCACGCCCGGCGTCGTCCAGGAGCGCGCGGGCAAGCGGCACTGCATCGCCGGGTGCACCGACGCGTTCGTCAGCAAGATCGCCCCGTCGGGGTCCGCGCTCGTCTACTCCACCTACCTGTACGGTGAGCTGGACGACGCCGGGCACGCGATCGCCGTCGACGGCGCCGGCAATGCGTACGTCGTCGGGCAGACGGTGTCGTTGCTCTTCCCGATCCGCGACGCCTTTCAGCATGCCGATCGCGGGCTCGACGACGCGTTCGTCGTGAAGCTCAGCCCCGACGCATCCCGGCTCGTATACTCCTCGTATCTGGGCGGCAGCCGCTCCGGCGAGAGCCCGGCGACGGGCTCGGACACCGGAACGGACATCGCCCTCGACGCGGCCGGCAACGCGTACGTCGCGGGCTACACGCAGTCGTTCGACCTGCCGACCACCGCAGACGCCTTCCAGCCGCGCCTCGCCGCGGGAGTTTGCGACGTCCTGGGGACCGCCTGCGGCGACGCCTTCGTCGCGCGAATCACCGCCGGCGGTCCCGGTCTCACACCCGCCGTGACCCTCGATGTGGACATCACCGCGGTGGCGCCCGGTGGCACGCTGGTCGCGACCTGGGCCGGGAACCCAATGCCGTCGCCGAGCGACTACCTCCGGCTCTTCGCCCTCGGCTCCGCCGGCGACGACTTCGACGATCCGTTCATCGGCTGGACGACGCCGGACGCCGCCGCGGGCCGCCTGCCGCTCATGGTGCCCGCCGACCTGGCGCCGGGCTGGTACGAGCTGCGCCTCCTGAGCCCGGATCCGAACTCGCTCCTCCCGGTGCCGATCGCGCGCAGCGAGCCGATTCACATCGGCGGCACGATCCCGCCGCCTCCGCCGGGCGGGACGTGCGACGGCGCGGCGGCGTGCGACGACGGAGATCCGTGCACCGACGACGCCTGCGTGCCCGGCGCGGGCTGCGCGTCGACCCCGGCGCAGGGCCTCGGCAGCGTGCTCTGCAGGTGCGCGCGAGGCGAACCCGCGGCGTGCGCCGACCAGCCTCTCCCCAGCATGATCGCCGAACGCCGGCAACGGGCCTGCGATCTCTTCGCCGGAGCACCGACTGTGCGACGTCTCCGCAAGGCCGTCCGCCTGCTCCGCGGATCGATCCGGGCCGTCTCGGCGGCACGTCGGAGGGGCGTCTCGGCGGCGTGCGCAGGGGCCCTCCGGCAGGACCTCCGCGACGCGCGCGATCGCGCCGTGCATGCGCTGGCGACGCTCGAGGCAGCGAAGGAGTGACGCCGAGGAAATCCGCGCGCGCCCGGCGGCTCAGGGCAGCGGCGTGAACGGACAGGCGTTGTACGCCTGGGACACGTACGGTCCGCGCAGCAGGACCTTCTTCCCGTACACGGCGCGCGCGTCGCCGCGCGGCCCGATGCGGACCATGCGCTCCGCGGCGAGGATGGCGGGCGCCACGTAGGCGTCCTGACCCGAGCTCGGCCCGGCGCCCGGCCCGACGATGTTGATCACGACCTTCGTCGGGTCTCCGAACACGACGATGCCGCAGTTGCGTCCCACGTAGAGGCTGCTGGCATTGATGATCACGCTCTCCGTCGCCGGGTCGAGCGTGAGCTGCAACGTCGTCCCCCTGAGGTACGACCGGCTCACCTTCTTCGGCTTGACGATGAGCTTCGACGCGGACAGCACGTTCACCCCCGGGCCCACGGCGATGTCGTGCTGCTCGCCGTCGTCGAAGATCACGGCGCCGAGGCTCTGCGTCGGGGTGAGGCCGGCGAACGTCTGCGACGCGCTCTGGATGTCGGCGATGGCCTGCGCGCACCGGGTGAGCCCCGGATGCGTACCCGTCGTGTCGATCGTGTTGATCGCCGCCACGGGCCCGACGATGCTGCCCCCGCCGGTCGCGATGTTCTTCGCGCCGACGACGCTGGTCTGGCCCGGATACGACTCCGGGCCGAGGATGCGTCCGCGGATGGCCGTCCTGCCCGGCCCTTCCAGGACGTAGAGATCGCCCTCGATCTCCGTGTAGTCGCGACCCGGCTCGGTCAGGAGCGCCGTCGTGCCGCCGCAGACGTTGGCCTCGACGTTGTCCAGGACGAACGTGCCGATCATGAAGGGATAGTACGAGGAGACGACGTTCCCGCTCCCCACCGTCATCTTGTCGGCCGAGACGACGCGGAAGTTGGCCGCCTCTCCCAGGCATTCGCAGAGGTCGTTGGGACAGACGGCCGCCACGTGCGACGGCCCCGCAAACGCCAGTGCGGCGGCGAGAAGACCGACGACCCCATTCTTCCGGCTCGTAGGCGACATGGGCGCTCCTCCGTCGACAATCCGCTGCCGGAACGTACCCCTGCGCGCGGGAGACCGTCAACGAGAACTCGCGGCTCAGCGCAGATAGCCGAGCGCGCGGAGGCGGCGCATGGTGTCCTGGTCCGGCGCCAGCGCGCCGCCCGCCTGCGCCGTGCGCACGAGCCGGCGCGCCCAATCCTCCAGGATTTCGCTCGCGTAGCCGGCCATCACCAGCGCGCTCGGCGCGACGTTCCGCCGCTCCTCGGGGTCGCGGTCGATCTCGTAGATCTCGGTCCCCCCACCCCGGCGTGGCCCCATGGCCGCGATGACCTTCCACCTTCGCGTGACGAGCGCGGAGCGGACCGTCGGACCGAGCGCGGTATGGCTGAGCGCCTCCGCGGTCGCATCCGACGATGCCGTCAGCAGGGAGCGGCCGTCGATCCCGTCGGGCGGCGGCAACCCGAGCTCCTCCAGCACGGTCGGCAGGACGTCGACCTGGCGGGCGAGTGTCTCCACGCGCCCGCGCCGCGCGCCGTCGGGAAGGCGGATGACGAGCGGTACGTCGATCACCTCGCGGTAGAGCGTGGAGCCGTGCTCGAGGCCTCCGTGCTCCCCGAACTCCTCGCCATGATCGGCCACGAGCACGACGAGCGTGTCGTCGTAGAGATCGAGTCGCCGGAGCTCGGCGACGAGCCGGCCGAAGCCCTCGTCCACGGCGGCGACGTCGCCGTCGTAGAGGTCTCTCAGGTAGGCGACGTTCTCGGGCGTCTGGAACGAGCGGCGCTCGGAGACGAGACGCAGCGGATCGCGCGCCCCGGCGAGCGCCGGCGGTGCGTGCGGCGCGAAGCGGGCCGCGAGCGCCGCCGGGGGCGCGTACGGCGCGTGCGGGTCGCTCGCGTGGACATAGACGAAGAACGGCGCTCGGCCCAGCCCCGCGATCCACGCGGCGACGCGCTCCGTGAGCTCGACGGCGGGCAGGTGCAGCGTCGGCCGGCGCTTCCGCTCCGGGAAGTAATGATACTCGTCGAAGCCGCGCCGGAATCCGATCTCGCCCCGCACGTTCACGTTGGTGACGAAGGCAGCGGTGGCGTAGCCCTGCGCGCGCAGCAGCTCGGGCAGGAGCGGGATGCCAGGCCGGAGCCCCGCCGTCAGCGACACGGCGCCGTGGTGCTGCGGGTAGCGTCCGGTCAGGATGGAGGCGACGGCCGGCGTCGTCCACGACGCCTGCGCCACGACGGGCGCGAAGAGGAGCCCGTCGGCCGCGAGGGCGTCGATGTGCGGCGACGTGTCGCGCGCGTATCCGTAGCAGCCGAGGTGGTCGGCTCTGAGCGTGTCGATGACGTAGAGCAGCACGTTCGGCCGCCGCGCCGGCCGCGGCGGTGCCGGCACCGGCGGCGCCTCCGTGCCGAGGACCCGCGCCTGCTCGAGGCGGAGCGCCCCGGGGCCGTGCGCCTCGAGCGTGAGCCGCACCACCGCGTCGTCGAACGGCCCGAGATCCGCCCCGAACCGTCCTGCCTCGCCGGCCCCGTCGAGGACGATCGCGTCGGGCTCGCCGTCGCGGGCCACGACCACGCGGAGGGCTGCGCCGCCGCCGTCGGGACGCAGGCGTCCGCGGAGCGTCGCCTGGCGCGGCAGGCGGAGAAAATAGTCCACGCGCGTGCCGCCCGGGATGACGAGGGCCTCGTGCCGTCCGCCGGACACGAGTGCCGGGCGTCGCCCGTCGGCGTCCGGCCGCTCGACGCGAATCGACGCGCAGGCGACGTCGGTGCCCGGCTTCGAGAGCAGGACCATGTCGGCCGCCACGGCGCCGCGCACCTGGCCGGGGAGCTCGACCGTGTGGTCGGCGAGCCCCCGCGCGAGCCGGAGCCAGGCCACTTGCCGGCCGCCGACCCGGACGCCGAGCAGCGCCGCGTCCGCCGCGCCGATCACGCCGCAGCGCAGGACGAGGCGCCGCACGCCCGATCCCCGCATCTCGAGGCGGACCGACGCCTCGGGCGACACGAGACGCGCCACCATCTCCCCGCTGGCGAGCGGCTCCCCGGCCGCCCAGCCCTCGAGATAGCGGCGCGCCGCCGGCGTTCCGAGCTCGAGCGCCAGCACCTCCTGGCCCGCCGCGGTCCGCGGGAAGAGACGGACCAGGTCGGCGCGCGGCCGGTGGGCGTGCTCCCCTCCACCGCAGGCCACGAGCGCGAGACAGACGAACGTCGCGAGGGGAACCCGCATGCGCTGGCGTCGGGCCTAGCCCAAGTGGCCGATCGGACCAAGGGCTGCGAATGGCGTTGCGTTCGCGCTCGTATCGCCTTTGGTCGTGGCGGCGCGGCGATGCGCCGGCTGGCGGCGCGCGAGATTGACTTGGTACCCCGGCCGTCGTAGCGGCCGGGCGTGCGCTGCCTCCGCTGCAGCACCGAGCTGATCCCGGGAAAGCGCTTCTGCCACGCGTGCGGCCTGGAGGTCGGAGCGCGGTGCGCGAACTGCGGCGCGGGGCTCGAGGCGAGCTTCCGCTTCTGCCCCGACTGCGGGACGCCCGTGCCCGGGGCGCCCGCGAAGCCGCCGGCGGAGGCGCCGCGCGAGCCGCGCGTCGCCGCGGCCGTGACCGACGGCGAGCGGAAGCAGGTCACCGTCCTCTTCTGCGACCTGGTCGGGTCGACGGCGATCGCCGAGCGGCTCGATCCCGAGGAGTACCGCGAGCTCATCGAGCGCTATCTCGAGATCGCGTTCCGCGAGATCGCGCGCTTCGAGGGCACCGTGAACCGCCTCGCGGGCGACGGCCTCATGGCGCTGTTCGGCGCGCCCATCGCGCACGAGGACGCGCCGGCACGCGCCGTGCGCGCGGGGCTGGCCATCCGCGACGCGCTCGCCGCGCTCGACGCGGCGACGACGCGCGCCGACCTGACGGCGCGCATCGGCATCCACACCGGGCCGGTCGTCGTCGGCAACGTCGGCACCGACCAGAAGATGGACTACACGGCGATCGGCGACACGACGAACCTCGCCGCGCGCCTGGAGTCGCTCGCGCGGCCCGGGACGATCCTCGTGAGCGAGACGACCCACCGGCTCGTGCGCGGCTTCTTCCGCGTCCGGCCCACGGGCCCGCTCGCGATCAAGGGGAAGAGCGAGAGCGTCGCCGCGTACGAGGTCGTGGCCGAGATGCCGACGGCGACGGCGATGAGCGTCGCGGCGGAGCGCGGGCTGACGCCGTTCGTCGGACGCGAGGAGGAGCTGGGACAGCTCGACGGCTCCTTCGCGCGGCTCGAGGGCGAGCTCGGGCAGGTGGTGGCGATCGTGGGCGAGGCGGGCAGCGGCAAGTCGCGGCTCCTCTACGAGTTCACGCGCCGGCTCGCCGGCACGCCCGCGGTCGTGCTCGAGGGCCGCTGCTCCGCGCTCAGCCAGGCGGTACCGTTCGCGCCGTTCGTCGCCATGATCGAGCGCCACCTCGGCACCGAGGCGCCCGCCGACGCCGCGGGCAACCCCCTGCTCGCGTTGCTCGCGAGCACGGCCGGAGGCGCACCCCGGCGGCCCGACGAGCAGAAGCGCGACTCGTTCGAGGCGGTGGTCCGCCTGGTGCTCACCGAGGCGCAGCGGGGCCCGGTCGTCATCGTCGTCGAGGACCTCCACTGGATCGACGACGCCTCGCGCGAGCTGCTCGACCACCTCGTCGCGCGGCTCCAGAACGCGCGCGCGATGATCGTGGTGAGCCAGCGCCCCGAGGGCCAGATGCCGTGGCGTGCGCGCGGCGCCTTCACCCAGCTCGTGCTCCGGCGCCTGCCGGACGCCGACGCGCTCGCGATCGTGCGCAGCGTCGCGGGCGGCGAGCTGCCCGCCGAGCTCGAGCGCCAGCTCGTCGCGAAGGCCGAGGGCAGCCCCTTCTTCGCCGAGGAGATCACGCGCTCGCTGCTCGAGGAGGGCTACTTCCTCCGCGGCGACGGGCGCGCGCGGCTCACGCGGCCGGTCGGCGAGGTGCACATTCCCGGCACCGTGCAGGAGGTGATCGCCGCGCGGCTCGACCGTCTCGGCGCGCAGGGGAAGCGCGCGCTGCAGGTGGCCGCGGTCCTCGGCCGGCAGTTCTCACGGAGCCAGCTCGCGACGCTGCTCGCCGAGGAGGCCATCGACGTGGGCCACGAGCTCGAGGAGCTCGAGCGGCGCGGCCTCGTCCACCGGAAGCACGTGCTCTCGAGCGACGAGTACCGCTTCGGCGAGAGCCTCACGCAGGACGTCGCGTACGAGAGCCTGCTCCTCCGCCAGCGCCGGCAGCTCCACGAGCGCATCGGCCTCCTGCTCGAGGCGGCGCCGGGGCCGATGACCGCGGAGCGCTCGGCGCTGCTCGCGCACCACTTCTCGCGCAGCGACAACCGCCCGAAGGCGATCGCCGCCCTGCTCCACGCCGGGCGCGACGCCGAGGAGCTGCCCGCCTATCGCACGGCGGTCGACCTGCTGCGCCGGTGCTGGGAGCTCGCGGAGACCGAGCTGGCGGCCGGCGGCGGCAAGGGCATCCGCCGCTCGGCGCTCCAGGCGACGCTCGCCCTGGCACGCATCGGCGCCATCTTCGGCGCCTATTCGCACGACGAGGCGGCGCGCGCCGCGGCGCGCGGGCGCGAGCTGGCGGAGTCGCTCGGCGACACGAACGCGCTGGCGCAGCTCCTCTACTTCCACGGCGAGATCACGATCGTCGGCGACCAGGACGCCTTCGCGCGCGGCCTCGCGCTGGCGGAGGAGAGCGTCACCTTCGCCGAGGGCGCCGGGCACCCGGTGACCGCCCTGTCGCTCGCCCGCGGGGTCGCCATCCTCTACGCGCTCGACGGCCGCTTCGCCGAGGCGCGGTCGTCGTGCGCGCGCGTCGTACAGGCGCTCGAGGCCGCCGGCCACCGGGAGACGGCGTCGGACCTCTACGTGAGCACGCGCTGGATCAACGACAACATCCTCTACCTGAGCGACGGGCTCGACGAGGCCGCCGCCAGCGCGACCGAGACCTACGCGTTCGCGAAGCGGGCCCCGAACCGCACCGTGCACTGCGGCGCCGCGACGACGCTCGCCCAGGTGCACTTCATGCGCGCGGAATACCGCGACGCGCTCCGCTGGGCGGACGAGGCGCTCGACATGGCCGAGAGCATCGCGAACGTCGCGGGGTTCTCGGGCCCGGCGGCGATCGCCGCGATGTGCCGCGTGGAGCTCGGCCTGCCGGTCGACGCCGAGCGCTACCTCTCGCTCATCGAGCAGAGCCTGGGCAGCGGCGAGACGCTGCAGAGCAACTTCCGCTTCGCGGCCGAGGCGATGCTCACCGTCGGCGACTACGCGCGCGCCGAGCGCTGGGCGGAGCAGCTCCGGAGCCAGCGCCGCGGGGGTCGGCTGCGCGAGGCGTTCGCCGCGGCGTCGATCGGCGAGATCATGCTGCGCCGGGGACGGTGGGCGGAGTCGGAGCGCGCCGTCGGCCACGCGATCACCGTCGCGGAGGCAATCGGCGCGCGCAGCACGCTCGCCGCGGCCTGCGTCACGGGCGCAGAGCTGGCGGAGGCGTGCCACGTCCCGAGCCTCGGGACGAAGCCGCTCGAGCGCGCGCTGCCGATCTGCCGCGAGCTGCGGCTCGCGCGCCTGCAGGCGCGGGCGGACAAGGTGCGCCTGGGGACGACGCCGCCCACGGCGGCACGGGCGTAGCCGTCAGGCGCGCGGTCCCAGGAGGAAGAGCCAGCGCGTCGGCGTGAGCCGCTCTTCCGCGAGTATCTCCCCCCGTTCGCGGGTCAGGGCGCGGAACGCGTCGGCGTCGTAGCCCGGATGCTGCTCGAGCTTCGTCGCGAGCAGGCGCTGGCTCATCGGGTCCTCGCGCGCGACGAACTCGACCACCGCCAGCGGTGACGTATCCCAGACGAGATCAAGGAACCCCGTCAGCGGCACCCCGCGACCCAGACAGAGGTGATGCACGAGTGCGAGGTAGAGCGCCACGTCTGGACGGCCGCGCGCGGCGAGCGTCGTCCGCTCCGTGCCCCGCCATCCCTGCGCCGGCGACGGGTTCATGACGTCGACGACGAGAGGCACGATCGCTCGGCCCTCCGCCGTCCCCTTCACCGCGCCGTAGAGGCGGTCGACCGCGCCCGCGTCTGCGTCCATGGCGACGACCGTCGCGAAGCGCCGCGCGAGCACGCGCGCGTAGCGGCCGGTGTTCGCGCCGACGTCCCACGCGAGCGCCGTCCCCGCTGAGCGCGCGCACGCCGCGTCGACGAACGCCTCCTTCCGCGCCGCCAGCGCGTCGTCGTACGTGTTGGCCTCCTCGTAGCGCGCCCACACGCTCGGCGCACGGCTCGTGAGCCCGCCGATCAGCCCCCGAAGCGAGCGGACGTTGGCGAGCACCGCCTGCCGCGGCAACGAGACGCGCCGGACCTCCTTTCGCGTCTCCGTGCCGAGGTCCTGCGTCCGCCGGTCGAGCATCGCGCGCAGCTTCACGTGCGCGAGGACGCCCGGCCGGAGCCAGTCGCGCCAGCCGAGGAGCGGCGCGAGCTGCCCGCCGATCGACAGCCCCTCGAGGCTCCCGCGCAGGAACGGCTGGAACGGCACGCCGCGGTAGGCCTCGAGCATCAGCGGCGCGAGGAAGTGGTCGCAGAACTGCCCGTAGCCGATCCACGGCGTCCCGTCCTCGTGCGGGACCAGCGACGCGACGTCGATCAGCAGCGGGCGCGCGCCGTCGAAGAGCACGTTGTAGGCGGACGCGTCCTTCAGCGTCGCGCCGCGCTCGAGCGCGCGCGCGAGGACGTCGAGCGTCAGCGCCGCGGCGTCGCGGAGCATGCCGAACGACCACTCGTACGGGTAGGTCGGGAACGCGAGCCGCCGCGAGGCGACGACGGCCGCGAAGCCCTCCGGCGGCGCGACGTCCGGCGCGGGTGCGCTGTCGACGACGAGGCCCGCGTCGACGAGCTCGCGGAGGAGGCCGCTCCGCTCGACGGCCTCGCGCTCCGCCAGCGCGCGCGGCGAGAGCGCGCGCAGGATGTGCGGGCCGTCGCTCTCCAGCACCCGGGCGTCGGGGTCGCGGAAGGACGCCGGGAGGAACGTCACCGGCTCTGGTCGCGGTCCTCGGCCGGGCCGGGCGCCCGC
>Ga0111538_10010297_pt1 | contig 12443 bp, 10 predicted proteins | sample SoiMethybrSBSTD1_FD_79669 | JGI IMG/M metagenome (GOLD analysis project Ga0111538, IMG submission 79669) | Bulk soil microbial communities from a Populus tree surrounding site in Tennessee, USA - Soil MetaG P. TD hybrid SBSTD1 (version 2)... | ecosystem: Environmental > Terrestrial > Soil >...
CACCGCCCCGCAGGCTCAGCCCCGCGGGCTCAGCCGACCTGCGCGGCCAGGACCCGGCCGAGCAGCACCGGGTCGTGGGCCAGCCCGTGGGGCCGCACGACGTCGGCCTCGACGACCGCGACCCCGACGTCGGCGCCGAGCGGCAGCGCACCGCGCTGCGCGACGACCACGTCGGGCTCGACGCCGTGGCGCCGCAGCGCCGCCACGTGGGCCGCCACGTCGTAGCCGCGGGTCTCGCCCGCCTCGGCCCGCACGTTGCAGACGTAGACACGCCGGCCGCTCGCCCGCTTGAGCGCGTCGCGGACCCCGTCGGGCACCGCGGCCGCGAGCACCGACGTGTACAGCGACCCCGGACCGAGCACGACCTGGTCGGCGTCGTCGAGGGCCGAGGTGACGTCGTCGGCGACCCCGGCATCGGCCGGCTCGACCGTGACCCGGTCGATGCCCACCGTGCGGGCGATCGCCACCTGTCCGGTCACGCTGCGGCCACCGGTCACCTCGCCGCGCAGCACCACCGGGTCGACGGTGGCGGGGAGGACCCGCCGGACCGCCAGGTCGAGGCCGACGAGCGTGCTGAGCTCGTCGACCGCCCGCACGAAGTCTCCGGTCGTGGCGTGGAGACCGGCGAGCAGCAGGTTGCCGAGGGCGTGGCCCTCGACGTCGGTGCCCGCGAAGCGGTAGTCGAGCGCGCCCGGCAGGGCTCCGGCGCCCGCCGGCGCCAGCGCCTCGATGCACCGCCGCAGGTCGCCCGGGGCCGGCATCCCGAGCCCGTCGCGGAGGCGACCGGTGGAGCCGCCGTCGTCGGCGGTGGCCACCACCGCGGTCGTGCGACCGGCGTAGGTCGTGACGGCACGGAGCGTGGCCGCCAGGCCGTGACCGCCGCCGACCGCCACGACGTGGGGGCGGTCGGCCGCCGTCACTTGTCGACGTCCCGGTGGACCACGCCGACACGGTGACCGCCGGCCCGCAGCCGTCGGGCGACCTCCTCGGCGATGGCGACCGACCGGTGCCGGCCCCCGGTGCAGCCCAGCGCGATGGTCAGGTACGCCTTGCCCTCGCCCACGAACGCCGGCAGCAGCTGCTCGAGCAGGGTCTGCAGGTTGTCGAGGAACGGGCCGGCGGCGTCCTGCGAGAGCACGTGGTCGCGCACCGGGGCGTCGAGGCCCGTGAGCGGGCGCAGCTCGTCGACCCAGTAGGGGTTCGGCAGGAACCGGCAGTCGAACACGAGGTCGGCGTCGAGCGGGAGACCGTTCTTGTAGCCGAACGACAGGAGCGTCGTCTGCATCGACGACTCGGTCGTGTCGTCGCCGAACAGGGTGCGCATGCGCCGTCGGAGCTCGTGCACGTTCAGCTCGCTGGTGTCGACCACGACGTCGGCCTCGGCCTTGACCGGCTCGAGCAGGACCCGCTCGCGCTCGATGGCCGGCGCCAGCAGCTCGGTGCCGTCGCGGTCGGACAGCGGGTGGCGGCGCCGCGTGCTCTCGTACCGCCGGACCAGCGTGTCGGTCGAGGCGTCGAGGAAGAGGACGCTCACCCGGGCGCCGGTCGACCGCAGCCACGTCAGCGTGGGGATGATCTCGTCCTGGTAGTGGCCCGTGCCGAGCACCAGCGCCACCCGCTGGACCTGCGACCCCGGGGTCTGCGCCAGCTCCACGACCTTCGGCACGAGCTCGGGCGGAAGGTTGTCGATGACGAACCACCCCAGGTCCTCGAGGTCGTCGGCGGCGAGGCTGCGCCCGGCACCCGACAACCCCGTGATCACGACGAACTCGCCCACGGGGACAGGCTACGGCGGCGGATCGGTGACCGATGACCGATGAGTGCGGGGGCGCCACGTCGTCGTCCCCACCGAAACTCCGCACCCGATCGAGGAGAACGCTCCATGGGCAAGGTCACGGTCAGCTTGAGCGTGTCGTTGGACGGCTACATCGCCGGACCCGACGACGGCGCCGAGCACCCGCTCGGGGTCGGCGGCGAGCGGCTCTTCGCCTGGATGAGCGCCGGCCCCGAGACCAACCGGGTCGAGCGCCGGCTGGCGCCTCCCGACGCCAGCCTGCCGATCGTCGAGCGGTGGACGACCGAGTGCGGCGCCATCGTCAGCGGCCGCCGCACGTTCGACATCGCCGGAGGCTGGAGCGACGGCCACCCCCTCGACGTCCCGATCTTCGTCGTCACCCACGAGGCGCCCACCGAGGGCGAGTGGAGCCCGCAGGTGCGGTTCGTGACCGAGGGGCTCGAGCGGGCCGTGGCCCTGGCGCAGGACGCGGCCGGCGACCGGGACGTCTCCGTCGGTGCCGCCGGGCCGGTGCAGCAACTCCTCCGGGCCGGGATGCTCGACGAGATCGAGGTCAGCGTCACGCCGTGCCTGCTCGGCGGCGGCGTGCGCCTCTTCGACCACCTGGGCGCCGACCCGATCGACCTCGAGCAGGTCAGCGTGACCCCGTCCGAGGGCGTCACCCACCTGCGCTACCGCGTGGTGCGCTGAGCGGGCCGCGGCGGGCCGGGCCGGGGCCGGGGTTCGACCTCGGGGTGCCTGGGTACGATCGGCCGACGTTGCACCCGGGCAGAGAGGCCGACCGACGATGGTGGACACCGAGAGGTTCGCGACGACCTTCGCCATGCTCGACAAGGACGGCGACGGACGTGTCTCCGCCGGGGAGTTCAAGGAGCTCATGGCGGCGGTCGGCGTCACGTTCACCGACGAGAACGCCGCCGAGGCCATCGCCATGATGGACACCGACGGCGACGGCCTCGTGTCGCTCGACGAGCTCGCCACCTACATGAGCACGCCGGGCGGGGCCCGTCACCAGGATCCGGCGTAGGCAGAGGGCGGGCCCGACGAGTCGGCCGCCGCGCGCGCCCGCCGCTCAGCGGCGCTCGGCGCGCAGGACCAGCAGGCGCGGGATGGTGGCGGCGTCCTGGTACTCGGGAGCGAGCGCCAGGAATCGCGGCGGCGGGGCCGGCTCGGTCATGCGGGTCACGTACATGCCCCGGGCGGCCAGGGCGTTCACGTACCGGCTCAGCGGCCGGTGGAAGAACGGCAGGCGCACGCCGGCGTCGACCTCCTCGACCGTGACGCCCTCCGTCAGGTAGGGGCCCACCCGCCAGTACTGCTCGGGCGGGTCGACGATCTGGTCGTCGATCCACCCGCTGCCGGGCGTCTGGAACAGCGGGTGGTTCACGAACACCACGAACCGTCCGCCCGGTCGCACCACGCGGGCCACCTCGTCGAGCGCCAGGTCGAGGTCCTCGAGGTGCTCGAGCACGAGGCACGCGACCACGGCGTCGCACCACCCCGACCGGACCGGCAGGTCGGCGGCGTCACCGCGCACGTACGCGGGCCCGCCGCCGCGGCGCCGGGCCTCGGCGATCTGCGCGGCCGAGGCGTCGACGCCCACCACGCGCGTCGCCCCGCCCTCCACTGCGATGCGGGAGATCTGGCCCTCGCCGCACCCGAGGTCGAGCACCCGGTCGGCGCCCGCCAGGTGGCGCGCCGCCAGGGGCAGGATCTGCTCGCCGTACTCGACGTCGGCGCCCTCGGTGAACCCCGCCTGCCACCAGCGGGCGTGGCGCTCCCACACCTCGGCCAGGTCGAGGCGTTGGCCGCCCGTCGCCGGCTCCGCGGATCGCCCGTCCCGGCGCGGGACGGCGCCGTGCTCGTGGCCGGCTCGGCCGTGGTGGCCCGTGCCGGCGTCGTGCCCGGTCACGTGGCGGCGCCCCGGCCGACGCGGTCGCCGTGGACCTTGCCGTAGACGGCCACCGCCACCTCGTCGGGCAGCCACGACAGGGCCCGCAGGTCGTCGAGCGACGCCTCCTTGACCCCGGCGATCCCGCCCAGCTCCTTGGTCAGGCGCTTGCGGCGGGTCGGGCCGAGGCCCTTGATGTCGTCGAGCACCGACTTCGTCATGCGCTTGCCGCGCAGCTGGCGGTGGTAGGTGATGGCGAACCGGTGCGCCTCGTCGCGGATGCGCTGGAGCATGTAGAGCGCCTCGGAGCCGCGCGGGACCCGCACGGGGTCGGCCTCGCCGGGCACGTACACCTCCTCGAACCGCTTGGCCAGCGAGGCGACCGGGATCTCCTCGTCGAGCCCCAGCTCCTCGAGCACCCGCACGGCCACGTTGAGCTGGCCCTTGCCCCCGTCGACGAGCAGCAGCTGCGGCGGGTACGAGAACTTGCCGGGCCGCTCGGCCGCCGGCTGCGCCCGCTCGGCGAGGTAGGCGGACAGGCGCCGGGTCAGCACCTCCTCCATGGCCGCGAAGTCGTCGTTGCCCGCGACCGACCGCACCTTGAACCGCCGGTAGTCGGACTTCTTGGGCAGCCCGTCCTCCATCACGACCATCGAGCCCACGTAGTCGCTGCCCTGGATGTGGCTCATGTCGTAGCACTCGATGCGCAGCGGGGCCTCGGGCAGGCCGAGGGCCTCCTGGAGCTCGTTGAGTGCCCGGGCCCGGGCGTTGTGGTCGCTGGCCCGGCGCAGGCGGTGGCGCGTGAACTCCTCGGCCGCGTTGCGGGTCACCGTGGCCTGCAGCTCGCGCTTGGCCCCCCGCTGCGGCACCCGCACGGCCACCCTCGATCCCCGGAGGTGCGACAGCCAGTCGACGTAGAGCTCGGGATCGTCGGGCTCGGTCGGCACCATCACCGCCTTGGGCACCCCGAGGGGCGCGTCGTCGTAGAGGCCTTCGAGCACGTCGCCCACCAGCTCGCCGGGACCGACGTCCTCGACCTTGTCGAGCACGAAGCCCTTGCGCCCGACCACGCGGCCCTTGCGCACGAAGAACACCTGCACCGCGGCCTCGAGGTCGTCCTCCGCGATGCCGATCACGTCGAGGTCCTCGTTGCGGTCGGCCACCATCTGCTGACGCTCGATCGCCTTGCGGACGCTGGTCAGGCGGTCGCGGAGCCGGGCGGCCCGCTCGAACTCGAGGGTGGACGCCGCCGCCCGCATCTCGCCTTCGAGCCGGCGCACGATCGTGTCGGTGTCGCCGTCGAGGAACTCGACGAGCTCGTCGACCAGGCGGTCGTAGGTCTCGTGGTCGACCTCGCCCACGCACGGGCCGGTGCACTTCTCGATGTGGAACAGCAGGCACGGCCGTCCGAGGCGCTGGTGGCGCCCGAACTTGTTGTCGCTGCACGTGCGCAGGGGGAACGTGCGGAGCAGCAGGTCGAGCGTCTCGCGGATGGCGTAGGCGTGGGCGTACGGTCCGAAGTAGCGGACGCCCTTGCGCTTGCGGCCCCGCATGACCATCGGGCGGGGCCACTCGTCGCCGACCGTGACCGCCAGGAACGGGTAGCTCTTGTCGTCGCGCAGCCGGATGTTGAAGCGGGGCCGGTGCTGCTTGATGAGGCTGTACTCGAGCATGAGGGCCTCGACCTCGTTGCGGACCTGGATCCACTCCACGGACTCGGCGGCCGCCACCATCGCCGCCGTGCGGGGCGCGAGGTGGCGGGGGTCCTGGAAGTAGTTCGAGAGCCGCTGGCGGAGCGAGCGCGCCTTGCCGACGTAGATCACCCGGCCGTCGCGGTCCTTGAACTGGTAGGAGCCGGGGGCCTCGGGGATCGTGCCGGTCGGGGGTCGCTGCACCACGTCGCCGAGGGTAGAGCCTGCCGTCTGATCTCTGATCGCCGCCCCCGGCGCCGTGTTGTCAGATCTCCGCGTGGAGTTCGTAAACTGCCGTTCAAGCCGGCCCGGCATTCCGGCTGCATATCGGTTCCGGGGACGACATCCCCGTGGGAGAGGCGACCGGGCTGTCCCCACCGTCCGACAACCGGAGCCACGACCTTCATCCGGAGGGCACCACACGATGCTTCGGCTCCAGACCCCGCTCCCCGAGCGGTACACCGCGGCGGACCCCGACGACCTGGCGGCGCGCATCGCCGCCGCCAAGGCCACGCTCGGCGACCGCCTGTTCATCCTCGGCCACCACTACCAGCGCGACGAGATCATCCGCTGGGCCGACGCCCGGGGCGATTCGTACCGGCTGTCGGTGCTGGCCCAGCAGCGTCCGCAGGCGCAGCACATCGTCTTCTGCGGCGTGCACTTCATGGCCGAGTCGGCCGACGTCCTCACCGCCGACCACCAGGCGGTGATCCTCCCCGACCTCAACGCCGGCTGCTCGATGGCCGACATGGCCGACATCGACGAGGTCGAGGAGGCCTGGGAGAGCCTCGGCGCGGTCGTCGACGTCGAGCGCGTCGTCCCGATCACCTACATGAACAGCTCGGCCGCCATCAAGGCCTTCGTGGGCCGCAAGGGCGGGGCCGTGTGCACCTCGACCAACGCGCGGGCCGTCCTCGAGTGGGCGCTGGGCGGCGGGCCGGGCGCCTCTGGCGGCCGGGGCGACAAGGTGCTGTTCTTCCCCGACCAGCACCTGGGCCGCAACACCGGCGTCGCCATGGGCTACGGCCTCGACGACATGCGGGTGTGGGACCCGCGCCGCGACCTGGGTGGCCTCACCGAGCTCGAGGCCAAGGAGGCCACGTTCCTGCTGTGGCGGGGCCACTGCTCGATCCACCAGCGGTTCCGTCCCGAGCAGATCGCCGCCTTCCGCGCCGAGCACCCCGACGGCATCGTCGTGGTGCACCCCGAGGTGCCGCACGAGACCGTGCAGCTCGCCGACCAGGTCGGCTCGACCGACTACATCATCCGGGCCCTCGCCGACGCGCCGGCCGGGTCGACCGTGGCGGTCGGCACCGAGGTCCACCTGGTCAACCGGCTGGCCCAGGAGCACCCCGACAAGACGGTCGTCTCGCTCGACCCGCTGATCTGCCCCTGCTCGACCATGAACCGCATCGACGAGCCCCACCTGGCGTGGGTGCTCGACGAGCTGGTCGAGGGCCGGGTGGTCAACCGGATCACGGTCGATCCCGACACGGCCGAGTGGGCCCGCGTCGCGCTCCAGCGGATGCTCGACATCACCTGACCCGGCCGCGGGTCACGATGCGACCACGGGTCGGGACGCCGCGGCGTCCCGGCCCGCTCAGGCCTGCTGGCCGCGCCGCTGGGGCTCGCGCCCCCACGGCTGGCTCGGACGGGGCCGGTGCGGCACCGGCGTGACCGGCCGCACCACCTCGTCGGCGCCCAGCTCGAACGCCTCGCCCTCGTGGTGGATCGTGAGCGACGGGCCCTCCCACAGCCGGTAGGTGGCCGAGCGGCCGTCGGTCTCGACCTCGACCCCGCTCCCCCGGTAGCGCACCCGGAAGCGCAGCCGCCCGATGTCGCTCGGCAGCCGTGGGGTGAACCACACCTTGCCGTCGCGGGCCCGCATGCCCCCGAGGCCCTCGACCAGCGCCGTCCACGCACCGGCCAGCGACGCCATGTGCAGGCCGTCCCGGGTGTTGTGGTTGCGGTCCTCGAGGTCCATCAGCGCGGCCTCGGCCAGGTAGTCGTAGGCCAGCTCGAGGTAGCCCAGCTCGGCCGCCATCACCGACTGGGTGCACGCCGAGAGCGACGAGTCGCGCACCGTGATGGCCTCGTAGTAGCGGAAGTTGCGGTCCATCTCGGCCTGCGCGAACGCGTCGCCGCGGAGCTGCATCGCCAGCACCAGGTCGGGCTGCTTCACCACCTGCTTGCGGTAGAGGTCGAAGTACGGCACGTGCATGAGCAGCGGGTACTTGTCGGGACCGGTGCCCGCGAAGTCCCACAGGGCCAGGTCCGTGAACCCCTCGTTCTGGGGGTGGACGCCGAGTGCCCGGTCGTAGGGGATGACCATCGCGTCGGCGGCGTCGCGCCACGAGGCGGTCTCCTCGGTCGTCACCCCCCGGTCGTGGGCGAGGTCGTCGTGCCGGGTGGCGACCTCGGCGGCCGCCCGCAGGTTCTGCTGCGCCATCAGGTTCGTGTAGACGTTGTTGTCGACGATGGCCGTGTACTCGTCGGGTCCCGTCACCCCGTCGATGCGGAAGGCGCCCTCCCGGTCGTGGTGGCCCAGGCTGCGCCACAGCCGGGCCGTGCCCACCAGCAGGTCGAGGCCGACCTCCCGCTCGAACCGCTCGTCCCGCGTGGCGTCGAGGTAGCGCACGACGGCGTCGGCGATGTCGGCGTTGATGTGGAAGGCCGCGGTGCTGGCCGGCCAGTAGGCCGACGACTCCCGGCCTCGGATCGTCCGCCACGGGAACGCCGCCCCCTCGAGCCCCAGCTCGGTCGCCCGTTCCTCGGCGACCGGCATCGTGAGCTTCCGCCACAGCAGGGGGTCGGCCGCGATGTCGGGCTTGGTGAAGATGAGCACGGGCAGGACGAACGTCTCGGTGTCCCAGAACGTGTGGCCGTCGTAACCGGGACCGGTGAGCCCCTTGCCGGGGATCGGCCGCTGCTCGGTGCGGGCCGCCGCCTGGAGGATGTGGAACAGCCCGAAGCGGACGGCCTGCTGCACCTCGGCGTCGCCCTCGATCTCGACGTCGGCGCCGCGCCAGAAGTCGTCGAGGTAGGCGCGCTGCTCGTGCCGCAGCCCGTCCCACCCGGTCAGCCGCGCCGCGGCCAGCGCCGCCACGACCTGGTCGTGGAGCGCGGGGCGGGTGCGCTGGCTCGACCAGCCGTAGCTCAGGTACTTGACGATGCGCAGCTTCTCGCCCGGCTTGAGGCGGGTGGCGATGGTCAGCCGGCACACGTCCTCGGAGCTCCAGATGTCGAGGTCGGTGTTCTCCGGGCCGTCGACCACGTGCCGCATGCCCGCCGCCATCCGCAGCCCGCTCTGCCGGGTGTGGTGCACCATGAGGGCCTCGGTGCCCGAGGCGGTGTGCTCCTCGTTCTCGAGCGGGTGTTCGAGCACCGCCGCGGTGCGGGGGTCGGGCCCCATGTCGGGCAGCTCCTCGTTGGCCACGAGCTCCGACTGCACGACGATCCGCAACGGCCCGTCCAGCGGCTCGACCTCGTACTCGATGGCGGCGATCGCCCGCTGGGTCAGCGACACGAGCCGCGTCGAGTGCACCCGGATGCGGTCGCCCGCCGGCGACTGCCAGTCGACCCGCCGCTCGAGGGTGCCGGCGCGCAGGTCGAGGCGCCGGACGTGCGACTCGACCGTGCCGTACCGCACGTCGAACGGCTCGTCGTCCACGAGCAGGCGGAAGATCTTCCCGTTGGTCACGTTGATGACCGTCTGGCCCGACTCGGAGTAGCCGTAGCCGCGCTCGCCGTACTCGAGCGGGCGCAGCTCGTAGAACGAGTTGAGGTACGTGCCGGGCACGCCGTGGGGGTCGCCCTCGTCGAGGTTGCCGCGCAGGCCGATGTGGCCGTTCGACAGCGCGAACACAGACTCGGCGCTGGCGAGGTCGTCGAGGTGCAGCTCCTCCTCGGTCACGCTCCAGGGTTCGACCGAGAAGAGCCGCCGGCCCTCGCCCGTGATGTGCTCGCTCTCGCGCTGGACACGGTCGCTCACCCGACCCCTCCCCCGGCGTCTCCCCGGGCCTGTCCGCCCGCGTCGCCCTGAGCCTGCCCGCCGGCACCGCCGCCGGGCGCTCGGCCGAGCAGGTCGGACAGGTCGTCGACCACGACGTCGGCGCCGTGCTCGAGCAGGGCCGCGCGCTGGCCGACCCGGTCGACCCCGACGACGAAGGCGAACGCCCCGGCCCGGCCGGCCTCGACCCCGGCGAGCGCGTCCTCGAACACGGCGGCCTCGTTCGCCGTCACGCCGAGCGCCTCGGCGCCGGCGAGGAACGTGTCGGGGGCGGGCTTCCCCTGCAGGTCCCGCTCGGCGGCCACGACGCCGTCGATCCGCGCCGCGAACAGGTCCGCGATGCCCGCGGCGTCGAGCACCTGGGCCGTGTTGGCGCTCGACGACACCACGGCGGCGCGCAGACCGGCGGCACGGACCTCCCGCACGTACCGGACCGAGCCCTCGAACACCTGCACGCCGTCGCGGTCGAGCAGGCGCAGCACGAGGTCGTTCTTCTCGTTGCTGAGCCCGTTCACCGTCGGGGAGCCGGGGCTGTCGTCGGGTGACCCCTCGGGCAGCTCGACGCCGCGCGACTGCAGGAAGCCCCGCGTGCCGTCGCGCCGCGGGCGGCCGTCGACGTAGCGGTCGTAGTCCGACGGAGTGAACTCCTCGTACGGTTCGCCCGTCTCGTCGGCTCGGCGGCGGAGGTACCCGTCGAACATCTGCTTCCAGGCCCGCTGGTGGACGCTGGCGGTGTTCGTGAGCACCCCGTCGAGGTCGAAGAGGCAGGCGGTCACGGAGTCGGGGAGCCCGAGCACCGGTCCTCCGGGGAGACGGGTCGACGCGTCACGACAGATGGTTACCCGATCGGCGGTGCGTTGTGAACGATGGTGACCGCGAGACCGCACCGGGCGCCGTCCGGCATCGCCGACGCACCCGGGCGGAACGCCACCACGCGAGACTGCGGGGCGTGCCCGCACCCGACGACGTGTCCCCCGTCGCACCCACTCCCGAGGTCGCCGCCGTCGTCGACCGCCTGGGCCTGCGGCCCCATCCCGAGGGCGGCTGGTACGGCGAGACCTGGCGCCACGACGACGGTGCCGGCGGCCGTGGGGCCGGCACCGCCATCTACTACCTGCTCGCGGCCGGCCAGCGCTCGCACTGGCACCGGGTCGACGCCACGGAGATCTGGCACTACTACGCCGGTGACCCGCTGCGCCTCGGCATCCGCGAGGACGACGCTCCCACGCGGTGGGTCGCCCTCGGCCCCGACCTCGCCGGCGGCCAGGTGCCGCAGGCGATCGTGCCCGAGATGGCGTGGCAGGCGGCCGAGCCGACGGGCGCCTGGACCCTCGTGGGCTGCACCGTGTCGCCCGGCTTCACGTTCGAGGGCTTCGAGCTGGCGCCCGAGGGCTGGTCGCCTCCGACCTGAGGCCTCGATCTCGGCGACGCGGTGGCGCGTGAGGGACCACGGCCTCCTCGCGCAGATCCCGGCCACGACCCCGCCGCCCCGCCCATCTCCGTGACGCTGTGGTGCGCCAGCAACCACAACGTCACCGACATGCCCCCGCACGTCCGGCGCACGGTCGCGAACGCCACGAGCGCACCCGGCTCCCGCCCCCGCAGGTCCCGCCGGCCGAACCTCCGCGCACCGAGCGGCGGCGTCGCCGACCGGGAGCCGGGCCGGCGGGTCAGCCGGTGGCGGCGCGGGTGCCGTCGCCGAGGAGCGGCACCAGGAACTGGCCCGTCCAGCTGGCCGACTCGGCGGCGACCTCCTCGGGCGTGCCGGTGGCCACGATCGTGCCGCCGCCGCTGCCGCCCTCGGGCCCGAGGTCGATGATGTGGTCGGCCGTCTTGATCACGTCGAGGTTGTGCTCGATCACGAGCACCGTGTTGCCCTGGTCGACGAGGCGCGACAGCACGGTCAGCAGCTTGCGGATGTCTTCGAAGTGCAGGCCGGTCGTGGGCTCGTCGAGGATGTAGATCGTGTGGCCGGTGGACCGCTTGGCCAGCTCGCTCGAGAGCTTGACCCGCTGGGCCTCGCCGCCCGACAGCGTCGTGGCGGGCTGTCCCAACCGAACGTAGCCCAGGCCGACGTCGACCAACGTCTGCATGTGGCGGGCGATCGCCGGCTGGTTGGCGAAGAACTCGAGCGCCTCCTCGCACGACAGGTCGAGCACGTCGGCGATGTTCTTGTCCTTGAACGTGATGTCGAGCGTGTCGCGGTTGTAGCGGGCGCCCTTGCACACCTCGCACGGCACGTAGACGTCGGGCAGGAAGTGCATCTCGATCTTGATCGTGCCGTCGCCCGAGCAGGCCTCGCACCGGCCGCCGCTGACGTTGAAGCTGAACCGCCCCGGCAGGTAGCCGCGGACCTTGGCCTCGTGCGTCTGTGCGAACAGCTTGCGGATGTGGTCGAAAACGCCGGTGTAGGTGGCCGGGTTGGACCGGGGGGTGCGCCCGATCGGCGACTGGTCGATGTCGATGACCTTGTCGACGTTCTGGATGCCGTCGACGCCCGTGTGGAGGCCCGGCGGGGTCTTCGAGCGGTAGACCTTCTGCATCAGCGACCGGTAGAGGATGTCGTTGACCAGCGTCGACTTGCCACTGCCCGACACGCCCGTGACCGCCACGAAGTTGCCCAGCGGGAACGCCACGTCGATGTTCTTGAGGTTGTTCTGCCGGGCGCCCCGCACCTTCAACCACTTGTCGCCGGTGGGGCGCCGCTGGGCGGGCACCGGGATCGCCCGCTTGCCGGCCAGGTACTGGCCGGTGATCGACCTGCGGTTGCGCAGCAGCTGCTTGACCGTGCCCGTGTGCACGATCTCGCCGCCGTGCTCGCCGGCACCGGGGCCGATGTCGACGACGTGGTCGGCGACCATGATCGTGTCCTCGTCGTGCTCGACCACGAGCACGGTGTTGCCCAGCTCGCGCAGCCGGATGAGCGTGTCGATGAGACGCCGGTTGTCGCGCTGGTGCAGCCCGATCGAGGGCTCGTCGAGCACGTAGAGAACGCCGACCAGGCCCGACCCGATCTGTGACGCCAGCCGGATGCGCTGGGCCTCGCCGCCGGCCAGC
>Ga0111538_10010298_pt1 | contig 12443 bp, 8 predicted proteins | sample SoiMethybrSBSTD1_FD_79669 | JGI IMG/M metagenome (GOLD analysis project Ga0111538, IMG submission 79669) | Bulk soil microbial communities from a Populus tree surrounding site in Tennessee, USA - Soil MetaG P. TD hybrid SBSTD1 (version 2)... | ecosystem: Environmental > Terrestrial > Soil > Tree...
CATCATCCTGTCGCAGGTGCAGACGCGCCCGTCCGAGATCGCCTTCCGCACGCGGATGATCGACGGGGGCGCGAACGAGACGGCCGCGGTTGCCGACATCAACAAGGACGGGCGTCTCGACGTCATTTCCGGCGACTCGTGGTACGAGGGTTCGGCCGGCGCCGGTCTCACCGCGGCCGCATGGACGAAGCACCACATGCGCGACCTCGCGTGGAACGGCCAGTATGTGGACAACTTCTCCGACTGGCCCATCGACGTGGACAACGACGGGTTCGTGGACGTCGTGCAGTTCGGCTACTTCTCGAACAACATCGTCTGGCTGAAGAACCCCGGCCGGTCGACCGCGCCGTGGCAGGCGACGGAAGTCGATCGCGGGGCGCCGACGGAGTTCGCGCTGCTCGTGGATCTCGACAACGACGGCCGCGCGCGCGAACTCCTGCCCGAGTTCGATCGCGCGGCCGCGCCGCTCAACTGGTACAGCCTCGACAACGGTACGTGGACGAAGCATCAGGTGAGCGATCACAGCTACGGCCACGGCATCGGCGCCGGTGACGTGAACGGGGACAAGCGCAACGACATCCTGACGCCGCGCGGCTGGTTCGAAGCGCCGGCCGACGTCCGCACGGGGACGTGGACGTGGCACGACGCCGACTGGTACCAGCATCCGATCGCGGCGGCCGGGTCGGGCCGCGGGCAGGCCGCGCCAGCGCCGGCGGCCGGACCGCCGGCGGCGACGCCCGCGGCGCAGTTCGGATTCATGTATGCGATCGACGTCAACGGCGACGGCCGCAACGACATCCTCACGAGCATGGCGCACGACTACGGCGTGTGCTGGTTCGAGCAGAACGCCGACGGCAGCTGGACGCAGCGCGTGATCGACAGCACGTGGTCGCAGGCGCACGCCTCGGCGCTCGTCGATCTCAACGGCGACGGCCAGCTCGACCTCGTCACCGGCAAGCGGTACTTCGCGCACAACGGCAGCGATCCCGGCGAGCGCGAACCGATCGGCCTCTACTGGTACGAGTTCCGGCGGCCGGCGCCGCCGACGACACCCCCCGCAGCGGCCGCGGCACCGCCCGCTGCACCTGCGCGCGGCGGACGCGGCAACGCGGCTGTCGTCTGGACACGTCACATCATCGACTACGGCGCGCGCATGGGCGGCGGCATGCAGATCGTCGTGCAGGATCTCGACGGTGACGGCGATCTCGACGTCGTGAGCGGCGGCAAGTCCGGGCTGTTCCTCGCAGAGAACCTGACGAAGATGCCGGCGCGACGATAGACGCGTGTCTTCAAAGCTTGTGGACCGCCCGCTATCGTCGCGGAGTAGTCGGCTTCGCGGCCACCGCCGGCGCCTCGTCGTCCAGGCCGTCGGGATACGCGATCATCAGGTTGTAGCGCGCGACTTCCTTGTTGAAGAGGAGGAGGTCTTCGCGGTTACGCGCGAGGCGCGTGTTCGTGTCTGTCACGCGCTCGTTGAACGCGTCGGTGCGCGCGCGCAGGGCGTCGGCCTCGGCCTGCGTGGGACGCGAAACGCCGGGCCCTTCCGGCGCGCTCAGGCGCGCGGTGAACTCCGACAGCGTGCGGCCGAGTTCCGTCCGCTCGCGGGTGATCTCCGAGCCGATCAGATCCAGGTGATCGCGCTCGGCGTCGAGGCGCGACGACTCCGTGTCGAGCCACACGCGCAGGTTCCTCCGGGCGGCATCCGTGGCGGCGATGCCTTCGAATGCGCGTTCCTCGGACAACCGCTGCAGCACGGCCTTGAACTTGTGCCCGTGGTTCGTGCTCTCGTCGCCGATCGAATCGAAGTACGCGTGCACCATCTCGTGGCACAGCGCCCGCCGCAAACCGGCCGGATCATTCTTCAGGTTCGCGTTCAGCAGAATCATCGACTGCTTGCCGACGCGGCCGAACATGCCTTCCAGCGTGAACTGGCGTGAGGCCAGCCGACCGACGTCGACGAGCGCCGGTTCCCATCGCACCGGCATCTCCGGCAGCTTGCCGTCGAAGTGCTCGCGATTGATGGTGTCGTAGGTGCGGACGAGATCGGGATCGCCGGGCTTGCCCGCGTTGTCGCGAAGGATCTGCCGCTGGCGCGCATCGGACGGGCTGAGGGGCGTGGCGGCGGAGATGTCCGTGGCGGATCCGATGCCGATCGCGACCGTCCACGCCGCCGACGCGACGATGACGACGCCGAGCCCGGCGAGGAGCCATTTCACGGAGCTGGAACGACGGAGCATGATCACGGGAACGTTCGGGGGGCGCGCCGCCTCAGGACAGACATTCGCGTGACCGCAGCGCCGGCACGTAACCGCGCTCCCTGCCGCACTGTTCTCTGCGCCCAGCCACCCTGTGCATTGCCCACATCGGAAGTGAATCATATCCGCCGCCAACCTGGGGGCCCGGGGAGCCGATCGGAGTATCGTCCGCTCGGCGGCGGGCCATCAGGTTGTGGGGTCAGATCTTGCGATGACGTACGGAGGACCGTACGTCATCGCAAGATCTGACCCCAATTTCCGACCCCTATTTCCGGCCCGCTCCGGCCTTCGTCAGGTTCTCTGCGACAAAGAGGCCCGACTTGCCCCCGCTGACGACGTCCAGATCGCCGTCGCCGTCGAGATCGACGACGCGAATCTGCAGGCCGCCGCCTGCGCGGCCGCCGTAGTCGATGATGTGCTTCACCCACTCAATCGCGACGGCGGCTGGTGCTCCCGGCGCGGCCGCCGGCGGCGCCGATTCGCGGCGGCGGAACTCGTACCAGTACAGGCCGAGCGGTTCCCGCTCGCTCGCGTCGGACGCGGTGCCCCGCGCCCAGTACCGCTTGCCCGTGACCAAATCGGGCTGACCGTCGCCGTTGAGATCGGCCACCGCCGACGCGTGAGATTGCGCCCACGTATTGTCGATGAGCCGCTGTTGCCAGCGGCCGTCCGCGAGCTGCTCGAAGGCCAGCACGCCATACGAATGCGCCATCGTCGTGACCACGTCGTTGCGGCCGTCACCGTTGACGTCCAGCACGTGCATGAATCCGAACTCGGCAGGGCGCGGCGGAGGGCCAGCGGCGGCGGGTAGCGCGCCGGGGGCGATCGCCGCCGGCGGCGCGACGGCGGCAGGCCCGACCGGGATCCGCAGCTGGCTCCAGTCCGTTTCGTGGAGCGTCCACTCCCCGTCCGCGAGCGGATTCGCCGGCGATTCCAGCCAGCCCGCCGGCACCAGGATGTCGTTGCGACCGTCGCGATTCACGTCGCCAACGCCGATGCCGTGCCCGTACGATCGCGAGCTGACGACGTGCTTTGTGAACGTGCCGTTCTGCAGGCGGTACCACTGCGTCGCCGCGCCCGCCGCGCCCGTGAACTGCGGCAGCAGCTCGTTCGCCTTGCCGTCGTTGTCGAGATCGACGAGAAACGCGAACTCCGTCGGACCGATGCGATCGATGTCGTGTTCGGTCCACGCGCCGCCCGCGCGACCGGGGTTCTTTACCCACAGCAGCCGGCGATCGAAGTACGCGATCTGAATGACGTCGGTGTAGCCGTCGCCGTCAACGTCGAGCGGCAGGTCGCTGAAGTTGTCCACGTACGCGCCGGTGAAGTTGATCTCGCGGATGCGGTGCCGAGTCCAGGCCGCGCCTGCCCCGCCGGACGTCGGGCTTGCCGCGCCGGAGCCGAACGCGGAGGCGGGGCTCTCGTACCAGTTCTCGCACGAGACCAGATCGAGTCTCCCGTCGCGGTTGAAGTCCGCGATGCCGACCGTCTCGCACCACGTCGAGTCCACGAGGTGCATGCGGAACAGCACGTCGCGCGGCCGGCCGGCCGGGCGCGGCGCCGGTGCAGGCACGGCGGGCGGTGTGGCCGGCGGAGGCGCAGCCTGTTGCCCTGACAGTACGGACGAGACCACGACGAGCAGCAGCACGGGGACCGCGAATCGCACTGAGACCTCCCAGGTTGCGGGGTCAGATCCGACCCCGAGAGCGCGCCGTCGCCTCGTTGACAGGCCGGCTGGCGTCACCTATACTTTGCATTGTAAAGTCTTTGCCATAGGAAAGCGGCTATGAACATCCTGCGCGCCCGCGCTCTCGGCATGTGCTTCGGCGTCCGCGACGCCATCTCGCTCGCGCTCGACGAAGGGCACGCCAAACCCCTGACCATCCTCGGCGATCTCGTGCACAACGCCACCGTCCTCGCGGCGCTCGACGCCAAGGGCATCGCCACGGCGCGCCAGCTCGCCGACGTGAAGACGCCCACGGTGATGGTGACCGCGCACGGCACCTCGCAGCGCACGCTCCAGGCGACGAAAGCCGCCGGACTCGAGGTCCTCGAAGCCACCTGCCCGCTCGTGCGCGTGGCGCACCGCGCCGTCGCCGCGCTCGTCGCGGAGGGCTATCACCCCGTGATCGTCGGCCAGCGCACCCACGTCGAGGTGCGTGGATTGACCGACGACCTCGAGGCCTTCGACGTCGTGCTCGACGAACCCGACGTGTTCGCCCTCGACGAGCACCCCCGCATCGGTATCGCGGCCCAGACGACGCAGCCGCTCGATCGCGTCCGGCACCTGGTCGGCCTCATCCGCGCCCGGTTCCCCCGATCCGACGTCCGTTTCGTCGATACGGTCTGTCTGCCGACCAAGCAGCGCCAGCAAGCGGCCGTCGATCTCGCGCGCCAGTGCGATGTCGTGATCGTGATCGGGGGAGCAGCCAGCAACAACACGCGCGAGCTGGTCGACACGTGCCGGCGGCACGCGGCCGCCGTGCATCACGTGCAGACGGAGGCCGACCTCTGCGCGGAGTGGTTCTCCGACGAAGATACGGTCGGCCTCACGGCCGGAACGTCGACGCCCGACGAGGTGATCGATCGAGTGGAGGCACGGATCCGCGAGCTCAGTACTTCGGCGGTTCAGGCACTTCGTTCCACTTCTTCTGATCGAGGAACGCCCCGCGCATCATGAAGAAGACGGCCTCGACGCCGGGCGCATTCGCGCGCTGCTCCTTCGGCACGGTCAGCATCACCTTGGCCATCGCCGTCATCTCCGCCTCGACCATGGCCGCCGACTGCTGCGCGTAAGCTTTCACGGCGTCGTCGATTTCCGGCTGGGGCTTCTTCGCCTGCAGCGCGCTGACGATGCCGGCGCGCGACTTGAGCAGGCCGTCGCGAATCGGCTGCGCGCTCTTGTGCGCGTCGTCGAGCAACGTCTTCGCCGCGTTCTTCTGTTCCTTCGTCAACGTGAACGCCGCCTCGATGATCTCGAGCCGCGTCGGCACGACGGCGCCCAGAGACGGCGTGACGCCGCCGCCGCGGCCCTGCGGCGCGGCCGGCACGAAGCTCGCGACGTCGTAGCGAAGGCTCGTCACCCCACCGCGCCCGCGACCACCGCCGCCACGATTGCCGCGCGGCGCGGCGGGCTGGAAGAGGCCGGAGAGAATATCGAACGCCTTCGTCGCGTTGACCTGCGACTGCTGCTTCGGATTCACGATCTCGAAGACCTTCGCGAACGCGCGGGCCTCGAGGCCCGTCATCTTGGCCGCCGACTCCGCGTACGCGGCCACCACGGGCTTGTTCTGATCGTTCTGTCCCTGCAGCAGCAGGTTCACCATGCGCTGCCGGAGCGACAGCATCTCCTGCCCGACCGGTGCCGCCTCTGTTGCGGTGTCGTTCAGTATCTGAGTGACTTGGGGGCCCTGCGTCTTCGTGTCGATCTTCATGTACCCGAGGAACTGCTCGACGGGCGTCAGATTGCGGACCGCCGGTGCGTCGCCGCCGCCGAAATCCTGTCCTCCCTGCGCGCCGACAACGATCGTGGCCGCCACCACTGCGGCAATACTCAATGCTAATTTCATGATCAGGGCCTCCGAAGCGGGCAGTTTATAACGGCTTCGGGCTTCCGGCTTCGGGCTTCCGGCTTGGGGCTTCCGGCTTCGGGCTTCCGCGTTCGGCTTCGGGCTTCGGCGGATACTTCTGGCTTCTGTCTTCGAACTTCTAACTTGCCTCCAGGGCCCCTTCTGGCTTCTGGCTTCGAACTTCTAACTTCCTCAGTCTCCTCCCCTGCCCCGCGCGCTGGGATCGCCGGTGGGCGGCGGCGCGTGATCGGTGGCCGCGGGCGGGCCGAGCAGTTCCGTGAAGATCGGCTTCAGCGCGTCCGCCCACACCTGATAGCCCTTCAGCGTCGGGTGAAGCTTGTCGCGATCGTTCAACATGCCTTCGAAGAGCACACCGTCCTTGTCCGCGAGCTTGTCGTTGATGTTGAGGAGACGAACGCGCTTGCCGTCGGCAAACGCCGCGAGGTTCGCGTTGATCTGATTGATCTCCGGCATCACCGCCATGTTGTCGTTGCGCGGAAAGATCGCGGTGAGGATGATCGTCGCGTCCGGCGTCGTGCGGCGGAAGCGATCGATCAGCGCGCGGAGACCGCGCGTGATGTCGGCGACTTTCTCGGCGCCGCCGGGACGCGCGCCGACGTTGTTCGTGCCCGCGAGGATGACGACGATCTTCGGGTGCAGACCGTCGATCTCGCCGCTGTCGAGCCGCCACAGCATGTGCTCGATGCGATCGGCGCCCCAGCCGAAGTCCGCGGCGTTCCAGCCGGTGAAGTTGGCTTTCCAGTTCGCGAGCAGGTCCGGATAGTCGAGCGCGCCCCAGCGACGCACGATCGAGTCGCCTTCGAAGTAGATGTCGATCTGTCCCTGCGTCTTCTTCTTGATCAGCTCTTCGTGCGCGATCATCGAGTTCTGATCGGTGCGAGACGCAGGCTGATCGGCGGGACCGGCGGGCGCCTGCCGGGCGCGGAGCATCGCGCCGCTCGCCATCAGGGCGAGCGACGCGATCCAGATCGTGACGTGACGCCGTCCGATCACTTCGTGGCCGGCGGCGGCGTGTGCTTGAGGAACTTGTCCGCCCATGGAATGAAGTACTTCCAGTTCGGGCCGTCCGTGTGGCCGCCGTCGTGCTGGCGCCACGCCAGCTGACCGTCCATGAGGCTGACGTTCACGTCGGGCATCTTCTCCGTCTTGTAGTTGTCGGAGCGGCCCAGATCCTTCGCGCCGAGCAGACGGAACACCGGCTGCGCGGCAATCGCCGCCATGAAGCTGCCCTGATGATCGAGCCACTTGGCGTCGTTCTTTTCGGGCACGCCGTAGCTCACGAACGTCAGCCGCGGCGCACACAGCGCGATCAGCTCGTGCGCGTCCACCGGAATGTCGCCGGCCGTCTTCCGGCCGAACGTCGATTCCTCCGTGCCGTACTTCAGGAAGTTGCCGGCCATCCAGTGATACTCGCCGGTGCCCGTGAGGTTCTCGACCGCTTCGCCCCAGTTGCGGCGATGCAGCTTCGCGCCGCCCTCGCCCGACGAGCCGATCAAAACGACGGCAAAGCGCGTGTCGTACGCCATCGTCACGAGCGCGGCCTTGCCGTAGCGCGAGACGCCCTCGATGCCCACCTTCTTCGCGTCAACGGCCTTGTCGGTTTCCAGATAATCGAGCCCGCGCGAGGCGCCCCACGCCCACGCTCGCAGCGATCCCCAATCCTCGGGCTTGCGGAACTCGCCCTTGTTCGTGAGACCGATGACGCCACGCGTCAGTCCCGCGCCGTTGTCGGCCTGAATGCTGTTGGGATTGATCGTCGCGAAGCCCCAGCCGTCTGCGATCAGCTGCTCGGTCGCGGGCGGATCCTGCGGCGCCGGAGGTGTCGGCGGCGGTGCGGGCGGAGCAGCTGCGCCCGGCGCGCCACCGCGGCCTGCGCCAGGCGGGCCACCGGGGCCGCCGAATCCCGGGAATCCGCCGGGCGGTGGCGGCGGCGCGAGGCTCGCGAGGCCGCGGCCGCCGAACATCATCATCACCGGCACGGGCCCCTTCGCGTCCTTCGGCACGACGACCGTCATCTGAATGTTCACGTCAATGGCCGGAAACGCCGAGTTGTCCACGTGCCCCGTGAGCGCCTTGCCGATCACCGGCCGGCCGCCGACGACGTCCTCGACGGTCTTCGTGACGGTCCACGTGACTTTCGGCACGTTGGCGGGCACGCGGCCGAGCACTTCGCGATCGAAGTCTTCGATGATTTCTTTGCGCCGCTCCGTCCACATTGCCTTCGTCGTGACCTTCTTGCCGTTCTTCATCGTCAGAACGTCGGGCAAGTCAGGATACGGATTGGCGGTCGCCTCGTCGTAGTTCGCGTGGTTCGGCGCCGTCTCGACGCCGCTGGGACCCGGACGGATCTTCGTGATCCCGAGCTGGTCCATCATGTTCTGCCGATCTTCTTGCGCGGTCCAGGTCTTGAGGCCGTTGGCATCCAGCGCGCCGCCGCCGCGGGCCGGCGCGCCGGCCCGCGGAGCGGCCGGCGTCTGCGGAGCCGGCGGTGCTTGTTGCGCACCTTGCGGGACCGCTGCGGGCGTGGGCGATTGCTGCGCCGACATCGTGGCGATGGCCAGCGACATCGCTGCGCCGGCGATCGAAGAAACCATGACCGAACGTCGGAACGTCATGCGGATGCTCCTGAGTCGACGGGGTGCGGAACCGGTTCGATAGGCGCATTCTGCATCAGATCGCCTCGCCGCGTCTATCGATCCGCCTTCTTCGGCACGATGTCCGTCTGCAGCCGCGGGTCCGCGGCCGGTACCGGCGACTCCGGCAGTCCCAGCTCGCGTCGCACGATGTTCGCGCCCTGCGCGATCGCCGACGTCTTGAAGAACGCGATGTCGCGGTTGCAGCCCTGGCGGCCGAAGCCACAGTCGCTCGAGACGATGAGCTGCTCGGGCGCGATGTGCTCGAGCGCCTTGCGGATCCGCGCCGCCACGTCTTCCGGCCGATCCACCTGCAGCGTGCGGTGGCTCACGACGCCGACGGCAATCTTCTTCGGCAGCCGTCCTTTCAGCCGATCGAACAGCTCGATGTCGCGGAACTGCCGGTCCGTCATCTCCACCGTCCAGACGTCGCCCTTGAGCGCCTCGAGATAGAGATCGAACGATGCCTGGTAGCTGTCGTTGTCGATCACACGCTGCATGTTCGGGTTGCCCCAGCACGTGTGCGTCCACAGCTCGACGCCGTCTAATCCCTGCACCTCGCGGTTGTACGCCTCCACCATGAACTTCACCTCGTCGCTCTTCGCGCCGTAGGTGTTCGCCCAGAAGTGCAGCGTCGGCTCTTCGATCTGGATCAGCGTGCAGCCCGCGTCACGCAGCGCGAGCAGTTCCTTGTTCATCGCCTCGGCCATGTCCCAGATCACCTGGCGGTGATCCGTGTACTTCGGCGTGTGGATGTCGAGGAACAGGCCCATCACCTGCGAGCAGCACGTGCCGAACTTCACGGGCCGCGACGCGCGCGCCTGCGCGAGCCGCCAGATCTTCGGGTAGTCGAGCGGGCGATGCGCGATCTTGTCCACGACGCGCGGCCACCGCCAGCCGGTATAGATCTCGTTGAGCAGCGTGCCGGGCGGATAACGCAGCCACGGCGATCGCGTCTCTTCGGACTGCAGGTAGTCGCCCTCGAATCCCGCCCAGCGCTGCAGCGGATAGTGGTGCCACGCGCGCCCCGCCATGTCGTCGTCGCAATGCAGATCGCCGTGCGTGACGATGTCGAGGCCGGCGCGCTCTTCGTCGGCGATGACGGTGGAGAGCGCGTCGCCGAACTGCTCGCGGAAGCGCACGTCCATCATGCACGTGTCGAGCGGCCGTCCCCACATGCTCATGTCGAACCACCGCGGGCGCGGCCACGAGCCGGTGATCGTCGCCGGCAGGATGAGATCCCTGGTCGCCGTCAGCATGCGGCGATTCTAGTGCGGTCTAGCGCGCGGTGGGCAGCACTGCGAGCAGATCGGCGGTGCGCTGCTCGGCGAACGGTTTGATGGGCGTGGTGCGGCCGCCATAGAGGGGCCGGTTGAACACGCGGCCGGAGACGGCGAGATCGAACAACGCAAGACGCTCCCGCAACGGATCCTCGGCCACGAGCGGCCGCAGCATCGGCGCGAGCTGGTCCACCTGCTCCGCGAAGCGTGACGGCCTGAAGACAGATTCACTCAGACGCTTCAGCTCGGCGATGTACGCCGTCTTGAACGCGTCCACACGAAAGATTCGCTGCAGGAACCGGATGTTCTGCACCCAGGGATGAAAGAAGTCGCTCGCATTGCCGACGGGAAACGGAAACGAGCCGAACGAGTGATCCTGGTCCCACGGAATGAACGCGAGGCGCCGCGTGGACGGGTGCAGGTACACGTAGTAGTTCTGGCCCTGCTGAAGAATGCTGTCGGGATTCTGGAGCCAGACGAGCACGGCGGCGTAGGTCGCAAATGCCGGGATGTCCAGGAACTCGCCGATGCGCGCGGTGAAGTCGGCGTCGGACGCGTGCGTCACCAGCTTGCAGAAATCGATGATGCGCTGCTGATCGCCGAGCGTCAGGTCGGTCTTCGGATCGTACGTCTGGTTGTACCGCGCCCAGCTCGAGCCGAGATCGTCGAACGGCTGCTCCGTCACCGGCTTGAAGATCGCGCCGTCCTCGGCGTGGAACCGATCGGCGGCGAAATGCGCGTCCACGTTTTCCACGAGCGTGTAGAGGCCGAGGTACTGGCGCGTGTACTTGCCGGGCACGGTGACGAACACGCGCGCGTAGCCGGTGCGCGGCGCCGGCACGCCGGCATCGCGATACAGCCGGTACGCGAGCGCCTCGTTCATCCAGCTCGCGTCGGTGATCGTGTTGTGCAGGTTGATTGTGCTCAGGCCGTCGAACTTCTGCCCTTTCACGTACTTGTTCAGATCGACCTTGAGGGACACCTTGCTGGCCTGGCGGCCGGTCCGGTACGTCCCGTTGCCCTTGTAGCGCACGCCGACGTCGGCAAACCGCTTCCCGTCCAGCTCCATGGCGGCGTGGACGTACTCGAAGTCGAGGCCGTTCATCGCGGAGATGCCGTTGCGCTTTCCCTCCGGGCCCAGGAAACCGTCACTTCGCGAGTTCGAGGTGTCGGACGGCACCGGCGTGAGCGTGCGCCACGCGTCGGCCGTGAACGTGAGATGCACGTCAGCGACGTGCGAGATCTGCAGGAGCTGGGCGGCTGACGTCGCCGGTTTCTGTGCGGGAACGGTCGCCTGTGCGCTGACCCTGAGTTCCGGTGAGGGCGAACGGTCGGCCCGCACGGCCCGGGGCCGATCGTTGAACACCAGCGACAGGCCGATCAGGCCAAGCAGGCAGATGGTCAGCACCAGCGCAGCGACGACTTTGACCATGTCACCCTTCGACGGACTGCCGCGGAAACTTGTTTCGCCTCACGTGCCGGCTCCGTTAGGCTCGGTCGGATCCGAACACCATGCCAGCCAGCGCTCCAATCGCCCGCCGCCGCCTCGACGCCATCGACACCCTGCGCGGCCTCGTGATGATTCTGATGGCGCTCGACCACGTGCGCGATTTCTTCGGCACGCCGGGCATCAGTCCGACCAACCTCGCGCAGACGACGGTCGCGCTGTTCGCGACGCGCTGGATCACACATTTCTGCGCGCCGGTGTTCTTTCTGCTCACCGGCGTGGGCGCCTGCCTCGCGCGTCGCCACAAGTCTACCGGCGAATTGTCGCGATTCCTGCTCGTGCGCGGCCTGTGGCTCATCGTCCTCGAACTGACGATCCTGCGCTGCTTCGGCTACCAGTTCAACATGGACTACCGCGTGACGCTGCTCGTGATCCTCTGGGCGCTGGGCTGGTCGATGATCGCCCTGGCCGCGCTCATCTGGCTGCCGGTGCCGCTCATCGCCGCCATCGCCCTCGCGATGATCGCCGGCCACAACCTCTTCGATACCGTGCAGTCGGCCAACCCGCTGTGGGTGATCCTGCACCGGCAGTTCTTCGTCGCCAACGGCTGGCACGTGACGGTGGGCCGGTGGTCATGGTCGGCGCCGGTGCTGTTCGTGGCGTATCCGCTCATCCCCTGGATCGGCGTGACGGCCGCCGGCTTCTCGCTTGGACGGATCTACCAGTGGCCGGCACCGAAACGGCAACGCTTCCTGCTGGCGACGGGCCTCACGCTGACCGCAGCCTTCATCGTGCTGCGCGCGACGAATCTCTACGGCGATCCCGTGCACTGGACGAGGCAGACGTCTGCGGCCATGACGGGCGTGTCGTTCCTGAACGCCAACAAATACCCGCCGTCCCTGATCTTCCTCCTGATGACGCTCGGCCCCGCGCTGCTGGCGCTGCGGTGGCTCGACGCGCGCACGCCGCGCTGGCTCGCGCCGGCCCTGACGCTGGGCCGCGTGCCGCTCTTCTATTTCATCCTGCACTTGCCGCTGATCCATCTGCTCGCCGTGATCGCGTGCGCCCTGAAGTACGGCGCCGTGCACTGGATGTTCGAGTCGCCGGATCTCGCGAACTACCCGTTCACCCCACCGCCGGGATGGGGCTTCTCACTCCCCGCGATTTACGCGATTTGGGTCGCGGTGGTGGCGCTGCTCTACCCGATTTGTCGATGGTTCGCCGGCGTGAAACAACGC
>Ga0111538_10010299_pt1 | contig 12442 bp, 10 predicted proteins | sample SoiMethybrSBSTD1_FD_79669 | JGI IMG/M metagenome (GOLD analysis project Ga0111538, IMG submission 79669) | Bulk soil microbial communities from a Populus tree surrounding site in Tennessee, USA - Soil MetaG P. TD hybrid SBSTD1 (version 2)... | ecosystem: Environmental > Terrestrial > Soil >...
TGGTTAGAGCGCTGCCCTGTCACGGCAGAGGTTACGGGTTCGAGCCCCGCCGCTCCCGCCACTTTTCGTGGGATTTTCACAGGGTCTTTGGTTTTCGAGCGTTTACTGAATAGAGCCTACGTCGCGTCCAGAATGGGAGAGTCATCAATACGAACAGAACAACAGCAGCAAGAGCATAGATTAGAACAACGTGAACAGGGGGCGGCGTTTCCTCCCCGATGAAGACGATACCTGCGCTCCAAACATCGTTGAAATACCAAATCAACGGACCACCGAAGTCGCTCTCAAGCAAAGCCATTACCCATAAATACGGCAGTGGAAATGAAGCCGTCCCGGTTGCGCGAACTATTTCGATCATCACGGGAGGTGCCGTCAGGATAAAAATGGCAAAGACGCCCGATAGAAGGGCAACCATTCTCGTCAGCCAGCGTTCCATTTGATGTTCCATGCGCTGCTCTATTCCCAACCTAGGCCATGTTTTTGAAATTTGGCGGATTTTTGGCAGAAGGATCAACATCGATCGTGAGATAGCCTCCATCTTTGAGAAGCCCGGAAGAGAAGGGCAGAGGCGTGATTAGATGACCTTGCGCCTTGTCCGGAATCTCTCGGCCCACTCGCGGTGGAAATGGATTGCGGACGGGTCGTGACCCTTCGCTGATTTACCCTGCCATGCGCAGCGATTTCGGCAGCGACCGCGACATTCTCACGTGCCCGGTCGAAGAGATTGTTTCGACGCGCGTTTTGCAAACGTACGTCGGCGGCAAACTCGTTTACGAAGCGAAGTGAAAGCCGCTTGCTCCCGGGCGGCGCGCTGGGGAGCGCGCGCCCTATTCGACAACTAGTGCAGTGTAAATACTTGGGACCGACCCCTTTCCCGACCCCTTTCCAGTGCACGCCGTGTGACACGTCGATTGTCGGAAGCGAAATTGACGGAGTGAAGTGAAGGGGTAGGATGCGGTATGAATCCGAAATTCTGGCCGCTGACTCTTTTCGGGCTGCTGTTGTTGTGCGGATGCGCAGGAGCGGTGCGGCGCAGCGAGGGCAAAAGCGCTTTATCGATTTCCCTTAAAGAGGCCTCGAAATTTGCGGAGAAACTTGGCTACACAAACAGTTACGCAACTGTGGACAGGACGGGCAACGGCGATCGTCTGTTCATTCAGTTTAAAGACCACAGCGGAACCTACCGAGTTGCGATTGTATCGGCAGATGGCATCCTCGTGAAGGAACTGCCTGGCCAATCCCGTCTGAACGATGACGCGAAACCGGTTTTCTGGCTTAATGAACCGGCACAGACCGTCCAATTTGCGACAGGCTACGTATTGCCGACCAATACCCACACTCTCAATTTCATCTCAGACGGTCGATTCGTGGCCATGTTTGATAGCCGTCGAAGTTGGATCGCTGATGTTGAATCCCCCATGGAGGAACTTGTCGATTTCACAGAGAAACCCATGATCCGAAAGATCGTTTCGTATGGCGATACCTTACACGTATTTCTCAAAGGGCAGCCGGAAAGACAGCCTCGTCCGGATGGATGGGCCGTGTTGAAGCGCTACGAATACAAGCTCTCCGATGGCAAGGCACACTTGGCCAAGATACAAGACTTTACATTCACATGGGGCGTTCTCGAGTTTGACCCGGAGACGGGCTTAATGATTGCTCGATCGTGGGACGATATGTTCCCTCGCGCCTGGCTGGTAAATACAAAGACGGAACACCGTGAACGGTTTGGGTTCATTCGGGGCTACAGGTTTTTTTTGAAGGATCCGGTTATCCAGCGATTTCAACAAGTGATGGCAGATTGACCTCGCAGAAGTTTCCGCACATTCCGCACAATTTACCTGTTTTTAGATGTCTCTACCTTACACTTGGGGAGTTGCGGCAAAGACGAAGGACGATCAATAGGCATAGCCTTTACAGGGCTTTCATGAGTTTTACGCGGAAACGTTCAGAAGGGTTCGAGCCCGGCCGCTCCCGCCACTTTTCAGGGCAAAGTTTAAAGTTTAAAGTTTAGCGGTCTTCCGATCAAAATCCACGTAGGTTACAAACGCGGTTCGGCTGTGTAGTTGAAGCGGCGCGCCTTCCAAGCGATAATTGCGCACCATGTTGGACTCGCTAGTCCAGGTGTTCGTAGTGATCGGGGTGGTCGGCACGATTCTTCTCGTGGCGGCCGTCTGGGCAACGCGGGATATGCGGAAGAAGGAAAAGTCCGATCCGTTGGGTAAATTTAAAGGTGATCGCGAATAGGAATATGCAATCGGTTCAGGCGATGAATGCAAAGCTCCACTTATGAGTAACCCGGCTGAACTGGTTTACGTTCTGGCTTTTGTCCTCGTCCCCGCAGCGTATTTGGTGAGCATGATCCTGGGGGATGTCCTTGTTTGGCGACTGCGCAAGCGGCACCCCGAGACGTGGGAAGCACTTGGTTGTCCGCTATACGTAGGCGCCATGAGGAGGCCCAACGCCACTTTTGCGTTTCTGCGATTCCTTTGGCGACGCGAGTATCGCGGTCTACCGGACGAGCGGACCATTCGCCTTGCGGCGTTCGTTCGCATTTTTTTCTTTGCCTCTTTCGTTGTGTGCGTCGTTGTGGGTGGGCTGTTCACGGCGACGTTCGTGTGGTTCATGCAACAAGCATTGGATAAGCTGCGAGGGTAGCCAAGACAGCATTGATTAATAAGGAAGGCAGGAAGCAAGGAAGGAGGAGGGACAATGATGGCGAGGGTTGAGAAGGTTCAGACATGCCGCTCCTCCGGAGCCTAGGGTTCTTAATTCGGGGGTTGCATCTATAAACATGTCGTCCCTCCGGGACTCCAGTTAGAGACTCGTTACCGCAGCCCATCCGAACACGCGCGTGATTCCAAGCTCCATGCGACGCAGGATGGGCTGGGCAAGCTCTCGTCTGCTACAAGGGGTTCCAGGTTAGGTGGTGCTTTTGGAATTGGCCGGGAGTGCTGGCTTTGGGGTCGAGGTTGATGGTGAGGTAGCCGCCGTCCTTGAGGAGAAATACCAGTAAGTCACTCAGTGATCTGTAAAGGAATGAAGGCTGCCCCACGTCAGGAGGGCGGCGTCGCGCGAGGGGCCGAGCGGGAGGTCTTCGAGCCATTGACGGGCGGACGCAACGTCGCGCAAGGCCCAATTGCCGACGACGTTTTGGGTGGCGGTTTCGCGGAGGGGCGATTCGGGAAAGAGGCTGACCCAGGACGCAGCTGCGGCCGGGTCTCGCTGCGTCCAGGAGAGGAGCACCGCGAGGACGCCATGAGGCTGTTCTTCGGGAGGAAGCTGGTTCACGGCGGCGGTGGCGGCTTCGACGGGATTCTGCTCTGCCCAGCTCGACAGAATATTCTGAAGGGCGATTGATCTCGCTTCGCCCTCGGGCAGAGTGGTGGCCCATTGCCAGGCAGCATGAGAGTCAAGCCGAGCCCAACTCTCGCTTACGCGGCTGGTCATCGCGTTCCGGTCGACAGGGTTTGGTATCCTGTCGAGCCAGGGCGCGGCCCCGGCCGGATCGTTCGACGCCAAAAGATTGTCAACGTACTGGTGAATTACGACGCGCCTGATGGCGGCGTCTTCAATACCGTTGATCCATTCGAGAGCAGCGGACGGATCGGTCTGAAGCCAGGCGGCTGCAGCCCGTTGCAACAGATCATTCTTCTCGGGGCTGTCAGGCAATTCGAGGGCGAGTTCCAATGCCTTTTGCGGCAGCGCCGCCGAGAGCGCTGGCCCGGCGGAAATGATGGCGGCGTTCCGCTCGCCGTCATGCTCGAGCGATTCAATCCGCGCGATCGCGGCGGCGGAGTCAAAGGCCTCAGCCCGGGCTGGCTTCGCCGAAACCGCCGCCGTCGGCTCAGCGGCATCCAACGATGAGTTCCGTAAGAGAGCCACCCTTGCCACCCGGGCTGAGATTGGTCTGTCGTGCGCAGAAGGTTGTGCTGTGTTGTCGAGCAGATGCGTTTTGGTCGCACGGTCTTCGTTTTGGTTTGCGCCTGCGCTTGCTGGGGGCTGCCGGCCTTTGCGCAGCCACCCGGCCACGCCCAGTGCCAGCAGCACTCCTAGCAATGCGAACATCACCAAACCTCTGACGGTGTGCAGCTTCATGGAAGCATCGGGTATGTCTCAATAAAGCTGCAAATACCGCGCGGCCGAGAGCGGGTTGCATCCGTTGATGAGATCGGAATCAACGTTCCCGCCTCCGCAAAGATCATCGAAGTAGGTTTCTCCGCCCATGTGCCCGGTGCCGTGCGCGTTTTGGAACACGCCGAACATCCACGTGATGAAGTTCGCATTGTCTGCGGTCGTATTGCCACCCACCGATCCCGGAGCGATACCCCACTCGGGAACGAGGAACTGTTTGTTGTGGTTTCGCGCCATTTGCAGGAACCACCAGATGCCATCTGGCGCGTTGCCTTCGGAGTTGAAGTCCGCCTCGGTTGCTGCCGAAGGGAAGTGGTCATAATAATCGACGCCGATGTAGTCGACGTAGGCATCGCCGGGATAAAGCACCGAGGAATCCGGACCAATGCATGACGGCGTTCCATGGCCGTTCATGATCCATGCGACCTTGATCGCCGGATGCGTTACGCGCATTTGGGTGACGATTCGCTGGAACCCGGCGATATACTGAGCAGGGCTGGAATACTTCTCTCCGCTGCCGCACCCGCCCCAATAGAAGTAGGTGCCATTGGCTTCCCAGGCCAGGCTCACAATCGTGGGCAGGAACCCGGCGTCGTCTCGCGCCTTAACATTGGCTCCGAACTGCTGCCAGAAGGAATCGTAGGAGCCGGCAACGAGCGCGGACCAGTTTGCCCCGATACCCTGCGGGAAGGGCGCTTGTTGGATGATCATTTGTCTACTGTGATTCTGGTAGGCGCCAACCTGGCCGCTGGTCGTCGAAATCAGGTTCCCCCAGCCTGCGTCTCGCGTCGTATATGCCAAAACCATATCGACCGGACGGGCCCGCCAGGTGGCCCATTGATCGGAGGCACTCTCGAGGTTATTGTTCGCGCTGCCGCCCGATCGCCAGAATCCGGTGGTCGTCGTGCCGGTGCCCTGGACGGAGAAGTTGTATGGATTCTCGTTTGCATCGCCATTACTGAAGCTAAGGCTGGCGCTCCGCGTCCCCGTTGCACTGGGATCAAACCGTACCTGGAAGGTCGTGCTTCCGCCCGCTGCAACCGACGTGGCCGGTTGGACCGTAACCGTGAAATCGGCGGCGTGCGTGCCCGAAACCGTGACCGAGCCGACACTCAAGGCAGCGGTGCCTGTGTTCTGGATCGTAAAGGTGCGCGTAACGGTTCCGCTGGCGACGTCGACGCTTCCAAAATCAGTATGGTCTGACGTGCTCGGAGTGGTGTCACCGTCCGTAATCGTCACTCCGTTGCCAGTCACATTGATCTCAGGCCCCGGTGTACTGGTTAGAATCTCGATGCCGGAAATCATCGGGTTGTCGATCACCGGGCTGGCTTGCGTAAAGGCGATGACGATCTGGCCCGATCCGTTCGCGGTGGCGTTGAATTCCTGCACGAGTGCTTTGAACCGCGCGCCCGCAGTCGCGAACACGTCGAAGTTCGAAAGGACCGTGGTGCCATTGATCGCGACGTTGAATTTGCGCTGGTTGGCGGCTGTCCAGGTCAACTCCGCAAAGTGCAGACGCACCGTATAGGAATTGCCCGCGGTAAGTCCGGGAATCGTGTACGTGAACGAGGCAAACCAGCGGACGTTTTGGTAGACCGCCACGGGTGCCGGGTTGATGACGCCGGAGGTGTCGATCGCCGAATTTGTGCTGTATGTATTGCCCTGGTTAAAATAGGTGTCCGCGATCCACGATCCCGTGGCCGCGCCGCCGGAATTGACCTGCACCACTGGAGTGCCGGTCGTCGTGCCGGTCCCCTGGATGGAGAAGTTGTAGGGATTCTCGTCGGCATCGCCGTTGCCGAAACTGAGGCTCGCGCTGCGCAAGCCACTGGCGCTGGGATTGAACTGCACCTGAAAGGTTGTGCTCCCGCCCCCGGCAACCGACGTGGCGGGCTGCGTCGTCACCGAGAAGTCCGCCGCGTGCGTGCCGGAAATAGTTACGGAGCCCACGCTCAACGCGGCATTGCCGGTGTTTTGGATCGTGAAAGTGCGCGTGACCGTCCCGCTAGTGACATCCACGCTACCGAAGTCGGTATGATCCGAGGCGTTCGGTGTGGTATCGCCGTCCGCGATGGTAACCGCATTGCCAGTGACATTGATCTCAGGAACTGTACCTGTGCCCTGGATGGAGAAGTTGTAGGGATTCTCATCCGCATCGCCGTTGCCGAAACTGAGGCTGGCGCTGCGCAAGCCGCTGGCGCTCGGATCGAATTGCACCTGGAACGTCGTGTTTCCACCCGCCGCAACCGACGCGGCGGGCTGCGTCGTCACCGAGAAGTCCGCAGCGTGTGTGCCTGAAATAGTTACGGAGCTGACGCTCAACGCCGCGGCGCCGGTGTTTTGGATGGTGAAAGTGCGCGTGACGGTGCCGCCAGCGACATCGGCGCTCCCGAAGTCTGTATGGTCCGCGGTGCTCGGCGTCGTGTCACCATCCGCGATCGTCACACCGTTGCCCGTGACGTTGATCTCCGGAACAGGAGTTCCGGCATTGCCGTAAATCTCGAACTCCCAAAGCGAATAGCCGAATTGAGTGCCGCGAACCGTGCCATTCATTCGCACATAGCGGCCGCTCCCGGAGAGCCCGGTCAAGTCGTCGATTCCGCCGTTGCCCGTGGTGGTACTGAAAATCGTCGTCCACGTGCTGGCGTTGGGCGACGTTTGTATCTGATAGCTGCTCCCGTAGGCAGTCTCCCAATTCAAGAGCACGCGCGTGATGTTATAGGTCGCCTGCAGATCCACATAAATCCATTGCGGATCGCTGAACGCGCTCGACCATCGCGTGCCGGTATTTCCATCCACCGCGTTACTACCAGGAAAGGTGGCGTCTTGCGTGGAGCTGACCGTGACCGGTTTTCCCAGGGCGAGATTTCCGCCGCCTGCGCCGGCGGTGATCTCAATGCCGGCAATCATCGGGTTATCGATCACCGGGCTGCCCTGCGTAAACGCGATGACGATTTGGCCGGAGCCGTTTGCGGTCGTGTTGAATTGCGGCGCGATCGCCTTAAAGCGCGCGCCCGCGGCGGCGAACACGTCGTAATTCGACAGCACGGAAGCGCCGTTGATTGCCACATTGAACTTGCGCTGGTTGGCGGCGGTCCACGTCAGTTCGCAGAAGTGCAGGCGCACTGTGTAGGGATTGCCGGCCGTGAACCCGGGAATCGTGTACGTGAAAGACGCGGCCCAGCGAACATTCTGATAAACCGCCGCGGGTGCCGGGTTCACCACGGCACTGGTGTCGATAGCCGAATTTGTGCTGTAAGTATTCCCGGTGTTGAAGTGGGCGTCGGCGATCCACACGCCCGTGGCGCTTCCCCCGCTGTTGATCCTTATGTCCTGTGCATTAACCGATAACGCCCCAAGAAACACGCATAGACTCGAGGCCATCTTGATTTGGCGACGCATATGTTGTTCGACGGTTGGTTGTTCTTTCCGCAGGACCGGCGCGCGTGCAATGACACTCCGTCGGCCTGACACCTCCCCTCCCCGAGAGGCAGGAATTGCATGGCCGCTTTTTTACGCGAGCCGGGCCCCGCTGTATTTACCTCCAACGGTCAGTCATTTCGCCGTTTCGTGCGCCTCTTCGGAGGGGCGAACTCCGTCGAGCCCGTGATTTCGCAGTTCGGCGTCGCGTGTGCATGCATCGCCTCCCCATCCGGCAACGGATTATCCCGCCAATCACTCGGGCTCACTCCCGTCGCTTTGCGAAAGGCGCGCCAAAACTCATGCTGCCTCTGATACCCCACCTGCGTTGCGATCTCTTTGATGCTCAGCCCCGTCTCCAGCAACAAATGCCGCGCGAGCGACATCCGCGAGCGCAACAACATCTCTCGCGGCGACATTCCGAAATGCCTGCGGAAACGGTGTCGCAACCCCTCGTAACCCGGAATTGCGTCGGACAATGCCGCCGACATGTCCGAAGAATGAAGCGCGCCTTCCTGCACCCATTCCCAGAGCCGAAGAAGACCGGGATCTTCTCCTATGGAGAGCCTGTGTTCGGCGTGGTTGATCATCCGATCCAGCGAGGTCAGCAGCAGAATCAGCCATGCTCGTTGCGAGATGCATGACCACTGCCCATTCGAAATATGTTCCAAATGAATGCGCACGAAAATCCGCTTGAATTCCGTCGCTTCGGTCTCGGAAAGTTGAATCTGTCGCCGCTCCGCCCGCGTTTCGCGGAGCCATTTCATTTGGACCAGTTCGGAACCTGGCTGAAAATGAAGCACCCACGTTCGAAACGTCTGGCGCGAACTGTTCTGAAAACGGTGCCGTTCACCCGGCAGAAAGAGGAAAAACGTATGCGGATTAGCCGCCACCTTTCGCTCACCGTACCAAAGAGTCGTATCCCCATCCGAGACCAGCGTGAACTCAAAAAACGGGTGCGCGTGCCATTGGCATTGCGCGTTCGGACCGTTGCGAAAGGTGCGCAGGGAAATGACTTTCGACTTCATTGCTGTTCACTGCTGACGCTCGCTGAGGGTCGCCCTTCGGACCGGAAGGGGTGGACGCGCCTTTTTACTCTGCGCGAATCAAGCTTGCAAGGCTGTCGCGATGCGAACAACTCGTTGCTGGTCGAGGAAGGTTTTCAACGGCTGCAAACGTGTCATTTCCATCGAAGGTGATGTCTTTGGAATTGGGCGGGGATTTTGGCGGTGGGATCGAGATTAATGGTGAGGTAGCCGCCGTCTTTGAGAAGTTGGATGCCGGGGAGGGACGGGCAGAGGGCGACGTTGAAGGGTTTCCAGTTTCGGGCCTGACGCAGGGCGCGGCTGATCCGATGCGTGGTGTGGCCGAGGAAGCTGATCACCGGCATACCGCAGAGGAAGCGGCTCTTGAAGAGGACGAGGTCGGAGTGGAGGTGGCCGATGATGGTGCGTTCGATTTGCGGGAGTTTCTTTTGGACTTCGGGAAGTTCGGCGAGGTAGGGGAGAGCACTGGGATCGTGACAGAACAGGAGCACCCGTTGATCGGATTTAAGATCAATGAAGGCGCGGCGAATTTCCTCGAAATGATGAGCGAGCAAGGTGTGCCATTCGGGGACTTCGTCATCGAGCATTTCGTTTTCGAAGACCGGCAGGGCAAGCAGGCTGGAGGTAACGCCGATTAAGACGTATTTGCCCACCACGAGAGTCCAGAATGGTTTGAGATCGAGCCGTGTTCGACAGCGGCGGAAGCTTTCGACGCGCATGCCGCCGACGTCTGCGCCGAGGGGGCGCTTGCCCAATTCGTGATCACCGATGACGGCGTGCAGGCGGCCAGCGAAGTGGGCGCGCAATTTACCGAGGGATTCGTGCGCGCTCTGAAGGGTGGGATCGTCGGCCACACCGATGAAAGCCGAGTCACAGGCGTAGTCGCCGTTGGCGATGACGAGGTCGGCGTCTTTGGCGGCGGAGATGAACTTGTCGAGGAGGTGGTTATGGCCGAAGGGGTCGCGTTGCCAGAAAAAATGCCGATAGAGCTTCACACCGAAGCGGACGCGCGGACTTTCGATCGAGCTATAGCAATAGTCGATGCGGGCTTTTTCCGCGTCGCTGGCGTAGTGGATGTCGCTGAGGATGCAGAGGTTCACGCTACAAGAAAATGTGCCCTCGATAGAAATAAGCCAGGTTGCAGGTGGGAAAGTGCGAGAGTGAGCAGGGGCAATGACGAATGACTAATGACGAAATCCGAAAGAATGACGAATGTTCAAAGCCCGAACGCCAACGCCAGGTAGCGGTCGAGAGTTGGGGGTCGGCGAGAAGCACTAAACCGTTTTCTGGTTGCGTGAACGCGGAACTCCGACGCGGGTGGGAGGCGGCGAGAATGCTCCGTGAGATCGAAAGCGCCAGGGCACCGGCGCACTCCAGGACGCTTCGCGATTTCGTTAGGTTTGTTGGAAACAATCAGCGCCTCGAGTTGAATTGTTTCTATGCGCCGAGGACTTCGTCCCGCAGGTCGGCGGCTACGAGGGCGTTGTGGGCGGCGCCGACGGCGCCGGCGAATTCGCCGAGCTGCGCGGGGAGGAGTTTGACGGTGTGGCCGCCGGGTTGCCATTCCATTTTGTCGAGGAATTCGCGCAACGGTTTGAAGAGAGCGTCGCCGGCCTGAGCGATGCCGCCGCCAATGATGGCCGCTTCGCAGTCAAGAATGTTGACGAAGGAACAGATCGCCGCGGCGAGAGCTTTCACGGAGGTGAACCAGACTTTTGTGGCGGCTGCGTCGCCGACGTTGTGGGCGGCGATGAGGTCGTGAGTGGTTTTGAATCGGCTCGCGGTGCGTTGCTCGATGGTAGCGTTGCCGATGGCGAGTTCGAGAGCGCCGGGAGTGCCGGTGCAATCGGGCGGGCCGTCGGGATCGAGCGACATGTGGCCCAGGTGACCCGCGCGGCCGATGTGGCCGCGGAGGAGGCGGCCATCGACCATGGCTGCGCCGCCGACGCCGGTGCCAAGCGTGAGCATGATGACATTTTGCAAGCCGCGCGCGGCGCCGAGCCAGACTTCACCCAGGAGCGCGGCGTGGGCGTCGTTCAAGACGGGAACCGGAAACGGCGTCTGGAGGTATTCGGACCAGACGAGTCCTTCGAGGCCCTGCTGACGTTGGGGGAGAAAGGCGATGGAGCGACCGTCGCGCGCGGCGAGACCGGGAGCGGAGACACCGATGGCGCTTGCGGGAACATCTTGCTTCGACTGCAGTTCGGGAATGAGTGCGCGAATCTTTTCGGCCCAGTCGAGTTTCTTTTCGGGATCGAAGGGGCGATTGGTTGTCGAGAGCACGTTGCCTTCGGCTGAGATGGCCATGGCTTTGATGCCGGTGCCGCCGAGATCGATGCCGAGGGCGTAGCGCATTCAATACTGGCCTTCGCTCACGCACCACCCGCCGTCGACCGCGAGTACCTGGCCGGTGACGAATTTCGAGGCGTCGGACATGAAGAAGACAGCGGCGGCGTCGAGATCTTCGGGTTGACCGATGCGGCCGCCGTCGAGCGGTTGCTTGGTCTTCATGAATTCAAGGACCGCGGGATCTTCCTGGGCGCGCTCGGACATGGGCGTGGCGACGAGTGAAGGCGCCAAGGCGTTGAAGCGAATGTTGTGCGGCGCGTAATACGAAGCACAGGCGCGGGTGAAGCCGCTGACGGCGGATTTGGCCGCAGCGTAGGCGTGCGTCGTGAAAAAGTGTGGTGACGGCGAGAAACCGAGCACGGAGCTGATATTGAGAATCGTGCCGGCGGTTTTTTGCTTGAGGAGCATCTGCGCGGCGGCGCGATTGGAGTAGAACATCGAGTTCAAGTTCACGGCGAGTGTGTAGTGCCAGCCCTGGTCCGTGATTTGATCCAGCGGTCCGTCGCCCGCTTTGCGTCCGCTGCCGCCGGCGACGTGATAGAGTCCATGAAAGGCGCCAAAGCTTTTGATCGCCTGGGCGACGGCGCGATTGGCCGTTTTTGGATCAGCGGCATCACCCGAAATGGCGATGCAAGCGCGGCCAAGGTCAAGTTGCGCTTTGGCGAGGCTGGTGCGGTTGCGTCCCACGATGACGAGCCGAGCTCCTTCGCGCGCAAATGCGCGAGCGGCGGAGAGGCCGAGACCGGTGCTGCCGCCGACAACGACGAGAACCTTATGGGCGAGTTGCGGATGAGTGCGGGTCATGGCTCAGAGCCCCAGCTTCTTGAAACGTTGTTTCACTTCTTTGAAGTGGAAGTCGAGGCTGCAGAGTTGATCGAGTTCGGCGCGGGTGAGGAGTTTGGCGACTTCGGGATCGCTCAGGAGGGCGTTTTTGAAATCGGCGTCCGCGGTGCCGGCGTGTTTGGCCTGCCAGGTTTGCATGGCGTTGCGCTGGACGAGTTCGTAGGCCTCTTCGCGGGTCAGGCCCTTTTTGATGAGGGCAAGGAGGACGGTTTGGGAATTCCACATGCCGAGGGAGAGCGCGAGGTTGCGCTTCATGTTCTCGGGATAAACGATGAGGCCTTCGGTGAGTTTCGCCAGTGTCACGAGCATGTAGTCGAGCAGCGTGCAGGAATCCGGGAAGATAATGCGCTCGACGGAGCTGTGGCTGATATCGCGCTCATGCCAAAGGGAGATGTTTTCCATGGCCGCAAGGGCATTGCCGCGCAAGACACGCGCGAGGCCGGTGAGGCGCTCGCCCGTGATGGGGTTGCGCTTGTGCGGCATGGCACTGGAACCTTTTTGGCCTTTGGCGAAAAATTCTTCGGCTTCGAGGACTTCGGTGCGCTGCAAGTGGCGAAACTCGGTGGCCCAACGTTCGATGTTCGCCCCGACCAGGGCAAGGGTGTTCATGAATTCGGCGTGCAGATCGCGCTGGACGACCTGGGTGGCAA
>Ga0111538_10010301_pt1 | contig 12442 bp, 12 predicted proteins | sample SoiMethybrSBSTD1_FD_79669 | JGI IMG/M metagenome (GOLD analysis project Ga0111538, IMG submission 79669) | Bulk soil microbial communities from a Populus tree surrounding site in Tennessee, USA - Soil MetaG P. TD hybrid SBSTD1 (version 2)... | ecosystem: Environmental > Terrestrial > Soil >...
CAACGCCATCCACGTTGCGCCGGAGCGAAAAACGGGTCAATCGCGCCGCGCCCGATGCACCACACGGCGCGTCGGCAGGAGGGCGTCTATACTGCGCGCCCCGATGTCCATCACCGACAACCCCACCGTCCCGCTGCGCGCCGCCATCGTCGCGGTCCAGCTGCCCGACGTCGACGACGAGGCGTTCGAGGCCTCCGTGGCGGAGCTGCACCGGCTGGGGCGCACGCTGGGCGTGGCGGTCGTGGCGACGGTGACCCAGCGCCGCCAGTCGCTGCACCCCGCAGCCGTGCTCGGCAGCGGCAAGCTGGCGGAGCTGGTGACGATGGCGGGCGAAGGCCTGACCGCGCCGATCGAGGCGGTGCTGGTCGATCACGACATCAGCCCGTCGCAGGCGCGCAACCTCGAGAAGGCGACCGGCGTCGAGGTGCTGGACCGCACCGCGGTCATCCTGGAGATCTTCCGCCGCCACGCGCGCTCGCGGGCCGCCAAGGCGCAGGTCGAGATCGTGCGTCTGCAGTACCTGGTGCCGCGGCTGCGCGAGCAGGGCCGCGACAAGGGCAAAGATCGCCAGCGCGGCGGCATCGGCGGCAAGGGCGCCGGCGAATCCAGTCTCGAGCTCGACCGGCGGAAGATCCGCGACCGCATCGCCGAGCTGACGCGCGATCTCGCGGCGCTGGCGGAGGAGCAGCGCACCCAGCGCGCGCGCCGCCGCGACATGAGCCGGGTCGCGCTGGTCGGCTACACGAACGCGGGCAAGTCCACGCTGATGCGAGCGCTGACCGGCAGCGAGGTCTACGTCGCCGACAAGCTCTTCGCGACGCTCGAGACGACGGTTCGCCCGCTGGTGCCCGAGACGCGGCCGCGCGTGCTGGTGTCGGACACCGTCGGCTTCATCGACAAGCTCCCGCACGGCCTTGTCGCGTCGTTCAAGAGCACGCTCGACGAGGCGCTGGAGGCCGGGCTGCTGGCCCAGGTCGTCGACGCATCGGCCCCGACCTTCGAGCGCCACCTGGCGGTGACGACCGAGGTGCTGGCGGAGATCGGCGCCGGCGACGTGCCGCGCCTGCTGGTGTTCAACAAGGTCGACGCCTGCGGCGACGCCGATGCCGAGGCGCGCGCGACGCACGCCCTGCTCGAACGCTGGCCGGACGCGGTGGTGATGTCGGCGCGCCGCCCCGCCGATGTCGCCCGCCTGCGCGAGCGGCTGGTCGCGTTCTTCAACCGCGACCTCGTCGAGGGCGAGGTGTGCGTCCCCTACGATCGCCAGCAGCTGCGCGGCGAGATCTTCGCCGCCTGCGAGGTCCTGGGCGAACGCTACGACGAAGGCGGCGTCACCTTCCGCGTCCGCGCCCACCCCGCGATGCTGGAACGCCTGCAAGCGGCGTAAGGTACGCGCCGCGCGAGACACCGAGGCTGTTTGCCCTCGCCGCGCGAAGCGGGGAGAGGGTCAGGGAGAGGGGCGAGGTGCAGACGAGCGCCGATCGCCTAGCGCGGGCCGCGGTGCTTGCGCGGCTTGCCCGGGGGATACGGCCGCGGCGGCTGATGCGGGCGCGGGTGCGACGGCTGGTGGGTGCGCGCGTGTGGCGGCTCCGCCGAGCGACGCGGCGGCGGCCCATGGCCACCCGCGCGAGGCGGGTGCTGCGGGCGCTCGTGTGACCGACCCGGCGGGTGCGGCCGTGGGCGCTCGTGTGACTTGCCCGGCGGGTGCGGGCGTGGGTGCTCGTGGGGCCGCGGTTGCTCGGCCGGCCGCGGATGCTCGGGCGCATTTTGGCGAGGCACGCGGCGCTGGAGCGGGTGATAGCCGCCCGCCTGGTGCCCCTGCGACGGCGGGGGCTCCGGCGCGCGCGGAGGCTGGTGCGACCGCGGCGGCTCCGGCGCGCGCGGGGGCTGGTGCGGCCGCGGGGCCTGATGCAGCCGCGCGTGCGACGGCGCGCGCGGAGGCTGATGCGGCCGCGGGCCTTCCGGCGCGCGCGGGGGCTGGTGCGACCGCGGACCCTCCGGCGCGCGCGGGGGCTGGTGCGACCGCGGCGGCTGCGACCGCGGGTGAGGCTCGGGCGCGTGACTTGGCAGCGCGGCGCGGTCGGACGGGGGCCCCTCCGACGATTCGTCGGCGCGCGTGATGACGACGTGGCGGGCGCGCGGATCGGGCTCGCTGGCGGCGAAGGCGAAGTCGCGGGCCGCGCCGCCCGCGATCTCGAACGTCGTCTCGTTCGGGCCGATCCGGATCGCGCCCACCTCGCGCCGGGTGACGCCGCCGCGCCGGCAGATGAGTGGCAGCAGCCAGCGTGGGTCGGCACGATCGTTGGCGCCCAGGTTCACGCGGAAGGCGACGCCCTCGCGCGCGAAGTCGCGGTGCGAGCCCTTGCGCCCGGGCGGCCCCAGATCCTGATAGCCGCCGCCGCGATTGCCCGAGCCCGGGCCGGCGATGTTGACCGGGCGCACCGGCTCACCGCCGGGCAGCCGGGCAAGCTCGCGCGCCAGCAGGCGGCGCAGCAGCTCGCGCGCCGGCAGCTTGTCCTCCACGCGCGCCAGCAGATCATCGGCCGCGGCCGTCGCCTCGTCCGCCGGCTCCTCGGCCGCCGGTGCCCCGGTCACCAGCTCGTCGGCCAGGCGCGCGCGCGCCGCCGCCGCGATCGTCTCCGCCGACGGCGTCGGCGTCCACTCGACCTTCACGTGGGCGGCGCCGAGCAGCCGCTCCGCCTTGCGCCGCTCGAACGCCGTCGCGATCACGACCGCGGTCCCCTTGCGCCCCGCGCGCCCGGTGCGCCCGCTGCGGTGGATGAGCGAATCGGCGTTGAGCGGCAGATCGGCGTGGACGATCAAATCGACGTCAGGCAGGTGGAGGCCGCGCGCCGCGACGTTGGTGGCGACCAGCACCTGCGCGTCGCCCCGGCGCAGCTGCTCGAGCGCCCGATCGCGCTCGGCCTGGGCGCGATCGCCCGAGATCGCCGTCGCCGCGAAGCCGCGCGCGACCAGCGCGGCGTGCATCTCGGCCACGCCCTCCCGGGTCGTGCAGAAGACGATGGCGCGCGTGGTGGTCTCCTCGCCGCGCAGCACGTTGACGACGGCGGCGAGACGATCGCCCCCCGCGATCAGGTGGGCGCGGTGGGTGATGTCTTCGTGCGCGCCCCTACCCTGGCCCGGCCCCGCGCCCGCCCCGGCGCCGTCGCCCTTGCGCGGATCGATCGCCAGCGCATCGCGCTGGTAGCGGCGCGCGAGCGCCCGGATCTCCGACGGCAGCGTCGCCGACAGCAGCAGGGTGCGGCGCTCTGCGGGCGCGGCCTGGAGCAGCTTCTCCAGATCCTCGCGAAACCCGAGATCGAGCATCTCGTCCGCCTCGTCGAGCACCACCACCCGTAGATCGGCAAGCTGCAACCGCTGGCGCCGGAGCAGGTCGACCAGCCGCCCGGGCGTGCCGATCACCAGCTCGACACCGCGCTGGAGCGCCTTGAGATCGCCCATCACCGGTGTCCCGCCCGTGCACGACGCCAGGCGGAGCCCGGTGCCGGCGAACAGCCAGCGCAGCTCCTCGCGCACCTGCGCGGCCAGCTCGCGCGTCGGTACGATCACCAGCGCGATCGGGTTCGGGCCGTGGGGAACGTGCGTGTCGCCGGCGGGCAGCAGCGAATCGGCCATCGCGGCGCCGAAGGCGATCGTCTTGCCCGAGCCGGTCTGCGAGGACACGAGCAGATCGCGGCCGGCGCTGCCGGCGTCCAGCACCGCCGCCTGAACGCCGGTCGGCGTCTCGTAACCACGCGCGGCGAGCGCGGCGCGCAGCGCGGGATGAATGCTCAGCTCGGCGAACGTCACGGGGGGTGGATGTCTAACCCATAAACCGATTGTTCGCCCGCACCTCGACGGTGGAAGGCCTACCGGCTGGGCAGCTTGCCCTTGAGCAGGTCGCCGAGGGTTCCCATGCCGCCACCGCCCGAGCCCGAGCCCGAGGCGCGCGCCGCGGCGGCGCGGCCCTCGTCATCCACCAGGCCCTGGTCGCGGCCGGCGAGCCCGAGCGAGATGCGGCGCTTGTCCGGCTCGATCGCAAGCACCGTCACGTCGATCGCGTCGCCAGGCTTGACCGCCTCGCGCGCGTGGCGCAGCGGCCGCCCCGCCCCCAGCTCGCTGATGTGGAGCAGCCCCTCGACCCCGGGCGCCAGCTGCACGAAGGCGCCGAACGGCTCGGCGCGCATCACCTGGCCGCGCACCACCGATCCCGCCGTCCACTGTGCGGCGGCGTCCTGCCAGGGATCGCGCTCGAGCGCCTTGAGCGAAAACGATACCTGCTCGGGGCGCCGCGCATCGTCGCGCTTCTCCACGCGCATCACCTGAACCGTCACCGGTTGCCCCACGCCCAGCACGTCAGCCGGGCGGACGCCGCGGTCGAAGCTGATCTCCGACGCCGGCAGCAGGCCCTCGATCCCGCCCACGTCGACGAAGGCGCCGAAATCCTTGATCGCGGTCACCACGCCCGGCAGCACCGCGCCGACGACGACCTTGCCGCGCGTCTCCGCCGCGCGGCCCCGCGCCTCTTCCTCGAGCAGGGCCCGGCGCGACAGCACCACGTTGGTGCCGCGGCGATCCTCCTCGTGACGCATGACCCGGAATTCCAGCCGGCGGCCGACGTACGCCGCGGGATCCGCCACCGGACGCAGCTCGAGCTGGGACAGCGGGCAGAACGCGCGCACGCCCGCGATGTCGACCTCGACGCCACCCTTGTTGACGCCGGTGATCATGCCCTCGACGGGCAGCCCGGTGGCGACCGCCGCCGCCAGATCCGCCCGACCACCCGCGCCGGAGCCGCTGCCGCGGCGGAGCGCGACGAAGCCCTGCTTCTCGCCCATCGCGACCACGCGCGCCTCCACCGTGTCGCCCGCCTTCGCGGTCAGCTTTCCACTGTCGTCCAGGAGCTCGAGCGTCTCCAGCGTTCCCTCGCCGCCGTCGGCCAGCTCGAGCACCGTCACCTCCTGGCCGATCGAGACGATCTTGCCGCGCACGCGATCGCCGATCGCGAGCTTGGGCCGGCGTGCGCGCCCGGCCGCCTTCTCGGAGGCGGCGAACATCGCAGCGAAGTCCTCTTCGGGCGCGTCCGGGGATTTGCGGTCCGTCATCGTCGAAACAATCGCTCAGCGCCGGGGATAGACCGGCGGGGGACCGCGCGTGGTCGGCGGCGGCGGGGGACCGCGCGTGATCGCCGCCGGCGTCGAGACCGTCCGCTCGCTTTTCGACGTGGTCGTGGTGGTGACGCGGACGGTCTTCGTCTGCGAAGCGGCGCCCGCCGCGAGCGCCGAACGACCGGCGGCGCGTTGCAGGCTGGCGAGGACGTCCTTGTCCTGCTGGGGAACGACCTTGAGCGCCAGCTCCCTGAATCCGGGCTTGGTGAACGTCAGCGCGATCGCTTCCTGCGAGCGCGGCAGCTCCAGCTGCATCGGCGTCTTGCCGAGCGGCCCGGCCGCCCCGCTCACCGTCGCCCCCTGCGGCGACGAATCCAGCGCCACCTTCACGGTCGCCGCCGGCGCGATGGCGGGCGGCGGCGGCGTGGGCGTCGGCGTCGCCGCCGGCTGCGTCGTCGTCTCGGGCGCCGGAATCGGAACCGCCGCCACCGGCGCCGCATCCGGGCGCAACGCGGCGCCCAGCAGGACCCCCACGAGCACGCCGGGGAGAGCACCGGCGGCGAGCCACTGCCAGCCGCCGCGCGGCCCGCGCCGGCGCGCCCCGGTCGGCGCAGGCCCGGCGCCCGCGGGAAGCAGGATCGACTCGTCGATGAGGATCGAAGAATTCGTGCGACCGACGGTGGGCGGCACGTCGACGACGAGCGGCGTCGGCCCGACCTTCTCGATGAGCGGCTCCTTGTCGGCCAGCTCGCGCGCCTTGCGGGCCAGCGCGCGCGTCGAAAATTGCTTGCGCAGCACCAGCGCTTCCAGCTCGTCGCCCATCTCGCCTGCGCTCTGGTAGCGGCGCGCCGGATCGCGCTCCAGCGCGCGCATCACGATGCCGTCGAGGGCCGGCTTGACGCCGTGATTGCGTTTGGACGGCCGCGGGATGGTCATCGTCTGCACCAGCTTCAGCGTGTCGAAGTCGCTCTCGCCGACGAACAGCCTCTGCCCCGACAGCAGCTCGTGCAGCACCACGCCCAGCGAGAACAGGTCCGAACGCGGGTCGGCGGTCGCGCCGTCCAGCAGCTCGGGCGCCAGGTACGACATCTTGCCCTGCACCATCCCGGAGTCGCTCTGGTGCACGCGCAGCGCCTGCGCTGCCCGCGCCAGCCCGAAGTCGAGAATCTTCACGTCGCCGTTCCACGACACCATGATGTTGGGCGGCGTCACGTCGCGGTGGACGATCCCCAGCGGCGTCCCATCGGCGGCGGCCAGGGTGTGGGCGAAGTCCAGCCCACGGCAGACCTGGCGCCCGACCTCAGCCACGAACGCCGGTGACAGGTGCTCGCTGGGCTTGTCGATGCGCCGCCGCAGCAGCCACGCCATGTCGATCCCCTCGACCGGCTCCATCACCAGGTAATAGCTGCCGTCCTGGGACGCGAACTCGAACACCTGGACGATGTTCGGATGGATGAGCCGCGCCGAGATGTTCGCCTCGTCCACGAACATCCGGACGAACTCCGGCTTCCCGGACAGCCGGGGGTGGATGCGCTTGACGACGAACGGCCGCTCGAACGCGGCGGGGCCTTCCCCGACGGCGCGGAACACCTCCGCCATCCCGCCGCTCCCAAGCTTTTCCGTCAGTCTGTATTTCATGGAACAAAGACGCCTGCGGCGAACCCGCTGCCTCTTGATAGCTCGATAAACACGCGCTGCAAAGTGGTCGTGCCTATACCCGTTGCAATGCGTTGACGATGTCCTCGTGCATGACCAAACATTCGGCCCCTGCCGCCGCCACCGTACGCTCGAGCCGGGTCTTGAATTCGGCGAACGACACCGTCAGCGCGGCGGTGTCGACGATGATGATCATCGTGAAGTAGTCGGACACCAGCGTCTGCGAGATGTCGACGATGTCCCCACCCGTGTCGGCGATCGCCTGCGCGATCGTGGCGACGATGCCGCGCTGGTTCTTGCCCGTGGTCGTGACGACGGCACGGCCGCCCCGCCGCGAATCGGCGGCCGTCGCCGGCCTGGCGCCCCGCTCCGCCTGGGTTGCCACCTCGCGCGTCACCTCGGCGACGAGGCGCCGCAGGTCGGCGTCCCTCACCGCGGGATCTCCACGCGATCGACGACCCCGACGACCGCGGCGTCGATCGGGACCATCGGTTTGCTGCCGGGCGGCAGCTTCTCGCTGAGCGCGACGCGCGCCGCGTGCCCGAACGCGACGATGACGTCGTCGCCGGGACCGGCGTCCAGCGTGTCCGCGCACACCACCAGATCGTCGGTCGGCTCCGAACCCGTTGCGCCCGCGACCGGCGCCGCGCCCGGCGGCAGATCGCCCAGGCGATAGGGGCGGACGAGCAGCAGCTTCAGGCCCTGCGCCTGCGGCCATTTGACGGTCGACCACACAGTGCCCGCGACGCGTCCGAGGAACATGTCAGCCCGCTCCTTCGACGATGGAAGCGATCGCCGCGTCGCAGAGAAGGTCGCGGTTCTCGGGCCCGGCGCGCAACACGTTGCGCGCACCCGATCCGAACGCCACCGTCACGTCTTCGCCCGCGCGCGCGTCCAGCGTGTCGCTGGCGACCACCAGCCGCCCGGTCGCGCGCCCCTCGGCGTCGCGCGCGGCGACCAGCAACAAGGTCTGCCCGTCCAGCCCGCGCGCCTTGCGCGTGGCCCACACCTGACCGACGACCGTCCCCCGGATCATTTCGCCCCCCCCGCCGCTGGCAGCGTGAGCGCGCGCTTGATCCCGGGCCCCGCGCCAGCGGCCCGCATCGCGTCCGGGCTCAGCTCGAAGCGATCGACGACGCCCAGCACGGCCGCGTCGACCGGCATGTCGTTGCCACCGGCCGACGCCCGTGCCGGCGCGCCCAGGCAGACGATCACGTCGTCGCCCACGCCCGCGTCGACGTCGTCCGTGGCGACCAGGTGCCGCGTCCCGAACGCCGGCTCGTAGATCGCGTGCGGCTTGACGACCAGCAGCTTCGCCCGCTGCAGGCGCGCGTCGCGCCGCGCCGCCCAGACCTGACCGATGACGCGCCCCAGAATCATCGCGCTCCGAGATCGTGGCCGTCGACGATGCCGATGACGATGTCCTTGTCCGCGACGTCGGCGCCGACCGTCAGATCGCGGACGCGGCTGCCGTGCGCGACCACGACGCGATCGCCGGGACCGGCGGCCAGGCCATCAACCGCGACCACCAGCCGGTCGGATTCGCCCCCCGCCGCCGTCTCGGGCCGAACCAGCAGCAACTTGCGCCCGGCGAGGCCTGCCGCCTGCCGCGACGCCCAGAGCCGCCCAACGACCCGGCCCAAGATCATGGCTCGCCCGTCGTTCGTTACCGTTTTTTGGCTTTGGCGCGCGCGGACTTCACCGCCGCCGCCGACTTCTTCGCATTCGCGCTCTTCTCGGGCTTCGCCGCCTTCTTGGCGGCCACCGGCGCCGCCGGCTTGGCAGCCCGCGCGGCCTTCGCCGCCGCCCTGACCGCGCCCCCGTCGGCCTTCGCCGCGGCGCTGCTGGCCACGCTGGCGCTGCGCCCCTCGGCCGACTGCAACATGTCGAGCAGCCGGCCGTTCGAGAAGTCTTCCAGCTTGGCGACGTAGTCCTTGTCCTTGGCGCGCTTCAGCTTTTCGGCCGTCGTCGCCACCAGCTTGTCGTGCCCGCCCGCCTGCTTGGTGCGCGTGGCGACCGAAAACAGCCGGACCAGCTTGGTGTTGGACACGCCCAGCAGCCGCTTGCGCAGCTCGTCCTTGCTCTCGTCGCCCGAATCGAGCACGCCGACGATCTTGTCGACCAGCTTGTCCTTGCCGCCGAACTCTTCTTTAACCCGCGCGAGGGGGCTCAACTTCAACGCTTCTGCTGCTGCCGCCATGGGACCACGTCTCCTTCGATCGCTCTGCTGTGCGAAGGGGGCGTATTTACCGCAAAGTCCGCGGTTTGCCTAGCGACGTTACGCGGCGGCGGCCAGGTCGATGAAGCCGCGGATCCAGATCAGGTTGATCTCGTCGGCCAGGGGCCAGGGGGTCTCGGTGGTCGTCTCGATCGCCGCCGTGTAGGGGACGCCCGCCCGGTGAAAGCGGTCGGTGACGCTGCCGTCATGGCAGACGATGAACCCCTCCTCGTCGGCGTGGACGTCGGTGCCCGGCTCGTGCCCGGAGTCGACGAGGCTGCTGCGCAGGACCGGTATCAGCGCGCCCGAGCGCGCCAGCAGCGGCCGGTAGCTGGCGCGATCGCCGAAGATGTACGCGTAGAACAGCGACCCGTGGATGAAGTTGTCCTGGTGCAGGTCCAGCGCCGCGTGGGGCGTCGGCAGGGCATCCAGCTGGCGCGCCAGCGCGGCCGTCTCCTTGGGGATGCCGTCGTTGGCGGCGGCGACACGCAGAAACCGCTCGCCCTGGCGGAGCTCGCCGCGCCAGGACCCTGGCGTGGTCTCGTAGCGGAGAAAGTCGTTGTTGGGGTGCTCGCCGGTGACGTTGTACCGGGTGTGCGCCTCGAAACCTGAAGGATTCACGCACGGATAGATGGCGAGACCCACGTCGCGCTCGGCCGCGTACGCCACGATCTCGGAAGCATGTTCAAGGAGCGTCAGCGGCCCGGCCTTCTCGTCACCGTGGAAGCCGGCGGTGATGACAACCGACCGCGCGCCTCGGGTCGTCAGGCCGACCAGCGGGTACTCGCGGCCGCCTTCGACCACGTTCCCGAACGTGAGCGGCTCGGCGGAAGACGGCAGCGACGAAACCCAGCGCGTGGCGTAATCACTGAAAAGCACACATCATTTTGACACACGAGGCGGAAATGAACCCCCCGAAACTCCGTCGAGCGATGTGGTGGAAATTGTGAAGGATTGTTGACGCCGCTGGGCTGGCTGCGCCGGTCGCGCTGCCGCTCGCGGGCCTTTGCCGCCGCACTGCGGCGTCGCCGCATCCGGAACCCCCCTGATTGAACCTCAGCCATTCCAGCGTGCACGGTACCGGCCGCGGGCGTCGGGGAGGTTGGGCCTCGCCGATGAGTCCCCGCATGAAAGGGACCAGCCATGTGGAATCAGAGATTACGGAATGGAGTCGTGGTCGCGGCGCTGCTCGTCGCGGTGGGATGTGCGAACGGCGACGCGGATTCGCACCCGGAGGACACGGGCCGGGTGGAGTTCGCGCTGGTGATCGTGCCGGCGGACGTGCAGTGCATCCAGCTCGTCGCCACCGGCACGCGCGTCCGGCAGCAGAGCTTCAACGTGACGCCGGGCCAGGCGTCGGTGCTGTCGATGAACGGGTTGCCGGTCGGGTCGGTCACGTTCACGGGCCAGGCCTTCGCGGGCGGCTGCGCGGGCGGACCGACGATGCCTGCGCCCACCTACGAGGCGGATCCGGTCACCGCGCAGATCAACGCGACGGGGGTCACCGCCCTCACCCTGAACATGCGGCGCAACGGCATGGCGTCGATCAGCGTCGACTTCGAGAACGGCGGCGCGTGCACCCCTGCGGGCGGCGCTTGCGCGGGCGCGACCGCCTCGCAGTGCTGCACCGGCCTCTCCTGTCAGGGCGACCCCACCGGCAACCTGACCTGCCAGCCGAGCACGACCTGCTCACCCGCGGGCGGCTTCTGCGGCAGCGGCACACAGTGTTGCGCCGGGCTCTCCTGTCAGGGCGACCCAACCGGCATGTTGACCTGCCAGTAGCGCCGTCCGCTCGTGCCTCCGGCGAACTGCCCGCCCGCGGTTCCCTACCGCGGGGGGGGCGGGGCAAAGCCGGGGGCGGAGCCGGCGCGCGCGAGCGCGACCATCGCGCCCAGGCGGGTGACCAGATCTTCGACCGCTTCCGGGCCCAGAGTGGCGCGCACCTCGAACGTGCGATCGACGGCGCGCGCGCTGACGCCGCCCAGGTACGGGCCGAGGCCCAGCATCAAGACCTGCGGGTTGCGTTTGGCGTCGCGCAGCGACTGGGCGACCTTGGTGGCCAGCGAACGGGCGCCGTCCGGGGTGGCGACGTCCGCGATCAGCACCGCCTCCATCCCCTTGCCGAAGTCGATCGCGGCCGACAGCGTGTCGATCGTGGCCGCCTCGGTCAGGCCCGGCTGCGCGGCGAGCGAGCGGCGGGTCTCGGCGGGAACGATCGCGGCGCCCCAGATCGCGTGCGTGCCGGCCGCGCGTTCCACCAGGCGAACCAGCCCCAGGTTGGTCGCGGCGCTGTCGCTCGGGTTGGTCTGGTTCACCAGGTCGGCCATGCGCGCAGCCCAGCCGCCCGCGCCCAGCGCGAAGGTGTGCTCGTCGATGAAGAACCCCGACAGAGCGGGGTCGCGCTTCGACGACCAGAGCGTGAGGCGGCCGCGCTTGGTCGCGATGAGATCGTCGCCGGTCTTCTGCAGCTCGTCGCGCGCGTAGGCGACCAAGCGGGCCTCGTCGAAGCGATCGGCGCGCAGCAAGAGGCCGAAGTCGCCGCTGCCCTGCGCGTCTTCAGGGAAGGCAACGGTGAGGCTGGTGAGCTGCTTGACCGGATCGAAGCCGGTGCGGCGCTGGAATTCGGCGAGGGTCTTCTGGTCGGCCTGCGATTCGATCGCCAGCGCCTGGACCTTGGCAGCGGCCGGGCTGGCGCGCAGCTGGCCGACGTCGACGCCCACGACGATGCGCGCCGATGCGGGAAACAGGGCGAGGCGGCCCTGGACCGTCAGCGCCGGGTCGGTCCCGGCCGTGCGCCGACAGCCGCCACGGCACGACGAGATGGCCGCGAACGCGAACAGGAGGAGTGGCCATCGGCGACGCATTGACGGCATAGTGCACCGGATGTCGTGGATTCGCATGCGGTTCAAAGGAGAGCGCGTCTTTGTGAAGGCGAACGAGTCGGGAAAGCCGGAGCTCGATGGGACCGGCCGCGCGGAGATGAAATATCGCGAAACCGACAACAAGAGCTACCGCCCATCTGCGAGCAACCTGTTCCCGGACGATGACGCCGCCCCGTCTTCGTCCTCGTCGCCGTCCTCGTTCTTGTCCGCGTCCTCGTCCCCAGCCACCGCCCGTCCGAAAGCGAAGGCCAAGGCCCACACGACATCGGGCCACGCGCTGGAATTGTGGACGGACGGCGCATGCTCGGGAAATCCAGGACCGATGGGGATCGGCGTCGTCGCCATCGACGGCGGCAAGCGGCGCGAGCTGGGCGAATACCTGGGCGTCGGCACCAACAACATCGCCGAGCTGACCGCGATCGACCGCGCGCTGGATCTGGCGGGCGCCGACCTCGGCAAGCGCCCGGTGCGCATCTACACCGACTCCGCCTATTCGATCGGCGTGCTGTCGAAGAACTGGAAGGCGAAGGCGAACCAGGAGCTGATCGCGCGCATGCGCCGACGGCTCGCGAAGCTGC
>Ga0111538_10010303_pt1 | contig 12441 bp, 12 predicted proteins | sample SoiMethybrSBSTD1_FD_79669 | JGI IMG/M metagenome (GOLD analysis project Ga0111538, IMG submission 79669) | Bulk soil microbial communities from a Populus tree surrounding site in Tennessee, USA - Soil MetaG P. TD hybrid SBSTD1 (version 2)... | ecosystem: Environmental > Terrestrial > Soil >...
GCTACGACGTGGTCAAGGGATCGCGCTCCGCCGTGGGGGGTGACTCGACCGACCTGACCCTGCTGCGCCGGGCCGGCAACCGCGGCCTGGTCGGGCTCTACAACACGATGTTCCGCACCCGCCTGAGCGACCTGTGCTACGGCTTCATCGGCTTCCGTCGCGACAAGCTCGAGGTCCTCGGCCTCTACGCCGACGGCTTCGAGATCGAGGCACAGATCATCGCCCACGCCCAGCTGGCCGAGCTCAGCATGGCCGAGGTGCCGAGCAGGGAGTCCGAACGGATCCACGGCGAGAGCAACCTGCGCACGTTCAAGGACGGACGTCGCGTGCTGCGCGCCATGATGCGCACGCGGTTCCAGCCGGGACGTGAGCTCTGGCGCCACCGCGCCTGCGACCTGCCCGCGCACCGGGCAGCCGTCGACGACGTCAGCGCGGCCACCGACGAGGCCCGGGTCGTTCCCACCCAGCGACAGGTGCCCGGGCCCCACGTGCAGCCGTGAGCGGCCGAGCGCTCCGGCGGCTCCTCTGGGCCGCGCTCGCCACCGCCGTCCTGGTGACGATCGGTGTGGCGAGCGCGCAGTCGGTCTCCGCTCCGCCGCGCAGGTCCTACGCCGACCTGGCGCCCGACCCGGGGCGCTGGGCGGTCGTCGGCCGCGACGGGGTGCTCGCCGGAGGCCGGCCCGAGCATCGGGAGCTGGCGCTGCTGGTCGCGGACAACGTGAGCCGCCGGATCCTGATCACGGACTTCTCGGGCACGGTGCTGTGGTCGTGGACGAACCCGACCGGGCGCACCAGCCGTTACTCCGGGCCGCTCGGCGTCCGCTGGACCGCGCCGGGCAAGATCCTGGCCACCTTCGGGACCGGCGAGGTGGGCCAGATCGACGTCGCCACCAAGACCTTCGACTGGAAGGTCGACCGGCTCGGCGGTGAGTACCTGAAGTCGCCGTACGACGCCCAGGTGCTGCCCGACGGCCGGCTCGCGGTCGTGCTGCGCCGCAACCACGGCGGCATGGTCGCCGTCTATGACCGGCACTCGGGCCGGCTGGTCTGGCAGGTTCGGATGCACGAGACGCACACCATGCTCTACCGCAGCCCGTCCGAGTCGTGGCACACCCGGGGCCCGTCGATCATGATCGGTGCCCTGGGCAGGATCGCGGAGTACACCTACCGGCCGGGCCACATCCCCCGCCTGCTCTGGCAGCGACACAGCCGCTGGTCGCACGACCTCGTGGACGTCGGTGACGGGACATTCCTCAGCCAGGACGGCACCTACGTTCACCGGTTCCGGCACACCGGCGGCGACATCTGGCGGGTCTCCTCGCACTACGCGTGGCGCCGGATCGCCCTCGACCCGGCCGACCCCGAGCAGTTCGTGCAGGCGGGCGGGTCGCAGGGCAACGTGCAGGTGCGCCGGCTCGCGGACGGCTCGCTGGTCCGCCAGTGGAGCCGGCTCAGCGACGGCACCCGCCTCGAGTGGTCCTACGGACTGCGGATCGTCCCGCGCGACGAGGTGCCACGTGCCCACTGACCTCGCGACCACCAGCGCCTCGGTGATCATCTGCTGCTACACCCACGAGCGCTGGGACGACCTGCAGACGGCGATCGCCTCCGTGCTGGCCCAGAGCCCCGAGCCCGAGGAGGTGGTGGTCGTGGTCGACCACAACCCGGGCCTTCTCGAGCGACTCCGTGAGGCGTTCCCCGAGGTGACGCTGACGCCCAACGTCGGCGCACCCGGACTCTCGGGGGCCCGCAACACCGGGCTCAAGCTGGTCGGCAGCGACGTGGTGGCGTTCCTCGACGACGACGCCCGGGCCGAGGCGGGGTGGCTGGCCGCGCACGTGGCGGCGTACGACGACGCACGGGTGATCGGCGTCGGCGGCCGGCTCGACCCGCTCTGGGAGACCGGTCGGCCGGGCTGGTTCCCCCATGACTTCGACTGGGTGGTCGGCTGCACCCACACGGGCGTGCCCGCGAGGGCCGCCCCGATCCGCAACCCGATCGGCGCGAACATGTCGTTCCGCACCGAGGTGCTGCGGGAGGTCGGAGGCTTCAGCGAGGACCTCGGGCGGGTGGGCACCCGCCCGCTCGGCTGCGAGGAGACCGAGGCCAGCATCCGGGCCGTGCAGCGCAATCCCGGCAGCCTGGTCTGGTACGCCCCGGGCGCGGTCGTCGAGCACCGGGTCACGGCCCAGCGGTCCACCTGGGAGTACTTCCAGCGCCGGTGCTGGGCCGAGGGCCTGTCCAAGGCCAGCGTGCGCCGGCTCTCGCAGGAGCCGCTGGGCACCGAGCGGGCCTACGTCACCAGGATCCTGCCCCGAGCCGTCGTCTCCGCGATCCGGCGGGCCGTCGGCGGCGACCGCCAGGGGCTGCCCCGTGCGGCGGCGATCGTCGCGGGCTTCACCCTCACCTCGCTCGGCTACCTCGCCGGGCTCTTCCACCTCCGTCTCGGGAGAAACCGCAAGGAGTCGTCACCAACATGAGCTCTTTCTTCGATCTGCACGGCTACGTCACGGTCAGCGTGGAGAGCGGCGCTCCAGCGGAGCGCCAGCTGCGCGAGATGTTCCGGCCCTTCATGGTCGACCACCTCGACGGCCCCGCCGACATCGTGGTGGGGGAGCCCGGGCCGCCGCTGAGCCGGGCCTCCCACGGCGAGCACGCGTTCCGGTTCACCGACGAGAGCGTCGACGTGGTCGCCGACCGGGTGCGTGTGACGGTGCGTCCCGACGGGTACGAGGTCCGCGGCAAGGGCGAGCTGCTCACCAGCGTGCTGCCGGTCGTCGAGCGCGTCGGGGTCGAACGCGGTGCGGCGATGGTGCATGCGGCGACGATCGCGATCGGCGACGCGGGCGTCTGCCTGCCGGCGTGGGGCGGGGTCGGCAAGACCAGCACGGTCGCGCGGCTGACCAGCCTGCCGGAGGGCCGGTTCATGGGAGACGACTGGGCCTGGGTCGACAAGAACCAGCAGCTGCTGGGCTACGCCAAGCCGATGTTCCTCAAGCCGCACCACCGCGAGCTCTACCCGCATGTGTTCGGCGCCAACAGCAAGCCGCTCGCGCCGTCTGCGATGACCGACACCGTGGCCCGGCTCGCCACGGCCGTGCACCCGGTGATCATCCGCTACCCGCGGCTCGCGGACGTGACCCGACGCTGGTCGCCGGAGCACATGATGGCGCACCCCGCGGACGTGTTCCCGCCGGAGAAGATCGCCACCCGAGTCCCGTTGCGGCTCTGCTGCTTCGTCGAGCGCTACGACGGCGACGACCTCGAGCTGACCGAGCGCTCGACGGCCTGGATGGTCCGACGGATGCTCGGCAACTTCCACTCCGAGCTCCCGCGCACGTCGCGAGAGCTGATCACGGCTCTTGGTGCGACCGGGCTGATCGGGCTCGACGACTACTTCGCCGACAAGGCGGCCGTGCTCGAGGAGTCGGTGGCCGGTGTGCCGGCGTACTCCCTGCGAGTGCCTGCCGAATGGTCCGCGCCGCGGGCCTCGACCGCGATCGCCGACCAGGTGCTCGAGCTGCTCAGCCGATGAATCGCCCCGTCCCGGCCGACGTTCCGCAGGACGTTGCCGCCACCCGCACCGCAGGTGCCGCCACCGCGACCGTCCCGGTCACGGTGGTGGTCCCGGTGCGCGACGGCGCCGACTTCGCGGACGAGTGCCTGGACTCGGTGCTGGCGAACGGGCCCGACGAGGTCATCGTGGTCGACGGGGGCTCCTCCGACGGCACCCTCGAGGCCGCGCGCCGCCGCGGACTGCGCGTGGTCACCCACGAGGGCTCGGGGCCGGCCTCCGCCCGGATGGCGGGTGCCGCCCTGGCGCGCAACGACGTCGTGGTGCTCATCGACGTCGACGTCGTGCTGCCCGACGACGCCCTCGCGCGGTGGTACGACGAGTTCCGCGTCCGTGACCTCGCCGGGCTCCAGGCCGGCCTCGCCCCGGAGTCCCTCGGGCGTCACTACTGGGGCCGGTCCCTTGCCGAGCACCAGCGGATCAGTCGTGCCCGGCGCTGGTTCACCCTCTGCGCCACCATGCTCCACCGTGACGTCCTCCTCGAGCACGGGATCGACGACTCGTTCGCGTCGGGGGAGGACATCGAGTTCCGGCACCGCCTGCAGCGCGCAGGCCAGCCGATCGCGGTGAGCCGTGCGGTCCAGGTGCGACACCGGTTCCGTGACGGCTACGCCGACGCCCGGCACCAATGGGACGACGACGGGGCCGGTCTGGCGCTGACGATCCGCAAGAACGGCGTCCGGGACCTGCCCCTCCTCGCGATTCCCGCCGTCGGCTTCGTCCGGGGTGTGGCGCTGACGCTGCTCCGCCGGCCGCAGATGCTGGGCTACTGGTGCTGCTACCTCTGGTTCAACTACGTCGCGCTGGTGCGCGGCCTGCTCCGCACCGACCCGCACGGGCTCACCGGCAACAGCCGCTCCCTAGCGCTGACCCGCACCCTGCCGATGGGCCTGGGGTTCGTGACCTGGGCGGCGGCCGCGCGGGCGTTCCCGGCCTCCGACGTCGGGCTCGCCGCGGCCGCGTTCTCGGCCGCGACCCTGGTCTCCCACCTCGCCACCTCCGGCCCGGGCAACGCGCTGGTCCTGCTGGCGCCCTCGCGGCCCGGCTCCGCGCGCCGGCTCGCCCGGGCCGCCTCTGCCGTGGTCGTCGTGACCTCGCTCGCGGCCGGCGTGCTGCTCGCGGTGCTGGCCGGTCGGTTCGCGCCGAGCCTGGCCAGGCTGGTCGACCACCCGGCCGGCTGGCTGGCGTTCCTGGCGCTGGTGGTCGCGATCTCCTGGGCCTACCTCTACGACCACGTGGCGATCGCCGTACGCCGCTCGGCCGATGCGCTGCGACGCAGCGTCGTCCAGGCCGGACTGCTGCTCGTGGTGGTCCTCGTCCTGCTCCCGGCCGCACCCGACCCCGCGTGGGCGGTGCTCGTCGGCGCCGGCGCGGCGGGGGGCCTGGCGAGCGTGCTGCTCGGGATGGCGCAGGCACGCCGCCGGCTCCCCGCCCCCTCGACGTCGGGGGCGGACGGCGAGCTGCGGTCGCTGCTGACCACCGGTACCCCCAACCTGGCGCTCACCCTGGTGCAGCGCGGGCCGATGCTGGTGCTGCCGTTCGTGGTCACCGAGGCGCTCTCGCCGGCGGCCAACGCGGCCTGGTACGTCGCCTGGATGCTCGCGCTTGCGATCTGGTTCGTGCCCAACTCGGTGGCGTGGAGCCTGCAGGCGCGGCTCGCCGGTGACCCGACGGTCCACCCACCGACCGAGGTCCGCGCCGCGTTGCGCACCGCCGTCCTCGCCACGGCGGCCGCGGCCGCCGGAGTCGCGCTGGTGGGACCGTTCCTGCTGATGGTGATGGGGGACGACTACGTCACCGCCCGCACCGCGCTCTGGGTGCTGTGTGTGGCGGCGGTGCCGGCGGTGGCAGCCGAGATCTGGCTGTCGGTGCGCCGGGTGGCCGGCCGCCAGGGCCTGCCGATCCTGCTCTTCGGTGCCGTCGGTGCGGCCGTGGTCGTCTGCTCCGGCCTGGTCGCCGGCGGCGGCGACCCGTCCGCGGGGCTGGCCCGGGTGGCGCTGGTGTGGCTGGCCGGCCAGGTGCTGCTCGGCACGGTTGCCACGGCCCGGCTCCGGTCCGACGCGCGGGAGGTGCGCCGTGGCTGAGGGGCTCCTGGAGCGACTGCCGGCGCGGTTCACCAGCCGGCGGCAGGCTGCGCAGAACGGCGACAGCACCGACGCCACGGTCGACGACAACCGGGTCGCGGTCGGGCTGGCCCTCGGTGGCCTCGTCGCCTGGGTGATCGCCACCCGCTCCATCGACCCCCGCCGCTACACCGACCTGGGCCTGGTGGTCGCAGCCGGGCCCTGGTTCTGGCTGGCGCTGGTCCTCGCCGTCGCCGGGTTCGTTTTCGCGATCCGCGCCCGGCGGTTCCACTGGCCGGTGGCGCTCCTGGCGCTCGGGGTCGTGGTCCTGATCCTCTATGCCACCCCGTCCGTGGTCGAGGGAACGGCGCGGGTGGAGGCGTCGTACCGGCACCTCGGCGTGAGCGACCACATCGCCCGCACCGGCCGGCTCGACCGCGGTCTCGACGCGTACTTCAACTGGCCCGGCTTCTTCGCGATGCTGGGCACGCTCCAGCGCGCCTCGGGCGCGCCCGACCTGCTGGCACTGGCGCGCTGGGCGCCGACGATGGCGGCGTTCGCCTACCTGGCGCCGGTGCTGCTGGTCGCCCGCGGCCTGTCCGCCCCGCCGCGGATCGCCTGGCTCACCGCCGGGGTGTTCACGATGGTGAACTGGAGCGGCCAGGACTACCTCGCCCCGCAGACGCTCGGCATGTGGCTGATGCTCTGCATCGTCGGTGTCCTGATGACCGTGATCCGGCGCGGCGACGATCCGCACTCGGTCGGCCCGTCCGCGCGGCTCGTCGCGCCCAGGCGGGTCGACGGCGCCCACCGCAGGTGGGTCGGCAACGAGGGTCTCCGGGTGCGGCTCGGTCCGGTCGCGTGGTCCGTCGTGCACGTCATGGTGGCGCTGGGGATCGCGGCCGTCGTGGCCAGTCACCAGCTCACGCCGTTCATGCTGATCCTGGTCTTCTTCGCGCTCTGGCTGGTCGGCCGCACCCCGCACTGGCAGCTCTGGGTGGGCACGGCAGCGCTCGTCGGCCTCTGGATGGTCGTGCCGGCCTGGCCGTTCGTGTCTGGCCACGTCACGGACATCGTGGGCGGACTCGGCTCCGGCGGCGCCGGCGCCAACCTCGGCAACCGCGTTGCCGCCGGCAGCGCCGACCACAAGCTCGTGGTCACCGCCCGGTTGGTGCAGTCGGCCGTGGTCTGGCTGCTGGCCGGTCTCGGGACCCTGGTCCTGGTCCGGCAGCGGCGCCGGGTGCGGACCATCGTGGTGCTGGCACTCGCGCCGTTCCTGCTGCTGCCGCTGCAAGCGTACGGCGGGGAGATGCTGATCCGGGTTTTCCTGTTCGGGCTGCCGGTCTGCGCGTTCCTGGTCGCCGTCTTCCTGTTCTCGGTCAGCAGCGGCGGGGTCTGGCGCGGGGTCGCGCTCGGCGCGGTGCTGGTGGTGCTGGCGGCCGCGACGGTGCTGACCCGCTACGGCAACGAGCGCGGCGAGCACTTCTCACCCGCCGAGGTGGCGACGTACTCCTGGGTCGAGCAGCACACCCAGCCGGGCACCACGATCGTGACGTTCGACCAGAACACCCCGTGGCGCTGGCAGCGCTACTCCACCGATACCTGGCTCTCAGTCGAGGACGCGGAGCCGGGCCCGCGCTGGCCGGAGGCCGTGACGCCCGATCGGGTGCTGCGCGAGATCGAGGACAGCGAGGCGACGGGTCCGGCGTACGTCGTCTACACGCGCGCACAGCAGGCGATGGCCGAGCTCTCCGGCAACATCAGCGCCGGGGCGCTCGACCGCACCGTGTCCGCGCTCGACAACGACCAGCGGTTCGAGGTCGTGCACCGCAACACCGACGGGGTGGTGTGGCGTGTCCGCTGAGCCGACCCGGCGGTTCGTGCCGTCAGCGTTCGATCGCGCCGATGTCCGTGGCCCGGATGCCGTCGGCGTTGCCGTCGCGCGGCAGCACCTTGTGCTCGATGTCGACGCTGCCGGCGTTGTTGGAGTGCGAGCTGTCCACGGCCGGACTGTCCTTGCGGAGCGACAGGTTGCCGTGGGCGGCGTCGACGAACATCGGGTCGCCCGCGAAGTCGCCCGGCTGCAGCTTGAACTGGCGCTGGCCACCGCTGTACATGTTGTAACCGCCGGCGTACGGCCCGTCGGCGTAGCCGGCCTTGAGCACCGCGCTGATCAGGTTGGCCTTCATCGTGAGCACCGAGGTGTTGCAGCCCGCGTGGCAGATGAAGCCCTGGCTGTGCGCGCCCGTCAGGACCACCGTGTTGTGCGCGGCGTAGGTGTTGGTGACCGGCCCCCAGCTGCTGCCGGCGCCGCGCGTGATCAGGAAGGTCGCGTCGTCCTGCCTGGTGGTCACGACGTTGTAGCGGTACGACGTGTCCTTGGTGCGCGAGTTGCCGAGCTCGCTGAACGTGTTGTTGTCGGCGGCGTAGTTGTGGTCGACCGTTGTGCCCACCGCGCCGTAGGTCTCGACCGCCGCGCCGTCGATGCCGTAGTCGTAGGACATCGCGTGGTGACCGTTGATCGTGTTCCACGAGACCGTGGCGTAGTCGCCCCGCACCAGCACGCCGAAGGCGCCGGAGTCGTCGCTGCCGCCCGGCGTGTTCACGGACATCCGGCGGTTGTCGACGACCTGGTTGCGCTTGATCCTCGCGTGGTCGGCGCCCGGCCGCACGTAGATGCCGGCGACGTTGTCGGTGCTGACGCCATCAAGGACGCGGTCGTGGTCCCCGGTGATGCCGACGCCCGACCAGGAGCACCCTCTCGCGCGGTAGAAGCTGATGTCGAGCCAGCTGCCCTCGAGGTCCACGCAACCTCCGGTGAAGGTGGGCAGCTCGCCGGTGCCGTAGGCGCTCATCACGATCCGGGCGGTGCTGGTGCCGGAGGTCTTGATCCGCAGGGTCCCGGGGTACGTGCCGCCGCGCTTGAACAGGACCTGATCGCCGGGCTGCAGGTCCGCGCGCGAGACGCGGTCGACGGAGCGCCAGGGCTGCGACTGGGTGCCGGACGCCGAGTCCGAGCCGGTCGGGGAGACGTAGAACGTGGTCGCCGACCGCGCCTCTGCGGGTCCGGCCAGGACCAGGCCGGCGACGGCGGCGAGTGCCGTCGCCGCGATCAGTCCGGCCCGGATCCGATGAGGTGTCCGCATCGTCATCTCCCCATGAGTCCCACGAGTTGTCGCCGGTCACACACCGGGTCAGTCTGGAACGGTAGGCGTGTTTGGCGGGGTTATGGGCGTTTTTGACCGATTTGTAAATACCGAGTATGGTTCCGCGGCCCGGGTCCGGATTCCGACCCGGGCGGAGGCCGCCCGGTGGCGGCTCCCGGCGGTGCTGGCGCTGAGCCTGCTCGCGCTGCTCGTCGTACTGGTGGGCGCACCGAGCGGGCTGGCCGTGGTGCTGGTCGGAGCGTTCATGCTCGCCGCCCCCGGCCTCCTGCTCGCCGAGGTGCTGCGCGTGGGCGACGCCCTGCTCGCGCTGGTGCTGGCGATGATGGCCGGGCCGGTGCTCTGGGTGGTGCTGCCGACGGCCGAGGTGTTCGGGGGCGTCTGGCATCCGGAGGTGACGGTCGGCGTGGTCGCCGCCGTGCTCGCGGCGGTCGCGTCGGTGCTGCTCGTCCGCCGTACCCGCGCAGATGCCGGACCCGACCCCCGACCCCACTAGGGGTGCTCGGCGAGCACCCGCGCGACGAATGCGGACTTGGCGTCGGTGTAGGCCGGGCGGTCTGAGACATGTCGACGCGCAAGTCGCCGCTTGAGCTCCTGGTACTCCAGCCGGAGCGCAGGGTCTGAGCGAAGGGCATCCCTGAAACGTAGACGCACGCGCCATTCCTCGGAGCCGGCCTCGATCAGCGACACGTAGTGGGTACGGAACCCCTCGGGACCCTTCGGAAGGAAGACCCTGCTCTCGTGGACCCGCTCGGCCATGAAGGTGTAGCCGCGCTGGACCAGGCGAGGAACCACGCGCTGCCAGTCACTCAGGGAGCGCAACGACGCCTGCATGTCGATGATGGGCTTTGCCTCGAAACCGGGGATCGAGGTGCTGCCGATGTGCTCGACCTCGAGGAGGTCCGGCACATCCGTCAGAAGTGCGGCCCGCTCCAGCTCGAACCGCTGAGCCCACGTCGGGTCGTAGGGGCGGAGTTCCACGGCACCACGTGCGAGTCCGACGGCGTCGTCCTTCACCCGAGACATGCTAGGCGGCGGGCCAGACTTGGGTCGGACTACGTCTTTTGCCAGACGGATACGTGGCTCTGACTTTCGGAGTCGAAGGGTGAGCGGGACCAGTCGGCGTATCGGCCTTCGAGTCTCATTCCCGCCAGGCGGGCCATGAGGTCCAGCTCGGCGGGCCAGGCATAGCGGAAGCGGCCGGAGTCGTACGTCACCGTGCCGTCCTCGTTGTGGTGGTAGTGGTGCGAGATGCAACTCTGGTTGACGAGGTCGAACTCATCGACGATCAGGTGGTTCGCGCTCGTGGAGCCGACGGCCATGCTCTGGCCATCCGGGAGTCGACGAAGCTCTGGAACCCACAGCTCCAGCACGAAGCGGCCGCCGGTCTCCAGGTGGCGCGCAGCATTACGAAAGCACTCCACCTGCTCGTCCTGGGTGCGCAGGTTGGAGATGCCGTTCCAGACCAGGAAGACGAGTGAGAACTCGCCGGGCACGCTCGACCTCGCCATGTCGCCCACAACCACGGTCAAGGCTTCCCCGCCCGGCTTCTTGCGTAGCTGGTCGACCATGGGCGCGGACAGTTCGATGCCGGAGACGGGGACCCCCCGCGCCGCGAGCGGGAGACCGATACGACCCGTACCCACCGCGAACTCGAGAGCCGATCCGTTTCCTGCCAGTTCGGCAAGGAGATCAACGGCGGGATCGATGACCTCCGGCCTGAACATCTCCGACGACCTCTCGTCGTACCGCTCCGCCGTCTCCTGGTCCCACACGTCGCTGCTGGTCATGGCGCTGACCTTTGTCGGGAGCCCTTGCACGTGTCCAACGGATAACAGCCCAGACGGGCGAGAAGACGTCGTCGGTCAGGCCTGACTCCGGCCGGACCGTGAGCTCCACGCAGTAAAGGCACAATGGCGGACATGGCCGAGCTCGAGCCGTCCTTTGCACGCAACTCCGCCGCGGCCGCGTACTACGAAGACGGTGCGGCGGAGTACGACGACTGGTACCGGGGCGTCGGACAGTATGCCGAGCGCGACCGCTCCGAGTGCCGCGCGGACTTGTCGCGGCTCGTGGACGTGATCGCTGCACTGGCCCCTGCCAGAACGCTTGACGTGGCCTGCGGCACCGGCTTCCTTTCCCGACATGTGCGCGGCAGCGTGGTCGGCGTCGACCAGAGCCCCTCGATGACGCGGCTGGCCAGCTCCCGGATACCGGGGAGCATGGTCGTGCGCGGTGATGCACTCCGGCTACCGTTCGCCGACCGATCGTTCGATCGCGTGCTGACCGGACACTTCTACGGGCATCTGGGCCCCGACGAGCGGGAAGCGTTCCTCCAGGAAGCATCGCGGGTCGCGGCCGAGCTTGTCGTCGTCGACTCGGCCCTACGTCCGGGACTGGTGCCCGAGCTGTGGGAGGAGCGTCTGCTCAACGACGGAAGCCGTCACCGGATCTACAAGCGATACTTCACCGCCGACCAGCTCGCGGACGAGATCGAAGGCGAGGCTCTGATGGCTGGCGAGTGGTTCGTGGCAGCTCGCGCATCGCTTCTGGCTCGATAGGCGACGGGACCTCGCCGGACTCTTCAACCAACGGGTTGACAACGTGACCGACACGGCCTAGCCTGCTATTCAACCGAATGGTTGACGAAGGAGCGAAATGGCGGACCAGCTCTCACGGGTCTTCGCAGCCCTGGCCGACCCGACCCGCCGCGACATGGTGGCGCGACTGACCGACGGGGACGCCACCGTCGGCGAGCTCGCCGAGCCGTACGCCGTGAGCGTGCAGGCCGTCTCCAAGCACCTCAAGGTGCTGGAGGAGGCCGGCCTGGTCACGCGGAGCCGGGAGGCTCAGCGTCGCCCGGTGCACCTGGAAGCCGAGGTGTTCGACCTGATGACCAAGTGGATCGAGCGCTACCGCCAGCGCGCGGAGGAGCGCTACCAGCGCCTGGACGCTCTCCTCGCCGAGCTGGACGAGGAACACACCGATACCCCGATGAAGGGAACCGCATCATGAGCACCACATCGACCGACACCCGCTACGACCAGGCCGCGATCGAGGCCGACCCGGCGATCCCCGCCATCCACATCTGGCGCGATTTCGCCGGCACCCCCGATCAGCTGTTCCGTGCCCACACCGACCCGGACCTCTACGCCCGCTGGATCGGGCCGGCTGACCGCACCGCGGTCATCGACCGCTGGGACGCAACCGACGGAGGCGCATTCCGCTTCCTCGACAGCCGCGATGAGGACCAGCAAGCGTTCCGCGGCTGCTTCCACACCGTTCGTCCCGACCGCATCGTTCAGACGTTCACCTGGGAGGGCATGCCTGACGACGTCGCGCTCGAGACGCTGACCTTCGAGGACCTCGGAGACGGTCACACCCGGCTGCATGCGCTCTCCCTCTGCGACTCGTTCGAGTCTCGCGACGCCTGGCTGCGCAGTGGCATGGAGATCGGCGTCAACGACGGGTACGCCCAGATCGACCGGATGCTGGCCGATGGCTCCCTCTGAGCTCGTCACGTCCGATCCGGCCCGACGGCACCGGTTGATCGCCGACGACTTCGCCCGCCGTGTGCACGGCGCGACCGACTGGTCAGTGGCGGCACCGGTGTCGGGCTGGACTGCGCGGGACGTCGTCA
>Ga0111538_10010304_pt1 | contig 12441 bp, 8 predicted proteins | sample SoiMethybrSBSTD1_FD_79669 | JGI IMG/M metagenome (GOLD analysis project Ga0111538, IMG submission 79669) | Bulk soil microbial communities from a Populus tree surrounding site in Tennessee, USA - Soil MetaG P. TD hybrid SBSTD1 (version 2)... | ecosystem: Environmental > Terrestrial > Soil > Tree...
CCGAACGTGATGATCGTCGGCCCGGCCGTTGACATCAGCAGGAACCAGACGCCGGTGTTCGGGCGGAACATCGCTTCGTCGGTCTTGCCGTCGCCGTCGTAGTCGGCCGGCACGTCGATGTCCGTCGCGAGACCGAAGTTGAACGCGACCACGGACCCGCCGCTGCGCGCCTCGTACCACGTGCCGGTGCCCGGACGGAACACCGTGCGATCCGACTTGCCGTCGCCGTCGAAGTCACCCGGCTTCCGGCCGCCGCCGGGCGGGCCCGTCACCACCTGCGCGTACGACGGATTCTGGGTGAGCCCGAATCCGTCGCTCACCAGCACGCTGATCGTGCACGCCTGGTTCGCGCCGACGTTGACGGGCGCCGTCCACGTCGTGCTCGCGAGCGCCGCATTCGTGAAGCCGCCGTTGTTCGGCAGGCCCGGGCACGACGCCGACCAGGCGTAGCTCAACCCGTGGCCGAGCGTGTCGCTGGCCGTGACGGCCACGCCGACGCCGCCGGCCGACGCGACCGGATTCGGTACGCCCGACGGACCGCTCGTGATGCTGAGCTGATGCGGAGGCGCAGCGCTGATCGTGAAGTTCGTGTTCGAGATGTCGAAGAACACGTTGCCGACAGCTTCGACCTTGATGCGCGCCGTTGCGGTAACCGAGTTCGGCACGATGACGCTCTGCGATCCGTCGTTCGGCGTGCTCGCGAGGATCACCGTCGGATACGTGAACCCGCCGTCGGTCGAGAGCGAGATCTTCACGTTCGCCGCGCTCACCGGCGCCGACGACGTGTTCGCCACGTTCCACGTCACCGTCTGCACCGTCGTCGCCGGCCAGTTCACGGCGCTGTTCGGCTGCGTGACGACAAATGGACCGGCGGCGTTGTTCACCGTGAGCGACATGTCGTCGGACGCGGTGCCGCCGCCGCCCGCGCGGTTGTCGCGCACGGTCAGGCGGAAATGCATGGTGCGGTTCGTCGTCGGCAGCGATTCCCCAATCGTGCTCGTGTTGTTGACGATGTCCGAGATCTTCGGCAACGTGCGCGACGAGGACGTCGAGGGCACGAACGATCGGAAGATCGGCCGCGTCCCGTCGTCGGTGTTCGGCGGCGAGGCCGTGCCGAGGTCGAATTGCTCCCAGTCGTACGTCAGCGAATCGCCGTTGGCGTCCGTCGCGGATCCGGTCAGCGTGAAGGGCGTGCTCTGCGGAATCGTGTAGTCGGCGCCGGCGTCCGGCACAGGCGGCGTGTTGCCGGTCGCCGGAGACACCGCGCAGGTGTTGCCGGCGCCGGTGATGAACGCGATGATGGCCGTCTGGCTGTCGGCGTGAAAGTCGTCGTCCGAGTGCGGTTGCAGATCCTCGGCGCCGCAGATGCCGGCGTAGGCCATGATCGTCGTGCCGCTGCCGGGCTCGTACGCGTGTGCGGCGCTGCGATTGCCGCCGCCGCAACTGCCCGTCGTCCCGTTGAAGGTGTGGTCCGCGCCGAACTGGTGACCCATCTCGTGCGCGACGTAGTCCACGTCGAAGCCATCGCCGCTCGGCGACGGCGATCCCGTGACGCCGCGAGCCTTAGTGGCGCCATTGCACGGCCCGTTCAGCGTCGCCACGCCGCCGCCACCCGTGCTGAACACGTGGCCGATGTCGTAGTTGGCCGTGCCGATCACCGCATCGAGGTTCGACTGGTTCTGCCCGAGCATCGTCGAGCCGTTGTTGTTCGTGTAGGGATCGGTGTTCCCGTTCGTGTAGATGATCGACGTCTCGTTCGCGACGAGCACCATGCGCACGGCCAGGTCGCGCTCGTAGAGTCCGTTCACGCGGTTCATCGAGGTGACGATGCCGTTCAGGGCGCCATTGACGGTGCCGCCGTAGAACGCCGTGTATTCACCGGTGGCCGCGAGCGCCAAGCGGTACGTGCGCAGCGTCGTGCCGTGAGCAGGCTGATACGGACCGCCGTATTGCCGATCGGCCGCGGCCGACGCCGTGTCGGTGACGCCGCACGTGAACGTCTGGCCGGCCGGACGACGGTAGTCGCGCTTGTAGTAGCTGATGTAGTTCGTGATGTTGCCCGGCGCGTACGGATCGACGTACACCGTCCCGTCGGCCGACAGCACCATTGCGTGAAAGCCCTGCGGCGTCCAGTCGAAGCGGAGGCTCGCGGTGGGATCGTCCACGCCCTGGCCGCTGTACGTCTTCAGCGCCGGAAACTGCGCGGCCAGCTCGGGCGCCATGATCGGCGACTCGTCGATGCGGAAGGTGCGCGCGCCGCCATCCGGCCACGGCAGCTCCAGGAACGTGGCGGTTCCGGCCGCGGCCGGCGTGAACTCGAGGGGCGCGCGCGACAGCACGTCGCGCAGCACCGCCGCGTCGAGCGCGACCGTGCGATAGCGATCCGGCACGATGCGTCGCGCGGCCTGCGCGATGTTCAGCCCGGCTTCGGTCACGTCACGCCACAGTCCCGTCTGCATCGGTGCCGGCGGCGCCGGCACGGCATCCGGCGTGTCGGCAAACAGGACGGGACCGGCGCTCGAGGCAGCAATGCGCTGGCTGTTCGTGGCGAGCGCGAGGGCGGCCGCTACGATGGCCACCATCGCCACGCGGCCCTTCAAGCGAACGAACGACGTGCGGCGGAGCACGGTCACACAACTCTCCGATCCGACAAGTTGAGCGCCGGGTTTGGTGGCGTTACGTCTTTGCCGGCTCGACCCGCCGGAATCTGTTGATTTGCCGAACGATGATGAAGATCGTGAACGCGACGATCAGGAACTCGATGCAGGTGTTGATGAAGGCGCCATAGGCCAGGACCGGCCCGGCCTTCTTCGCCTCCTCGAGCGACGTCGCGGTCTGTCCGGCGAGCGGGATGAACTTATCCAGAAGGTTCACGCGGCCGAGGGCGAGGCTCACGATGGGCGTGATCAGATCGGTCACGATCGAGTTCACGATCTTCCCGAACGCCGCGCCGATCATCACGCCCACGGCGAGATCGATCGCATTCCCTTGATTGATGAAGGCCTTGAATTCCTTGAGCATCACTCACCTCTTCGGATAGCGGCCCGATTCGCGGTCAGCGTGTGTTCGATGATGGGCAGTTGTATCAGATCGGGGTTCACGCCGCCGGTCATTGTCGGCCTTTTGTCGACAATCAGGCGGAATTAACCCGTTTTTGCTACAGTCGGCGGGCTATGCGTCGAGTGTTCCCCCCACTCCTATTGATCCTTGTCTTCGCGTCGCTGGCTTTCGCCGGCGATCTCACCGGCCGTGTGACCGACCGGTCCGGCGGCGCGCTCCCGGGCGCGACCGTGAAGCTGCTCAACGTTGCGACCGGCGAAGAGCAGACGGCCACCGCGGATGCCGCGGGCCGCTACCGATTTCCTTCGTTGAAGATCGGCGTGTACCGTGTGGCCGCCACCGCGCAGGGCTTTGCCGAAGGCTCGAAGACGGTGATCGTGGAGGACGAATCGAAGGCGCTCACGGCGGATCTCACGCTCGAGATCGGACCGCTGAGCGCGGGTGAGGTCGTCGTCTCGGCCGACCGCGGCGAGCGCGACGTGAAAACGATCCCGCTGCGCGTGGACACGCTGCAGGCCGAGACGCTGCGGGCGCTCACGGCGACGAGCGTGGGCGACGCGATGATCGCGGCGCCGGGCATCACGCCGGTCGGCAACGGTCCGTTCCAGGTGCGGCCGCGGTTGCGCGGCCTCGACTCGACGCGCGTGCTGATCCTGCTCGACGGCGAGCGGCTGAACAACGCGCGCACGGCCACCGATCGCGCGGGCATCGAGGTCGGGCTCGTGGACATGGACTCGATCGAGAGCATCGAGGTGCTCGGCGGCGCCGGCTCGGTGCTGTACGGCACGGACGCGTTGTCCGGCACGATCAACATCCTCACGAATCATCCGCAATTCACGCCCGCGCGCCGCGTCACCGCCGGCGGCGACGTGTACTACAGCTCGAATGAGCTCGGGCGCCGCGGCACCGTGACGCTGGGTCTTTCCGACAAGAAGTGGGCCGTGTCGTTCAACGGCGGCGGCGAGAAGTTCGACAACTACCACGCCGGCGCTGACTACGGCGAATCGTCAACCCCGTTTTTCGCGAGCGGCCAGATCAAACAAACCGACACCATCGACACGAACTTCGGGTTCAACTTCAAGAAGTTCCCCGAAGCGTTCAACACGCCGTTCACGCGCACGGGCGACGAAGTGGCGCTCTCGGGCATGACCGGCAACTCGACCAACGTCGCCGGCATCGCGATGCTCTCGCCGCGTCAGACGATCGAGGCCAAGTATCAGCGGCGCCGCGCGACGAACATCGGCTTTCCGGATTTCCAGCAGCCGATCTTCTTCCAGACGATCACGCTGCCCTACAGCCAGCTCGACAAGACCAGCGTGAAGTACTCGCTGACCTCGTACCGGCCGTGGCTGCCGAAGGTGACCGTCTCGTCGTACTTCCAGCGCCAGGATCGGCTGCTGCACAACGAAGTCCCGGTGCAGTTCCCGGTGCCGACGGCGACCGTGTTCTTGCCCATCAACGTCTACCGCCTCGCGATTCTGAGCGACACCCGCCAGCAGGTGTGGACGCCCGGGCTCGAAGCGCAGGCGACGATTCTGCCGCGGGCGTCGAATGTGCTCACGGTCGGCATGACGTTCTTCCGCGATCGCAGCGAGGACGAGCGCACGACGAACACCAGCACGTTCGCGATCGGGCAGGTTACGGCGGGACAGACTGGGCTCGCAGCCACCGTGTTCCCGACGCCGATCCCGCAGGGCCCGGCCGTCATCGCGCACCCCTCGCGCGTGCCGGACGCGACGTTCCGCGACTTCGCGCTCTTTGCGCACGACGAGTGGGATGCGACGCCGGCGCTGCGCCTCACCGGCGGTCTGCGCTTCGACGGCTATCACGTCGTCACCAAGCTCACGACCGGCTACAGCCTGGCCGATCTCGTCAACGGCGCGACGCCGCCCATCGATCCGCGCACGCTGCTCGACGTCGGCGGGGATGAGATCGCGCGGAAGTCCATGACGGGCGAAGTGGGCGCCGTGCTGTGGTCGTCGCACCCGACGAGTTTCTTCGGACACTACGTCCACAGTTACCGGCATCCGAACCTCGAGGAGCTGCTGTTCGCGGGCCCGGCCACGACGGGCAGCATCGTGCCGAACGTGAGGGTCAAGCCGGAGACCGGCGACAACATCGACCTCGGCGTACGACTGCGCCGGTCGCAGGTCTCGGCCACCGTTTCGTATTTCCATAACTTCTACAACAACTTCATTTCCACCGAAGTGATCTCGAGTTCGCCGGCTGCCGGATCGATCTCGCAGGCCATCAACCTGGCCAAGGTCCGCATTCAAGGCCTCGAGAGCCAGATCAGCGCGCCGTTTGTCGCGAAGGGTCTGATTTGGTCGCCCACGGCCGACATGGCCTACAACCACGGCACCGTCGTCGAGGGCACGAGCCCGTTGTCGGGCTTGAATCTCGACGGGCAGCCGCAGGACAACATCACTCCGTGGAAGATCTCGATTGGGTTGCGCGCGAGCGATCGCCGCGAGAAGTGGTGGGCCGGTTACAGCGTGCGCACCGAGACCGAGGTCAACCGCGTCTCGCCGCTGCTCCTGGATTCGCCGTTCCTGATCGCGCAGGATCTGCTCGGTCTCGCCGGCTTCTCGGTGCACCGCATCGCGGGCGGATACGACTGGCGCTCAGGTGATCAGCGTATTGGCCTCACGCTGTCGCTCGACAACCTCGCCAACCGGTTCTACCGCGAGCAATACCAGTTCGCGCCGGCCCGCGGGCGCTCGTTTTCCCTCCAACTCCACATTCGGGGAGTGAAGTGAATAGACTTACCCCCAGATGTCCGGCGTGGTCTGGACGGTCCTGGCGATCCTCATCGTCGCCAATTCTCTGTATGTCGCTGCGGAGTTCGGGGCCGTCGGCGTGCGGCGCAGCCGCGTCCGGCGGCTGAGTGATGACGGGCACTGGCTTGCGCGGATGCTCTTGCCGTACGTCGAGCACCCCACGGCGCTCGATCGGTACGTCGGCGCGTCGCAAATCGGCATCACGATCTCGAGCCTGACGCTCGGCGCCTTCGCGCAGGCGACGGTGAGCCTGCCGCTCGCTCCTCTCTTTGAAGGCTGGTTCGGTCTGACGCGCGTGAGCGCGGTCTCCGCATCGACGATTTCCGTTCTGGTCGCGCTGACCTCCGTGCAGCTCGTCATCGGCGAGCTGGTGCCGAAGGCGCTCGCGCTGCAGTATCCGACCGAGACGGCGCTCGCGACGGTGCTACCGATGCGCGGGTCGCTCGTGATCCTCCGCCCCGTGATCTGGCTGCTGAACGGTTTCGCGACGCTCGTGTTGCGCCTCGTCGGCATCGGCGAGCAGACCCACGGCCACCTGCATTCCCCGGAGGAGATCGATCTGCTGATCGCGGAGAGCCGCGATGGCGGCCTGCTCGAAGCCGAAGAGCAGCAGCGGCTGCGCCGCGCGCTGCGCCTCGGCCGCCGCACCGCGCGCGATCTGATGGTGCCGCTGTCGCGACTGACCATGCTGGATGTGGCGGCGTCATGGGACGAGGTGATGGCCGTCGTCTCCGCCAGCCCCTACAGCCGCATCCCGATTCATCGCGGCGCGCCCGATCACATCGTGGGCATGCTGCGCGTGAAGGACCTGGTGGAGCGGTTCGTCTCGGAAGGACCGCGCCCGCTCGATCGGCTCATGCGGCCCGTGGTCACGATCGCCGCCGACGTGCCGGCCGACCGCGTGGTCACGCAGCTGCGCGAGCGGCGCGCGCACTCGGCCGTGGTCAGCGACCCGGGCGGACAGGCGATCGGCATCATCACGATTCAGGATCTGCTGAGCGAGCTGCTCGGGCTCGGCGGCTCGGAAGGACCCGTCGCGCCATGATGCTTCGTGTGGCGCTGCTCAGCTCGCTGTTCGTGTTGATCAACGCGCTGTTCGTGGCCGCGGAGTTCGCGCTGATCGGATCGCCGAAGGCGACGCTCGAGCGCAAAGCGGCGCAGGGCAATCGCGCCGCCCGCCGCGTGCTCGATGTGCTGCTCTCGCCGCCCAGACAGGATCGCTACGTCGCAACGGCGCAGCTCGGCATCACGCTCGCGAGCCTGGGGCTGGGCATGTACGGCGAACATGCCCTCGCGCAGATTCTCGAGCATCGCATCGGCCACGTCTCGTTCGTCGGATCCGCGGCGATCGCCAGCGGCATCGCCCTCCTGGCACTCACCCTCGCACACATTGTCTTCGGCGAGATGGTGCCGAAGGGCGTCGCGCTGCAGCATCCCGTCGAGGTCGCCCGTGTCACGGACTGGCCGATGCGCATCACGCTGATCGTGCTGTATCCGGTGGTGCGGCTGGCGAGCGGCGTGGCGGTGCTCCTGCTTCGCGCGGTGGGCATCAAGCGCCGATCGACATCGCACGATCAGGTCTACACGCCGGAGGAGCTGCAGTTGATCGTCGAGGAGAGCGAACGCGGCGGCGCGCTTCGGGCGGAGTCGGGCCGGATCCTGCGCGAGCTGTTCGAGTTCGGCGACCGTACGGCGGGGCAGGTGATGGTGCCGCGCGTCCGCGTGCTCGGCATTCCGGTCGGCGCGAGCGCCGAGGAACTGCGACGCATCGTGCTCGAGCATCGGCGCACGAGATACGCCGTGTACGACGGCGACCTCGATCACGTCGTCGGCATGCTGCACGTGAAGGACCTGCTGCGGCGCATCACCGCGAACGAGCGGGTCAGTGCAACCGACGTGCGCAGGATTCCCGTGGTGCCGGAAACTGCGTCGCTCGACGACGTGCTCGAGACGATGCAGCGCGCGCACGCGCACCTGGCATTGGTGATCGACGAGCACGGCGGCACCGCCGGCATCGTCAGCCTCGAGGATCTGTTCGAGGAGGTGGTGGGCGAAATCGACGAAGGCGTGCCCGCCGCCCCGCCGCTCGCCCCAGGCCGGGACGGATCGGTCAGGGCCGCAGGCACGGTCCGGCTCGACGAGCTGGGCCGCTGTTTCAACGTCGATCTCGAGCACGAGGACGTGGAGAGCGTGAGCGGCCTCGTCCTCCAGTTGCTCGGCCGCCCGCCGGTCGTCGGCGATGTGGTGGAGTACGGACGGTTCCGGCTGGAGGTCACTGTGGTCAAAGGCCGCGGCGTCGGCGAAGTCCAGGCCACGCTCAGGCCCTCTGACGCTTGACGGGGCTTGGCGGCTTGAGGGCCTGAAGGCTTGAAGGCTTGAGGGCTTCGACCTGTGTCCTTGTCTTTTCCCCTCGGTCTTGTCCTTCCCCTCGGTCCTTGTCCTTCCCCTCGGTCCTTGTCCTTTCCCCTCGGTCCTACCCTTTGACCTCTGACCTTTAACCTTCCCTTTCACCTCTAACCTTTCACCTTCCCTGTGACCTCTGACCTTTGACCTCTGACCTGTCATTGGTCCCACCATTCGTCACAGCAGCCTCACGTCATCGGGGGTACACGAAAAGGAGTACTGGGAGAGACTTGTGGGCATTGGCCCGGCGCCGCGCCTTTCGACGGGGCGCGTCCGACCGGCATTTCTGAACCTTGGAGGTTCCATGAAGTTGCGCCCCACATTGGCTGCGCTGGCAATCGCCGGCGTGGCCGCGGCCGTCGTCGGTGCACAGACGCCCGCGCTGAAGTCTGGTCTGGAGCCGGCGAAGTTCGACAAGTCCGTCCGCCCGCAGGACGATCTGTTCCGTTACGTGAATGGCCAGTGGCTGGCCGCGACGGAGCTGCCGGCCGATCGCGCCGTGTACGGCACCTTCGTGCAGTTGTCCGACAAGGCCGAAGCCGATCTCAATCTGCTGATTGAAGAGCTGGCTGGCGATCCAAACAAGAAACCTGGAAGCACCGCACAGCAGGTCGGCGATCTGTTCACGAGTTTCACGGACGAAAAGAGCGTGGACGCGCTCGGCGTCGCGCCGCTCAAGCCGAGGCTCGCGAAGGTGGATGCGATCAAGAACGCCACCGAGCTGGCCACCGTGCTTGGCGAGATGTCGATGAGCGGCTTGCCCGGTCCAATCGGCGGATACGTCGAAGCCGACGCCGGTGATCCGACGAAGGTCGCGCTCTATCTCAGCCAGGGCGGCACCGCGTTGCCCGATCGCGATTACTACCTGAAGGACGACGCGAAGTTCGTCGAGGTGCGGCAGAAGTATCAGGAGTACCTCGAGAAGGTGTTCACGCTGGCAGGCCGTCCGAATGCCGCGGCTGATGCGAAGACGGTGCTCGCGCTCGAAACCGAGCTGGCCCGGTTGCAGTGGACGCAAGTCGAGAGCCGCGATGCGGTGAAGACGTACAACAAGATTCCGTACGCGACGATCCTCAAAGACATGCCCGGCTTCGACTGGAATGCCTGGGCGAAGCCGCAGAGCATCGACAAGGTGCCCGAGTGGGTCATCGCGCAGCCGTCGTTCTTCAAGAGCTTCGCGGCGATGGTGCCGACGACGCCGCTCGAGACCTGGAAGGCGTGGCTGGCCGGTCAGGTGATCACGTTCGAAGCGCCGTACCTCAGCAAGCCGTTCACGGACGCGGCGTTCGATTTCTTCGGCAAGACGCTCAGCGGCCAGCAGGTGCAGCGCTTGCGATGGAAGCGAGGCGTGCAGCTCGTCAACGGGTCGATGGGCGAAGCGCTCGGGCAGCTGTACGTGCAGAAGCACTTTCCGGCGTCGGCCAAGGCGCGCATGGGCGTGCTGATCAACAACCTGATCGAGGCGTACCGGCAGTCGATCACGGAACTCGAGTGGATGACGCCGGACACGAAGAAGGAAGCGCTGGCCAAGCTGGCGAAGTTCACGCCGAAGATCGGCTATCCCAACAAGTGGCGCGACTACGCGAAACTGCAGGTGAAGAAGGACGACTTGGTCGGCAACGTCGAACGGGCCAACGTGCTGGAGAGCGAGTACCAGATCGGCAAGCTGAGTCGGCCGGTCGATCGCGAAGAGTGGCTCATGACGCCACAGACGATCAACGCGTACTACAATCCGGTGAAGAACGAGATCGTCTTCCCCGCCGCGATTCTGCAGCCGCCCTTCTTCAATGCCGACGCCGACGACGCGGTGAACTACGGCGCGATTGGCGCGGTCATCGGCCACGAGATCGGCCACGGGTTCGACGATCAGGGCCGCCGGTTCGACGGCGACGGCAAGCTGCGCGACTGGTGGAAGCCGGCCGACGAGACCGAGTTCCAGAAGCGCGCGAAGCTGCTCGTCGATCAGTTCAATTCGTTCAGCCCGATTGCCGGCATGAACGTGAACGGCGAGCTGACGCTCGGCGAGAACATCGGCGATCTGGGCGGCCTCTCGATTGCCTATCGCGCGTACAAGATTTCACTCGCGGGCAAGGACGGCCCGGTCATCGACGGACTGACGGGCGATCAGCGGTTCTTCATGGGCTGGGCGCAGGCGTGGCGTGCAAAAGCGCGTGAAGAGTACCTGCGCCGGCAGGTGCTGGCCGACCCGCACGCGTGGGCCGAGTTCCGCGCGAACGGTCCGGTGAGCAACATCCCGGCGTTCTACACGGCGTTCGACGTCAAGCCGGGCGACAAGATGTACAGGGATCCGGCGATGCGCGTAAAGATCTGGTAGCTGAGGCGTGCCGGGTGCGGGGTGCGACAGAGCACTCGCACCCGACACCTGGCACATCGGTCTGCGCGGCTAGTTCGTCAGGAATCCCTGAATCGTTGGCGGAAACACGTTGTGATTGAGGGTGCCGAGGAAGTGAAGCGGCGTGCTCCCGCCCGCCACTGACAGGTTCACCAGCACCGTGAACGTATTCGCCGGCAAGAGGTTCGCGCAGAGTTGGCCGTGCGTTTCGCCGCCGATCTGCCGGAAGCCGACCTGCATCGCCCAATGGCCGCCGGTGATGAACACACAGTTCGGGGCTGTCGGCAATGGAGTGTCATGGTTGACCGCGACTGCAATGGTTCCCAGCGCGTTCGGCCGCACGCCGAACTGACCCTGATAGAAGCCCACGAAAATCGCCGAGCCGCAGACAGCCTGCTCGCACAGCTCGATGCCCGACACGAAGCCGTTCACGGCGGGCGTTGAATCGGCGCGCACGGGAATCGTGGCGGCCATGAGAAGAGTCAGAAGAATTCCCAATCGCAATGTGTGCTTCATGATAGCGGGTCCTCCCAGGGGCGGAGGCATCGTAGCAGAGTGGCGCGACGCGCGCGTCGAGAAGGAACTTGCGGTGGCGTTCGTGGCAATGGGGCTGGCGAGCGTCGCTCGAACAACAGATGGAGCGGCGGACTAGCGTACTCGCGCCACTGACAGTACCGGCACCGGACCGAACTGCCACCGCGGCACACTCGCGTCGAGCTCGATCATCGGCAGTCGCGGGCGCGTGACCAGGCGGCCGACGGTTGTTCGGGCGGCGCCGGCGCCGTGAACCAGCGTCACCGGATCGCCGCCGGACCAATATTGGCGTTCGAGCGAGAATCCGAACGGCGTTCCGCGCATCTCGAACGACGCGGCGGACGAGGCGCCTCTCATGACGGCGCCGTCGAAGGCGTGTTTGTCGACGGCGCGCAGAAACTCCACACCGGGCGGTGCGCCGGCATCGACCGCCAGGAACTGCGTCTTGATCATTGTTTCCAGGCGCACAAGCACTTCTCCCGGTCGTAACGACGCCGTCGCCTCACTCAGCGCGGCGCCATCGTCCGCCGGCTCCCACGGAACGTTGACGTCGATCGATTCGCCGCGTCTCACGACAATCGACTCACGCTTCCATCGGGCGTACCCTGAAGCCGCGGCCCACAGGTTGTAGACGCCGGGCTTCAACTGGATCATTTCCTCGCGTCCCATCCTCTCCACGTCGCGCCCGCAGATGCAGACACTTATCGGACCAAGCACCATCAATCGGTCCTCGTCGCCCCCACGTGATGTCGCGTGCAGTTGTAAATATGATCGGAGCAACCGGTGGTTGCTCGCGTCGCCGAGATGGACAACCAGCCGTCCGAGTGAGCGATCCAGAATCTCGTACGAACACTCGCACGTCGTCACTATCGGCGACATCTCAATCGGCTCGAGCGTCGTCGTGGCATTTGCGGAGACGGTCACGCGCTCGTTGACGACCTCGCCGCGGCCGGAATCGCTGGCGAGCAGCTGATACTCGCCGGCAGGCAACGACTCGAAGCGAAACCCGCCATCGGCCGTCACATGCATGCGGCGCTCGGCGTCCGGACCGATCCGTTTGATGAACACCTCAGCGTCGGAGACGGCGGAGCCGCCCGGAAGAACGACGCGGCCGGCAATGACGCCGGTTGTTGCGATTGATGTCTGCGCCGACGGCGACGCCGCACTCACGGCCAGGGCGAGCAGCAACAGGGTGCGGCGCATGCGAGTCTACGTTAGCGTCACCGCCCGGCTGCGCAGCCCCGCGTCTCCGCCTGCATGGCGCCGAGCATCGAGTAGAACCCGCCGCCGCCGGACTGCGATCGAATGAAC
>Ga0111538_10010305_pt1 | contig 12441 bp, 10 predicted proteins | sample SoiMethybrSBSTD1_FD_79669 | JGI IMG/M metagenome (GOLD analysis project Ga0111538, IMG submission 79669) | Bulk soil microbial communities from a Populus tree surrounding site in Tennessee, USA - Soil MetaG P. TD hybrid SBSTD1 (version 2)... | ecosystem: Environmental > Terrestrial > Soil >...
ATCAGATTGGCCCAGGCCCGCACGATCGTATGAGACCGTTTGCGCGAAAGCGGCGACGTCCTTTTGCACTCTTGACCACGAAGCGATACCGGCTCCAAATCCACCCTCGAAGATCACCGAAGGAGATCCCTGGCCACCGACTAAAAGCTGCAGACTATGACCGCCTACGTCGACCTTCTGCAATTTCAACACACTCTCCGACGCGTCATCCTTGGCGATCCGTTTGAATGTAAGCGGCAGACGTAGTCCCTGCTGTGAGAATTGACCTTCGATTTGTGAGCCATCGGCGCTGAATACACCTTCGTAGGTCGCGCCCAACGATTTCATTTCGAACTTCAATGCCTTGCCGGTCACACTGATCGAGTCGATCGGCAGTCCAGTCGCCCCCTGATCCGGACTGTCGAGTGTTGCACCCAGGGTGCCGTCTTTTGTACTGATGTGCAGCACAAGATCCAGCTTTGTCCCGGCCGCTTCAAGGGTACCTTTCCAATCTCCGTCCGGCTTCACCTGTACTGTTTGCTCCTGGCTTCCGGCTAAAGCTATTGAGGCAAGCAAGCTCGCCAGTATGAAGCAAACTCCTGCGGCCGCCATAAAGTTTTTCATTTTGATTCCCTGTCGGATCAGAATAAATCGTCACTTACGGAACATCGGTAGAAATACCGCATGCTGACCGCAAGAGTCCAGGGATTCGCGGCGAGAAACAAACAGTAGCGGCCGAATGTTGGACACAGTCCAAGCACCATTCTTGGATGCAATGACTTACTTGATTCCCTTTTTGGCAAGCTGTTGTCGCAAGGCCGCAGAGACAGCAGCATCAAAACCGTTTTGTGGTCCTTTGCCTTTTTTCTGTTGAGTCTCGATGTAGTCGGTGCGTTGTTTTGAGAGGGCCAGGATTTGCTTGCGGATCTCACTGCGCTCGGCGAGTCGTTTTTCGATTTCCTTCGCTCGTTCTTCAGTTGAGAGCTTTTGAAGTTCGGAGGGTAGATCCTCATCCTTAACTGTCGTGAGTTTTGTCGACCCGTTTTCAATATCCTGCAACAGGTCGCCGATATAGGCTCTTGAGTTCAATGCCTTGTTCACTGTTCTATCCGCCTTTGCCTCTGGTGCAGAAAGCGTCGCAACAGAAGCCTCAACCTTCTCCGCTACTTCCTTTCGCGCGGCTCGATAGTTGTCTCCGTCTACACCTCCGCCGCCACCGTAGGCCAGGAATGTTCCACCCAGCCGAGAACCAAGCTGACTTAACTGTTCATCGTAGGGAGTCGAGATTGTTCGCACACCGCCGTCCTGAGGAATCAGGAAATACTGCCCCTGACCGCGCTGCGCGATCGCTTCCCACACCTGTTTGGTCGTAGCAGAAGTACCACATTGAATCGTGTTCACAATTATTCCCTGCTTCACCGCCAGGTCGGCAGTGGTGAGAGGGTCGGCTTCATCAGCATAATCATGAGGCGGAGCATCGCCAACCAGGAAGATTATTTGTGCGTGATTTGCAGAAGGTTGTGACCAGCCGGCGTTAGCCACTCCCTGGGCTAATGCGCGTCTTACGTTCTCAGCCTCGTCGCCTCCGCCCTCAGCCTGGTATTCCATCAATGTTGAGTAAACTTTATCCAGATCCTCGGTCAAGGGAAGTACCTGCGTAATGTACCGATCGCCGCGGTCCCGGTATGCAACCAAACCGACTTTTACTGACGAAAGCGAGGTGGTTTGCATTACTCCATTAACAATCCCCCAAATCCGTTGCTTCGCCCCGGAGAGCAGCCCACCCATCGAGCCCGTGGTGTCCAAAACAAAGACCATCTCCATGGTCGATCCATTTGCACCTAGTTCGACGGGTGCAATTGGTGGTTCTTCGGTGCGATTGAAGACCCAGGCAGTGGCTATTGCTACTCCAATTGTAAAAGTGATTACGGCGGTTGCGATGCGAACGGTGAATTTGGTCATTGTTCGAACCTCCTCGGAAATGGCTGGGGTCGTTAGCAGTGGAACGCAACGTCAGTCCGTTTCTTGCAGCGCCTCGTGACCTAATTTTAAGATTTTTTTCGAAATCACTAATAGATTTTCAAACGCGAGAAATAGGCTTCGGTATCCGAACCATTCCAAAGCGCAACCTGCCCCTGACTTTCACCGAGTTTCAGATCATTCACGATGAGACATGGTTGCTGAGAACCGTTGACGTATAGAAAGGCCTTCGCACCCTGCACGACTACCTTGAGTTTTGTCCAGGCCTTCTCTTCAACGTCGACATAGGATTCATACTTTCCCGGATTCTCCTCCCGCAAACGGAACCAGGGAAACTCCGGCTCTGAGATGTATTGGGCAGTGTGATTCCTTCGCAGTTGATCATCTGATCGACCATTCGTAAACCGTAAATAAAACGCCTCGAAGCGCGCTCCATTTTCCTGAACACGAAAAGCGATGCCTATGAACCCACGCGTATCCGGCGGTGATCCCTGACGAGGTATTCCAACAAGGTCCACTTCGATTGTGCCGTCCTTGAAATTTGATCCCTTAACGATTGCGAGTGATTCTCCTCCGGAACGGTTGCCCTTCACGATGCCTCGATCGTCATTAACCATGTGTACTGCACGCCGGCCACGATACGTCGCAACGTCGGACGTAACCTTTACCGGATCTGACCCGTGACTGGATAGGCCGCGGATTTCGAGACCTTCAAGACTATCAAGGGCCAAAGTTCGCACTCCTGATTGACTCTTCGATGCAAATGAGCAGCGTCCCGGAAGAGCAGCGATCACGATCAGGCTGGCAAGCATTAGCGTCAGAATGAAGAAGCTGTTGCGTGTTCTCATTGGTGTCACTCCCAAATCCGGGATTCTAATTACGAAATTGTATTTAAACTTTAGGGAACTGCGTTTGGTCTAAACGGATGTGAAACACAAACCATGGGTTGCATGGGCCACCGCTCCAATTGAGCTTCGCTTTCGAACGCATCCAAAATTTTAGAATTTACGGGAACTGTCGCTCTGTTAAGATGTGTGTCAAGGAGAAATGACATACATGCACAAACTGTTCTTTGCGTTTCTGTTGATCTTATGCTGCGTTCCGCTTGCCGTCGCGCAATCTACCGATCACTCCCGCTTCGAGTTGTTCGGCGGCTATTCGGTCATGCGAATCAACTACGAACCTGACCCGATCGACCCCCGAACGCAGATACCGATAATTGCCGCTTTCTCACCCAAACAGACTCTGAACGGTTTCAACGCTTCAGCTACCGTAAACTTAACGGGAGGCTTCGGTGTAACGGGAGATTTCTCCGGTCACTTCAAGACCAACAGCGTAGCTGACGTGCTGGGGGGCACAATCACGAATCACATTCGCGTCTTCAACGTGCTGGGCGGACCACAATATAGATTCGCTCGCAACAGCGCGGTTTCGCCATTTGTGCACGGGCTCGCGGGCGTCGGCATTACGCGCTCAAGAATCCATGTTCCCAGCCTTAATGCAACGGATGATTTAAGTTCGACGGATTTCGCGTTGGCGCTGGGCGGAGGAGTCGATGTCCGCGTCAGTGAGCGTGTGGCTATACGCGTTTTCCAGGTCGACTACAATCCGATCTTCCTCGATAGATTCAACGAACTGGGTTTCGGCAAGGTGCGTGCTGATAATGTTCGTTTCTCTTTCGGTGTAGTTTTCAGATGATGAAAACCCGGACGTCGTGCTTGGACACAATCCAGGCGGCAATTTTGGAACTCTTGCGGCACCGCACGGTGAAAACAATATGAAATCCCTCAAGGCTGTTGTGCTGGTTGCCCTCATGTTCCTGGTGGGGCACGCGCAGGAAAGATCGGACGCGGACGCAACTTACGCTCTCAAAGGGCCGGTTCGCACCTTTAGGGTGGAAGTCGCCACGTTTGTTTTGAAAGACGGCGACTACGTCGAGGGACCGCGAGTGCCGCAAATGGAAGCCTCGTTCAATGAGGACGGCAATCGAACTGATCTGCGTATGTATGACGACAAGGGCGTGCTCAGTCGCCGAATCGTGATGAAATTCGACGGTCGAAAAATGACGGAGGCCATCAACTACGATGGCGCCGGCAACATGTGGCTGCGGACCGTGGATGTTTACGACGTTCAGAGCCTGCTCAAAGAAGAACTGACGTATAACGGCGACGGCTCGCTACGTTCGAAGAAAGTTTTCCAGCGAGATGAGTTGGGCCATGCGACTGAGAGCAACGAGTACAACGCCCGGGGAGTCTTGCTGGATCAATTCAAAAATACTTTCGACGGTCCGCTCCTGCTAACCACCGAACGAAAAGTCTACCGTGAGGACGGATCCCTTGCTTCAACGAGCTTCTACGAGGCTGAAAAGAGACGCAGCGAAACAACTACTTATAAACCCGATGGGTCGGTTGCCAATAAGACCGTCCGCACCGCTCAACAGATCGAACAATACGGCCCGGACGGCTCGCTCCAAAAAACGGCAACCATTTCAGTCGAGAACCGGCTGGTAGACGAGGTCGTGCTCAACAAAGACGGATCAAGGAAGAAAGAGTCGAACGCTCCAGATCGAGTCGATGCGCACGGCAACTGGACCAAGCTGACGAAATGGCAAACAGATTCGCAAGGTACACGCGCGCTATCCGTCTCCTATCGCACACTCACCTACTATTGAACGTTGATACACGAGTATTGCAATTAGCGATGTCATCCATCTGGATAGCTTTTGTTGCGGTGGAATAGTAAAGATGCGTTTCGAAGGTAGAAAAACCTTAACTTAAAGCCATGGGCGTTTTGCGTGCCAGCCTGGCCTTCGGATTGCTCGGTTCCTTCTGATTTTTGATCTCACAGAAGGAGCAATCCAATGCTCAAGAAAGTTCTCTGTTTATTTATCGTCGGTTCGATCATCAGCATCACCGATGGCAGGTGTCTGGGTGCTGTTAATACTACAACAAAAGAAGCGGCGTTCATTTCGAGAGTCAAAAGTGCCATAGCAAATCTCGGCACTGGACCATCAGCGAAAGCTGAAATAACGCTCCGCGATAACAGCAGACTTAAAGGCTACATCAAAGAGGCGAACGAAGAGCGTTTCGTCATAGTTTCCGACAAGACCCTCGTCACGACTGAAGTCGCATATCCTCAAGTTAAAAAGATTAAGGGCAGCAATCTTTCCACCGGCGCCAAAGTCGCCATTGGCGTGGGTGTCGCGATCGGAATTTTGATACTGGTCTTCAAAGATCACATCATGAGCTATTGAGCGACGACTATTTCCAACTAACCGAACAAGTAGCCGCGGGATTCTCAGTGCTTTGCCAGCTCCAGCTTGGCGATTGCTTCACGGTGGACTTCATCGGGGCCATCCGCCAGACGTAAGGTGCGGACCTGGGCCCAGGCGCCGGCAAGGAAGGTGTCCTGCGAAACGCCGGCGCCGCCGTGTGCCTGAATTGCACGATCAAGGACACGGAGCGTCATACTCGGAACGACGACTTTGATCATCGCGATCTCTGCTCGTGCCACCTTGTTGCCAACTGTGTCCATCATATGAGCAGCTTTCAACACGAGCAGCCGCGCTTGTTCGATCTCCATTCGCGATTGAGCAATGTCAGCGCGTATCGTGCCCTGCGCTGCGAGCGGCTTGCCAAACGCGACGCGATTTTGCACACGCTTGCACATCGTTTCCAACGCGCGCTCCGCGACGCCTATGCAACGCATGCAGTGATGAATGCGTCCCGGTCCCAGCCTTCCCTGCGCGATTTCAAAACCACGTCCCTCGCCGAGCAACAGGTTCGATGCCGGAATGCGCACATCCTTGAATGAAACTTCAGCATGTCCGTGCGGAGCATGATCGTAGCCAAACACCGTCAACAATCGAATCACTTTCACTCCGGGCGCATCCATCGGGACCAGGACCATCGACTGTTGTTTGTGTAACGGCGCACTAAAATCAGTCTTACCCATGAAGATCGCTATCTTGCAACGCGGATCACCAGCGCCCGACGACCACCATTTGCGGCCATTGATGACGTACTCATCGCCATCGCGAACAATGCTCGACTCGATGTTCGTGGCGTCAGAGGAAGCGACAGCCGGCTCGGTCATCGCAAAACATGAACGAATCTCTCCGGCAAGCAGTGGCTTGAGCCAACGTTCCTGCTGCTCGCGCGTTCCATATCGAGCGAGCACTTCCATGTTGCCGGTGTCCGGTGCGGAACAATTGAAAACTTCGGGCGCCATCACACTGCGTCCCATGATTTCGCATAACGGCGCGTATTCGAGATTCGTAAGTCCGGCGCCGTTCTCAGATTCCGGCAGGAAGAGATTCCAGAGTCCTTCACCGCGGGCTTTTGTCTTCAGTTCCTCGACGATCGCGGTGGGTGTCCAGCGCGAGGCCGCAATCTGTTCATGGAACTTCTGCTCATTCGGATAGACGTGCTGGTCCATGAACGCGGTCAGCCGCTGGTGCAGTTCGCGCGTTTTGTCAGTGAACTCGGGGATCATTTTTATCTACCTCACCGAAATGTGCGCAGTTCAGGCGTCGCGAGATGCGGCACAGCATTAAACTGAAACAACTGTAAACGCCCCTCTCGCAATCGCAGAGTCGTAAATGACGAGTTATATAACACGCCGGCAAGTTCCCTGACGCGTGTTTCGTCGAGTCCGAGGGCGAGGCCTGTCAACACTCCGGTGGGTGTTGCAGATGTCGACACCAAGACGTTCGCTCGAGGTGCGAGGCGCTCGAACTCTTGCAGAGAGGTGCAAACGCGTTCCCGAAACTGCTTCCACGTCTCACCGCTGTACGACAATTTTTCCGAGATCCAGGCGTCGACCATCTTCGTATCACACGGGCGCCACTGGCGGTGAACTTTTGCTTCGCTTACGCCAATGTTCTGTTTTACTTCGAGCCGCATCTCCTCGTACCCAATGCGAAATTCTTCATCGATCTCGGAAAGTTTCGGACCCAGCTCGCGATAGATGTCCGTAAGATCAAACTCGTTCCATTGATCGGCGACAGTTACCGCCGGAAAAGAAACTCCTGCGCGATCGTAAACATTCTTGACGGCGGCCGCTGTTTGAAGTTGTCGCTGCATCGAGCCGGAGAAGACGGCGGTGAACTCGAGTCGCTGGGCAAGGAAGTACTCACCCAACAACTGCGCCTGTCGCTGACCAAGACTGGATAGTGCATCGTAAGCCTCGCGTGTGCCGGCTTGACCATGCCGGACGAGATGGATGTTACTCAAATGAATCTCCGAGGATGAAGTTGTAGGGGTGGCACTCCGTGGCCACCCCTCGCTGGCGAAAGATGATCTCTAGATAGCCTCTCACGTAAGCAAGGGGTGGCCACGGAGTGCCACCCCTACAAACATCTCTAACGACTTAAAGGTAATAGCGACCCGCACGAATGACAGAATCCGCAATGCGCCGCCGAGCGGCGACCGTATCCAATGGTGCTTGATCGGAAAGTAAACGGATATCGGAAATGAGCGCGCCGTACTCGCCATCGTCTGACATTGTATTCGCCGCTTGTTTCGCAGCATGTTGAAGACGATCGAAAGCATCAGCCGCGTACACGTGAGTGATATCGATCTGCACCGCACAACGGTCTTTATCGCAGTTCAGCAATAATTTTTCCGTGCGTAATACGCCGCTCTCCACCGCGTAGATCTCAATCAGCATGTCGGCGATGTAACCGCATAGCTCCTGTTCGTTTGCGAGCGAGTCACCAAAACGATCCCGGGCGCGAGTGAGCAGGCTGACGACCAAACGTTTCACGCGCGTTAACAAGTTACGCTCGGAGGGAAACGGGCCTGAAGCTTCATCCGATGCTTCAACGTGGGCCAGCCCTCCGTTGCGCAATACTCGAGTTGTGATTATCAGCCGGTTGATCTCGTTCGTGCCTTCGTAGATTCGCGTAATGCGCGCGTCGCGATACGCGCGTTCGGCGGGAAATTCCTGCGAATAGCCATAACCGCCAAATACCTGTAACGATTCGTCAACAACACTCGCCAGAGCCTCACTGGTCCAAACTTTATTTATCGAACACTCGACGGCGTAGCCCTCGATCGCTTTCAACACGCGATTGTGGTCGAGCTGATCGATTACTTCCAACGCTCGATCCACATCCCCCAGCGTGCGATAGACCATCGCGTCGCCGATGTAGCAACGCACCGTCATGTCGGCGAGCTTCTGTTTGATCAGGCCAAACTCGGCAATCGCGCGACCGAATTGACGGCGCTCGAGTGCATAACGCACCGCACGCGTTAACGCCTGTTTCGCGCTGCCGATGTTGCGCGTGCCGAGTTTCAAACGGCCCAGGTTGAGGATGTTGAAAGCGACTTTGTGACCCTGCCCGACTGTGCCGAGAACGTTCTCGACGGGAACTTTCACGTTGTCGAGAATTAGCGCCGTCGTTGAAGATCCGTCGAGGCCGAGTTTTGGTTCTTCCCTGCCACTCACAACTCCCATTTCACGTTCAACGATGAAGGCAGTGAACTGTTCCCCGTCGACCTTCGCGAAGATGGTGAAGACATCAGCAAAGCCACCATTCGTGATCCACATCTTCTGCCCGTTGAGAAGGTAATGATTGCCATCGTCGGTGAGAGTTGCTTTGGTCGAGGCGGCCAGCGCGTCAGAGCCCGACCCGGGTTCAGTTAATGCGTAGGCGCCGATCATTTCGCCGCTCGCGAGTTTTGGCAAGTAACGTTCTTTCTGCGATTCGTTCCCAAAGTAGACGATCGGCAGCGTGCCTATGGTCGTGTGTGCCCCGAGTGAACCGGCGAAAGACGGGAGCGTGGCGATCTGTTCGCCGACATACGCCGATGAAACTTTGTCGAGGCCGAGGCCGCCATATGCTTCCGGGATGTCGACTCTCAGCAGGTCCAATTCGCCTGCCTTGAGCAGCAACTCGCGCGTCAGGGACCAGTCTTTTGCGTAGATCTTTTCCGCCACCGGTAAAACTTCAGTGCGCATGAAGTCGGCAGCAATGTGGCCCACCAACTGTTGGGCACTGGAAAGGTCTTCGCGAGTAAAGATGGCTCTCGTCATAGTTTTGTTGACGTGTCGTAAAATTCAGTTGTATAAGTGCCTACCGGACGGTCGGTAACATTAACATTCGCTCAGCAAGACTAACAAGTATCCACAGATTACGCAGATCAATATGAAGCAAATAAGCTCCAAGGCATGGTTCGCTCTATCTGTACTCTTCGCAATCAACACGCTCAACTTCTACGATCGCCAGATACTCGGCGCAGTCGGCGAGACGGTGCGCGAAGAATGGAAACTTAGCGACACCGCGCTCGGCTCGCTTGGTACGGCGTTCACTCTACTTTACGCCGTCGTCGGAGTTCCAATCGGAAGGTTAACCGACAAGTTCTCGCGCCGGTGGATCCTGTTTGCCGGAGTTACCCTCTGGAGCCTGTTGACAGCCACTTCGGGTCTGGCTCGAAACTTCACCGAACTGTTCATCGTGCGCCTCGGAGTCGGCAGTGGCGAAGCTGCCTGTGCACCTGCGTCGGCATCGTTGATTGGCGATCTCTTTCCTGCTTCACGCCGTGCTAAAGCGCTCGCGGTTTTTATGATCGGTCTGCCGCTGGGCATCGCTTTGAGTTTTCTGGGAAGCAGCCTGCTCGAACATCGCTTTGGTTGGCGGTTTACTTTCTACATCGCTCTTGTTCCGGGCATCATTTGCGCGCTACTTGCGCTACTGATCTCCGAGCCGGAGCGTGGCGCGGCCGAGGTTCATCAGTGTTCCTCAGCGAAACGAAAAGGTTCGCCATACCTGCTTGTGCTTTCCATTCCCACCATGTGGTGGATCATCGCTTCAGGCGCCTTTCACAACTTCAACATGTACGCGATTGGAGCGTTTCTCTCGCCTTTCCTGCAGCGAGTTCATCACGTCAGCAAGCTAAACGCCGGCATGATTGCGATGGTTGTTTACGGACTCGCCGGTGTACCTGGACTGATTGTCGGTGGGATGCTCGGCGATCGTATGGTCCGACACAAACCGAACGGGCGCCTGTTAGTGTCGACGGTTGCGATTTTCATTTCTGCGCCGCTGATGTACCTGGGTCTGAGTCGACCGGCGGGAGATCTAACAAGCTTCATACTACTTGCCGGATTCGGCATGGCGTCGATGTACATGTACTACGCAACGGTCTACTCCGCGATTCAGGACGTAATTGAACCTGGTCTTCGCGGGACAGCCATGGCCCTCTACTTCTTTGCGATGTACGTACTCGGCGCATCGCTTGGTCCGGTTGGCATGGGTTTCCTGAGTAGCTATTTCACGCGACAAGCCGCGTTGGATGCAGGCGTCACGGAAACAACGTTCCAGGCCCTGCGACCATTCGCTGCGCAGGGATTGCACTCGGCACTCTTCGTCGTTCCGGTGTTCGGCGTTCTGTTGGGACTGGTGTTGTTCGCGGCCTCTCGCACCGTGGCGAAAGACATGGAGAAGCTTCAAAGCTGGATGCGCGAGTCTGTCAGCTCTGAGGGAAAGTCTTACGCGGAAGCCGCGGATTAGAAGCCGATGAAAATCTTCGCGATCCTTCTCTTTTCCGGTCTGGCGTTTGTTGTTTACCAGGACGCCGCCGTTCCGCCCAATGCAACGAGCGCCGAGATCTATCTGTTGCGTTGTGCGGCGTGTCACGACAAACCAACAGCGCGCATACCGCCGCGCGCTCAGATTGCAAAGCGATCGACGGAAGACGTCATCCAGGCGATGACGACCGGAACGATGAAGCAATGGGCGGAAGGGCTTACTCCCACGCAAATCAACGGCGTCGCGCTTTATCTCACAGCAGATCTGACAGGCAAGCCGGCAGCCTCGCCTTCGCCCACAACTAACGACAATCTGTGTAAAGAATCACCGCCGCCGCTCACGCTTGACGAACAGCAATGGAACGGTTGGGGAAGAGATCTCGACAACTCTCGTTATCAGCCCAAACCGGGTATCAGCGCTACCGACGTGCCGAAACTGAAAGTGAAGTGGGCCTGGCGTCATCCGGGTGCGATGGCTACGGGTCAGCCGACGATCATCGGAAAACGATTGTTCGTTACAACCGAAGCAGGCCAGCTCTTCAGTTTGAATGCACAAACGGGTTGTACTTATTGGTCGATCAAGGCGGGCGCCGCGTTACGCTCCGCGATAACTGTGGGCCCATTGCCTGAAGGTGGAAAAGCGAAGTTTGCACTTTTCTTTGGCGACCTCAGAGCAAACATGCACTCGGTTGACGCCGACACGGGCGAAGTTATCTGGACGACGAAGGTTGAAAATCACCCGCTGTCTCGCATAACCGGATCACCGGTCCTTTATCGCAACAGATTGTACGTTCCTGTTTCATCGATAGAAGAAGTCGCTGGACGGGAGGCAAAGTATGAGTGCTGCAAGTTTCGCGGCAGTTTGATTGCACTCGAAGCGCAAACAGGCAAGATACTGTGGAAGAGTTTTACCGTTCAGGAAGAACCAAAGCCGTTCAAGAAAAATTCTGCGGGCACGCAAATGTATGGACCAGCAGGCGGCGCGATCTGGTCGGCGCCAACGATCGATTCCAGGCGCAAAGTTATATATGTCGCCACGGGCAATTCCTACACGGATGTGCCGACGGGACACTCCGACGCGATCATGGCTTTTGATCTCGAGACCGGAAGTCTCAAATGGGTGAACCAGGTAACGCCAACAGACAATTTTCTGGTCGGCTGCCGGCAGCCCGGTGTTGGCAATTGTCCCGAAGACGCCGGACCTGATCACGACTTTGGCAGTTCACCGATCTTGCGCCCCGCGCCCAATGGCAAGCAGATATTGCTGGCCGGGCAGAAGTCTGCCGTGCTCTACGCGCTCGATCCCGACAAGAGCGGTAAGATTCTGTGGCAAGTTCGACTCGGTGGTGGCGGCGCACTCGGCGGCATCGAGTGGGGATTCGCTGCCGACGAAAGGAACGTCTACGTGCCGGTGGCCGACACGACTGGACCACAACGCCAACCCGGCATCACTGCATTGCAGATTTCGACGGGCAAGCAACTGTGGCATGTCCCGGCGCCCGCGGCGAGTTGCAGTTGGGGACAGGCGCGCTGTAACAACTCGCAATCGGCGGCTGCGACCTTGATTCCGGGTGTGATCTTTTCAGGAACTGTCGATGGACACTTGCGTGCCTACGCCACCAAGGATGGAACGATCATCTGGGACGTCGACACGGCATTACCGATTCCCACTGTCAACGGTGGTCTAACGAGCGGCGGCGCTTTGGATGGCGGTGGGCCAACGATCGCGAACGGAGTGCTTTACACAAACTCTGGTTACGGCCGAATCGTCGGCCAACCCGGTAATCTCTTACTGGCGTATACCATTGATGGTAAGTAGCCACAAAGAGCACAAAAGGCACAAAATCAGTTCTGTGCTTTTTGTGCCTTTTTGTGGCTGAGTATCTGGTCGCGGACGACATCGATGAGGTTGCCCATCGACAGATTGACATCGATTAAATGCAGCCCCCA
>Ga0111538_10010306_pt1 | contig 12441 bp, 10 predicted proteins | sample SoiMethybrSBSTD1_FD_79669 | JGI IMG/M metagenome (GOLD analysis project Ga0111538, IMG submission 79669) | Bulk soil microbial communities from a Populus tree surrounding site in Tennessee, USA - Soil MetaG P. TD hybrid SBSTD1 (version 2)... | ecosystem: Environmental > Terrestrial > Soil >...
CGACGCGCGGTCCGTGGATCGGGCTCGCGTTCATCCCGACCGGTGCACTCCAGTTGGCCACGGTTCCGTTCGACGTGTCCCACTCCACGTTGTGGACGCCCATCGGGCGCCGTTGAACGCTGAGGTGTGGATCCTCGATGGTCGGCTGGGCCTGCTGGTGCCGATGGACGCGCGCACGATTGCGCTGCGACCGCGGGGCTATCCGTCGCTCACCGTCGAGGCCAGCACGTCGCGCCAGGAATTGACCGTGGTTCGAGGATCAATGCGGCCGCGAGCGCGGCAGACGTCCGAACGGCGATCGGTAGGCGTCCTCGGCGTGCGAGCTCTCCACTGCTGGCTGACTGCTAGCATCGCGACATGCAAGCCGCTGCTTCCCTGCTGTTGTCGGCGCTCGCGCTGTCGAGCGGATGCTCGAAGGGTGCCGCGGTGAGCGAAGATCCGGGAGCGGCTGCCGACGTGAAGACCGCGCTGTCGCTCGCCGCCCAGGGAGCCGATTCGAGGGAGGAGAAGCTCCTGGAGGCCTATCGCCTCGTCGAGAAGCATCCACAGGGGGCGACGTTGCCGTTGCTCGTGAAGGAGCTGGACGGCGACGACCCTCGCGGTGCGGTGCACCTGCTCGGAATGCTCTCGTGGGAGCACCCCGAGTCCGCGTTCGAGCCGTTGCGGAGGCTGCTGCTCGAGCAGGGTCCACCGCTGCGGGAGGATCCTGGTGGCTTCGTGCGGGTCGTGAACGAGGTCGACCGCGGATTCCTTCGGGGCGAGGCCGCGATCGCCCTCGCGTGTCTTGGCGACAACGCGTCCTACGACCGCTTCTTCCAGGTGCTGAGGAGCGATCCATTGCCGAGGGCGCGCCAGCCGCCGCGTGGGCGCTCGGTGAGCTCGGACGACCGGAGGCGATCGAGCCGTTGAAGTCCCTCGCGCAGACTCTCCAGCCCGACCCGGAGTCGAGCTTGCAGAACTTCGTGCAGTTCGCGATCGAGCGTCTGGAGTTCCTGCGCGACTGTTCTGGGCGCGACGCACCGACGGTCACCACGGCACGCGCCGTGTCGCGCATCGCCGCCTCGGCCGAGAACCAGGTGAAGCGGATCGAGCCGGCGTTGCGATCGATGGAGGAGCTCGAACCGATCGCACGGAACGAGTTGCTCGCGACCTGGAGCCGCGATGCCAGCCGTCCGGACATCGCATCCGCCGCGAGATGGTCGCTGGAGCAACTCGAGAGCCGGTGACGGGCCACCAGCTCGAAACGGCGCGAGAGCTCTCCACCACGAAAACGGCTCACAGGCGCGCCCGCCACGACTCGAACGTGGGACCGTCGGTTTAGAAAACCGATGCTCTATCCGGCTGAGCTACGGGCGCTCGCGGACTCGAGTATAGCGGCGGGTGCTGCGCCTCGATCGCGCGGCTCGCCGCGTCGCCACAGCTGCGGGGCGACGAACGCGAGCGACGCGTAGAGCAGCGCGGCGGCGTACAGGTTGGCGTGGATGCCGAGCGTCATCGACACGGCGATCGAGAGCACGGCGGCGAAGACCGAGCTCGCGCCGTTGACGCCCCACATCCACGGCAGCGAGTCCGGCGCGAGCCGGCGCACGAGGCGCATTCCCAGCGGGAAGCCGAAGCCCAGGAAGAACGCCGCCGGCGTGATCGACAGCACGACCACCGTGGCGCGCGCGGGCAAGCCCCAGCCGATCGTCGCGTCGATGACGGGCTGCAGCAGGAACGTCGTGAGCGCGATCATCGCCGCGACGCACAGCGGCAGGATCCGCACCATGCGCACGCTCGTCTCGAACGGCACGCGGTCGGAGACGAACGCGCCGATCCCGCTCGCCAGGATCATCGACGAGAGGATCACGAGCAGCGCGTAGACCGGATGGCCGAGGTACACGGAGAAGCGCTGCATGCAGGGGATCTGCACGAACATGAACCCCAGGCCGATGGCGATGAAGTACCAGAGCGAGAGCGCGAAGCTCGTCCCGTCGACGCGCGGGAGACCGCTCGATACGAGCGGCACGAGGATCACGATCACGACCAGCAAGAGCGACACGCCGAACAGGACGAGCAGCGTGCCCGTCGCGCGCAGGTTGCCGCTCACGACACCGCCCGAATCGGTCCAGCCCGTGCCGAACGCGCTGCGCAGCTTCAGCAGGTTGAAGAAGAACGGGCGCTCGTCGGTGGGGGGCGAGAAGTCGAAGCGCTCGTTGTACGCGGCGCGGTCGAGCTCGGCCCGCGAGCGCGCAGCCACGATGGACGCGAGCTGCGGATCCTCGGCCGGATGGTCCGGCGAGAAGATCAGCTGGAACTCGAAGCGCTCGGCCGCGGCGCGCACGTGCGCGAGGTCCTCGGCCGTGAGCGGCGCCTCGCCGACGAGCAACGTGGCCGCACGACCGCACGCGGCCATGGCCAGGTGGCGCGAGGGCTCGGCGACACCGCGCTCCTGCAACGCGGCCACGGCCAGCGAGACGAGGCGGCTGGTCTCGGACACGTTCTCGGGCGCGTACCAGCGCGACACGCTGAAGATCCCGCCCGGCTTCAGGACGCCGAGGAAGACGCGCCAGGCCTCGAGCGTGTAGAGCCCGTTCTCGGTGAGCGTCATCGCGCCGGCGCCGGTCGCGGCCCAGGTGTCGATGAGCGACATCTGCAGGACGTCGAAGCGCTCGCCCGTGCGCGTCAGGTACGAGCGCCCCTCGTCGTGCACGAGCTTCACGCGCGGCTCGTCGGCCAGCTTCGCGAAGTCGCGGAACTCGCCTCGTAGAAGGCCGAGCAGGATGCCGTTGATCTCGATGCCCACGACCGAGCGGCTGCCGAAGCGCAGCGCGGTCAGGACGTCGCGCCCGCCGCCGACGCCGATCACGCACGAGTCGCCGCCGGGCCGCACGTGGTAGGGCAGGCTCGTGACGTCGTACTCGGCCCACTCGAGCGACTCGGGCTTCCCGTCCCACTGCGTGATCGAGGTGCCGGCCGCGCCGTCGATGGCGAGATAGATCATCGGGACGCGGAACTCGGTCGCGCCCTTGCCCGGTCCCCAGAAGTGCGGGCCGGGCATGCGCGTGCGCGAGATCGCGACCTGCGAGTGCTCGTTCCAGAACTCCTCCGTCTTCAGGTTGCTGGGGATCGTGCGCCCCTTGGGGAACCACACGCGCAGCGGGTCCTCGACGGTGCGGTTGGCGACGCCGAGGCCGAAGAGCAGGAGCGCCGCGACCGCGCTCGCGTAGGGGAAGCGTCCGCCGCCCGCGCGCTGGAAGCACATCGCGCCCACGGCCGCCAGGGCCGCGGTCATGAAGAAGGCCGACGAGACGTTCGAGCCCTGCAGCAGCGGCAGGACGAGCACCGTCCCGAGCGCCGCGCCCGTGAGGTCGACGGCGTAGGTGAGCCCGATGGCACCGGGAACGCGCGTCAGCGCGATCGTCACGAGCATGCCCGAGAGGAAGAAGGGCACGGCGACGGCGACGGCGATCACGAGCAGCCCCGAGATCGACACGGCCGAGAGCGCCTGCGCGTCGCCCGGGATCATCGTCGAGAGCAGCACGAGGTGCGAGAACGGCACCGCGAGCGCGAAGCCCAGTGCCAGGCGCTGCATCGAGCGCAGCGTCACCGCTCCCTCGTACGTGCGCGCCGAGAGGTAGACGTGCAGCGCGCCGGCCGACATCCCGAACATGGCGGTCGAGACGGCGAAGAAAGAGAGGTGGTACCAGAGCGTGACCGAGAGCAGCCTCGTGAAGAGGATCTCGATGCACAGCGTGACCAGCGTGGTCAGGAACAGACCGGCCAGGAACCAGCCGCGGGAGACCTTCATTCAGGGAGGAGACGGTCTGGAGCCTGGCGGCTGGCTCTGGTACGCGAGCGGCTTGGGGCCGCGCGCTTTCTTTCCGGGTGGGGCACCGGCGCGGATCCAGGGAGTGCGGAAAGGTACCACGATGACACTTCCTGAGAGCCTGAGAGTCCCGGGCCCACGTCAGGGCGTCACGTGGATCCCCGTGGCCAGCACGCGCACGTTTCCGGAGGCGTCCTTCGCGACCCTTCCTTGCACCACGACGGTCGCCAGGAGATCGAGCCCGTGAAATCCGCGCGGGCTCGCCTTCAGCGGCTTCCCGTCGGACACGAGCTCGACCGAGACCGCGTTCGCGGCGATGGTCTCGGGCGGCACGCAGCAGTAGTCCCAGGGCGTCTTGCACTCGTCCATGCTGCCCACGCCACAGGGCTTCAGGCTCGGATCGACGATCGTGAACGCGGCGTAGCCGTCGACGAACACCTTCTTGGCGCCGCCGACCCTGCCCGTGACGGTGACCGCATCGCCGTCTTGCGCCGAGGTGATCACCTCGCGAACGGTCTTCGCGCCCGGCTGCGCGGACGCGAGGTGGAAGCTCTCCGGTACGTCCGAGGTGGGTAGGGAGCTCTCGGTCTCGCTGCGACTGCAGGCAGCCGTCAGCAGCACGGACAGGAGGAGCGATCGGCGGAGCGTGGTGAGTCTCATGGTCAGATCCTCGTTCGAATCGGAGTCCGAGTTCAAGGTTCCTTGAGCGCGACGGCGACGGGCAGGCGCGCCACGCGCATCACGGCCGGGATCGTGGCGAACACTCCGAGGCCCAGGACGGCGCCGAAGCCGGCGAGCACCGCCTCCGGACCGATGGAGAGCGTGAAGGCGCCCATGGCGATGCGGACGGCCGCGCCGGAGAGCGCGATGCGCGCGAGCGTCAGGCCGAGGAGGCCACCCGCGGCCGCCAGCACGATGGATTCCTGTAGCAGCGACCAGACCAGGGCCACCTGGCGATAGCCCATGGCGCGCAGCGTTGCGAGCTCGCGCACGCGATCCTGCACCGCCGCGTTGAGCGTGTTCGCGCCTCCGAAGAGGGCCGCGCCGCCCATCATCAGGGCCAGCACCCACGCCAGCGCCCTGATCGGCCCGAAGTATGCCCCGAGCTCCTGGTAGTAGAGGGTGGAGCGGATGGCGTTGAGCTCGAGGTCCAGCCGGCGGCGCGCGAAGAGCTCGAGCTCGCCGAAGTCGTCGGGCGACGCCAGGCGCACGAAGACGGCCGACGAGTCCTCGCGCCGCGAGAGGCTGCGCAGGTCGGCGAGCGGCGCGAAGAGCTCCGACTCGATCGTCGTGCCGGGCGCGGCGAACGTGCCGCACACCGTGAACGTCCCGCCCTCGAAGCGCAGCTTGCGTCCGCTGCGAAAGGCGTCGGGATCGAGCCCGAGCTGGGCGGGCACGAGTCGTCCCACGAGGACCTCGCTCGGCCCGGGCAGGTGGCCATCGATCAGCGTGACCGCGTCGTGAACCAGGAACGCGCGCTCGGTGATGCCGCGGACGAACGCCGGGTAGGCAGGATCCGGGCGCTCGTCCTCGGGCTGCTCACCCAGGCGCAGGTTCGTGCCGCTGTGGATCTCCGAGGAGACCGCCGGCACGCCACCCGGACGCGCGATGCCGCGGACCTCGGCGGCCACGAGCTCGGCCAGAGCCGGCGGCACGGTCGAGCGCAGGACGTCGCTCTCGCTCACGCGCGAGAGCAGGATCGCGACGTCGTCACGCCCGGCGCTGGAGAAGCTCGACGACAGCCCCTGCACGAAGGCGCCGGTGGCCACGAACAGGGCGGCGACGAGCGCGCTGGAAGCCGCGGTCAGCGACGTGCGCAGCGGCCGGCGCGCGAGGTTGCGCACGGCGTAGTCGAAGGGCAGCGTGCGGCGGCGCGACATCAGGCGCTCCTCAGCGCGACGACGATCTCGCACCGTCCGGCGTTCCACGCCGGCAGCACGGCCGCGAGCAGCGCCGCGGTGATCGCGGCCAGCGCGCCGCGCGCCACGACGGCGCCGGAGAGCAGGAAGGCCACGGGCACGCCCTCGGACCCGATGGAGAGGTGCGCCGTGCGGATCACGGCGAAGGCCGCGGCCTGACCGAGCAGCGCTCCCGCGATCCCGATCAGCAGCGCTTCGCCCATCACGAGCGCGACGATGCGGCCGGGCCGGTAGCCCAGCGTGCGGAAGACGCCGAACTCCTTCACGCGCTCCTGGACCGACATCAGGACGGTGTTGGCGACGAGCGCGAGGACGACCGCCACGCAGGCCAGCGCGAGCCAGCGCCCGAAGCGCAGGATCTCCCGCAGGTCGCGCGTGGCGCTCTCGAGGAAGGCCAGCTTGGGGCGCGTGTCGGTGGGCTCCTCGGCCGTGCGCAGCCGCGCGTCGATCTCGCGCGCGATCTCGGCCGTGTGGGCCGGATCGTCGATCTTCACCTCGAACTGGGTCACCGTGCCCAGCTTGTCCACCGGCCCGGCGCGCTGGAGGAACTCGAGATGCGTGAGCACCGCTCCCTCCTCGATCGGCTCCGCCGAGCGGAAGACGCCCGCGACGTTGACGTTGATGCCGCCGAACCGGAACTGGTCGCCGGTCTCGAGCCCGCGGCGCGTGGCGAACTCGCGCCCCACGAGCGCGGCGTCGTTCTCGCGCTCGAAGCGCGCCGCGTCGCCCTCGATCAGCTCCAGCTGGCGCGTGCGCAGGAGCTCCGCGGGGGGCGCGCCCTGGAAGACGACGATGTCGAGGCTCGCGCGGCAGTTCGACAGGAACACCTTCACGGGCAGCACGCTCTCGACTCCGGGCACGTCGGCGATCACGCGCGCGTAGCGTTCGGGCAGGAAGGACGTCTGCGGGCAGTAGCGGTTCTGCCGGTAGACGATGAGCGTGCGCGCCGCGTCCGATCCCGAGAGCGCCGCAGCGAGCCCCGCCGACAGGCTCTCGACCAGCACGAACAGCAGCATGGCCGAGGCCACGCCGAGCACGGTCAGGAGCGTGCGCAGCGGCCGGCGGCGCAGATTGCGGGCGGTCAGCAGCGCGAGCCTCACGACACCGACTCCTCGGCCAGGAAGCGGCCCTTGTCGAGCAGCATGCGCCGCGTACCGTGCGACGCCGCGCGCGGGTCGTGCGTGACCATGACCACGGTCTTGCCGCGCTCCGCGTGCAGGCGGTCGAGCAGACCGAGCACGCCCTCGGCACTCTCGTGATCGAGGTTGCCGGTCGGCTCGTCGCACACGAGCAGCGGCGGGTCGGCCACGATGGCGCGCGCGATGGCGACGCGTTGCTCCTGGCCGCCCGAGAGCTGACGCGGCAGGTGGTCCAGGCGATCCGAGAGCCCCACGGCCTCCAGCGCCAGAAGGACGCGCCGGTGCCGCTCGGCGCGCGAGAGCGGGAAGAGCCCGAGCGGCAGCTCGACGTTCTCGTAGGCCGTGAGCACGGGCACGAGGTTCGCGCTCTGGAACACGTAGCCCACCGTCTCGGCGCGCCAGTCCGACAGCTTGGCCGACGAGAGGCGCGCGAGCTCGACGCCACCGACGCGGATCGTTCCCGACTGCGGTCGGTCGATCCCGGCGATCAGGTTGAGGAGCGTCGTCTTGCCGCTCCCGGACGGTCCGAGCAGCACGAAGTACTCGCCCTGCTCGATGGAGAGCGTGACGTCCTGCAGGGGCACGACCTCGACGTCGCCCTTGACGTAGGCCTTCGTCACGCCTTGCAGCTCGATGAAGGCCATCGCTCAGCGCTCCTTCCGCGCCCGGACCGAGCGCCCGGGCGACAGCTCGCCGACGGGACTGGCGATCACCTTGTCGGACAGGTTCAGGCCCTCCAGGACCTCGACCTGACCGCCGGCCTCCGCTCCGAGCCGCACGTCGCGCAGCTCGGCCTTCTTGCCGAGCGCGTCGAGCACCCAGACCTTGCTGCCGTCGACGACGAGCGAGGCCGGGATGCCGACCGCGTCGCCGCCCGTCGGCGCGGCGGTTTCGACCGGCGTCCCAGCGCTCAGGAACCGCGCTTGAACCAGCATCTCCGGTCGCAGGAGCTCGTCGCCGTCGACGACGCGCACGTGCGCCTGCAGCGTGACCTTGTTGATGTCCGCCTGGCGGACGATGCGTGTGACCTCGCCGGAGTACGGCTGGCCTCGACGTGCGTCCGCCTCGATGCGCACCTCCTGCCCCACTCCGAGCTTCCCGATGTCCGCCTGCGGGATGTCCACGCGGACGCGAACCGAGTGCGGGTCGTAGAGCGTGGCCACGGCCGCGTTCTCGCTCGTGAGCTCCGCGCCCGGTGCTACCAGTCGCTGCAGGACGACGCCCGCGACCGGCGCGCGAACCGTGGTGCGCTCGAGACGCAGCTGCGCCTCGTCCTCGTTCACCTGCGCCTGGTCGCGCTTCGCCCGTGCCAGTGCAACCGTCGCTTCCGCGGCATCGACCCGGAGCCGGTCCTCGATGCGCAGCTCGAGATCGCGCCGGGCGCGCTCGAGCACCGCCTCGGCGGCGCGCCCCTCTGCGTGCGCGAGCTCGGCGTTGGCCGACATGAGCTCGACCTCGGCCTTCAGGCCGGCGAGCGCGGCCTCCGCCAGCTCGACTGCGCGTGGTCCCGCCGCGCCCTCGCTGGCCAGGTAGCGCTGGACTTCCAGCTCGGACTCGGCCGCGGACAGCCTGGCCCGCGCCTCGACGACGGCCTGATCGCGATGCGTCGCTTCCGCGCGCCTGCCGTCGAGGTCGGCCTCGGCCGTGGCGGCGCGTTCATGCAGGTCGAGCGCCGCGTCGAAGCTCGCCTGCGCGGCCGCGAGCTCGGCCTCGGCGCGCGACAGCTCGGCACCGGCCTCGGCCAGCGCCGCCTCCGCCTGGCGCCGTCCGAGCTGCGCGTCCTCGTCGATCAGTCGCGCGATCGGCGCGCCGGATTCGACGACGTCCGACTCCTGCACCAGGACCTCGCGCACGACGCCTGGTGTCAGCGCGCTGACCCGGATCGCGAACGGATCGGGCTCGACCCAGCCCGCGGCCTGGACCACGACCTCGCCGACGCGGTGCGCTTGGTGGCCGCCGCTCTCGAGCGGAGTGGGGCGTACGATGTCGACCTCCAGCGCTCCGGTGAGCCAGTCGCCGAGGCTCGCCGCGAGGACGGTCAGGAAACCGGCCAACAGCGCCAGCGGCACCGCCAGGAACAGCCAGCGTCTGCGCGGGGGACGCGCGTCCGCGGGCGGCTTCGGACGCGCGAGAGAGCCCAGGTCGACGTTCGGGTTCGCCTGGCTCACGGTTGCACCTCCGGCGAGGCGTCGTCGCCCGACAAGGCCTCGTCGCCCGGCAGCGCGCGCGCTTCGGGACCGATCTCCTCCTCTAGGTCGAGCCACGCGCGCACGACCTGCTGACGCACCTCGGCCAGGTCGAGGAGCGCCATCGCGGAATCGCGCAGCGCCATTCCGATCTCCTCGGCCGCGCCCGGATCGACCGCGAAGCGCGCCAGCGCGGCACGCCAGGCCGCGCTGGACGCGCTCGCCCGCGGCTGCGCGTGCTCCTCGAGCGCGCTGCGCGCCGTCGCGTACTCCGTGCGTGCCTGCTCGATGCGCGCCAGGGTGGCGCGCAGCTCTTCCTCGGTCTCCTCGCGGACGCGCTCGCGCGCCTGGCGCGCGGCCTCCACGCGGCCCGAGAGCGCCAGCGCGTGCGGCAAGTCCAGCACCAGGACCCCACCGGGAAGCACGTCGTCGGACGTGATGTCGAGCGCCGGCCCGAGGCGAAGGCCGGGGCGCGTGCGCACCACCTCGTCGCGCAGCATGGCCTCGGCCACCGCGTACTCGAGACGCATGCGCCGCAGGGCCGGGCTGCGCTCGAGCAGTTCCCGGCCGCTCGGCAAGCGGGGCAGCTCGGCCCGTGCGAAGAGGTCAGCGAGCGTCGCGGGCGTGAGGAAGTCGAGCGCCAGCGTCGTGGGCGGGAGACCGGCTGCGTCCGCGAGTGCGCGGCGCTGCCGGGCGAGCTCGCGGTATTGCTCGTGCAGCTGGTGGCTCACTTCGCCGACCATCTCGTGAAGACGCGCCAGCTCGCCCTCGGACAGGCGCCCGCGCTCGAAGAGGAGCTCGGCTCGCCGGACGCTGGCTTTCGAGGAGTCGAGCAGTTCCACCAGCTGCTCGATCGTCGCCAGCGAGCTGCCGACGCCCGCGCGGGCGCGGTCGACGGCGATCCGCGCGGACCACGCCGCGCGCTCCACGTCGGCCAGCGCCGTGCGCGCCTCGGCCTCGGCGAGCTCGCGCGCTGCGCCCGCGCGTCCGGCGTCCAGGATCCCGAGAACGTCGAACGTGAGGGCGATCCACGTCTCGCGATCCGCGCTGTCGAAGCCCGTCTGCTCGACCTCGAGCTCGGCCGCCATCGGGGCGCCGCCGGAGCGCGCGCGCGCGCTGGCCTCTGCCCAGCGCCGCCGCGCCGAGCGCAGCTCTCCGTTGAACGCCAGGGCGCTGGCGAGCCAGAAGGTCTGGTGGTCGTAGGCGACGGACTCCGCATCGATCTGCGGGCGCTCGAAGGGTAGCGCGCGCAGATCCGCGAGCTGCAGCGCGTCGGACAGCTGCCCGGGCGTCGCACCACGCACGGCCACTTCCGTCGACACTCCGTCGAGATCGAGGGGCCGAGGCTCGTACGAGGCGCACGCGACGAGCGCGGCGGGCAGGAGGACGGAGTGGAGAAGAGGAGCGAGTGGAACGGGTCGAAGGAAGCCGGACATGACTCTCCGCGGGTCAGGTGCCTGGGATGCGACGGCGCGAGCGCCTGGGCGATCGCGTCACGGCAACGGAGAGCTTCGACCTAGATGCGCAGCGGCAGCGGAGTGCAGCGACCAGGTACGGCTGGCGAGAGCTCGCAGGCTCCGTGCGCGGAGGACTCGTGGTGCGCGACGGCAGGCGCCGGCACGTCCAGCGGGGGGAGCGCGATGGCGAGCGCGGCTGCCTGCGTCCGTTCGACGACGTTCGAGAACGGCTCGGGCGTGGGCACCGGCTGCTCGTCGAGCGTCGTGATGTCGATGCAGCATCGAGCGCAGGTGTTGCCGATCGTCACGGGCTCCTGCGGAGCATGCTGCCCGTCCGGGCAGCAGCTCGCCGTCGAGACCGCGGTGCAGCATCCCAGCGTCCCCAGCAGCCTCTCGGCGCAGAAGCGCAGGCTCCATCCAGACCCGAGCACGAGCGCGGGCAGCACCAGGATCAGCAGCAGGACGTTTCGAAGCCGCACGGGACAGATCCTATCGGCAGAACGGCAGGGAGCGGATGGAAGGTTCTCCCTGGGGCCCGTGGCGCGCATTCCTCGCGGTTCGGAGTGCAATTGCGCGGGAGGGTGCGAAGGGCCCCGCCGGCGGTCGGACGCTCGGGCGCCACGCAACTGCGCAGTGGTCGGGGAGGCGGGATTTGAACCCGCGACTCGCAGCACCCAAAGCTGCGCCTCTACCAGCTGAGGTACTCCCCGAGCGCGTCGAGGAGCGTAGCGCGTCCCGCGGGAGCGCGCGAGCCGGTCCGGCTCGGCCGCGCGTTCTGATAGAGTCCTCACGGCCGAGCAGGAACCTGCGCGGCAAGACGAGTCAGCGAGAGCGATCCGCATGAGCGAGGCGTCCCTGAGGGTCCTGGTGGTGGGCGGCGGTGGACGCGAGCACGCGCTGTGCTGGAAGATCGCCGCGTCCCCGCTCGTGGCCGAGGTCGTGTGCGCGCCCGGCAACGCGGGTACCGCCGCCGTCGCGCGCAACGTCGCGATCGCCGCGACCGATGTCGCGGGGCTGGTCGAGCTCGCGCGGCGCGAGCGCTTCGACCTCGCGCTGATCGGCCCGGAGGAACCGCTCAGCCTCGGACTCGCCGACCGCCTGCGCACGGCGGGTGTGGCCGTGTTCGGCCCGGGGCAGGCCGGCGCACGCCTCGAGAGCTCCAAGGTCTTCGCCAAGGAGTTCCTCGACCGCCACCGCATCCCGACGGCCACCTGGCGCCGCTTCGACCGCGCGGGCGCGGCGAAGGCGTACCTCGAGAGCCTCGACCTCTGGCCGCAGGTGATCAAGGCCGACGGCCTCGCCGCGGGCAAGGGCGTGTTCGTCGTGGCCGACGCGCGCGAGGGCTGCGCGATGGTGGACTCGCTGATGGAGCAGCGCTCGCTGGGCGACGCGGGACGCGAGGTCGTGATCGAGGAGTTCATCCCCGGGCGCGAGCTCTCCGTGCAGGCGCTCACCGACGGCACGACGCTGTGCCTGCTCGAGCCCGTGATGGACTACAAGCAGGCCCATGACGGCGACACGGGCCCGAACACGGGCGGCATGGGCCTCGTCTCGCCCGTGCCCTTCGTCACGCAGCGCCTGATGCGCCAGATCGAGAGCCGCGTGCTCCTGCCCGCGCTGCACGGTCTCAAGGTGGAGGGCATCGAGTACCGCGGCACGCTCTACGCCGGGCTGATGATCACGGAGGCCGGCCCGCGCGTGCTCGTGTTCAACTGCGGCTTCGGCGATCCCGAGACGCAGGGGATCGTGCGGCGCATGCGCTCGGATCTCGTGCCGTACCTGCTCGCGGTCGCGCGCGGCGAGCTCGAGAAGGAGAGCTCGCCCGAGTGGGAGCCGCGCGCGTGCGTCGGCGTCGTCGCGGCCGCGCAGGGCTACCCCGACGCCTACGAGAAGGGACACGTGATCGAGGGCCTGGACCAGGCCGCATCGGTC
>Ga0111538_10010308_pt1 | contig 12439 bp, 15 predicted proteins | sample SoiMethybrSBSTD1_FD_79669 | JGI IMG/M metagenome (GOLD analysis project Ga0111538, IMG submission 79669) | Bulk soil microbial communities from a Populus tree surrounding site in Tennessee, USA - Soil MetaG P. TD hybrid SBSTD1 (version 2)... | ecosystem: Environmental > Terrestrial > Soil >...
GCAAGGATGGTAGCCCGGGGTGTGCGAGCGATAGCGAGCCACCCCGGGTTGGCGACCATACCAAATCCGCACCCCGGTAGGGGTGCGAGGAGCCTGACCCGCGGCAGCAGTGAGTTTGGGCCAATCCGCCAGTGCCAATTTGCTCGTCTCCTTTCAGATGCCCGCGAACTCTTCGAAGTTGTTTGCCCTGCCGGGGCTGGCTGGACCAGAATGGTTCCGCATGAAATCCGCGCTACAGAGAAATCTCCGACTGTCCTTTCTTGCATTGGGCGTTTCAATCTTTGCAACCGGTACGCTGGGTGCGCAGAACTGGCCGCAGTTTCGTGGTTCTTCGGCAGGCGTCGCTCCCGATGATCCAAACTTGCCTGACAAGTGGAGCACGACCGAAAACGTCGTCTGGAAGATCGACATTCCCGGCATTGGTTGGAGTTCACCCGTGGTGTGGGGCGATCACGTCTTCCTGACAACGGTCGTCAATACCGCCCAACAGGAACCGCCGAGGACAGGTTTTTATCTCGGCGACTGGCCGGCCTCGACCGCGCCTCATCGATGGATGGTGTACGACTTCGATTTCAAGACCGGAAAGATTCGTTGGGAACGAGAAGTGAGCAGCACACCTCCGGGAAGCGCCAAGCATCTTAAGAACAGCTATGCTTCAGAGACTCCTGTCACCGACGGCGAGCGAGTCTACTTCTACTTCGGCAACGCGGGTTTGTTTGTTTTCGACATGGATGGACGTCCGGTGTGGTCGAAAAAGATCGGGCCCTTTAAGACGCGAAACAATTGGGGAACCGGCGGTTCTCCGGTGCTCCATGGCGATCGGGTCTACATCGTCAGCGATAATGACGAGCAGTCGTTCCTCGCTGCCTACAATAAGCGGACTGGCGAGGAAGTCTGGCGAGTGAATCGGATGGAGGGCACGACCTGGTCCACGCCTTTCGTTTGGGAGAACGATCTGCGGACGGAGATCGTGACCTCCGGTTCAGATAAGGTACGTTCCTACGATCTTTCAGGGAAACTCTTGTGGGAGTTTGTGGGGATGTCCACGATCAGCATTCCCACACCGTTCAGCCGCTTCGGGCTTCTCTACATCAGTTCCGGGTACATCGCCGAGCCCCTTCGTCCGGCATACGCGATACGACCGGGTGCATCGGGAGACATTTCGCTCAAGGGGCAAGAGACAACAAACGCTTACATCGTCTGGTCGGCACGTACCGGAGCGCCGTACAATCCGACTCCGCTTATTTACGGCGACAATTACTACACACTGTTTGATCGGGGCTTCTTCACCAGCCAGGATGCAAAGACCGGTAAGGAGATCTACCCCCGGCAACGTGTCGCAGCCGACGCGAGCGGCTTCACCGCTTCGCCGTGGGCGTATAACGGCAAGATTTTCGGAATCAGCGAAGACGGCGATACCTACGTCATCCAGGCAGGACCCGAGTTCAAGGTGCTTGGTAAGAACTCACTCAGCGAAATGACGCTTGCGACGCCTGCCGTTGCCAACGGCAGCCTGCTTATCCGAACGGCCTCGAAGCTCTACCGGATTTCGGCAGCAGCACGCTGATCCACATTATTTCTTATTGATAAATGCGATGAGCGCCTCGATTTCGGCGTTCTTCAGCTTCAGGTTTGGCATTGCGTACGGCGATCCGCAATAGGATCGATCTTTACTGCAAACCACGTCGGGTACCGGTGTAATGCTCGGGTCCGCGAGAAATCTCTCAAGGTACTCTGCGGGGAATCGCTTACCGGACAGGTCCGGGCCATAGAGGCGCCCCTCCACGTCTTCATGAGTATGGCACCCGTTGCATCCTTTCGTCGTAAACAGGCGCAACCCTCGACCTGCGAGTGGTACTGGACTTGGCGGAGGTGTTCCCGGCGCAATGGCCTTGAGCGGCGGCATCGTTGCAGCGTCTGGGTATTCGGTGTCGAACGTGATGACCCAATCGCCGGGTTCGGGCAATGTGAGTCCGGCTGTGTATTCTCCTGTCGCGGCGCCGGTCTTCGCTCTGACTTTAATGGCACGACCTTTCTTGTTGGTTGCACGGACGTCAGGTTGCAGGTTGAGAAGCGGTTCTAACGACGGTACCCACACCTTGAAAGTCAGGTTCAGCGGCTTTCCGGCCACTGCATAATCGGGGAACTTCGTCACAGTGACGAGACTCCAACCCCCGCCGTGGACGGTCGCCACGAGAACCAACGATGCCACTCCTGGAATCAACAGGAGGACCCACTTCCGCGACATTGATATTTCTCCTTCCTGCATGGGGAGCAATGACGACCATGCTATTGAAGTGGGTTGTTGTTTTGAAATTCATGTTTGTCATGTTTCCATCACAAACAATGATGGAATTCGGTGACGTTGACGAGATTCAGCGCGTGAACTCGTTCCATGCCCTCGGCGTTCCGCCGACCCCAATCGCTTCGACGGCATGAATTCCGTTGCCTTGCACTTTGTTGATATGGGCGGTGCCGAATGTTAGTGGAATAAAAGCACCGAGGCCGCCACTCGGGAAGTTATAGGTAAGTGTGAAGACAAGACCGCTTTCCGGATCGGCAATACCGAAGCGACCCAGGCTGAGACCGTCAATGTAGCTGACCTGCGACGTTGTCAACGGCGCACCGCACGACGACATAGGCATTCCATTCTCCCGTCGTACACAGTCGACAGTGAGCGGCAGGGGCCTCACGTTCTGCTGCTTCGCGTCATAAGAGCTATACGCCAACGCCCGAAGGGCGTCGCGCGAGAGTCGATCGGCGGGAGGAACCGTGGCGATGAACTCCGGCCTGGGTGTTGTCAGATAAGCAAGCGCGGCTGGATCACTGATTTTCACCAGAACGTGGTGGGCTTCTGTGATTCGACCATTCTCCAGCTTGAGGCGAAAGCCAAGCGCCGTCGGTTGGTTTTCCACCTTGATCATCGCGATGCCACCCACTTCTTGCAATACCAGATCGGGCACGTAGATCTTGAAGCCCGTCACGCCTTCGGTGATCGTTTTCCAGAGTCCTTCGCCAATCTTTATTCCCTGAACCGCCGGGGAGTTGGTGACACCGGCGTTGCCCCCTCGCACGGGAGGCATTGCAATCGGCCTCTCCATGAACCTGGTGTTCGTCGCCATCGGCGCCTTCGAAGGATCATGCGCCGCCAGCGCAGCGAAATACTGATCCGCGATTGCAATGAGGCACGCGCGACTGCTCGGGCCCGATGACGCGCAGCTTGCCTGTCCTGTTCCTGATTGAGCGAATAAGGTGAGACCAATGGCGGCGATGACGATCGGATGGATGCGCTTCACTGTCCCTCTCCCTTTGATTAGCCACGCCATTATAGGAAAGTCCGGCACCAAAGCCGCTGTGAGAAGAAGAAACTGCTGGAAAGGTAGTCACGGAGCCTTCGATACTAAAGTTATGCGAATCGACTTTGTTCCGCTCCTCGCCATCCAACGCGAGATTTATTCCGTTCCGCGCGGCATGGAGCGGTTTCGAAATTACCTGCGCACGCTCGTTGACGACACGGGCGACGACGTGGAATTTCCGCCGCTCATCGCTATCAATCCCATGGCCCGTGACCACGTGCCCGCCATGATCGACGCGCTTATCGCGCTCGACGCCGACGCCTTGGCCGCGCAAGCCCTCGCCGACGCCGCTGCCGATCTCGGCGAAAACGCCGGCAAATCCGCAAACGCCCTGACATTCCGCTCCTCGCTCATCGTCGTCGACGACTTCAACCGCGGCGGCTGGACGAACCGCTTCACTGTGGAACACGACATGCGCATGGGCTGCAACCCACAAGGCAAACGCTTTTGGATCACCGGCGTCCTCTGGAGCAGCGAAACGCCACCCACCGCGCGCGCTGTGCGCGAATCCGTCCTCACTGCGGCATATCGCACTGCCTTTGTCCTTGCCCACGGCCGCCCGCAGAATCTGCGCGACCTTCTAGCGCAGGAAGCGTGGACACTGACCCGCGCCGGATGCGCTGCGCCCGCCGCGGGTCTATACAATCAAGTCTCGCCCGACGAGTCCGAGATCGAATACACGCGCGAAGTTCTCAACGATTATCTCGACCGAAACGAAATGGGAGTGCTGATCGCCGCCATGTTCGGCGACAACGCCGCGCGCGAACTCGGTTACGATCCGATGGGTTTGAGCGATTGGGCCGGATTGTGGTCCGCGTTGCATTACGCGAGTCCCGCGCCTGCTACGGATAAAGCCAGCGGCCAAGGGTCCGCGCGAAACCTCTGAAGCCAGGGAGTGCTTCGATCGGCACGCCGGACAGAGAGAACGTGGCGATTACCGCACCGAGCGCAACGATCCATAAGCGCGAGGTGTCCATAGCGATCCAGGATTCGATGGCCTGCGCGTTCACCGCCACCAGCGCGGCTGCAACGAAGGCGACCGCCAGCGTCATGAGGACTCGCTGCTTGAACCGGGCGCGCTCGATTCGCAGAAGCACTTCGACACGAAACCTGGCGTCTCGCGAGGGAGGGGGGTCTGCGTTCAGTGCTGCTGTCAGTCTGCTGTCGAGATCGCTCATGTCTTCCTCTCGATCGCCTCGCGCAGTCGTTCACGCCCGCGAAGGACGTGTGACTTTACTGTGCCCAGCGCCGCTCCAAGTATATTCGCGGCCTCCGAGTGGGAGAAGCCGCATACCAGGCACAGCGTCACCGCCGCACGCTGTTCCAGGGGCAGGGCCTGCAGCGCCGCTTTCACGGCGAGGCGGTCCTCCATTGATGCGCCCCCGGCAAGACCGGACGAGAGCTCCTGATGGGCGGTGTCGCGCGCGCTTCGCCGGAACCACGACCGTTGTGCGCCCCTGGCCTTGCGCCAGGCGATACCGCAAAGCCAGGATCGCACGTCCCCGTCGTCCCGGAATGATCGCGCATGTGTCCATGCGGCGAGAAACGTTTCCTGTGCCATGTCGTCCGCGTCGGCATCATTCCCGAGGAGGCGCCGCAGGAATGTTCGGACCGCCTGCTGATGCCGGTCGACGAGGGTGTTGAACGCCGTCTCGGATCCGTCACGAATGGCGGCGATGAGTGCGCGGTCGTCATCACTCATCATCTCTCGTGAGGGCTCATTTGTTGCTGGGCGCGTAGTAAGCGTAAACCAGCCGCGCTGCGACACTGCCAGCGAAGAACAATGCCGCGAGAATTGCGATGACAATCCATGCGCCCTTCTCGCCAAATGCCGACACACGCCACCACACGAGTCCCGCCAGACCGGCGGCGATGACAGTGCTTGCGGCAGCATGGGCCAGGTGATTCCCACGCGTCTGAGGGGGCCGCAGATGCGACAGGTCGCCCCACCGATGCGATTGATTGCCCCACACATTCGTTACTTTAGTTACTGCCTCAATGACAGACGCGGGAGGCTCTTCGCCCCGCTCCGCATAGAGCCGAAGCGTGTCGAGCCCTCTCTTACGTGTACGGTGCTCGAACCATGCGATCGACACCGGAATGGTTATACTGGTGCCGAATACGAGGCATAAGGCCAGAATCTTGATGATGCTCTGACTGTCCATGACTGACCCTTCTCCCTAGCCCTGCCGCTTGATGCGCACTCCGCTGTAAGGGGCCTCCGCGAACCCACCGATGTTCACCGTTCCAGTGAACGTATCCCCGGAAACGGTGCCAGTATAGGTGATCACGAACGAACCCTCAGGGATCGTCAGCGTTCGTTTGTAAGAGAACTTGTTCCCGTCCAATACGATATCCGTGCCTGGGCCCGCTGTAGGAGTGCCCTCCGGCACGGGCACAACAAGTTCAGCTTTAATCTCGTAGCCTTCGGCGGTCTTCACGACCGTGAGCGTCTCGGAGACGTTGCCGCCCGGCGTTTCGGCTGTCGCGGTCCATTGGCCGACGAAGGATTGTCCGAACGCGGGCGCCACGAACGCCGCTCCAAGAACCCACACTAGTGCTGCTGCGATACGCATCTTTCACCTCCATCCCTATGTCGCCGCCGCAACGCCGAATGGATGCGCTCTGAGGAGAATTCGGGGGCAATTGCTTTGGGCGAAAGTAAACGCGATCGTTGCAGGTATATTCGGTGTCGTAGCCGTGAACGTGCCCCAGACCGGGCTGGAAGTGCTCGCGCTCACGCTGGCGCGGTCGAAAACTGACGTTTGCTCTCCGCTTTCTCTGTGACAACTGTCACGTTCGTCCTTTAGGCTCTGCGGATTACTTCTAACCCTCGCGCATTACACCTAGGTGTAAAGTGACGCCTTTCTTTACAGTGCAGAAACCGTGGCTAATCGCTTGGAAAGAATCCGCCTAGCTCATCCGTGGCAACCAAACGTCGGAAACCCGACAGTACACCAAGGTGTGATCCGCGCGGACTTGAGGGCGCAAGGGAACCTATCTGGAACTTTTATCACGGACTTACCCCTGACAACTGTCACAGAACATGAAAGGCCAAGGGATTGCCGTACTGTAAGGGGACTGTGCTTTGTGTTTGAGGATTAAACGTGTCTTTGCACTAAGGAAACAAGTATGAACATCAAAAAAGGGTTTCGAAGAATCGCTGTTTTAGCGATGTTTGGTATCGTCACTCTGGGTTTCACGCTACCAGCGCATGCCGACAGCATTATCGTGGCCGGTAATAGCAATCCGGCTCTGCTGGCAAATATCGACATCAGCGCGCTGGCTGCCGGTTCAATCACGTTCAGCGTGGCGAATATCGGAGTGGCTTCCAGCATCACAGGTATCGGCTTCGAGTTGCCGGGCACCATTACCGCCAATTCTCCTGGGACTTGCGCAGGGGCCGGATGCAACAATTTTGGGGCTGCCCCCGTTGTAACCAACACCCCGGGTAATGTTCCACAATTCAATACTGCAGTGTTGGATTTTGCAGTCATAACGGGACCGAGTTTCACAGGAGGAAACCCTCCGGGGATCAACCAAGGCCAAACGGCAACGTTTACGATCACGGGTGGTTTTACCGGACTCACACAGGCGAATTTTCTTAATGGTGCCTATGTTCGGTTCCAAGTCGCGCCTCCTAACGGTGAGGGCAGCGATGTAGGCCATAACCCTCCGCCGCCCAGTGTTCCCGAGCCATCCAGTCTTTTGTTGCTGGGAACCGGTCTCTTGGGTATGGGGGCAGCAATTCGGCGATATCGTCGTCAGTAGCCGGCGACTCCGTTTCATCAAACCGACCACAAGTGGGGACAGTGAGCGTTTCACTGAAAATGCTAGCTGTCCCCAATTTTCCACAACCACACCGCGCATTCTTCACAGACCCCGAACGCACCAAAAGGCTGCTCTATCGTCTGGAGCTACAGGCTGCTATCATCCCGCACCCTACAAACGAACAGAGTCGAATGTTCTCGATATCGAAGCCACCAGTCATGAATTTGGGACAAGACTCCGCATAGAATCGAAGGCTGTCTTCGAATTCGGAATCCGGCAAGATTAGTGCGCTTAAGTGTGGCGCCAGATGCGGCGAGACTCACACAATGATCTTCGGCGCGTGCCTTGGATGACGATTACTGGGATCGTGAAGGCGTCTTGGAGTCGGAATCGGCAGGGGATCGCCGAACTTTTTTGCGTTTCAGTTTCTGGGCCAACTTACTTTTGAGACGTTTTCGTTCTCCGGGCTTTAGAAAGAACGCATGTTTCTTTACTTCTTTAATAATGCCCTCTTGCTGTACCTGGCGCTTGAATCGCCGAAGGGCGCTCTCAATAGATTCACCATCGAAAATCCGAATTTCTGCCAATGCTACCTCCTACCTCTCGGGTCGAGTCATGAGTATGGGCAGTAAGCCCGATATGTACAACCTGATTTCGTAAGCAGGCGTGAACAATTGACCGGTTTCCGCTGCCGCAGGCGGGCGTCATTTGAACGTGATGTCGTATGGCGAAGCCCTTTACGGATACATCAGCCAGTAGTTGGTCAGGGCTAGCGTTACGACTGGTGAATCTCCTTAACGCTATGATAAAGAACAACTTGCGATGTCTAATGCATTCCCGCCCCGACCACTCCGAAAATGAGTGTCGCCGCGCTTCGAGCGACTGTCGGGCGATTCAACTCACTTACCGATGCCGGAGTCCACAATGACCTGCAAGCTCATCGACAACTTCACGGATTCGCACACTTCCACAGGCTTCCTGCGGATGCCGCCCGACGTTGGAGATCGGGATCGAAGTAGCCGTTATTCTCCAGTGATTCCTGGGCATACAGCTTGTAGTTGCCAGGCGCGATGCCTCGAAGCGTGAAGCGTCCCGCTTGATCGCTGGCAGCAGTTTTGTGCACCGCACGATCGCGAAACTGATCCGTGCGGTACAATCAGGCGCCATGAATCGCCCACGCCTTCGGCTGATGTTGGTCTTCGTGCTTGCGTCCGTTGTCACGGTTCGAGCCGACGAGATCGACGACTGGGTCAAATCCGAAATGCAGGTGCGGCACGTCCCGGCCATTTCGATCGCGGTCGTGAAGAACGGCGTCCTCGTCAAGGCAGAGGCTTATGGCGTCTCCGACCTCGAACACAACATCCCGGCTCAGCCGAACACCGTTTTCAAGATCGGTTCGACCAGCAAGCAGTTCCTTGCCGCGGGCGTCATGATCCTCGTGCAGGACGGGAAAATTGCGGTCGACGAAAAACTCGGAAAATATCTCGACGGCATCCCTGAGCGTTGGAATGCCATCACGATCCGTCATTTGCTGACGCACACTTCCGGCCTCGCGCGAGAGGGACCAGGGTTTGATTCTTACAAGATTCAGCCGGACATCGATGTTATCAAGAGCGCTTACCCGGTTGCACTTCATGCAAAGCCCGGCGATCAATACGAGTATTCCAACCTCGGCTACTTCGCGCTGGCGGAAGTAATTCACCGCGTCAGCGGAAAGTCGTGGGACGAGTTTCTGAGGGAGCGAGTCTTCAAACCGCTCGGAATGAACTCCACCCGGATCACAACGGTTGCCGAAATCGTTAAAGATCGTGCATCGGGTTACATCTGGAGTGACGATATCCCGAATGCCGAGAACTGGCTTGCAGTGCGCCCGAGCGGCGCGTTCCTTTCTACGGCTTCGGATATGGCGAAGTGGGAGATCGCGCTGCAATCCGACCGAATCCTGACGCCGGAATCGAAAAAGCAGATGTGGACACCGGTCAAGCTGAATAACGGCTCAGAATACCCGTATGGGTTCGGCTGGGAAGTCGATCACTTTCCGAACGGCGTGCCACCGACGGACGTGCCGATGATCCGTCATGAAGGCTCCATACCCGGCTTCCGCGCTGTGTACTGGCGATTGCCGGATCGGAAGATAACTGTGATCGTCCTGTCGAACCTTCAAAGTGCGGCACTCGACAAGCTCACCGCCGGCATTGCCTTGCGCTACGACCGCAGTCTCTTGCCGGCGTATCAAAAACGCTGGCCCGATCAACGGTAAGCGGCTTAACCCAAATTCACTTTTGAAGAATCTTTTCGAGGCCCGCTTCGTTTGACATAAAGATATGTTTTCATTACAAACTTTCTCTATCTGAACAAGGAATCGGTCTGCTCAAACACTCGGAGAGAACCATGATCCACGACCGAAAGCGCGTTGAAAGGATCCGAGACGCGGTCAATACTGGCCTCGAGAGAGTTTCGCATCTACACCACGCCATCGATGATCCTGATCTGCACGAAAATCTCGAATTAGTGCAGCACCTGTTGGAGCATGTGGACGAGTTTTGCTTGAGGCTCGCTGCGAAAGAGCAACAGGGCTCGCCCGAACAGGAATCCCGCTGGCTTGACAATGCGGACAGCATGATTGACATCGCTCGAAAACAGACGGACGCGATGGAGAGGATTTTCAAGGTCTATCGAATGCCGGCCTGATCAAGCCGAAACTTGATGCCAACGGAAATCCGATAACTGGGACCCTCGGCAGCCTTCAGCCTCGCCGGGCTTTCTCGATGGTGGCGATGTCGATTTTCTTCATCGGCATCATCGCCTCGAAAGCACGCTTTGCCTCACCGCCACCAGCCGCGAGCGCATCCGTTAGTGTGCGTGGTGTGATTTGCCAGGAGAGGCCCCAGCGGTCCTTGCACCAGCCGCACTGGCTCTCGGTGCCGCCATTGCCGACGATCGCGTTCCAGTAGCGGTCTGTCTCCTCCTGGTTTTCCGTCGCGACCTGGAAGGAAAAGGCCTCGCTGTGCCTGAAGGCCTTGCCGCCATTGAGACCGATACAGGGAATGCCCAAAACGGTGAACTCCACCGTCAGCACATCGCCCTCCTTGCCGCTTGGGTAGTCACTGGGCGCCTTGTGAACAGCAGCCACTTTACTATCTGGAAAGGTGGCCGCATAGAAGCGTGCCGCCTCCAGCGCGTCCTTGTCATACCAGAGGCAGACCGTGTTTTTTGGCTTCATGTTTGTGCTCCTTTTGCGCGATCAGGGCGAACGCCAGAGTCTAAATTGATCGCCACGTTCTGCCCTTCGAGATGATAGCTGCTACCTTTCAATACCAAACCCTGTGTAGAGAATAGAGGCAATCCTGAGCATTTGCTTCGCCTCTGGCCATGGCTGATAGTCAGGGTTCCCATAAGCATACTTTCTGTATACGCCATCCTTCTTCACTTCCACGACATAGGATGTTCCATCATGTACGATTTGCTCATCCTTCAACTGTGAGGAATCAGGCAAAGTTTCCATTCAGGAAATCTCCTGTGAGCCATACACATAGAACCGCCACAGATCTCCCGTTCGGACCAACCACATCTCGGCGCCGCCACCGCCCTCGCGTAAATCCGGATGAGACAATGTCAATCTTCCTAAGACTAAATCTCCAAAGATCTGGATCGAGCCGAATTTGAAGAACGGCGTACACCGGCGTGCTATGGCGGTACTCTCTGATACAACCTGCAACGTCCATCCTGGAACATGAATCTGGGAATCCGCAAGGAGGTCAAGATCCGTTTCCACGAAAACCGGGATGGAGGGCTTCAAGCCGCTGATGCTTGGGAACCCGTCGACATCGGGCCAATCTTTGCCGGTTAGGAGAGCTTTTTGCAGCATCGTTTCTTTGATGCTGACCAAATCCTGTCGTGTGCTGCCCGGGCTAATCAACCCGCCGGAATAGTGAAAGGCGTGGAAGGGATGGTAGACGACGATTGTCCGCAAGAACCATCGATGGTCCACTCGCAACAAATCGAAGTGGACGGCTGTCCGAGTGGAGTCGGTTGGCTGCATGATGAAGACTTCAGCCACACGGCCCTGAACGCGGGAGAAATGAGGCTCCGGCAGACGTTCGGGAAGATTCAAAGCCTGGTTCCGATCGACTCCGAAACGTTGCCGGAATTCATTAAAGGGGACTGCACGGCGGATCGCTGGAGCAAAAAGTTCGTAAACAGTGCGGTGTTGACCATTTCGCAAAGCGCGAACCACTTCAGTTACCGCGTCTCTCAGCGCCGACATTGATTCTGAATCCGGCGGCTGGTCCATCGCAGTCAGCTCAATGGAAACAGGTGCAACATCAACCTGGCTCTCCTGCCGGCACCCTGACGAGGAGACGCAAAGAAGGGCGCTAGCCAATAGTACGCAGTTGAAGAATGGAGCCTTCAGCATGGACACGCCTCGAAAATTCCTTCCAGTGTAATCAGAAAATCGGAGACTGAGAATGCGGTCAAAGCGACAGCGAACGACTTCGGGCCAACGTAGCCGAGTTCGGAGATCCGTCCGGGAACCCAAACAGCGGCGAAGAAGACCGACGATTTCATCTTCAATTCGGTAGCTGCGCTGTGGTCGCGCTGAGGCGTAGTCGAACCGCGCGACAACACTATTCCGCTTTGGGAATCTTTCATGATACAAACTGTAGAAATCAGAAAGTTCTGCATCCTTCTGTATTGGGCGGGCAAGGGTGATCGTTTCTAACCTTTCTGAATGTTTTCTGGTTCTCCAACCCAAGAGCCTGCCTCCGCTGCGACAGCCGATTGAAATGTATCGTTGCATGACCCGTGAAGCCAGATTTTAACCGGGAACTGCTATTCGATCTGATGGCTGCTTCAAAGATGGAGGTTCATCGTGAAACGCACGCGTCATCTCATTCTACGAGCTCTATATGTCGTGATCACAGGCGTGATACTCGTGCAGACAGCCGCAGCCGGGCAGTCCGCTGCGGGACTGGCGATTCAGGTCCTTGAAGGAAATCAAGGTGAGAACCTGATCGATAAGGAGCTTCCGCCACTGAAGGTGCGCGTCATGGACCGTACCGGGCGTGTGATACCGGAAGCCAGCGTTCTATTCCTGGCGCCTGAAGACGGTCCGAGCGGACATTTCCTGCCGAATTCGAGTCAGATTACCGTTACCACCGATACCCAGGGAATGGCGACAGCGCCACGGTTTCGTACCAATTCCAAAGTGGGTGAATACCAGATTCAGGTCGTCGCTTCCTACAGGGATTCAATCTCCAGGGTAATGATCCCGCAAACCAACATCTTTAAGCTGAAGTCTTCGAACAAGA
>Ga0111538_10010310_pt1 | contig 12436 bp, 7 predicted proteins | sample SoiMethybrSBSTD1_FD_79669 | JGI IMG/M metagenome (GOLD analysis project Ga0111538, IMG submission 79669) | Bulk soil microbial communities from a Populus tree surrounding site in Tennessee, USA - Soil MetaG P. TD hybrid SBSTD1 (version 2)... | ecosystem: Environmental > Terrestrial > Soil > Tree...
AGGTGGACCATGTTCTGCCAGAGGCCGTAGCTGATCGGCTCGCCGTACTTGTTGTAGAGGTAGACCGAGTCCAGGAGTTCGCCGTAGATGTCGAGCTGCAGCTGGCCGGCCGCTGCGTTGCCGATCCGGACCGGACGCGACCCGCGGTAGCCTTCGAGATGCACCAGCGATTCCTCCGGCAGATCGTGTCGTCCGTCGAGTCCGTAGAGAACCTGGAGCGAGCCGTCGGGATTGAGCTCGCTGCAGCGGGCCTCGATCCACTGCATGAACGCCCGCGCCTCCCCGGTGTGTCCCAGCCGCATCATCGCGTAGATCAGGAACGACGCGTCGCGGATCCAGCAGTAGCGGTAGTCCCAGTTGCGTTCCCCGCCGATGTCTTCCGGCAGCCCGAACGTCGGCGACGCGACGATCGCGCCGTGCTGAAGGGACGTGAGCAGCTTGAGCGTCAGCGCCGATCGGCTCACCATCTCGCGCCACCGTCCCTGGTAGGTGGACTCGCCGGTCCAGCGGCGCCAGTAGTTGATCGTCGCCTTGAACGCGTCCGCGGTCGACTCGGCGAACGGGCACGTGGTCGACAGCTCGGGCCGCGCTTCCTCGAGCACGAACGACATCGACTCCCCCGCGCGGAGGACGAACTCCGAAACGGCGGCGCCGTCGACGATGCGGAGGGACGCCGGCGTCCGCAGGCGGAGCGCCAGGCCGTCCCGGCCGCGGCTCGCGAAGACGACCCCGCCCTGCTGATGCTCGGCGGCGTGCTCCGCCCGGCCGTAGTCGAACCTCGGCTGACAGATCATCCGGAACCGCACCTCGCCGCGCACGGTCTTGGCCCGGCGGATCACCGCCTGCGACTCGCTGCCCTCGGCCAGCGGCATGAAGTCGGAGATCTCGGCGACGCCCTCGGGCGACAGGAAGCGGGTGAGCAGCACGTTCGTGTCGGGAAGATAGAGCTGCGTATGCTTCGCCCGGTCGAGCAGAGGGGCGAGCAGGAACCGCCCGCCCTTCTGCCGGTCGAGCAGCGCCGCGAAAACGGAAGGCGAGTCCATGCGCGGGAAGCACATGAAATCGATCGAGCCGTCGAGCCCCACCAGGGCGACCGTGCGGAGGTCCCCGATCACCGCGTAATCTTCGATGGGAGGGTACGGCCGGGGGAGGGTCCCGGTTTTCTCCTGGGCGGACCACGGCTGGACGATTCGCGAGGGCATATCCTCTAGAAACCACGAACCCGTCCGCGCTCCGGAGTTACGCGGAGGCCCGCGGTTTAAAGCATCCCGAGGGTTTACAAGTGTTCCACTCCAAGGTATTGTTTTGTCCACGGCGCCGAAGGATCGGCGCGCGTGGATTGAGTCGCGGAACCTTCATGGGGGTGGGAGCAACTTGGGCAACGGCAACGTGCCTCACAAATGGACGCTGGCGGATTCCGTCGAGACGTACGACATCCGCACCTGGGGAAACCCGTACTTCGGCGTCAACGACAAGGGCAACATCGTCGTCCATCCGGACGGCCCGCAGGGTCCCGTCGCCGACCTGAAGGAGCTCGTCGACGAGGTGCGGCGCCGCGGCATCGGACTTCCGCTGCTCCTCCGCTTCAGCAACATCCTTCGCCGCCGCGTCGTTGAGCTGAACGAGGCCTTCAAGCACGCGATCGCCGAGTACGGCTACAAGTCCGGCTATCGCGGCGTCTACCCGATCAAGGTCAACCAGGTCGCCAACGTCGTCGACGAGATCCTCAAGGCCGGCCGCGCCTACCACTACGGCCTCGAGGCGGGATCGAAGCCCGAGCTGCTGGCCGTCATGGCGCTCCTCGAGGATCCCGAGGCGCTCATCATCTGCAACGGCTACAAGGACGAGGAGTACATCGAGTCGGCCCTGCTCGCCGGGAAGCTGGGCCACACGGTGATCCTCGTCGTCGAGAAACTCTCGGAGCTCCAGCTCATCGAGAAGGTCTCCAAGAAGATGGGCGTGCGCCCGCACATCGGCATCCGCGTGAGGCTGTCGTCGCGCGGTGCCGGCAAGTGGGAGTCGTCGGGCGGCGACCGGTCGAAGTTCGGCCTCTCCTCCTCGGAGCTCCTCGAAGCGATGGCCTACATGCGCTCGAGCGGGCTGCTGGACTGCTTCGAGCTGCTTCACTTCCACCTGGGCTCGCAGATCAGCGCCATCCGCAGCTTCAAGAACGCGCTGCGCGAGGCGGGCCGCTTCTACATCGAGCTCTCCAAGGCCGGCGCGCCGCTGCGGTTCATCGACGTGGGCGGCGGCCTCGGGGTCGACTACGACGGATCGCAGACCAACTTCGCGTCGTCGATGAACTACACGATGCAGGAGTATGCGAACGACATCGTCTACGCCCTTCGCGAGATGTGCGACGCCGCGAAGGTCGCCCACCCGACCATCGTGTCGGAATCGGGGCGGGCGATCGTCGCCCATCACGCCGTGCTCATCGTCGACGTGCTCGGCACCCTGGAGTTCGAGACGCGCTCCGTCCCGGAGCAGCTTCCCGCCGACGCCGCTCCCGTGGTTCGCAACCTCTGGTCCACCTTCCGGGACCTCACGCGCAAGAACATCCTCGAGTCCTACCACGACGCCGCGGACGACAAGGAGGAGTGCCTCCAGCTCTTCACGCTCGGCCACCTCTCGCTCGACCAGCGCGTCCTGGCGGAGAACATCTTCTGGGGCATCTGCCACAAGGCGTTGCGCCTCGTGGCCGAGCTCGACGAGATGCCCGAGGAGCTGGAGCATCTCGAGAAGGCCCTCTCGGACACCTACTTCCTGAACTTCTCGGTGTTCCAGTCGCTCCCCGACTCGTGGGCGATCGACCAGCTCTTCCCCATCGTGCCGATCCACCGGCTGAACGAGGAGCCGACCCGCCGCGCCGTGCTGGCCGACATCACGTGCGATTCGGACGGCAAGATCGACCGCTTCATCGACCGGCGCGACGTGCGCGACGTCCTGGAGCTCCACGCGCTCAACGGGAAGGAATACTACATCGGCATCTTCCTCGTGGGCGCCTACCAGGAGATCCTGGGCGACCTCCACAATCTTTTCGGCGACACCAACGACGTGCAGGTCAGCCTCGGCGACAACGGCGGGTACTTCATCGACAAGGTCCAGCAGGGCGACACCGTCACCGAAGTGCTCCGGTACGTCAGCTACACGCGCGACGAACTGGTCGAACGCCTCCGCCGCTCGGCGGAATCGGCCCTGCGCGCGGGCAAGCTGACGCTCGACGAGTCCCGGTATCTGCTCCGCGCCTACGAGGAGGGACTCGCCGGCTACACCTACCTCGAGCGCGAGTAGTCCGGATCGACCCGGGGTCCCCAGAGTCCGTCTGCGAACTGCAGCAGTTTGCGCTCCTCCCCGCGGCCCAGGATCTTTCCGATCCAGGCCGTCGCGACGCACCCCGCGAACATCATGGGCGGAGCCATGAGGATCTTCCGGGGATGGAGCCCCTGGGGCGTGGCCGCCAGGTTGTTCGTCAGGAACAGCACGAGCACGGCCAGGCCGATGAGGAGCATGGCCCCCAGCCAGACCACGATGAAGTACTTGGTCGTCGGGTGGAGTCCGAGCCGGACGACGATGCGACTTCCCGTGAGATCCGGCTCGACGCTGCCGTAGAGGAACGGCCGGAACGCGTTCTGAGCCGCCGAGTTTCTCCGGAGGCGGAATGCCCGCGCGGACACGCGGCCCACGAACTCGCGGTCGTCGTCGTCGAAGAAGTCCTCCGCCCCGATCGCGCCGGCCAGCCGGGCGCAGACCACGTCGGGATCCAGGCGGACGACGTAATGGATGTCCGGACCGTCGCTCAACAGCTTCATCCGTCGGTCGCTTTCGCTTCGCCGTTCGGAGTATACCCGCGGGACCGGTTTCGGATTGCGTGGAACGTTTTTTGGCCGCGCGCGGGCGATCCCCAATAACATTCTGGAACTCTGCGGATCTTTTAGCGCGCCCGGCAGTATGGGGGCGGTCGTCGTGCACCTCCGAGGAGAGGAACGTCCGGGGAAACGCAGAGCAGTACCGCCTGACGCCGGCCCTTCTCCTCCCGCGCGTGCACTCCTCCCCCGATGCCGAAAGGCCGTCGGAAAGCTGGGGGGTCGTCCATGCGCATCGCGATGTTCTCCTGGGAGTCGCTCCATTCCACGCCCGTCGGGGGAGTGGCGACGCACGTCACCGAACTTTCGGCCGCGCTCCAGCGCCGCGGCCATGACGTCCACGTTTTCACCCGGCCCGGCTACGGCACGGGCGGCGTGAACCGCATCGACGGCGTCTGGTACCACTACTGCCCCCACAACATCAAGTCCGACTTCGTCGAGGAAATCCAGGACATGTGCCGGTCCTTCGTCTGGCACTTCTTCCAGACCGAGGACTACATCGGGAAGTTCGACCTGGTCCACGGCCACGACTGGCTCGCCGCGCTCGCCATGACGTGGATCAAGGAGGGCCGACCCGACCACCGCGCCATGTTCACCATGCACTCCACCGAGTACGGCCGGTGCGGCAACGCTTTCCACAACGGCGCGTGCGAGCGCATCCGCGGACATGAGAAGCTCGGAACGACCCGCGCCGACCGCGTCATTGCCGTCAGCCACGCGCTCAAGAATGAGATCCGATGGATCTACAACCTTCCGGATCCGAAGGTCTGGGTCGTGTACAACGGCGTTCCGGTCCGGCAGTTCGACGGCTACATCGATCCCGGCGCGGTGAAGCGCCGCTACGCGATCGGGCCGACCGACCCGACGGTCCTCTTCATGGGACGGCTGAGCTGGCAGAAGGGACCGGACATCATGGTCGAGGCCATCCCCCCGCTGCTCCGGTATTACCCGCAGGCCCGCTTCGTCATCGCGGGCGAAGGCCACATGCGCGGGGACCTGGAGCGCCGCGTCCATCAACTGGGCGTCGGGCACGCCGTCCGGTGGCTCGGGCGGCTCAGCCCGAGCGACCAGGCCGACCTGTTCCGCGCGTGCGACGTCGTGTGCGTCCCCAGCCGCAACGAGCCGTTCGGCATCATCGTGCTCGAGGCCTGGGCCGCGGGGAAACCGGTCGTCGCGTCGCAGATCGGCGGCCCCGGCGAGCTGATCCGGCACGGCGAGAACGGCCTCAAGGTCTATCCCAACGCCGACTCCGTGGGATGGGGCCTGGGCACGGTCTTCAAGAACTGGGACAAGGCGCGGGACATGGGCCGGGTCGGCCGCGTCGACGCCGAGCGACGTTTTTCGTGGGATACCATTGCCGAGCAGACCGAACGGTGCTACTGCTCCTAGGAGACGCCTCATGCAGGAAAGCGTGTTCGATACGATTCCCGACACGATGGAAGGCATCCCCAACATCTCGGGGTGGGACCGCCTCGTCGATCAGACCCTCCGGCGCCAGGAGCCGGCGTACCTTCCCCGGAGCCCCATGTGGCCGGACCGGATGAAGGCCGCGTTCGGGATCGCGCTGCACATGCACCAGCCCCTCGTCCTGGCCGAGGACGACTTCAACCACGCCGCCATGATCGGCAACCTGCAGTACATGATGGAGCGGCAGCACGTCCACGGCAACCACGACGCGCCCGCCTATGCGCGCTGCTACAGCCGCACCGCCGACTTCATCCGCGAGCTGGTCGACGACGGCCGCCATCCGCGGATCATGCTCGACTATTCCGGCGAGCTGCTCTTCGGCTTCCGCCAGATGGGACGGGGCGATATCCTCGACAACCTGCGGAGCGTCACCGTCGACGAACGGTACTGGCCGAACGTCGAATGGCTGGGCACGATGTGGGGACACGCGGTGGTCCCGTCGACCCCGGTCCCCGACCTCGAACTTCACATCCGGGCCTGGCAGCACCACTTCGCGTCGATGTTCGGCTGGCCCGCGCTCAGCCGCGTCCGCGGATTCTCCCCGCCCGAGATGCACCTGCCCAACCATCCCGACGTGCTCCACGCCTACGTCCAGACGCTCCGGCGGTGCGGCTACCAGTGGCTGTTCGTCCAGGAGCACACCGTCGAGGAGCTCGACGGGCAGCCGCTCCGGGAACGCTACCTGCCGCGCCGGCTCGTCGCCCGCAACAGCCGCGGCGAGGAGACGTCGATCACGGCGATGATCAAGACCCAGGGCTCCGACACCAAGCTGGTCGGCCACATGCAGCCGGTCCACGAAGCCCGCAGCCTCGGCCCGCGCAAGCTCGCGGGGAAGCCGGTCCCCCCGATCGCGATGCAGATCAGCGACGGCGAGAACGGGGGCGTCATGATGAACGAGTTCCCGCCCCACTACCTCCAGACCTGGCGCTCCATCGGCACCGAAGGCGTGGTGGGCCTGAACGGAACGGAGTACCTGGAGCTGCTCGCCGTCTCCGGGATCACCGACAAGGACTTCGAACCCGTCCTGCCGCTCCACCAGCACGCCGTGTGGAAGCGCGTTGGAACCACGGTCACCCCCGAGCGCGTCTCGAAGGCGATCGAGGAGGCGGCGCGCGAAAGCCACCGGTTCACCATGGAAGGCGGCTCGTGGACCAACAACATGAGCTGGGTCAAAGGGTACGCCGACGTCCTCGACCCGATGAATCGGCTGAGCGCGCAGTTCCACGAGCGGCTCGACGCCAACCCCATCGACCGCAAGGAGCACCGGTATCGCAACGCGCTCTACCACCTGCTCGCGAGCCAGACCAGCTGCTACCGGTACTGGGGCCAGGGCCGGTTCACCGAGATGGCCCGCGAGATCTGCCGGCGGGGGTTGGACATCCTCCGCTACGACTTTTGAAGCAAAACAACCTGGTTGTTTTGCTTCACTCGTCGAAGGAGCCGTTCTTCAGCAGCTCCTTGCCGTCCTGCTTGAGCGAGAGGTCGTCGAGGAACAGCGTGCCCTTGGTCGACTTCACGCTGAACGCCACGGTGATCTTCGCCGCCGTCTCGGGCGCGGTGAACCGCGCCTCGAGCCGCTTGAGCCACGGCTGGTCCGGGCTCGAGGAGACGCTCGGCTGGAGCGCGATCCTCGAATCGCGGGTCTGCACCGACGCCTGCAGTTCGTCCGCCCCGTTCGTCTCATCCGCGACGACCCAGCAGGAGAGCTCGTAAGAGGCGAGCGGTCGTGCGGCAACCGACTGGCTCAGCACGACGGACGGGCCCTCCTTGCTCCGCGCGCAGAGGATCTGGAATCCGTTCCGACCCGTGCGGGGCGCGGCCGAGGAGACGCCGGCCTTGAGCTCCGACGCCGGCATCGCCCACTCCTTGGGCGGAGCCTTCCCGATCGATCCCGCCGTCTGGAACATCTTCCGAAACCGCTCGCGCAGCTTGTCCTTCGAGGAGGGATCGAGGGAAGGCCAGGCCTGCACGTGCCAGTGCGTCGCCCGGTCCAGAAGGTTCTTCTTCAGCGCGGGCAGCTTCGTCGCCGCGTCGGACCAGGCGTCTCCCAGGTCCATCTTCTCCGGGCCGGTGCGAGGCTCGGCGAGTTCCTTCTCGGCGAGCGCCTTCAGCACCGGGTCGGAGCCTTTCGCCAACCGGGGCATCGCCGCCGACCACTCGTTCTTCTGGAAGGCGAGGTACTTCCCCAGGCTGAGGTTCGCCGCCGGATCGTTCGGATTGGCCGCGAGCGCCGCTTCGGCCTTCAGCGCTTCCGATTCTTCCTTGCCGACCGCCTCCTTGGAGGGCGCGTCGCGATCGAATTCGAGGCGCCGTCCGATCTTCGCCCGGATCAACCCGGTCGACCGAGGGAGCGCCGTGGCGTACACGCTGCGGGCGTGCGCGAGCAGCTGCTGCCTCCGGACCGCGCTCTTCTCGCGGTCCATCAGGTCCCACCAGGCGTCGCCGACCTCCACCAGCGCGGACGGCTCCGCGGACGAGGAGAACTCCTTCACCGCGGCCGTCCGGATCGGACCGTCGACGCCCTTCGTCAGGAACGGCAGCCCTTTGTCCCATCGGCCCTTGTGCAGGCAGAGCCACTCCCCCCACGCCTGGTTGGCGGCCGCATCTTCGGGAGCCGCGGCCAGGGCCTCTTCCGCCTTCCGCGCCTTCTCGAACGCGGCCTTGGCGTCGGTCGCCGTCCGCGCGGCGGCCTCGCCGCGAGCGATCAGCGCGGAGTCCTTGGACTTCCGCGCGAGCGACATCGAGGCCTGCGCCATCTTGGCCGCGATCTCGCCCTGGTCGTGGTCGACGGCCTCCTGCGACAGGTTCAGGTCGGCTTCCGCCAGCCGCTTGAGATCCTCGGGCTTCGTTCCGGCTTCCGCCCGAAGATGGACCGCCTCCTTCAGGGAGAGGGTCGGGATCGAGTAGGTGGAATACAGCTCGTGGAGCGAGTGGACCATCGTGTCGATCGCTCCCGCGCGGCTCGCCGCGTCGGCCGCTTCGCGGAACAGGACGTATCGCAACGCGTCGTTGTCCTTCGTCTCGCGTCCCCGATCGAGCAGCAGCTTCGCGCGCTTCAGCGGACCACCCTCCTCGGCCGGGAAGGTGTCGCGAACCGTCTTCTCCGCCGCCTTCAGCGCGTCGTCGGAAGGAACCGCGACCTTCGATTCCTGGAGGCGTCCCATCGCCAGAAAGCCGAGCAGAAGGAAGACCGGTTTCATCGTCACAGGAGTAGACACCATGGGCGGGCGGACTTCAATGGAGGGATCGGCGAGGGATCAGGAACGATTCCGCTTCGAGTCCGGCTTGGACGGCGGCATCGCGGGAATGGTCTGACTGGAATCCTGGGCGGGCCTGCAGTAGGGACACCGGATGCACACCATGGCGAGGCCGTTGTAGAGCAGCTTGCCTCCGCAGTCCGGGCAGTAATCGCCGGCCTGGCACGAGATCACCGGGAGGGTCTGGCTCGAATCCTGCGCCGGCCGGCAGTAGGGGCAACGGGTGCAGACCAGGGCAAGTCCGTTGTTGAGGAGCTTTCCGCCGCAATCCGGACACGGCTCGTTGCAAATGAATGGAACATGATCCATATCTCGGAAAAGGATCCCCATAGGGGGAAAATGTTACGCACCCCGCTGAAAATAGATGCCTTGCGAGCCTCGCGGGCTTTCTATACAACAGCCCCTTCATGGGTTAAAATAGCGTCGATGAAGGACGAACCTTCCCTTCGCAAAATCCAGAAGGTGTCGTGTCCCTGCGGCGCCGAGGTCAGCGTCGATCCGCTGAGCGCCGACCGTCGCGTCACCTGCCCCGGTTGCCGCAGCACGTTCGACTTCGTGGTCACCATGGACGCCGCCCGCCGGAGTTCCCGTCTCTCGCTGGTCCTCACCCGCGAGGTTCTGCACACCGAGGGGGAAAGCCTGGGAGCGGAGTCGGAGTCGGCCCCGTCGAGGCCGGTCCCGGCGGCCCCGAAGCCGCCGCCGGTCCCCAAGAGCGCCACGCGAGTCTCCAAGAAGGCCGCCGCCAAGGCGGCATCCTCGGCCCCCACGGCCAACTGCGAGTGCGGAGCCTCGTTCCCGCTCGAAGACACGGGGGAGCTGACGAGCATGCAGTCCTGTCCGCAGTGCAACCGGACGTACCACGTGGTGTTCAAGATCGAGCCCGGGACCAAGAACAAGGTCCCGATCGTCGTCCCCGGAAAGCCGATCGTCCATCGGCGGACGGTTCCCCCCTCCTCGAAGCCGGCAAGCGCGGCCGATCCGATGGCCGACGTCTTCACGGAGCGGAGAAACCGGACGAAGGTCGGCAAGCGCTCGGTGCGGGTGCCTGCCGCGAAGCTCAGGCCGCCCCCCGAGATTCCCCCCGGCGCCCAGGGCGTCCCCTGCCCGTGCGGCCAGATCTTCGTCGTCCGCCGCCGCGACATCGGCAACGAGATGACCTGCGAAGCCTGCGGCAAGCCGGCGGTCTTCGAGGAGGCGCGGGACTACCAGACCCTGGCGCCGATCATCCGCATCCGCACCTTATGACCGCTATTCAGGCACTCGCCACTCCAGAACCCCCGCCGATTTTCCCGGCTTGAGCTGCACGACCAGCCGCAGCTTCGTCGTCGTCACCGGCGCGAACCGGACGGTCGTGAAATGCCAGGACGCGAAGAGGTCGCCGGAGTTCGCATAGTCCGCGTCGAGCTGGACCGGCTGCCAGGCCGACCCGGTCCAGTACTCGTGCCGGACCGTCGCGGGGAAATCGCATCCGCCTCCGGCGCCCGAATCGTTGAACCAGAAAAGATCGCTGCGCCACACCCGGATCGGCTGGGGGAACTGGACCGCGATCCACTCCTCGGTTCCCTGATGGTTCCACCAGGTGAATCGCGGGATCGTCTGGTCGTTCGAGTCCTTGGGGAGGATGCCGTCGTTCACCGCCGCCACGTCGGCGCCGAACGAGGCCGTCACCGTTGCGTTCCCGAGCCGGCCGCGGTCGAGGTGCACGGACGCGGCCCCCGTCGTCTCCGGGACCATCACGCACATCCCGCCGTCGTGCGACCGGTTGTCCCACACGGCGTAGGGGATCATCGTGAAAGCGACGGGCGAGCCGTTGTCCGCATGGTGCCCCGTGCCCATGATCTTCGTCACGCCTCCCAGCAGGCCGCCGTCGAACGATGCCGAGAGCGCCGCGCCGGCGGGAATGACGATCCGGTGCACGTCGACGGGATTGTCGTCGGCTTCGAGGCAATAGACGATCGGTCCGCGCGCGATCGCCGCCCGTCCCTGGTGGGCGAAGACCTTCGGATCGGAATGAAGCCGCCGGAGGGTCATCGGAAGCGCGAGCTGGACGACGTCGCCGCTCTGCCACGTCCGGGACACCGGCAGGTAACCCCTCGACGCTCCGCCCATGTCGATGGGCGCGCCGTTCACGGTCGCGGTGGCGCCCGCCGCCCATCCGGGGATCCGAAGGTGGAGCGCGAACGTCGTCGGAGCCGTAACCCCCACCGTAATCTTCACGGCGCCGTCCCAGGGATAGGCCGTCTCCTGCGTCAGGCTCACGGCGCCGCTCCCGTACGGGATGCTCGCCTGGCCCGCGATGTAGAGATGGGTCCAGATCCCGTCCCCCGGCGCGGTCGCATACTGGTAGCCCGGAACGGAGGGCGTCGTGCGGATGATGTTCATCGGGCAGCAGAGGATCCCCGTCCGGCTTTTGGCCCCGGTGCGGATCATGTCGTTGTTGTAGTACAGCCGGGTGCCGTCGAGCGACCGGCCGGAGGCGAATCCATTGTAGAGGACCCGCTCCATCACGTCCGTGTACCGGGCGTCGGCGCGGAGGTTGGCCAGGCGGTGCGTCCAGAAGATCATGCCGCACGCGGCGCAGGTCTCGTTGTACGCCTGCTCGCTCGAGAGGTCGTGGTCGACGCTGAAGCCCTCGTTATAGAGCCGGTGGCCGAAGCCGCCGGTCGGGTACATCTTCCGCTCGACGACGTTCGTCCAGATCCCGTCGACCGCCTCGAGCAGTCCGGCGTCCCCGGACGCGCCCGCCAGGTCGGTCGCCCCCGCCCACATGTAGGGCCCTCGAACGCCGTGGCCCAGCGGCTCGGTCGAGCTCCGGATGGGCCACAGGTCCTGGCAGAACTCGCCGTAGATCGCTCGGCCGCCCGAGTGACGGCCCCGCTCCTCGAGATAGAAGCGGGACTGCTCGAAGTCCGACGGACGTCCGACGCCGGGCACCGACCACAGGTTGAACAGGACGTACTCGGGACCCTGGTGGCCGGGGACGCCGGAACGCCGGCCCTCGCCGAAGACGGACGACATGTGGTCCGAGTACTTCCGCGCGGCGTCGAGGAAGTACGTCCGCCCCGTCGCGCGGAAATGGGCGATGGCCGCCTGGAGGAAGCCGCCGGCGACCACGTGCTCGTGCGCGGCGATCAGGTCTTCCCACGGCTGCGTCGTCACCGTGCTCCCTCCATATCCCCGTCCGGCGTTCCCGAGCTGGAAGTAGGTGTTGCAGTAGCCCGCCAGGGGCCCGCTCTTCACCTGCGCGGCGATCACGTGGGCGATGATGCCTTCCATCTGGCTCTCGAGCGCGGGGTCGGGATGGAGCTCGAGGGCGATGGCCATCGCCTCCAGCAGGGCGTAGGTGTCGCCGTCCGCCCACATGAACCCGTCGTGATCGCCCCCCATCAGCCCGGCCGCCTTCGGGAAGTTGTCCAGCGTGTGATTGTCGACCAGGGCCTGGCGGATCATCGGGATGCTGACCGTGCGGTTGGTGTCGATCCGCGGCTTCCAGAAGCCGTCGTTGAGGGCGACGTTCCCGAGATGCACCGGCGTGAGCCCGGCGGCGCCGGTCGCCGCGATCCATCCGCCGATGCTGCCGGAGAGGCCGATGGAGTCGATCGTCGACGCCGCCCGCAGCGCGTTGTTGTGCGCCGTGACGCAAAGACCGACGTACACCTCGGCCGCCATCGCGATCGTGCGGACCGCGATCGTCGTCCACGTCCGGCCGTCCGAAGACGCAGCGCCGGTGAACTGATCGCCCGCGCGCGTCAGGCGCACCCAGGCAGGAGGAGCGAGGTTCGGGCCGAAGTCGAGCCCGCATCCCTGCCCCGCCTGCAGCCGGACCTGCATCGAGGTCCCGTGCAGCGG
>Ga0111538_10010313_pt1 | contig 12435 bp, 10 predicted proteins | sample SoiMethybrSBSTD1_FD_79669 | JGI IMG/M metagenome (GOLD analysis project Ga0111538, IMG submission 79669) | Bulk soil microbial communities from a Populus tree surrounding site in Tennessee, USA - Soil MetaG P. TD hybrid SBSTD1 (version 2)... | ecosystem: Environmental > Terrestrial > Soil >...
CGCACCGTCGCTGGTCGTCGAAAATGCGGCCGAATCGGCCCTGGAGCATCACCTGGGGATGACCTGCGACCCGGTTGCCGGTTACGTGCAGGTTCCGTGCATCGAGCGGTGCGCATTCGGCGCCGTCAAGGCCTGGACCGCCTACCAGATCGCGAGCAACGAGATCGCATCCAGGCACCGCGTCAATCTCGATGCCACCGTCGCGGCTCTGGCCGAGACCGCCAAGGACATGAATAGCAAGTACAAGGAAACCAGCGAGGCTGGCCTCGCCGTCTCCGTCACGCTCTGCTGATCGAAGGGGCTCCTCGCTCCCGCGAGGAGCCCGCTTCTTCCGGAATCCCGGTGCTTCCGCTCACCAGGAAGGGGCCGGCTTCAGCCGGCCCGGGCGGGCTGAAGCCCGCCCCTCCGGCTGACGGGATCTAGACGGTGGGGACAATACACGTGTCGATACGCCGTGCCTTCATTACGACGTCAGTCGCATTCGCCTTGACGTCAGTCACGCTCTTCACGACTTCTGCCTCCGCACAGTCTCCAGCAGCCACGACGTCCGTACAGACGACATCCGCTGCGGCACCGCAGCCAAACAACGAACGCTATAGAGATGGCATTGTCATCTGGGAAACTCCTGAAGACGCCAAGGTGCCCTTTCTGCTGAAGTTCAACATCAACACTCAGCTCCGATATCTCAACACCCAAAGTAGCGACGAAACCTTCACCGACCACCTGGGCGTGACGCGCGAGGTGAACAAGCGCAACGACATCACGGTCAACCGCGCGATGTTCATCCTGGGCGGCTACATTTTCGACCAGAGGGCGCGATACAGCTTCACCGTCTGGACATCCGCCGGCGCCGCGTCGATCGTCATTGCCAGCAACATCGGCTGGCAATTCAACAAGGCCCTCACGATCATGGCAGGTTATACGGGCGTTCCAGGCAGTCGATCGCTGGTCAACTCGTTTCCGTTTTTTACCTCAACCGACAGGACGATGGCCGACAACTTCTTCCGCCCCGGGTTCACACAGGGAGCCTGGGCAAGCGGAGAACCCGTGAGCGGGGTGAATTATCTGGCGTTCGTCGGCAACGGTCTCAACACCCTGAATATCTCGGCAAACAAGATTGATACACATCTGGCGTTTTCCGGCAGCGTCTGGTGGGAACCGACCGGGCCGTATGGGGAACCAGGCAAATCGCGCAACATGTACGACGATTATTTCGCCACAAAGAAGGTTCGCACTCGAATCGGTACTTCTTACACCAGATCGCGGGAGGACCGCTTTTCAAATCTCGATCAATCAAGTCCCGAGAACACGTCACTCTACAACTCCGACGGCGTGCTGACCTTCTCGACCGGAGCCTTTGCGCCGGATGTCACGGTCAACGAGGCGACATATAGGATGTGGGCGGTCGACGGCGGCATCAAATGGAACGGGCTTGCGGTCAACGGGCAATACTTCATGCGCTGGCTCAACGATTTCGACGCCGACGGCGCGCTACCCGTCGCATCCACATTCGATCACGGCGCGGAGCTCTCGGCGGGGTTTTTCGTCAAGCCGAAAAAGGTGATGGTGTACGGCCGGGCATCGTGGGTGCGCGGGCAGTTCGCCGACTCTTATGAGTATGGCGGCGGGGCAAAGTGGCATTACCTTCCGACCGAGCGACTGTGGTTCACCACAGAACTGTTCCGGGTCAACAGAGCGCCTTACAGCGGCGCCTTTACTCCGTATACCGCCGGGATGACGGGCTGGGTGCCGATGGTACAGGTGGTCCTCGCATTTTGAAGGTCACCAGTTTCTGACGTCCGCCTAATTTCTTTTTCCTTTGAGCCGCGCGAGATTCTGCCGGGCGACGGAGTGATTGGGATCCAATTCGAGCGCCCGCTGCAGATGCCCGGCGGCTTCGTCCGGGAATCCGGCCTGGGCGAGGGCGCCCCCGAGATCGTTGTGGGCGTCGGCGGAACCGGGCCGGATGGCGACGATGCGCCGCAGGTGCGTCAACGCCTCGTTCAGTCGGCCGGCCGCATCCAGCAGCGCGGCCAGCTTGGCGTGCGCCTCGACGGAATCGGCATTGATCGCGATCGCCCGCCGGTAAGTGGCCGCCGCCTCGGTACCGCGTCCTGACAGTTGTAGTGCGTCAGCGAGATTGAGCTGGGCCCGCTCGTCTCCGGGCGCCAGTCGTGCCGACCGATTGAAGTGCTGGAGCGCTTCCGGCATCCGGCCGAGGCCCTGATAGGCGCCGCCGAGGTAGCTTTCCGCGATCGCATTGCGCGGGTCGAGCGCGAGCGCCGCATCGAGGTGCGGAAGCGCCTCCGCAAATCGACCGGCCTGCACGTAGCTGCCTCCAAGCAGGACGCGATCGGGGACCGAGCCAGGCGTCTCGCGCACGGTGGCCTCCCCGTAGGCGATGTTGCCCAACAGGTTCTTCGCGAAGAAGGACGAGAGCAGCGCGGCCGTGTCGGCCGGCGACGCGGTCAGAAACTGCAGGCCGAGATTCGCCATCTCGTCCGTGGAACGCGATCCGACGCGCACACGCACGGGCGGATGGCTGGGGTTCTCCGGATTGCCCTCGGAGTTGTCGTAGGTGAAGCGCAGATCGATGACCGTGCCCTTGGGCAGCGGCACGGGCGTCACGTACCGGTAATCCTGCTGCCAGTGAAAGCTCCAGTGTTTGATGTGGAGCAACGTCTTCGGGCTCGCCCCAGGCGTCGTGGCCGTGACCAGCATCTCCTTGCCGAGATAGTGAGCGTGCGGAAACAGGCCGATGAGGTCGGCCGCCACGGGCAACTGATAACGGTCCGTGACGGCATGGTTCGCCTCGCCGGCGGGAATATCGATGAGCTTCGAGATCATCATGGCGGTGACCGGCACGCGCACCGGCGGCGTGCTGGAGAAATACAGCGCGATGCTCGGCTGGATGTCGACGGCCTGGTCCGACGGAATGAGGTGCAGTTCCAGCACGAGATCGCTGCCGCGCTCGAGACGCCACGGCATGCCGTCTGGCGAGACCATCGCTCCGCGACCCGGCGCCCATCCCAGGAACTGGCCTTCCGGATCCCGAAGGAGTCCCGATGACATCCCGTTGAACCCGGGCTGACCGCCTTCGCCATCGACGCGCCGCGCCACAGAGGCGCGGGCCAGACGGATGAGCGCATGGTGAATCGAGCCGCCGTTCCGGCGAAGTTCGACGGCGCGAATGAAGACGTCGTCCGGCAGAGCGTTATGCAGGACGAGGTTCCGATAGACGTCCTCGCGCCCCGGACTCAACACGTACGGCCGCGGCATCGTCAGGACCACGTCCGGTGTGCCGAGCTGCCAGTCCGATGAAAACGACGGCGTCGCCGGCAGGTCCGCGGCCGCGCCTTCGGCGGCGCCGTCCCGGACCCAGCGCTGAATCGTGTCGATTTGGGCCGCGCTGAGCGCGCGGACACCGACAATTGGCACGTCACCAGGTTCGGGCAGCCACGGCGGCATGTGACGTGCGAGTGTTTCGTCCCCGATCTCCGCGGCGTGACGGGCGGCATCGGCGTAGGTCAACAGGGAAAACGGCCCATCGCCGCCGGGCCGGTGGCAGGTCACGCAGTTGGCGAAGACGATCGGCGCCACGTGTCTGTTGAACGTCACGGGCGCCGATGACGGCCTGCCACAGGCACTCAACATCGCGCACGCGATCAGCGCGCCGAGGGCAACACGCTCCATCGGGAATATCCTAGCGCGCGACCCGCTGGTGCCTGCGGCTTGATCGCCGACTGAGGCGGAAGAGCTCGAGCGACGTCACTTCGACAGCTCGAATCGGTGCCCGCCCGAGCAGGCGGCGATCCGCCTGTACGGGGAGGGCCCTTCGAGCATCATGATCGTGCCATCGAGCAGGCCCGTGCGCCGCGAGCCAGAAGACGTCGTGGCCACGGTGCCCGACACTGCGACGTAGCTGGACGTCGTGAGCTGCTCGGCCACCATTGGGAACGGGAACGTCTCGGAAAACTCGGTCGACAGGAAGAAGCTCACCTGGTCGAGCTCCACCCGGCCTCCGAAGGTATTCATCGTCCGGCCGCCGGTCGTGACGAACGTCGCCCCTGAAAGCGCCGCCGTCAGCAGCGGGCCATCCTGGTCGACGACGGCCGTGTATGTGCGATCCATGGCCTCATCCGAGAGGGTGGAGCGGCACTCGTCGGCCGCGCGAATCCTGAGCTTGTACGTTCCGGCGACCTGCTGCCTGGGGTTCGAGAGCGCCAATCCGATCCTGACGCTCTGGTGGCTCCTGACATCCAGTCGCTGCCTGTACTCGTCGTAGCCGGGCGCGGTGATTCGAATCTCGGTGTTCCCGACGACTCCGTAGAGCCTGAAAAAGCCCCGGGCTGTCGTCGTAAACCCTGCGCCCGATCCTGCCAGGATCGTGACCTGGGCGTCGGAGAACAACGGGAACTTGTCGTCGTACAAGCTCCCGGACAACCGATACGTGCCCGCGGGCACGACGATGATCTCTCCCGTGAACGCAAAGTGATCCCGGCCAGGCGTGGCCGAGATCGAGACCTCACCGCTCTCGTGCGCGGTGGCCAGGCCGGTCGCCGAAACCGACAGCACTGCCGGACTGCTCGAGCGCCACGTCACACGGCTGCTGATGTCGCGCGACGACCCGTCGGAATATCGTTCCATCGCGGCGAATTGTGCGGTTCCTCCGAGGGCGACGGTGTCAGGACCCACGACCTCGAGCGTGAGAAGCGCGGGTTGACCGGGCGGATTCGAACCGCCAGGCGGCGGCGTCGGGACGGTCGGCGACTTGTCGCAGGCAGCGAGGATCGCGGACACGACCAGGACGACCGAGGAAACCAGGAAGAGACGGCTCGTTCGCATCCAGCACCCCACGAAACGCGTGCCCACAACTGAGACTACGGGGTGGGGGTGAAGGTGTTCTGAGAAAGCCGTCGGGTTTCAGTGGGCTTGCGATGTCGATGCGGCGGCCGATCGCCGGCGCGGCTCCGAGCAGCTTGACGTCCTGTCAGAGGGCGTTCATGCCTGGTAGTGTACGATTGTCGAACTGCCGAGTCGTCGTCGCGTGCACGGCTCCCCCGCACGACATCGGCCCGCGATCTTGTCGGGGCCCAGGAGGGGAGATGTGAACGTAGCGTTCGCGCGTGGGCGGGCTCGTCGCCGCGGAATCGCGAGCCTGGCGATCGCCGGCGTGTTGGCGTTTCACGCGCCCGCGGCGGCGCAGGCTCAACTCGTCCCGGTCGCGAGTGGTCTCGCCAGCCCGGTCTTCGTCGCTGGCGCGCGCGACGGAACCCGACGCCTCTTCATCGTCGAGCAGGCCGGCGTGATCCGCGTCATGCCGATCGGCGGCAGCGGCATGGTGACGTTTCTCGACATTCGGTCGAAGATCCGATCGGGCGGCGAACAAGGGCTGCTCGGACTGGCGTTCCATCCGTTCTATTCGAGCAATCGCCGCTTCTTCGTGTATTACACGCGGGCCGCCGACGGCGCGATCGTCGTCGCCGAGTATCAGGCGTCCACCGGCAATCGCGACATGGCCGATGCGGCCGAGCGCATCCTGCTGACCATCGCGCATCCGACCAATACGAACCATAACGGCGGCATGCTCGCGTTCGGGTCCGACGGTTATCTGTACATCGGCGTCGGCGACGGCGGTTCGGCTAACGATCCCCCGAACAACGCGCAGAACAAGGAAGTCCTGCTTGGCAAGATTCTGCGGCTCGACGTCGACGGGCGTGCCGGCGGGCTGGAGTACGGCATCCCGATCTCCAATCCGTTTTTCGGCGCCATTGCCGGCCGCGACGAGATCTTTGCCTACGGGATGCGGAATCCGTGGCGGTTTTCCTTCGATCGCGCGACGGCGCAGTTCTGGGTCGCCGATGTCGGCCAGGGGGCGCGCGAGGAAGTGAACACGCCCATCGTCAGCGGCGGCAACTATGGCTGGCGCATCTACGAAGGCACGGCCTGTACGAACGTCGCTCCCACGCTCTGCACACCGGCCAACTACCTCTTTCCATCCTTCGACTACTCGCACGGGGGCGGACGCTGCTCGATCACGGGCGGATACGTCTACCGCGGCACGATTGGATCCCTGCCGACTGGCACCTACGTTTACGGCGATTACTGCACCGGCGAGATCTTCACCTGGTCCGGCGGCGAGCAGCGGCTGCTGCTCGACACCACATTCGGCATCTCGTCGTTCGGGGAAGACGATGCCGGTGAGATCTACGTCGTGGATCTGAACGGCAGCGTCAGCCGCATCGCGAATGGCGGCGGAGGCGGCGCCGGGTGCCAGTATGACGTCGCGTCCGTTGAGTTCGCACGCCGCGCCGGCGAGACGCTGACGGTCAGCGTCTCGACGACGGCTGGCTGCTCGTGGACGGCGATGAGCGGCAGCGAGTGGGTCAGTGTCGCGGGCGACAGCCACAGCGGCAGCGGCGTCGTGTCGGTCATCGTGGCGCCGCAGCGCGGATGGCCGATCCCTCGCGTCGGTGTGCTGACGGTCGCGGGCAAAACCGTGCTCATTCTTCAGTTCTGAGGATGATGGCCGGCTCGCGCTGCTCGGAGGCGCAGCTCTTCGTGCGGCTCACCGTCCCCGGCCGGAAGCCTTTAGAATCCAGCGACGGATCCAGCGGCGGCCGAGAGGAGATCACGCTGCCAGCCTTGCGCCGCGAGGCGACGTTCCTCGCTGTCCAGGAACTCAGTGGCGGCCTGACGCGTCTCGAATGTGCGCAGGGTCATGCCTTCGATGTTCTGCATCCGGTGCTGGTGAATCCAGACGTCTGACTGGTCACTGACAAAATACTGTCGCTCTACCCGGTCCCCCCGGCGTTCGTGCGCATACCGGAAGACTTCGACAAAATCTCTCGAGCGAAGGAACCGGTCGTACTTGGAGCCTGACTGAAGATCGTCCATCCCGGGCATTGTACGTCGCGGCGAAAACAGAATTGTGACGATCCGATGGCAGGTTCGAGACGGCGATTGATCCCGTAGGATGGAGGTTGGTGACGCAGGGCTCCCCCTGGCACTCCAGAGGAGGCCCGTATGTCATGCCGTTCTATCGGCGCGCTGCTCTTCACGATCCCGGCGATCGGGTGCGCTTCGCTGCCGTATCTCCTTACTGAAAGCCGCGACACCATCGTCGCCGTGGACGTGGCGCTCGAGCCGGACCCGGCCGCGGCCGGAACCGGCAAGACGTCGTACATCCCACTGGTTCGAGGCTTCGTCAGGAGCAGCGACGTCCATTCGCTCTCGGCCGCGGTCGCGAACGTGATGGTGACGTCGAGGCTGGAGGAATTGAATCTCAAGGCGACGCCGCTCGAGGCGTCCCCCTCGCTCCGTCGCCTCGAGGAAAGAATGGTCGAGGCGCTGAGGCCGTTCGCGCTGAACCCCGAAACCGCGGACGACTTCATCGTCACGCCGGATGGCGCCGAGATGAGTGACGACGTGATCAGAGCGGTGGAGCGATTTGTCCCGGCCTCGTCCGGAATGAACTACCGCCCTCAGGCGCACTCGGGCCCGTCGCCAGTGGACGCCGTCCGGCGCCCGGAGCCTCAGCCACTGGTCGGAGCGGCCATCTTCCAGCTCGGACGGCAGGGGACGGCCGAGCGCCGGCTGTGGACCTGGACGGGAGAGGCCGGCGCCAGGCAGCCATGAGGCCCACGCCGCCTCACTCGGCGCTCACTTCGCAGGCGGGCGCCATCGGCGCGGCCAGACACGCGCGTAGATGTGGGCGATGAAGGGCGCGAGCACCACGGCGAGGACGACGAACAGGCCGACGCGGAGCGAGACGACGTCCACGAGGCGGCGCATGTCGTCAACCATGCCGGCGCGCTCCCGGCGGAGAGCGAGAAGCGCTTCGGTGATGTGCTGACGTACCGCGGCGGTCGCCTCGCGGCGCTCGCTGGTCGCCCAGTCGAGCGTCGCCTTTCGCTGCCACTCGACGTCGCGCAGCAATTGAGTGTGTTCCGCCGCGAACAACCGGGTCATCGCGTCGATCACCTGCGTCCGCTCGACCGCGACGCCCTGCATGACCAGGATCCGTTGCCGGCCGACTTCGTCGAAGGCGAGCTGGCGCTCGCCACGGACGAGATCCGGGAGACCGCCGACGGTCGCGGCGATCTGAGTCACGGCCGCCGTGCTCGCGTGCAGGTCGCCCTGCATCGAGGCGAACTCGTCGGGCGGCAGCGCATCCGTGCGCAGCAGGTCGATCTCGCCGCGGACCTGCCGGGGCAGATCGCCGAGATAGATGCGCAGCTGCGTGGAGAGGTTCGTCAGCACCTCTTCGATCGTCCCGACCGACTCGAACGCGTCGCCGCGCGCGCGCGCCAGATCCGCGAAGCGGGCGATCGGCGATTCGCGGGCGAAGGTCAGATCGTGAAGCGCATGCTGCGCGAGCCAGGGATCGACGACGGTGCGCTCGAGCTGGACGGTCGCGTCACGCGAGACGGTGATCGAGTCGCCGATTTCGCGCAGCCGACTGACGAGCCGCCGCGACACTTCGACGGCTTCCGGCTGGAAGGTGCCGAAGGCGGCGGCACCGTCGCCATCGGCGAAGAAGCGATCCATCTGGCGCGCCAAGATCCACGCGTCCACGAGCGCGGCGACGGGCCCGGAGCGAAAGCATGCCTTTCGCATTTCCGGGATGGCGCGGAGCCGCCAGAGCAGGGCATTTCGCCGGATCGCGGCGTCCGACGCGCGGCGCTCGATCGACGTCGCCGCGCGGTCCACTTCGGCGGCGAACGTGATCGAGTACTCCTGCATCCGCGTCCGCAGGCCCTCCACCCTGAAGTCGGGTTGAATCTCGGGCCAGGGTTGCAGATCCGTGCGCGGCGGTGTCTTCCCGAGGCCCGCGCACGCTGAGGCGGCGCAGAGGACGACGCACGCGGTGATGCACCACAGCGCCGGCACGTGCGTCCGCGGAAGGGGACACGCGCGTGCGGAGTGGTGCGTGGGGCACTCGTCGAACTTGATCACGACACCCGGCCGTCACCCGTTGGAGCACGATGTGTACCCGAGGCCGCGGCAGTGGACAGGGGTCACGGTCGCGTCGTGGACGCGGCTCATCGCGTGTGCCACGAAATGTCGCGAGTCAGGCCAGCCGCGGTTCCTTTACTGACAGCAGCTCGGTCCGCAACACGCCGCCGCCGCGGGCTTCGTCGCCCGGACGAATCCGCTGATGAACGTGCCGTCCACCTGCTTCGCGAGCGCGTCCGCGTCGAGTCCCTGGCCCGCCAGAAACGCCCGCGCGTCGTCAACCCGGTAGACGCGGGTGGCCTCGATCCCGATGCCGACGAAGCCCGCGCCGGTGAGCTTCGCGACGTAGTCGTGCTCGCTGAGGGCGCCGGCCACGCAGCCGATCCACAACTCCATGTTCTGCCGGATGACGTCGGGCACCGCGCCGCGGACCACGACGTCGGAGACGGCGAAGCGGCCGCCGGGCTTGAGCACGCGGAACGCTTCCTGGAGCACCCGGTCCTTGTCGCCGGAGAGATTGATGACGCAGTTCGAGATGATGACGTCCACCGAGTTGTCCGGGAGCGGAATGCTCTCGATCTCGCCTTTGAGGAACTCGACGTTGGTGAGGCCGCTCTTTCGCTTGTTCTCCTCGGCGATGGCCAGCATCTCGTCGGTCATGTCGAGGCCGTACGCCTTGCCGGCGGGGCCCACGCGGCGGGCAGAGAGGAGCACATCGATGCCGCCGCCGGATCCGAGGTCGAGGACCGTCTCGCCAGGCGTCAATGCGGCCAGCGCGGTCGGGTTCCCGCAACCGAGGGAGGCCTTCAGCGCGAGATCGGGCACCTGGCCCTCCTGGCCCGAGTCATAGAGGTTCGACGTGATCGGATCGCAGCAGGGCTCCAGCGCCGCGCCCGCGCCGCAACAGGCACTGCTCCCGCCGGCCCTGGCCCGCAGCGCCGCCTGACCGTACTTTTCCTTGACGACATCTTTCACGCTTTCGGTGCTCATTCTGTGCTCCGCTGGAGACGTAACGCGTGTATTCGCGTCAGCATATATACGACTCTAGTGGCGCTGTGGTATATTTGTCAAGACGAATATATGGCGACGCAGGTGCAGGCGATCGAACGTCTCTTCCAGGCCCTCGCCGATGCGACGCGCCTCCGCATTCTCGGTCTGCTGCTGACGGGGGAGGTCTGCGTCTGCGATATCCATGAAAGCCTGAAGATCTCGCAGCCAAAAGCGTCTCGACACCTCGCCTATCTTCGGCGTGCCGGTCTCGTCGAGGCGCGGCGCGACGGCTTGTGGATGTACTACCGGCTCGCCGAAACGCGCGAGCCGCTCGTGGATGCCATTCGACAGGCCGTCACGCACACGCTCGGACATGTCGAGAGCATTCGCCGTGACGCCGACCGCTTGCAGAAGAAGACGGGGTGCTGTCTCCCGACGGTCGTGGGGACACCGAGCCTGACCTGCTGCAGCCCAGGCCCGGCGAAGCCGCAGGGGTGACGCCGATGCGCATTGCGATCCTGAGCGACATCCACGGCAACCTGCCGGCGCTCGAAGCCGTGCTTGCGGATCTCGAGACTCGGCCGGTGGACTCGGCCTATTGTCTGGGAGACCTCGTAGGCTACGGCGCGTTCCCCAACGAGGTGGTCGCAGCGATCCGGGATGTGGGCATGCCGACCATCATGGGCAACTACGATGACGGCGTCGGCTTCGATCGCGATGACTGCGGCTGCGCCTATCGCGACCCGCGCGAAAAGGAGCTCGGCGATCGATCGCTGGCGTGGACGAAGGCGCAGACCACTCCGGAGAACAAGTCGTTCCTCCAGACACTCGTCTCTGAGATCCGGTTTGCCGCCGATGGCCGGCGCGTGCTGCTCGTGCACGGCAGCCCGCGCAAGATGAACGAGTACTTGTTCGAGGACCGGCCGCTCTCCAGCTTTCAGCGGTTCGCAGCCTCATCGAACGCCGACTTCATTGTGTTCGGGCACACGCACCGGCCGTATGCAAAACGTGTGGATGACGTCTGGTTCGTCAACGCCGGGTCGATCGGCAAGCCCAAGGACGACGACTGGCGAGCCTGCTACGCGATTCTCTCGCCGGGGGCCGCTGAACCGGTCCAGTTCATCCGCGTGCCATACGATGTCGAGCGGGCGGCGCGTGCCGTTCGCGAGAGCGATCTGCCCAACGAGTTCGCCGCCGACATCGAGCGGGGAGGACGCGAGGTCACGTCGCTCTCGTAGCGCGGTCACCTCTCGCTCGTAGCGCGGCTCGGGTTGTGAGCCGCGAACGCGCTCACGCGGGCATCTTCCGTGCCGGCGGCGCCATGTCTTACTCGGATCGAAGCGCCCGTAGGACATCGACACGTGACGCACGCGCCGCCGGGATGAGCGACGCGATCACGGCCGCTCCGATGAGGACGGCCGCCGCGCCAACGGCAGGCAACAGTCCTGGCACGCGCGCGGCCTCCATGTAACTTGCTGACACGCGGGCGAGGACGTAGCCGAGCACACCGCCAGCCATGATGCCGGGTATGACGATCGCCGCACCTTCCTTGAGGACCCGCGCCAGGAGCTGCGATGGCGTTGACCCGATCGCCAGGCGGATACCGAACTCACGCGTTCGCGCGCTCACCGAGAACGCCAGGACGCCCGCGACGCCGACGACTGCGATGAGCAGCGCGCTGCCGCCAAGTGCCGAGAACACGAACGTGCTCAGCCGCTGCGGCGTCAGGACTTCGGCGCGCACGTCCCCGAGCGTTTTCGCCCGGGCGACCGCCTGGTCCGCGGCGATCTCCCGGATGGCGCGCGTCACAGAGGGGACGAGCGCGTAGGGATCTCCTGCGGCACGGACAAACAGGCGGCTGGGCAAGCCCATCTGGCGAAGCGGCAGGTACACCGTCATCGCCGGCTCTTGTACGACGCTCTCGTCGTCCACATCGGCGACGATGCCGACGACGCGCCGAGGCCGTGGCTTGGCAGGATTGGCAAACCACAGATGCCGGTTGAGGGCGTCGCCGTTGGGGAACAGGCGCTGCGCAAAGCTCTGGCTGACGATAGCCACGGGTTCTGAGGTGTCGCCGAGACGGTCCTCGTCCGAGAAGTCGCGGCCCGCAAGGATCGGGACACCGAGTACCGCAAAGAATCTGGGCGAGACGGGCCGAAACCTCGCAGTCGGGTTTTCCTCGCCGTCCGCAGGCCGGTATCCCTCGACGGCGAACTGGCTCTTGAGGCCGCTGGGGCGATCGCGCCACGGCACGACCATTCCAGCTGCGACACTCTGCACGCCCGGCAGTTCAGCGATCCGCCGAGCGGCGTCTTCAAAGAAGTCGACCGTTTCTGCGGCGCCCGTCGCCGACGACGGGACGTCGATCGCCAGGACCTGTCGCATGTCATAGCCGGAGTTCGCTGTTTGCATCGCGGTCAGCGTGGCGATCAGCATGCCGGCGCCCGCAAGCAGCACGAACGAACACGCGATCTGAGTCGTCGCAAA
>Ga0111538_10010314_pt1 | contig 12434 bp, 8 predicted proteins | sample SoiMethybrSBSTD1_FD_79669 | JGI IMG/M metagenome (GOLD analysis project Ga0111538, IMG submission 79669) | Bulk soil microbial communities from a Populus tree surrounding site in Tennessee, USA - Soil MetaG P. TD hybrid SBSTD1 (version 2)... | ecosystem: Environmental > Terrestrial > Soil > Tree...
AAGCAAGCGCGGCGTTGGCAGTCCACCCCACGGCGGCTCCTGCACGTCGCGATACTTCGTCGACGCGTAGCCGAGGCTGCAGTAATGACAAAGACCTTCATGATGGCCGTCGGCGGTCATCGCATCGAGATATGCTGGAGCCTGACGTTTGGCCGCGACTATAGCCGCCCACCATTGGTTGCTGACGGCCGGGATATCCAACAGGTCGAAAAGTTCGAACGGCACGTCCGCTTGCAGCAGCGCGTAAGGTTGACGCTCGTCGAACACGCGACGGCGGAGATCCGCGAACCATTCCTTCTGGAAGGCGCCGGCAGCAGCGGTAGCACTAAGTTGCTTGTCAGCCACGCCGAACCTCCGTTCGAGCCAGCGCATTCATGAGTGTATCGAACCGTTCATTATCCGGAGACGAAACGCACGTATGCGGAATGCCTTTCTTCTCCAACAGAGTGCGGAGCCACGGATAGTCCCAGCCAAAGGCCGTGTCTTCGGATGGCAGTGAGATCACGACTGCATCGACATCATCGAGGAGTTCTTCAATCAGGCGCCGCATTCGAGTGATTGGCGTTCTTGGGCCAATCGCGTCAGCGTAGTATTTGTCCGCCAGTGCAGCGATCGGATCATTAGTGCACGCGACATCTTCTCCAGCTACGCCGGTTCCGAACGGACCAATCTCAGCAACAACGACAGCGCCGCAGGATTCAATCGTCGAATGTAACTCTGGGCTATCCACTGGCGCGCCGGCAAGGAGAATGCGTGGGCCGCTGATTGCGGGACGCTGCGCGATCTCATTTGCGGCTGCGGTGGCGAAGGTCGCGTAGACCTCAGGGTCAAGAGTCCAGAATGCGCCAAGCAGCGGCAACACTTCAGTACCCGTGACACGTGGAGCACCTTTGCGTAGAGCAATCAGTCTTCTCGCAGCAGCGCGGGCAAAATTCGCTCGCTCAATCTCGTGTCGTACAGCGTCCAGAGAAAGTGAGTGACCGTCTGCGAGCGTGAGTTCTTTCAGGAGAGCACCTGTTCGCGCGACATTGTAGGCCCGAACATTCGGACCTTCAGACTGGAGCAGATCGAACAACGAAACCGGCGGCAACGCCGGAGCTATCCCCAGTCGCGCGAACTCCCGGAGATAGAGGAAGCACTTGTAGTCGGGATCCGATGTTCGCGGGAAAACGATACGAGTAGTGTTGGCGAGAAACCCTGAAAGTGCTGCCTCGGCCAGCCACCGAAGTCTTGGCGGGAAGACGCCCGCTTCGAGATGTCCGTCGGCTGTCGGTGTCGGCGACACGCCCCCACGCACGACGATGGGATTCAGTCCTGCAGCACGAACGATCTCGACAGGAACTGACGGCGACGAGAGTACGACAACACGATCCTTCCGCTCCAATGCGCGGTGAAAGGCCCTGTGCTGGGCATCAAATGCCGCCGTCAGCGTCATGATGGGCGTGGTCGTCATGAATTCAAATAATGCCGTCCGCTCGCAGCTTTTCGACGGCTGCCTGGTCATAGCCCAGCCAATCGCCATAAACGAGCGCGTTGTCTTGACCCACAGATGGGGCCGGCCGCAGGGCAGCTGCCGGGGCATCCGAGAACGTTATCGGCAGACCCATCCCGATCACGTCCGCCACGCGACCGAATTTCGGGTGCTCCAGAGGGACCGTCTCACCACGCTGCTGAACGCGCGGGTCGCGCACGGCTTTCGCCGGCGAGCGAACTTCCGCAGCGGGTACCCCGTGCTGCTCGAGAAGCGGCAACAGCACTGCGGTGGGAACCGATCGAGTAAAAGCTTCGATGTGCGTGTTCAACTCGTCAACGTTGGCCACTCGGGCATCACGACTCGCGAATCGCGGATCCGTGTCGAACTCCGGGTGTCCTATTGCCGCGAACACGCCACGCGCGAACTGTTCGGACGGAGCGCAAATTGCCACGTGGCTATCCGCCGATTCATAGATGCCAAACGGCGTAAGTCGCGGCACCATGCGCCCGGTACGTTGCGGCAATCCACACGCTTCAAGAAGATCGAAGGGTTCGGCTGCGACAAGGGAGGTCAGAACGCCGAGCATCGACACGTCGACGTACTGCCCCTTCCCCGTGGTTTCACGCTGCCGAAGCGCCGCAAGAATGCCGATCACGCTGAATACCGGTGCAAGCAGATCCGCGACGGGAACACCAACGCGCACCGGCGGATCCTCAGGACTTCCGGAAGTCATCATTAAGCCGCTCAGCGCCTGAATAATGCTGTCCATCGCCTTACCGGACCCGTTGGCCGTCGCACCAAATCCGGAAATCGAGCAGTAGATGATTCCCGGGTTAATCGCCTGCGCGAACGAATAGCCGACGCCGAGCCTGTCCAGCGTGCCGGCGCTGAAGTTCTCGACCACAATGTCGGCATGCCGCACCAGGTCGGCGAACACCTCGCGGCCGCGCGGCTGCTTTAGATTCAGCGTGACGCCATGCTTGCCACGTAACCGATTCAATGCGGAGACCGAGACATCGTCAGCGTTTCTGCGCCCGAGCGATACTCCATCGGCACCGAGATACGGCGGATTCTGACGGCACGGGTCCGGCGCACTGGGATTTTCGATCTTGATGACACGAGCACCCAAACTTGCCAGTAAGAACGAAGCAAACGGGCCGGCCAGGGCGTGCGTAAGGTCGAGAACCGTAAGCCCGGAAAGTGGCCCCGATGATGCAGATGGCTGTGTGTTGAAGGACATGTTCTGTTCGCGGAGTCTAACAACCACCCGTAGGAGGGGCTAAGACTTTGTCCGTCGATGCGTAAGACGTGGCACGTCTTTCGATGTGCCGACGCAATGGTGGACGAGATCGACAAAGGCACTCACGAGTGGCGACGTATTCCCCATCTTCCACGCGACAACAATAGAAACGGTCGGCGCCGGATCGCACTTGAGCTCCTTTACAACGACACCCGGTGGAAGCAGCGCGCCCATCGAATCGGGCAGGAGCGCAAATCCCAACCCCTCCTGGACGAGACGCAAGTGGCCGAGCACGTTGTCGGCGCTCGATACGGCGTGCATGCGAATGCGCGCCTGGCGGTAAAGCGCCGAGATCGCATCGTGCAACGCCGGCGAAAGCGAGCGGTCCATCGTGATGCAGGGGAGATCATCCAGGAGTTCGACTGGAACACTTTTTCGGCGCGCAAGCGGATGATGCGCCGGAAGCATCACAACGATCTGCTCCCGCAACAGTTCGCGAATGTCCAGTTGGTCAGAGTCGATTGGTCCACGCATGAATGCAACATCGAGGGTCCCGGCAATCAAGCCGGCAAGAGGATCTATGGCGTATTTGCTGTGCAGAACCAGACGGAGATGAGGAAGGTGCGCCGCCACCAGAGGACGTAACGCCGGGAGAATGCGAACGTCGGCTGCCGCGAATGTACCAATGGAAAGATCTCCGGCGCGACCGTCTGCAGCCTGTTTTGCGAGTCTGCCGGCGTGCTCGATCCGTGCAAGGACGTCTTTCGCCTCGCGCAGATAAATACGGCCGGCACTTGTGAGAGCCACGTACTGACGACTACGCTCCAGCAGCGCGATGCCCAGTTCCGCTTCGAGTTGACGAATCTGCTGGCTAAGAGACGGTTGCGAAGTATGCAGGCGCGCAGCCGCGCGAGTGAAGTTCAGCTCTTCGGCTACAGCCACAAAATATTTAAGATGCCGCAACTCCATACGCTCAACCTAGACGACGCTTGTCATTTCGCTTCCTGCGCATGTTTCGCCCGTTCGTCTGCAAACACGTCGAGCCGTACGGCGGGGGCGAATGCGAGCAGTACGTTTCCCGGCTGTCCGCCCTGGAACCCGGGATAGCCCGATCCGATGAACACCATTCCGTTCGCGACAATGGGACCACCGGACGCCAATGAGCCGCCTTTCGCAGGGACACCGTTCACAGTCATGAATTCCTTTGCGGTATCGAACTCCCAGAGCAACTGTCCTGTCCTCGAAGACACGGCGCGGATCATGCCGTCTCGGGCGCCCGACAGCAATGCACCGGGAATCAGCGTGACGGCCCCAACGATGCCGCGCTGATTCTGGCGTCCCATCGGTGGAGTCGACGGCGTCCACCACAGCTCCTCCCCAGTCTTCAGGTCGAGTGCAACGTGGCCACTGCTGGTCAGACCGAAGTACGCACGTTCGCTGTCGACTGCTCCGCCAAACAGAGTTTCGCCGCGGCCACCATCGATTTCTCGGGCGACATCTTGTTTCCAGAGAACCTTTCCGTTGTCGGGACTGATTGCCCAGATCAAACCTTGCTTCTGCGGCGCTATCAGAATCTCGCGCCCGTCATTCATACGCCCAAGTGCAGGAGGAGCGCCAAAGTCCCAGTCGGGACCGAGAATATCTTGTGGAGGACAGTTCTCCGGTGGGTACGCGTTGCCCCGTACACCACCAACGCCTCGTGCTCCGCCGATAGTGGGCGGTGCGGCAGGAGTGCCTTGTGGTGCATTGCCACGTCCTCTTCCGCCTCCACGTCCGGGCACATTTTGAATACAGCCGTTGTGCCAGACGTCAAGCGCAAGGGCCTGCATGGTCCACAACACTTTGCCGGTATCCATGTTGAAAGCCATCACGGCATTTGCAGTGGAGGGCGTACCCGAGAAAGCATTTCCAGTCGAAACATAGACAGCGCGTCGCTTCACATCGAGAGTCGGCGTCACCCAAACACCAGCCCCGGCCGGGGCCAGCATGTCCTTGCCCAATGAGTTTTTACCAATGGCTTTCGCGAGTTCAGAGATGGTGTACGTCTTCCAGATTTCTTTTCCCGTGCTGACATCGAGTGCGGCAACGAGTCCTCTAAACGTGCAGCACGCGTAGTTCGCCTGGCCTGCTTCGGGTTCTTCGAGCGACGTGACGGGGACGTACAGACGGCCCTCATTCAACGCCGGCGTACCGGTGATGCGGGCCAATGGATGAGAATCCACCAGCGTCTTCCAGATCACCGCACCCGTATTGGCATCCACAGCATAAGCGGTGCCGCGAACATCCCCGAAAAAGACCGCTAGTCGCTCACTCGTTCGGCTGGGTCTGCCAACCGTGAAGCCCGTTCTCACTGCGGCCTGCGCGCGGAAGGCCCAGTGCAAACACCCGGAAGCTGCATCGAGCGCGTACACATAACCGGCATTCGAGCTGACGTAGAGACGGTCAGCGTAGACTGTCTGCGAATAGAGCGCTGTCGCGCCGGGAAATCCAAAAGCCCACTTCAGTTGCAACCGAGATACCTGGGCTGGGGTCAATCCCGCAGCAGCCGCTGTCTGTGATCGCGTGTTGCGTACATCTGCTCCCCAACCGTTCCATGCAGGCCCACTGGATTCGCGAACGACAGGATGACTGGAGCAGATGTTCGTCATTTTCTCGGCCGCGCCAACCGATTCGTTGTCGATCTTGCGGCCGCCGACCCACTCGGCAATCAGGCGCTTGTCCGCATCGCTGAGCGTCGCAGCGTTGGTGCGCATGGAACCGCTGGTAAGCACATCGAGCACATACTCTGGCGTCATCTGCTTTAGTACCGCAGTTCGCGGAGCCTGATGTGCAGCGTCTGTGCTTTCGTGGCACGACGCACAATTGTTGAAATATTGCCCAACACCCGCGCTCTCCGATTGCGCAAAAGCGAAATCCTGCCAAAGCATCGCCGACGTCAATGCGGCAGCCATCCAAACGAGCCCTTTTAGTTTTTTCATAGGAGTAAACGCTACCGAGTCGGCAGTGTAGTCAACAAATCGATATCCAGACAATCCATTATCGATTGGATAAGTCTCAGGGTGCGTATATATAAGGATATCGAAGCCGTCCATTGGGCCCCTACCCTGCACACGCGCAGTACAATGGCGGCAATCCGGAGAACGCTAGCAGCTATAGTTGCCGGCCCTAAGCACGAGGAAGGATTCAATGCGCCTGATCACGTCGATCGTAGCGAGCCTTTTCATACTGGCATCCGGTGCCCTCCAGTTAGACGCTCAACGAGGAGGCACTGCTGCGCCTCCTCTCCCAGGGGTGCCGGCGCCGGCCCAAGGTGGGAGAGGTGCACGAGGCGGCGGGCAGGCTGCGCCGACTCAGGGATTTCCTGCACAACAACGTCCTCCAGGGGACGCGACACTCGTTGCGCGCGGCAACACACTTTATGGAATTCATTGCCGATCGTGTCACGGCGCCGATCTGCGCGGTGGCGACCAGGGCGGTCCCAATCTTCTGCGTTCCGAAGTGACGATGAACGATCAGTCCGGTGAACTCATCCAGGTGGTGGTCCGCGAAGGACGACGGAATCCCGGAACGCCTTCAATGCCCGCAATCGATCTCTCCGTGGATGACATTCGTGCGATCGCGGAGTACATCCATAGCATCCTCGCTACCGCCCGAGGTCAGGGTTCGCCGCCGCCCGGGCCTCCGGTTGAGCTCAATGTGCTGGTGGGCGACGCCAATGCCGGCCGCACTTTCTTCGAAGCGAAGTGCTCTACGTGTCATTCCGCGACCGGCGATCTACGCGGGATCGGATCCCGTTTTGCAAACCCCACGCAGCTACAGAATTTGTGGGTTGCAGGAGGAAGCTTCGGACGCGGCGGCGCAACCACACCCATCACCGCGACTGTGACGTTACGTGGAGGACAGAAGGTCGAGGGACGCTTGAGTCGTTCAGACGACTTCCTGGTCGTGCTCGCGATGCCGGACGGCACATCCCGTTCATTTCGTCGCGATGGCGATGTGCCGAAGGTTGAAATCCACAACCCCCGCGAAGGTCATATCAAACTGCTTCCTGGATATACCGATAAAGACATTCACGATGTAACCGCTTACCTGGTGTCACTGAAATGAAAATCACAAAGGTTCTTCTGTGTTTGGCCCTGGCAGCTTTGCCGACACTGTCTGCGGGCCAGTCTTTTGGCGGACTCGATCCTGCCGTTCTCTTGAAGCCCCTCGCCGACACTTGGCCAACCTATTCCGGCGATTACACAGGACGGCGATTCAGCACTCTCACCCAAATCAATCGAAACACCGTCAAGAACCTCACCCTCTCGTGGGTGACGCGGCTCAACGGGACAGCCGGTAGCCCTCAGACGATTCTCGGCGGTGTCGGTTCCGGTGAGTATACAAACGTGACCGTCAAGGGATTCGTTTTGCACTTCGACGACACGCTGTACGTCACTTCGGCCGACCATGTGTGGGCGCTGGACGCGCGTGATGGACGATTGCTCTGGCATTACTTCTGGAGAACGCGCGGTGGCACGCACACCGGGAATCGCGGCGTCGCAATGTGGCACAACTATCTGTTCTTCGAAACACCGGATGATTACCTGGTATCCCTCGACGCGAAGACGGGCAAGGAGCGGTGGCACGTTGAAATCGCGGATTTCGAGCAACAGTATTTCTCCACCATGGCGCCCGTGGTCGTTGGCGATCATCTACTGGTCGGGACAGGCAACGATCTTGACGCTCCCGGATTCCTTCAGTCTTACGATCCGGAGACCGGAAAACTGCAGTGGAAGTTTTACACCGTTCCGATGAATCCAGGCGATCCCGGACTCGAAACCTGGCCAAACCTCGAGGCCGCGCGTCACGGTGGAGGCCAGGTCTGGATACCAGGATCGTACGATCCCGAAACAAAGCTCTACATTTTCGGAACTGGGAATCCGACGCCTGGATATACGGGAGTCGGACGCAAGGGGGACAACCTCTTCACGTGTTCATTGGTTGCTGTCCATGTCGATACCGGCAAAATGGCATGGTACTTTCAGACATCCGCGCATGACACGCACGATTGGGACTCCACGCAGACACCGGTGTTGATCGATGGCGTTATCAATGGCCGTCAGCGCAAACTCGTGTCGACGGCGGAGCGCAACGGATACTTCTACACGCTTGACCGTGTGACCGGCGAACACATCGTCACCGCCAGATACGGATCGACGACAAACTGGGGTAAGAGCGTTCGTCCAAACGGCGTCGTGGAACCTGATCCGCTGAAAGAAGCCACGATTCCCGGATCGCTTGTCTCTCCGGTCGAAAGCGGCGTCACGAATTGGCCGCCGCCAGCGTTTTCACCGGATACAGGACTGTTCTATGTGCCGGAACACAATGGCTTCAACATGCTGTACCTCACGGATCCCGATCCGCGTGGCTCTATGGGGTTGGGCGGAAAATCCGTGTCGGGGGTCGGTTCGGCGGGAGATTTCCTGACCGCCATCGACTATAAGACCGGCCGGATCGCCTGGCGGAAACCGATTAGCGGCGGCGGAGTCGGGGCAGGATTACTCGCAACGGCGGGCGGCTTGTTGTTCGCTGGCGATGGAAGCGGCAACCTCATGGGGCTGGATTCACGTGACGGGAAGCCTCTTTGGCATACACGCATCGGCAACCCATCAAATGCGCCACAAACCTATCTGGTGGACGAGCGGCAGCATCTTTTGATCGCTGTAGGCGATACCTTGTACGCGTTTACTTTGTATTAACTCGGAGGCTTTCATGAACGGCCATAAGGGTACAACCGTGCGGAGCAGCGTCATTGTGGCTGCCGCGAGTCTCGCAATTGCCGCAGGAACTCTGGTGAGTTTTTCGGCTCAACAACCTCAACGTGGCGGAGCCGGTGCGCCTCCTGCAGGAGGCCGAGGCAGCGTTCAAGGCACCCCAGTCCTTGGACCCAACGGTGAGGTGTGGGGCTTCACGGACACCGCGTTCAATCCCAACTCACGGTGGCGAATTCACGATGCCGAGCGTCCGCAACCGCCAGTGGTGACGCCGGGAGAAACAGTGAGTATCCCCGCACCATCCGACGCCATTAATCTTTTCGGCGGCAAGGACCTTTCGCAGTGGGTGAGTCGAGGAGCAAATGGCGCAGAATCTCCTGCCAACTGGACTGTCCGCGATGGCTACTTCGAAGCGCAGGGTGGCAACCTGTCCACGCGCGAAAGCTTTGGCGACGTGCAGTTGCATCTGGAGTACGCCATTCCCGTGGATGCGACAGGATCAAGTCAGGACCGCGGCAACGGCGGCGTCACATTCATGGGCCGCTACGAAATTCAGATCCTCGACTCCTTCAACAACAGAACATACGCAGATGGGATGATGGCATCTGTTTATGGGGAATGGCCTCCGCTTGTGAACGTATCCCGGAAACCGGGGGAATGGCAGTCATTGGACATCGTCTTTGAGGCGCCCCGGTTCACAGGCAGAGTGACGCCCGGATACTTCACTGTTTTTTGGAATGGCGTCGTCGTTCACAACCGGGCTGAGTTGTATGGCACCACGACTCCGACGATGACACCACACGTCTACACTGCTCACGATCCTGAGATGCCGCTTCAACTGCAGGGACGCGCACGCGTACGTTATCGGAACGTCTGGATCCGGCGGTTAAAGACATACTAAACACGAGCCGGGAGTTCACGCACATCCCTCACTCCTCAGTCAGGACAGCAGCCGGGTGCAGCTTTCCCGCGCGGCGTGCCGGCACGTAGAGCGATGTGACACCAACCGCAAGAACGAACATCAACACCATTGAAAACGTCTGTATGTCTGATGGCCCTACACCGAACAACAGACTTACGATCACCCTTGATAAAGCTGCCGCGCCGGCGATCCCGACTATGGCGCCGACAATGATCGGCAATGTTCCTTGTCTGACCACCAATAGAATGATGTCAACCGGTCGAGCGCCCAGGGCAATCCGAATGCTCATTTCTTTGGCGCGCTGCGTCACCGTGTACGCCGCGACACCATAGATACCGATGGCGGCGAGGACAGTTGCGAGAATTGCGAACCCCACCACGAGGAAAACTTGAAAGCGGCGACGAGATTGCGATCCGAATAACAAATCGTCGATTCGTTGGGCGGCAAGGCCGCCCTGCTGCGGGTCCATTGAAGCCAGTTCTTTTCGGCACGCCTTGATTACACTTTCAAAGTCGCCCTGCACACGAATCACAAGAAGCATGAATGGAGTCGGCGACTGCGTGTGCGGCAAATAGATCTCCGGCTTTTGCTGCTCGTCCAGGCCAAAATGCCGCGTATTCCCCACGATGCCGACGATTTCATGCCACAAGGGGCGTCCGTTTTCTGAGTCGATGCTGACACGTTTGCCGATGGGATCCTGGTTCGGCCAATATCTGAGCGCAGCAAAGTCGCTAATCACCGCGACTCTCTGCCCGTTCGCGACATCGTGGTCGTCGAACGTACGTCCGCGGAGAATCGGAATACCCATAGTCTCGAAGTACCCTGCGGAAACGTGCGGACGGTTTGCTTCCGGACCATACATGCCGGACTGTTCGAGTTCCGAACGGGAACGTCCCTCGATGACAAAGCTGCCTTGATCGTTGATGCCGCTCAACGGTACGGAACCCGACACCGCAGCAGACTGCACCCCCGGTAAAACACGGACTCGCCGCAGCAGTTCCTCAAAGAACGCGGCCTGCTGAGCGGGATTCGGGTATCGCGAATCCCGCAGGTTGATGATGCCCATGAGGAGATTGTTCGTTCGGAAGCCTGGGTCAAGGCGCGTGACATTCATCAGACTGCGCATCAACAGACCTGCACCCGTGAGCAGAATGACCGCAAGAGCTACCTGACCTGCAACAAGAACGTGCCGAACAGCAATATTCGCGCGATCGGCACTGAAGCGAGCCCCCGATCTCTTGAGAGCGTCGTGCACATTGCCCGCTGCCAAGCTGAGGGCGGGTGCAAGTCCAAACAGAACTCCGGTACCGAGTGCTACCGCTGACGTAAACAACAAAACGGGCAAATCAATCGTCGTCTGCTGGATTCTGGGAAGATCGGCTGGCGCCCACTTCAGCAAAGATTCAAGGCTGAGGTAGAGGACCGCGAGACCCGCCGACGCTCCCAACAATGCAAGAGCCACACTCTCCGTCAGCGTCTGCCGAATCAAGCGGTTGCTGCCTGCGCCGATCGCTTGCCGGATGGCAATCTCATGCCGTCGAGATTCGGAGCGTGACAGCAGCAAGTTGGCGACGTTCGCACAAGCCAGCAATAAGAGCAGCCCGACCGATCCGAGCAACATCAGCAACGCAGGGCGTACTCTGCCGGTAAGGTGGTCCTTCAAATACGCTACAGAGATTCCCGTGTCTTTGTTGCTCCTCGGATATTCACGAGACAGCCGCGCCGCTATGTCAGCCGTCTCAGCTCGGGCCTTCGTGAGCCTCACGTTCGGTTTCAGGCGAGCGACCGTCCAGAAGTTGTGACTGCCCCGATCTTCGAGATCCGGTCTCCTGCTACCAGCCACCCAAATATCGATCGGAATCAGATTCGTGCCGTAAGGTAGATCATTCGGAAATCGGAACGAGGCCGGCATCACGCCAATGATCGTGTGAGGCTTCCCGCCAACGTTGACAACCCTGCCGACCACGGTCGGATCGCCGGCATACCGCCGCTGCCATAGTCCATAGCTGATGACGGCCACGGGCTCGCGATCGCGCTGATCTTCCCCCTCGAGAAAGGTTCTGCCAATTGTGGGCCCAGCGCCGAGCACGACAAAAAGCCTGTCTGTGGCTTCGAGCGCCAGGATCGGTTCTGCTTCTTTGTCTCCGGATACCGTCGTTGCGTTGTAAGTGTACGCGGCCATGGCGGTGAACGACTGGGCCTGGCGCTGCCAATCACGGAAGTTCGGAAACGAAACCCAGTCGCTCCCGGGCTCCGCTCCTTTACCGCTTTCCCACAACTGAACAAGCTCATCCGGACGTTCATAGTCGAGGGGGCGGAGCATTACAGCACGAACCACGCTGAACACGAGCGAATTTGCGCCAATGCCTAGCGCAAGCGTCAGCACCACAGATGCCGTCAGTAATCGGCTCTTGCGCAGCAAACGAACGCTATACCGCAGATCACGAACGATCTCCTCGAGGATCATACGCGCTCCATACTGCTCCTGGTCGCAGGCTCATGCCGGAGATCCCGCGATCGCGCAGGATGAGAATTCTGCTTCCATACAATGCATCCGAATGCGTTGTCCAGCGAATCACGTTCCAAACCTGGCTCGGCCCAACTCATTGAGTCATCTTGCGAATACGCCTGGGTTCGGAATTGATATGTGCGATTTCGCGAGCAAGTTGTCCGGCAACGAACAGTATGAAAATGTCATTAGGTCCCTCGATTCTGCACGGACACTGAACGTGCACGTTGACTGCTGATCCACCACGTCTCATGATAGGCGCGTCTAAGGAGAACACCATGACGCAGACGAGAATTCACGTCGTCGCAGGACTGGCTGCCGTCACGACCGCGGCGCTGCTGTCGTCCGTGCTGCTTGCCGTCGACCCGGAGGCGGAGCGATTCTGGCCCCAGTGGCGCGGCCCCTACGCGAATGGTGTTTCCAGAACCGCCGATCCGCCCCTTGAATGGAGCGAGACGAAGAACATCCGATGGAAGATCGAAATCCCCGGACGAGGATCGTCTTCACCTGTCGTGTGGGGCGATCGGCTGTTC
>Ga0111538_10010315_pt1 | contig 12433 bp, 8 predicted proteins | sample SoiMethybrSBSTD1_FD_79669 | JGI IMG/M metagenome (GOLD analysis project Ga0111538, IMG submission 79669) | Bulk soil microbial communities from a Populus tree surrounding site in Tennessee, USA - Soil MetaG P. TD hybrid SBSTD1 (version 2)... | ecosystem: Environmental > Terrestrial > Soil > Tree...
GAGATTCACGCCCTGCTCAGGATGCTTCAGGTCATCGACCTCACCGAACGACGAGAGGAAGGGCTGGATAGGCTCTCGCGAGGGCTCAAGGTAGCAGGACTCGATCCCGCCAACAGCTTTGCCTGGGATGGCAGCCGGCCGCCCTATCCGGGGCTGCTGGCCTTCGAAGAGGCTGATGCGGCGGTCTTCTTTGGTCGCGAGAGCGAAATCCGCGATGCCCTGGACGCATTGGGCCGTCAACGGCGCTTTGGTGGTGCCCGATTCATGCTGCTGCTCGGTGCATCCGGCAGCGGCAAGTCATCGCTGCTGCGCGCAGGAATCCTTCCCCGTCTGCGCCGCAATCGTTCCCAGTGGATCATCGTGCGGCCCTTCCGGGCGCTGGGCCGCCCCTTCGAGAGCCTAGCCTACGCACTGGCTGCAAGCTTCGAGGAGGTCGGCGAGCAGCGCGACTGGAGGGAACTCCACAGCCTCATCGCCGCACCGTCAAGCGATGCGCTTGCGCGGCTCGGCAGAGAGCTGAGCTTCAGCATGCATCAGCCGGAAGCGACCGTTCTCATCTGCGTCGATCAGCTCGAGGAGCTGTTCACGTTGAGCGGATCGGACGAGGCTGACCTGTTCCTTGCGATGTTGCGCCGTGCTGCGGAATCCGCGGGCAGCCAGATGGTGATCGTCGCGACGGTGCGGTCGGACTTCCTGGGCGCGGTACAGACGCAGGCGACACTTCGCGACGTGAGCTTCGCCGAGCTCTTGGTCAATCCGATGTCGCTGGCCAGCGTCGGCGAGATCATCGAGGGGCCGGCCGCCGTCGCCAATCTCGAGCTCGAACCGGGGCTGGTTCAGGCCATGCTGCAGGACACCGAGGCGGAGGACGCGTTACCGCTCCTCGCCTTCACCCTGCGCGAACTATGGGAGCATCGCACGGGCGACAGGCTCTTGCTGCGAGACTACCGCGACCAGCTTGGCGGGCTGACCGGATCCGTGGCTCGAGCCGCCGAGGGTGTTCTGGCCGGCCGACCGGCGATGTCGAACCCGGAAGAGTCCGATCTCCACCAGGCGTTTCTGTCGCTCGTGAGGATCAACGACGAGGGCCGCTTCACGCGTCGCCCGTCGCATTGGGCAGACCTCAACGAACGCGTCCACCCGCTGCTCGAGCAGTTCGTGCAGGCGCGCCTGCTGGTGTCGCAGCAGGATGTTGGGGGTCGCCTGCTCGAGGTCGCCCACGAGGCGCTGCTCAACGCCTGGGGACGGCTGGCCACATGGCTCAATGAGGACAGGGCTTTCTTGTTCTGGCGCAAGCGCCTGGATCAGGCCCTCGACTCTTGGGTGGCGAATGACAAGAGCCGAGAGTCGCTGCTGACAGGTGCCCTTCTGCGAGAGTCTGAGGGGCACCTGAAGGGACACAGCGAGCCGCTGAGTAACGACGAGAAGGCGCTCATTCGCGCCAGCATCGCTGCCGATCGTCGTTGGCGAAACATCCGCCGCGCGATTGCCGGGGGCGTGGCTGCGGCAATCATCCTTTCCGGAACCTTTGCGCTGTGGCAGGCTCATCTGGCTAACGTGCAGCACGATCTCGCGGTCGCCCGGCAGCTGGCCACCGAAGCCCGCGTAGCCCTTGAACAAAGCCGGGAGAGCGCGAGCGGGCTCCAGCAAAGCCTCTTGCTGGCCACGGCGTCGCTCAAGTTCGCATGGACCCCGGACGGTTTCGAGGCTTGGTCAAAGGCGATCGAGCTTCTGCCCCCTCGCCCAACGGTCATTCTCGGACCAGAGGAAGGCCCCTATGCCGCCGTGACACTCACCCGCGACGGCAACCGGATGGCTGTTGCCGGGAAAGACTCCATCATGGTGATGGACACCACAGCGCTCCCCGAGGGGGCGCCACCAAAGATGGTCGCGAGGTTGCCGCAGGCCGGTGTCACCGCCTTGGCACTTCGCCCACCCGACAGTCAGATTGTCGTGGGCGGCGCAGGTCAGACAGCCGTCGTCTGGAGCATCTCCGAGCAGCGGCTGGTGAAGGAGCTGCCGAGGAGCCAAAGCCGATTCGACTCGATGGCCTTCGACTCACAGGGCAAGAGGCTTGCCACCGTCGGCTTGCAGTACTACGCTCGAGTATTTGAGACTGAGGGCTGGACCGAGACCGGTTGGGTGGGGAATGTCGCGGCACTCGACGTCGCGTTCAGTCCCGACGATCGGTGGTTGCTGACTGCGGGGCCCACGGTCGTCGCGTGGGATCTGGCGTCGGGGATGCGCCATCCCACCGGCGATCCCAGAGCTCCGGCGAGTCCTGGATCGTCCGTCGTCGTCGACGAAAACGGCGGCAGCACCCCGTATTTTCTTTCGTTCAGTGGCGATGGCCGTTGGCTTGCCGTCAGCAATGGATTCCGGTCCGTCACCCCTTCCGATGCAGGGCAGCAGTTCACAGTTGCCGATAGACGCGGCTTCAGCAGCAGCCCAATCGTCGCCATCAGCTCGGATGCCGGTCTTGTGGCTACAGGAGAGGTAGGCGAATTCGCCATCTGGCAGGCCGACCCCGAGCGCAAGGAATTTCACCAGGTGGGTCGCATTCGTCCAGACACAACCCCAGAGCGTCGACCGAGTGTGGCGGTCGCGCCGACCGGCAAGTGGCTCATCAGTGCCGCCGATCGGCTGGAACGCTGGGACCTCGCCGCCGGGGCGGAATGGCTGCGGCTGCGGCACGGTGCAGGAGTCCTCGACGTCGCCGTGAGTCCCAACGCACGGTTCGTCGCAACAACGACCGTTGATGGCAGCGCGCACGTATGGGACACAAACACGTGGCGTGAGATCTTCAAGGACGAAGTCCATCGTACAGAGGGCGACACGGCCACTTCAAATATTGCCTTCAGCGAGGATGGCCGCTGGTTGACCGCGACGAGCCAGAACGTTGTGAAGCTCTTCTCCACGAACGATTGGCGCCAAGCGGTCATGACGCAACAGAAGAACACTGTTGACGGGGCCACATTCAGTCCCGACTCAAAATGGTTGGTGTTTCTTGAAGATGGTGGTCAGGAACTGACCTTGATGGCTCTGAGCTCGCTGCAGACATCACACGTCGTCCACGGATCGAAAGTCGATGCGGTGTCGATCAGCCCGGACGGACGCCAGCTCTTGACCTCGCACAATCCCTACTGTCAACGAGCTGTGCAGATTCCTGGGCTCGCTCGGGTGTGGGAGATTGCGACTGGACAGCGACAGCAAGACATTCCGCTCACGGACAACTCACTGCCATGCCGACCAGCCGGTGGAGACAAGCAAGACGGGACCCTCGGCGCAGCCCAGCCCGAGAACAATCGGCGGGACTGGAAACCCATTCCGGTGAGAGTCGAGCCGCCGAGCGAATTGACAAGCCCTGATGGGGCCTGGATTGCCACGCATGGATTTGCCTCCGACTCAATCGAGCTGCGGGCCTCGAGCGCAGGCGACCGACCTGGAATGTCGCATCGGGCCGGCGGCGTGAACAGCATGGCCATGTCGCCGGACGGGAGATGGTTCGTTACCACCAGCGGCGACGGCGTAGCTCGCATCTGGGCATTGGCCCGCGAGACCATGATCCTCCAGTCGTGCGCGCGGCTCACTCGCGACCTGTCCCGCGAAGACTGGCGCCGCCACCTGGGCGGAGAGGCCTATAAGCTCGTCTGCCCCGGGCTGCCGCCGCCGTAACCGCGTAGATAGGATGAAGCGGCTCGTCTCCTCAGCGAGGTGGTAGCGTGCGTCCCACGTTGCCGAAACGCGCTCTTGAAGCGCAAGGAGAAGACCAGCCATGGAGTATGGTGCCATCGACCTTCAAGAGAGAAAGCCAGATTCGGATCCTGAGGGAGGGCGGTGAGACACTCCGACCGAGGCGTTGACCGATGACGGCGAGACGCCGATGTTGGTGGTCATCCAACCGCAGTCGCCGGTCGTGGAGCTGCGCCTTCAGTGCACGGTTCTATTCCCGCAGGAATTCGATGACATCGCGCTGCTCCCGTTCGAGCCGGCCGAATAACGAAGCAAGGATCAAGTGCAGCGGAAGTACGCACGGAGTCTGCGACGAACCGGCATGGATGCAGCTTCCGGACACTACGAGTACGGCGTTGACGATGCTGAACGTCGCGATGTTGATGCTGATGCCAAGCCAAAGCGTCAGGACGACAACGGCCAGGAATCCGTCACGCCAACTGCGGATGGGAAGCATTCGGCGATGTCAAGGCTGCCACGGGCGCCATCGGTCGGTTATTGGAGCCGAGTTCAATCGCTGGAGGCGTTCAGGACGGTCGACGTTCGGACCTTTCGCGTAGACTTCCCGAGTGACCATCGGACCTGGTTCCCATGTCGGTCCATATGAAGTAACAGGCCTCATCGGAGAGGGTGGTATGGGCAGGGTCTGGCGGGCACATCACAACGCGCTGAAGCGGGACGATGCGCTGAAGGTGGTCCCCGATGCTTTCGCAGCTGACCCGGAACGCGTCGCCCGGTTTCAACGCGAGGCACAGATCCTCGCCTCGCTGAATCATCCAAACATCGCGCACGTCTACGGCTTGGAAGACGCCGATGGCACCAAAGCCCTGGTGATGGAGCTGGTCGAAGGCGAGACGCTGGCCGATCGCATCGCGCACGGCGCCATTCCTATCGACGAGGCGCTCCGGATTGCGAAGCAGATTGCGGAGGCCCTTGAGACTGCGCATGAACACGGGATCATTCATCGTGATCTCAAACCCGCAAACGTCAAGGTGCGCCCGGATGGCCGGGTGAAGGTGCTGGATTTCGGGCTGGCAAAAGCGATGGAGTCCATCACCACGGTCTCCCCGAGCGTTTCGCAATCGCCAACGATCACGACGCCCGCGGCGACACAGGCCGGCGTGATCCTGGGCACCGCCGGCTATATGAGCCCGGAACAAGCGCAACGCCTCCAGGTGGACAAGCGAACGGATATCTGGTCCTTCGGCGTCGTGCTTTACGAGATAGTGACGGGACGTCGGGGGTTTAGTGGCGCTACGACGATGGACGTGTTGAGCAATGTATTGAGAACTGATCCCAACTGGAGCACTCTGCCGCCCGAGACCCCAGCGAACGTGCGGTGGCTGCTCCGCCACTGTCTACAGAAGGATCGTGGCCAGCGCCTTCGCGACATCGGTGATGCACGCCTGTTGATCGAAGACGTTCTTGCTCAGCCGCAAGGCGAGCCTGGCGAGCGAGCTCCCGCTTCGTCGCTGCGCGAGCGGTTGCTATGGACCGCGCTTGTAATGATTGTCGCAGCGGGAGCCGCGGCCGTTGCATGGACCTGGCGTGGGCCAAATACAGTTGATGAGGAAGTGCGGTTCGAGATCAATCCCGCACCGACTACCGATCCTGCGTCGTTAGCCATATCGCCCGATGGGCAGAGAGTCGCCTTCGTGGGTATCTCCGAGGGGGTGTCGCGATTATGGGTGCGGTCACTCGATGCGATCACCGCGCGCGCACTGCCAGGAACCGAGAACGCGAAGTCGCCGTTCTGGTCGCCCGACAGTCATTCGATCGGGTTCGCCGCCGACGACCAGCTCAAGCGTGTCGATATCGAAAGCGGATCAGTCCGGGTCATCGCCTCCGGTGGTGCGTTGAGCGGCGCGTGGAATCAGGACTCCACCATTCTTTTCGACCGACTTCCGGGTGGCGGCTTATTCCGTGTTTCGGCGGACGGCGGCGTCCCCGAAGAAGTCACCCATGCCAGCCCGCAAGCGAACGACCATTTGTCTCCCCAGTTCCTTCCGGACCACCGCCACTTTCTGTTCTACGCGACGGGCACTGCACCAGGGGTTTATGTTGGCGTCCTTGAAGGGGCAGACGCGCCGCGACGCATTCTCGACGCACGATGGGCGACCTACGTTCCCTCCGGCCATGTGCTGTTTGTACGAGACGGCACCCTCTTCGCGCAGTCCTTCGATCCGGTTCGAGCGGAGCTGGCCGGCACCCCGATGGCAGTCGCAGAACATATTCTCGTCACGGAAGAAGGGATCGGTCTCTCCGCGTCCGCAACCGGCGCGTTCGTGTATCGGGCAGGGACATCAAGTGCACCGCACCAATTTGTCTGGCACGACCGGTCCGGCACGCCGCTCGAAACCGTGCCCGGGTCCGACGTTGGCGGCGGATTCCATTCCGCTCTTTCTCCCGACGGCAGTCGACTGGCAATGTCCTTCCGAACCCAGGGGACGAGCGATATTTGGCTGCTGGAAACGAAAAGAGGCGTGGCGACCCGGGTCACCTTTGACCCCGCCTTTGACCTGACTCCCGAATGGTCTCCAGACGGTCGAAGAATTGCGTTCACTTCGAACCGGCGCGGCCCGCAGCATTTTGGCCTGTTCATGAAATCGGTCGATGGTCCTGGAGACGAGCGAGAACTCGTGGACCAAGGTCTCGGAACAACGTCTCCAACCGACTGGTCGTCCGACGGTCGCTTCATTCTCTACGTGATTAACCCGCGCCCCCCGCAACGAGATATTTGGGCGCTGCCGCTGGACGGAGCGGAAAAAGCCTTTCCCGTCGTTGAAACTGAGTTCAACGAGACAAACGCGCAGTTCTCTCCCGATGGTCGATGGATCGCGTACCAGTCCGACGAATCCGGGCGTGTAGAAATCTACGTGCAGCCATTTCCGGGACCGGGACGCAAAGTGCGTATCTCCGTCAGCGGTGGCGTTCAGGCGCGCTGGCGACGGGACGGGAAGGAGCTTTTCTATCTGGGCTCTGACAATCGGCTGATGGCGGTGCCGGTGCAGCTCGACGCGCGAGGCGAGGACGTGGACGTGGGGATGCCCGTGCCGCTATTCCTGACGCGGCTTGCCGGCACGCCGCGAAATGACAGCGCGCGACACTACATGGTGTCTCCCGATGGGCAGCGGTTCCTAATGGACACTCTCACCGAAGTTTCCATTCCTATGACCGTTGTCTTGAACTGGAAGCCACAGCCGTGATGGCAAACGTTGCCCGCACGAAGGCAACAGGCAAGTAACTGAGGCTGGTGAAAAGCGGTGAAACGTGAAAGCAGTTTGTATCCGTCTTTGTTAGAGATGAAACAATCGACCTACTCGATTATCAATTACTGGGGGAGAGGAATATAGAGGGCTTTCACTCTTTCACCTTTCACCAACGGTGACGGCAGAGAGGTTCGGTATGCGGCTCTGCGTTCAGTTCCGCCACCCTCGCTGCGGCTCCTTGCCTCGCATACGCTTTCAGATCAAATTTGGCCACCACGCCTCCAAGAGCGAAGGGAGTGAGTGAGTGTAGCTTACGGAAGACTGCCACAGCGCGCGCTACGTCCAAATTTGCTTGGCGGTGTCGATGGAATGGCCGATTGGGGCGAGCATTCAAGAATTGCAGGCGTGATTATTCAAATTCCCTGAACAGCGTGTGACGCGATCTCAACACTTTCACCGCACACCACCTGACGCCCATCAACGAGGCGGTTTCGGACGCACTTTTGTCTGGGTCATGACTCATGGCAGACTGTGCGCCGTCGAATGGGAGCGAGACGATGCGTTCTCAGCTTGTAGCCATCATCGTTGCCGTTGGACTCGTTGTCGGAAGCTTTGCAGTTCTTGCTTGGGCGGGCGAGTGGGAAACGCTCATCGCCTACGCTTCCGCTCTCGCAATCGTTCTTCTCTCGCTCCTTGCTTGGACTCGGGTGAATGACGGCCAGAGACGTTGGCCAAAACCATACGTGTCTTCGACGACTCCACCAGCCGACGAGCGGTCGCCTTCCCGTCGTTATACCCGCGTTAGTGGAGGAACGGAACCGGATGAGAGGACTCGATTGGATCCTAGCGTTACAAAGGATATTCCTGCCTCTACCGAGCGCCCCACGACACTGGGTGGGGCGAAGGCTGCTGCCTCGGAGCCCCAGAGCCGAATCTACCCCGTGTGGTTCGGCACGAATCGTCAGCCGCTAATACGCGCCAATGTCGTAGTGGGTTTCTCGTCGTCTCGTGATTTCCAGACTCACTACGGCACCTGCGAAGTCGTAATACCGAAGTCTCACAAGATTGGTTCTATCGGCTCACCACTCTGGAAACGACTCGTCACGCTCAGCGACGATAGGCTCAGACTAGAAGCCGTTAAGGCGCTACTTGAAGACGCGTATTGGGACTCGATTCGAAGGGCACTCCAGACTGTTGCCGTCGAGGCAAGGGAAGCCGTCATCTTTCTGCATGGCTATAACGTCTCTTTCGAGGGGGCTGCCCTCCGTGCAGCTCAAATCGGTTACGACCTGGGTATTGCCGGTGTGATGGCGTTCTACAGCTGGCCATCAAGAGGCACCTTAAAGGGTTATTCTGCGGACGAAGCCAGCATCGAGGCGAGTGAGGGATTTATTGCGGACTTCCTGACGCGAGTGGCGACAAAGAGCGGGGCTGCTCGCGTCCACATCATTGCCCATAGCATGGGAAACCGAGGGCTGCTGCGTGCCATTGATCGGATCGCCACAACAGCGGCAGGCCGCGCCAATGTGACGTTCAGCCAGATCATCCTCGCAGCGGCAGATGTTGATTGCGACACGTTTACTCGCTTGAGCGTGGCCTACCGATCAGTCGCTCAACGCACCACGATGTATGTCTGCGCGAGAGATCGCGCAGTGGAAGCCTCTCACTGGCTCCACGACTATCCGAGAGCTGGTCTTGCGCCTCCGGTGCTGGTCGTGCCTGGGATCGACACTATCAACGTGTCGAACTTGGATCTGACCCTCCTCGGCCACGGCTACGTTGCCGAGGCCCGAGACGTGCTTCAGGACATGCACCGGCTCATGCGTGAGAGCAGTCCGCCCGAACGCAGGTTCGGCCTGCGAAGAGAGACAACACCTGAAGGCGGGGTCTACTGGATGGTGGGTGCATAGCCGACATCTTGGTTCATCTCACGGAGGAAGGCTCTGCTCTACATCTAATCGCCGATCAAGCAAGGACCAAGCCCTTGACCTCGCAAAGTAATCGCTTGTAGATGCGACAGAACATGTCGAGTGACGCACCGGGGTAGTGGCACACATCGATACGGTCGGATTCCTCTGTCCCCCATTGCTCGAGATCTACCGACGAAGATCGACCTTCCGGCAACACCGCACCGAATCGACGCTGGTAGTTATCAGGGAGAATATTCTCGAAAGGGATGAAATGAAAGTCGGCCTGCCAAGTTGCCATCGTCTACAGTCCGCCTAGCTGGGATGAGCCCCACCAGCATATCGCGAGCTCCCCTGCACATGCGGGTGCGTGTGGTGGGCAGCCGTCCGGTTCTGTCCCAGATGTCCCAGGTGTCCCAGGTATTCCAGATGTCCTAAGGCTTTCACTCCATCCTTTACTCCTTTTTCCCTGATCTGCATCCGGGAAGAGATTGCTAGGACGCTAATTCAACCAGAATCCACGCAACCACCAACCCGCGAAGAGCAAAGCGGCCAGCCACAGGCACACGATTCCACAAGCCCCCAAAATACTGGTTGGACGATCCTCGCGAGCGGCGGCTTCCGCTCGAAACTCCTCCATCAGGCCGCCAGGAATCAATCGCACGGTCAGCGCGATGCCGCCCGGAACGATCAGCAGGTCGTCAAGATAGCCGAGAACAGGAACGAAGTCCGGAATCAGATCGATAGGACTGAGCGCGTATGCTGCCACCGCTCCCGCCAGCACCTTCGCATACCAAGGCACACGCGGGTCTCGCGCCGCTATCGAGATCGCGACGGCATCACGCTTGATGGCCTTTGCCCATTGCCTCCCGCGTAGCAGGAGACCCGGTCCAGTGGGTTTCTGCAAACGCCCGCTCGACTATGTTTTTATTCTCGATCCGGATCGGTGACCACTCAGAGGTCTCACACCCGGCCTGTAATCCACCAAACCCTGTGGAGCTCGTCGCGTTCTCGGCAGAACCGGATCAACTTCGAAGGCGCATCGCGCTGGAGTGGCCAATTCCGGTCCTTAGCCATGGTGAGAACGGTGAAAGGTGAGAGCCCTTTCTAACCTCCTCTCCTCAGGATTTGAATAATCAACAGGTCCGAATATCTAATTCCTACAGGAGAGAGTAGAGGAGGGGTTCTCACCTCTCACCCTCTCACTCTCCCGACGCAGCTTCCTGAGCGAGGCTGACCCGTGGCGGCCTTTGCGTCCTCACAGAAAGCTCGCGCGATGTTGCCGTCGGCCGGTCGAGCCCTCTTAGGCGGAGCTCAATCGACGCTAGCTCCTGCCAGCCGCTGCTGCACCGGTCAGCTCGTAGGCTCCCTTCCAGGCAGTCTCCACCGTTTTCGGGGATGTCATGCGCATGCTAAACGTGCCTTCTCCCGAAACACCGGCGTAGTTCCCATTCCCGCCTGTGTGCTGCCATGTGCCGTCGCACCTCACTTCACCACCGACGGGGACAACGGCTCCTTCGAACGTGCCCCATGAGTTGCCGCCGTCCACGTGAGCGTTGATGAAATACCCACGTTGTGTGCCCTTGCCGTCAACCAGATCGAGGACGGCGAAGTAGGAGATTGTGGCGTCGTTCCATAATGGATCAATCGACTTCTGGGGCCCTCGAACCTGAGCCAAAAGCATCTCATGATTCGGTTGGTCACCAACCGCCATCGCTGTTTGCACCGTGATCGCACCTGAAAAGGTCCCGGAAATTGCAGGCATGGTTCACCTCCATCAGACTGAGTTAGCCAACCGTGACCTTGAACCTGTTGTTAGCACGCCGACGGTTCTGTGTGGTTCGACTCGCCTCCAGCGCATTCCCGACGAGCAGATGGCAGTAGAACCGCAGACCAGAGCATACGCCCATGGACGGTGCTCGGTCATCGTGAGATGGTGAGAGGGTGAGAGCCGTCCCCATCTCCTCTCCTCAGAAAACAAATAAACAGTAGGTTCTGAATATTCATTTTGTCCAGCACAGAGTAGAAAAGGGCCTCTCATCATCCCACCGGAGAGGTGGGCGCACTCTAGTTCGAGTGGAGGGTGACCGCAGGAGAAAGGCGTGCGGCTGGTCAGCGGGTCAGCGCGGGTTGATGATCCGGTGCGCACGCATCGTTGATGATTGAAGTTACTTAGGCTTCTTCGGGAGCGGTGTGAAGTGGTCGATGATAGTCGGATCGTTCTTACGAATCGTCCAAATGTGTCCGCATCTCCGACAGCGGTAAAAGTCCACGACCACGCTTAGCCGACGAAAGGCGACTACGTTCGACAATGCACCACACTCGGGGCACGGCGGGATGGATTTTTTGCGGGGCAAGTTCTATAAGCGTTTGCGCTCTGGATATCGACGGGGGCCGGGTAGAGAGCGCGACTAGTAGTCCGTGAGCCCACCGCTTCAGCGAGCTTGGCGGGAGCGTCGTTTCCAAATCTTACGAACGGCAACCGCGCCACCGGCAGCGGCCAGCAGCGTGAGAGTGGACGGTTCGGGCACCGTAACCCGGTTCGGATTCCCTCTGCCCAGTCCGCCGTTGCCTTGGCCTTGCTGCGAGTTCCCACGTCCCTGTGCGTTTCCGCGCCCTTGTGCCTCCGATGCGGTTGGCGATGCGATCAGAACAGTCAACGTAAGCAAGATCAGCCCAAGCGTCTTCATGACAAAGTGACACAGCAATATCACTGCCACAGCCCAAGTCGAGAAAGTCCGGAACTACTTGACCTCAAGGCACTTACAGACTTGTAATGATTGTAAAAAGGTCAGGATTTCACGCGGGTCGTAAATGGAACTGCAACGCGAAGAGGTGGGCCAGCACAAGGAGTAAACCAGACTTCGCCAGTCGGCCTGACGAAAATCTGAGTGGCATAAGGCAGCGGCTCGCGATACTGGGAAACCGTGTGTCGCTATGTGGTGTCGCGGAACTTGCGGAAGCACACAACAGCGTCTGAAACCGGAGGCAGATGCCACATCGTTGGTGCCCCAACTGCCGGATTCAGGGACGATTACTGGAAGGCCCGAGCCAAGACTCGTTGGTCGAGTATTGAAGGTGCGATCTGTGCGGGCATGTCTGGTCCCACGACAAATCGAATCCAAATGCGCCTCGGAACGATGTAACAGTTCCCAAACAGAGGTGTATCGCTACGCGCACTACAAACGCGAGAGCTCCACGCTTTACGTATTCGACTTGGAACGGTGGGTATATCGGATTACTCCCACAGAGCTGAAGAAGGTAGAAAACGGCACCGACGGAGTCCTTTTCGTAAAGAACTCGAAATGGAAGTCATGGACTCTGCTCGATAAGGTGCCGCCTCATCTCGATCTCGCAGAGACGCTGATGGGCACACTCCGGTTCGTCGAAACCACGCTGACACGAGCGTCGATTCAGTTTTTGCTCCTGGTCTGGCTCTTCTCGATGTTCTTTCGTGAACTCTTTCCCACGAAGGTGATCTGCGCTGCAATCGGAGCCAAAGGATCAGGGAAACCGAGATCAAGGTGTTGACCCCACAGCAAGCGCGGGAGTTTTTGCTGGCGGCGCATTCCCATCGCCTGGGGC
>Ga0111538_10010316_pt1 | contig 12430 bp, 11 predicted proteins | sample SoiMethybrSBSTD1_FD_79669 | JGI IMG/M metagenome (GOLD analysis project Ga0111538, IMG submission 79669) | Bulk soil microbial communities from a Populus tree surrounding site in Tennessee, USA - Soil MetaG P. TD hybrid SBSTD1 (version 2)... | ecosystem: Environmental > Terrestrial > Soil >...
CGTGCTCACGGACGGCACCGACGTGCACCTCGTGCTGGCGGACCTGCGCGAGTCGGAGCTCGACGGCAAGCAGGCCGAGGACCGGCTGCACGAGATCGGCATCACGGTCAACCGGAACGCGGTTCCGTTCGACCCGCGCCCGCCCGCCGTGTCGTCGGGCCTCCGGATTGGCACGCCGGCGCTTGCCACGCGCGGCTTCCAGGCGGACGACTTCCGCGAGGTCGGGCGCGTGATCGGCGAGGCGCTCACAGGTGACTTCTCCGAGTCGCACAAAGCCGATCTGACCGAGCGCTCGCGCGCGCTGGCCGACAGGCATCCGCTCTACCCCCAGCTGGCCGAGCCCGCGGTCGCGTAGCGCCCTGTTCGATCTCGAGGGCATCCGGCTCGCGCGTGACGGCCGGGAGGTGCTCCGGGACGTGTCGCTGTCGATCCCGCACGGGTCCACGGCTCTGCTGGGCCCGTCCGGGTCCGGCAAGTCCACGCTGTTGCGGCTGTTGAACCGGCTGGCCGACCCGGATGCCGGGGTGGTGCGCTTCCACGGCACGGACGTGCGCGAGCTGGATCCGCTGGACCTGCGGCGGCGCGTCGGGCTGGTGCCACAGCTGCCGGCGCCGGTGCCCGGGAGCGTCGCCGACAACGTCCGGTTCGGGCCGCGGCTCGAGGGGCGCGAGGTGGATCCGGAGCCGCCGGTGCGGCTGGCCGGGCTCGACCCCAGCTTCCTGGACCGGGACGCGTCGCGGCTGTCGGTCGGCGAGCAGCAGCGGGTGATGCTGGCGCGCGCGCTCGCGCTCGAGCCGGAGATGCTCCTGCTGGACGAGCCGACGGCGTCGCTCGACGCCGACGCCACCGCCGCTGTGGAGCACGCGCTGCGCAACCTGCACGACCTCTCCTACGTCCTCGTCACGCACAACGCCGAGCAGGCCGACCGCCTCACCGAACGCACCATTCGACTCGAGCAGGGCAGGGTTCACCGGTGATCGCGGCCGGCACCGTCAGCATCACGCTGGGCGAGGTCGCCGCCTCGCTGGCCCTGATAGCGGTGGCCATCGCCGTCTCGTTCTGGCGGCGGGCGGAGCTCGAGCAGGACATCGCCGTCGCGGTGATCCGGTCGTTCCTCCAGCTCACCGCGGTCGGCTACGTGATCCAGGCCATCTTCGACTCCGACAGCCTGTGGCTGGTGGCCGCCCTGCTCGCGGGGATGGTGGGGTTCGGCGCGTGGACGGCGCGTGGCCGAGCGAAGGGGGTGCCCGATGCGACGGGGCCCATCGTCCTCGCGCTCGCGGTGGCCGCGGCCGTGACCCTCGGCCTCGTCATCGCGCTCGGGATCTTCAAGGCCGAGCCCCGCTACCTCGTTCCGGTGGGAGGCATGGTGATCGGCAACTCGATGACGGCGGTCGCGGTCGCGCTCAACCGGTTGGCCGACGAGATGCACGACGGGCGGCGCCAGATCGAGGCGATGCTCGCGCTCGGCGCGACCTCGTTCCAGGCCGCACGGGCGATCGTCGCGCGGAGCCTGCGCTCGGGGATGATCCCGCTCGTCGACTCGACCAAGACGACCGGGATCGTCTTCTTCCCAGGCACGATGGTCGGGATGCTGATCGCCGGTGCGGAGCCGGTCGACGCGGTGCGGCTACAGCTCGTTCTGCTCTGGGTGCTGCTGGGCGCGGTGGCGCTCTCCGGCCTGATCGCGACCTCGCTCGGCTACCGCGGCTTCTTCACCGACTCGCATCAGCTCCGCGAGCAGCCACCGCCGTAGCCGTCAGTAGCCTCCTGCGCGATGGACGAGCTCGATGCCCTCTGGGCGTTCCTCGTCGCCGCGCTGATCGCGTTCGCCGTCACGCCGCCGGTCGCCCGGCTGGCGCGGCGGCTTGGAGTCATCCACCGGCCGCGCGACCGCGACCTTCACGACCGGCCCGTTCCCGGGCTGGGCGGGCTGGCGATCCTGGCCGCGGTGGTCGTGTCGGCGCTGCTGTTCCTCCCCGCGAACGGCGAGACGCGCGGCATCATCGGGGGCGCCCTCGCGATCGCGTTCGTGGGTGCGGTCGACGACTACCGCGAGGCGGGCCTGCATCCGGCCGTCAAGCTCGCCGGTCAGTTCGCGGCGGCGGCGATTCCGGTCTCCGCGGGCGTGTTCGTGGACCACCTGACGCTCCCGTTCCTCGACCCGATCGCCCTGAGCGACACGGCGGGCAGAGCCCTGACGCTGGTCGGAATGGTCGCCGTTATGAACGTCGTGAACTTCACGGACGGCGCCGACGGCCTCGCCGCCGGCGTGTGCACGATCGCGGCGGGGACCTTCGCGATCATCGCGCTGTCCTTCCCGGGTCGCGAGGACGCCGCCATCCTGGCGGCGCTCACGGCCGGCGCCTCGGTCGGCTTCCTCTGGCACAACTTCCATCCGGCGTCGATCTTCATGGGCGACGCGGGGTCGAACCTGCTCGGGCTGCTGCTGGCGTGCGTGGCGATCCAGGGCATCCTCAAGACGGCCGCGGTGGTTGCGCTGTTCTTCCCGCTCCTGATCCTCGCGGTGCCGGCGCTCGACGCGACGTTCGTGGTGGCCAAGCGGATCAAGTACCGGCGGCCCGTGTACTCGGCTGACCGATGGCACTTCCACCACCGCTTCGCGAACATCGGGTTCTCGCAGCGGCGGACGGTGCTCTACCTGTACGGATGGACGCTGTCGCTGGCGGCGCTCGCGCTGGCGATGCGCTTCGTGCCGTACTCGGACGACGACGGCACCCTCAATCCGGGCTGGGCGCTGGTCATCGCCGCATTCGGGCTGGTGGCGGTCGCGTCCAGCATCTACCTGGTCGTCGTGCTCGAGATCCTGAAGTTCCGCCGCTCGCGCGAGCGCGAGATCCAGCGTCAGGTGGAGACGGGCGAGATGCCCGCGCTCAGCGCGGAGGAGATCAGGCGCGAGGTGGACCGCGAGGCGGAGACGGGCGAGTTCGAGGCCGTCCGGACCGACTGAGGTTCACCCGGGCGATTCCCGGGCACGCGAGTTGAATGGCGGAGCCGAAACAAGAGATCGAGCAGCTCCTCAACTATCTGCTCCCGTTCGCGGAGCAGATGCTCTCGGGCGACGGCGAGTTCTACCCATACGCCGCGACCATGGACGCCGGCGGCGAGGTGCAGGCCGTCTCCATGGCGGCGGACGAGCAACCCGACGTCGGCGAGCTCCTGCTCGCCCTCCACGCCGAGTTGCGCGAGCAGGCCTCCCGGGGCGCGATCCGCGCGTCCGGCATTGCCGCCGACGTGACGCTCACCGATCCCGACAGCGGCGACACCACGGACGCGGTGCAGCTGGAGCTGGACCACGCCGACATCGAGGCGGTCGACGTATACGTGCCGTACACGACCGGCGACGAGGGCATCGAGTTCGGCGAGCTGGTCGCCGCGGCGGGCCAGGCACCGATCTTCAGCGACGAATAGCGGACCGTGTATGCGTTAGCCGCGCAATGCGCGGTCAACGCATACACCATCAGAACAGGGTGCCCTGATCGGGCGCGCGCGGCTCCGGCACGGTCACCGGGTCCTCGAGCTCGTACGGACCCGTCCTCCTCAATGCCCGGCCCCAGCTGCCCCGCCGGCCGGGCCGAAGCAGCGCCGCGATCCGCTCCCGCTCCGCACTCCCCACATAGGCCCGGCCCGCATACAGCGCCTCATACCGAGGCACCAGATCCGGCCGGTACGACTTCAGCCACTCGAAGAACACCTGCCTCACCTCGCCGCGCAGGTGGAGCGGGATGCCGCCGATGTTCACAGCGCCCGCCTCGCCGCACAGCTCGAGGATCTCCTCGACCTGCCGCGGGTCGTCGTTGATGCCGGGCATCAGCGGGGCGATCAGAACGCCGGTCGGGATCCCCGCCCGGTTGAGCTCCGCGACCGCCTCGATCCGCTTGCGCGGATGGGGCGTGTGTGGCTCGCTCGCCCGCCACGCCTTCTCCTCGAGCGTGGGGATGGAGAGGTTCGCCGCGAACCCGGCGACCTCGTGGATCTGCTTGAACAGCTCGACGTCCCGAAGGAGCAGCGGCGACTTCGTCAGCACCGAGGACGGAGTCCGCGAGTCCCGCATGGCCTCCCAGATCCCCGGCATGAGCCGATAGCGCCCCTCGACCCACTGATACGGATCCGTATTGGTCCCGAGAGCAACGTGCTCCCGCTTCCACGACGGACGCATCAACTCCGCCCGAGCAACCTCCGGCACGTTGACCTTGACAACGATCTCCTTGTCGAAGTCACGGCCCGCGTTGAAGTCGAGATAGGTGTGAGTGGGGCGGGCAAAGCAGTAGGTACAGCCGTGGTGGCATCCTCTGTACGGATTGATCGTCCAGCGGAACGGCATCCGGCTCGCCTTGGGCACCCTGTTCAGTGCCGACTTCGCTCGCACCTCGTAGAAACGGGTGTCGAGGGCCTCGGGGGCGTCGAAGGTGCGCACGGTGGCCGGCTCGCGGTAGCCGGGGAGCGTGCGGGCCTCTTCAGCCTCCACCTTCAGGTTGTCCCAACGCATGGCGAACACATGTTCGCACATTGGGTGGACGCGCTTACTCGCCGAAGGCTGTGAACACCACCCGGCGGGGCCCGCCGTTGTCGCGGAACTCACAGAGGTACACGCCCTGCCATGTCCCGAGCGCCAGTGAGCCGTTCAACACCGGGATCGTCAGTGACGGGCCCGTCAGCGACGCCTTGATGTGCGCCGGCATGTCGTCCGGGCCCTCGAGGGTGTGCGCGAAGTAGTCGGCGCCGTCGGGGACGGCGCGGTCGAACCACTCGGCGAAGTCGCGGCGCACGTCCGGGGAGGCGTTCTCGTTGATGGTGAGTGACGCGGATGTGTGCTGCATGAACACGACGGCGATGCCCTTGGACATCGACTCGAGCTCGGGCACCGCGTCAAGGATCTCGGGGGTTACGAGGTGGAACCCGCGCGGTCGCGGACGCAGCTCGATCTGCTCCTGGATCCACATGCCCTGCATTCTGGCGGTAAAGGCGAAGCGGCCATAGGGTGGCGCCAGGCTTGGACGGACTCGCAACAGGCCAGAGGAGGAGCATGGATCCGCCCCTCCGCGAGCGGCTGCGCTGGCGGAAAGCGTCGGAGGAGGCAGTCGAGGCGCCGGCGACCCGGGCCATGATGGCCCGTACCGGCGCGCTGCTCGCCGGCGCCGGGGCGTTCATCTGCCTGCTCGGCAGCTTCGTCCCGGGCGAGGCCCAGTTCGACGACGACGTGCTGCTCGTGGCGGCCGCCGCCTCGGCGCTCCTCGGGGCCGGCCTGCTGATCGCCTTCGACAACATCCCGGAGGTCGCGTTCCAGCCGCTGGTCGGCGTCGGCACCGTGATCGCCACCGCCGCCGCGTACGGGTGGGGCACGGAGTCGGCGTACGGGCCGCTCCCGTACGTCTGGGTCACCGTCTTCGCCTTCTACTTCTTCACACGCGGAGCGGCGCTCGTCCACCTCGCTCTCATCGCGGCCGCCTACGCCGTGGCCCTGGTGCTCGAGGACCCGGTGGAGAACCCGCTGGACGGCTGGGTGGCCACCGTGGCTACCTTGCTCGTCGCGGGCCTGTTCGTGTCGATGGTGCGCGACCACATCGCCGCGCTGATTCGCCGGCTCAGCGACGCGGCCCACAGCGACCACCTCACCGGCCTCCTTAACAGGCGCGGCTTCCAGAGCGTCTTCGACACCGAGCTCGAGCGCGCCCGCCGGGCGGACCAGGCGCTCAGCCTGATCGTCGGCGACCTCGACCTCTTCAAGCGCGTGAACGACGCCCACGGCCACGCGGCCGGTGACGATGTGCTCACCCGCGTGGCCGCGGCGATCGCCGGCGCCAAGCGCGGCTTCGACAGCGCCGCGCGCGTGGGAGGGGAGGAGTTCGCGGTGCTGGCGCCCGACTGCGACGAGCACGGGGCCTTCATGCTCGCCGAGCGCATCCGCTCGGCCGTGCACGAGGCGCTCGTGGCGCGCGACCCGGGGACGTCGCTCACGATCAGCTTCGGCATCTCGACGTTCCCGCTGCACGGGCAATCGGCTGACGCCCTGCTGCGAACCGCCGACCAGGCCCTGTACGCCGCCAAGCGCCTCGGCCGCAACCGCTCCGTCATATCGAGCGCCGAGGTGCCCGGCATCCTCGCCCGCGCGCCGCGGCAGGAGGACGCCGACTCGCACGTGGAGCTCGCCGCGCTGCTCAGCCTCGCCGAGGCACTCGACGTGCGCGACTGGGGGAGCGCCTCCCACTGCCGCAGGGTCGGCCGGTTCGCCGAGCTGACCGCCCGCGAGCTCGGCCTGTCCCCCGAGGCGGTTGAGCGCGTGCGGCTCGCCGGGATCCTTCACGACGTCGGCCGCGTGGCTCTCCCCGAGGACCTGCTGTCGAAGGACGAGCCGCTCACCGACGACGAGTGGGTGCTGGTCCGCGCCCATCCCGTGGCGGGCGCGCGCATGGTCGAGACGACCGAATACGACGACATCCGCTCCTGGATCCTGTTCCACCACGAGCGTCCCGACGGCACCGGCTACCCCGAGGGCCGCGGCGAGTCCGACGTGCCGCTCGAGTCGTCGATCATCGCCGTGGCGGACGCGTACGAGGCGATGACGAGCGACCGGCCGTACCGTCCCGCGCGCACACCCGAGGACGCCGGCGACGAGCTCCGCCGCGAGGCCGGCCGCCAGTTCCGCGCGGACGTGGTGGACGCGCTTCTCAGGGCCGTCTAACCCAACCGGGTTACCACTTTAAGGAGGCCCACCTCCGGCCGATAACAACGGTGAAGATGGAGCCGGCAGCCATTCTCGCTGTGCTTTTGCCCTCCGCCTGCGCCCTCGTGCTGGCGGGCGTCGCCGTGCGCCAGCGCACACGCCTACGGGCGCTCGGCGAACGCATCGCCGACGCGAACCGCACCGACCCCCTCACCGGGCTGATCAACCGCCGCGCGTTCGAGGAGCTGCTCGAGCTGGAGCTCGAGCGCGCACTCCGCGGCGACCGTCCGATGTCCGTGGTCGTGGGCGACATCGACTGCTTCCGAGCGGTGAACGAGCAGCACGGCCACGCGGCGGGTGACGCGGCGCTTCAGTCGGTGGCGCGGAACGCGCTCAAGTGGAAGCGGCGCATCGACGTCGCTGCCCGCATCGCGGGCGAGGAGTTCGCGCTGCTGCTTCCGGAGACGGACGAGCGCGGCGCCTTCATCGTCGCCGAGCGTCTGCGCCGCGCCACGCATCGCAGCTTCGCCGAGGCCGCGGCGGGCGTGAAGTTCAGCTTCGGCGTTGCCACCGCGCCGGCCCACGGCAGCGACGCCATCGGCCTCCTGCGCGCGGCGAACCAGGCGGTGGCCGCGGCCAAGGACCTCGGCGGCGACCGCACCGTCATCTACAGCGACGAGGTGGCTCGCGCGCTCGACGAGGGCACCCAGGCCGGCACGGAGCTGCAGCTGGCCACCGTGATCGCGCTCGCCGAGGCGCTCGACATCCGCGACACCGGCACTGGCCAGCACTCGCACACGGTCGCCCGCTACGCCGAGCTGATGGCTCGCGAGCTCGGGCTGGAAGAGGAGCGCGTGGAGCGCGTGCGCCTCGCCGGCGTGCTGCACGACATCGGGAAGATCGGCATCTCGGACCGCGTGCTCACGAAGCCCGGCCCGCTCGACAAGTGCGAGTGGCAGGAGATGTACACGCATCCGGAGATCGGCGCGCGCCTCCTGTCGCGCCCCGAGTTCGCCGACCTGCGCGAGTGGATCCTCGCTCACCACGAGCGCCCCGACGGCCTGGGCTACCCGCATGCCCTGCGTGCGGACCAGATCCCGATCGAGGCACGCATCCTCGCGGTGGCCGACGCCTATGAGGCGATGACGGCCGACCGCTGCTACCGCGCCGCCCTAGGCGAGGCAGCCGCCCGCGCCGAGCTGGAGGGCGGGGCGGGCACGCAGTTCGACGCGAGCGTCGTCGCCGCGTTCCTGCGCGCCCTCGACTCGAGCCGCACGCCGCGCCTGCGCCGGGTGGCGTAGCGCCGCCTCAGAGGATCGGGGCCACGCCGGTCATCCGCCGCCACTTCAGGGCGCGCCGGAGCGCCGCGCGGGAGAGCGGGTGCGTGGAGATCCGGAACTCCGGCTTCAGCGACGCGGACTGGTAGTAGACCGCCATCCGCACCCGGCGGTGGAACCTGACGAACTTGAAGAACTGGCGGACGAACGCCGGGTCGTCGCGGCCCCAGATGCCCCACTCGGCAAACGCGAACGGCTTGCACCGCCACAGCGGGTAGTTGTAGACCCGGTCCATCGCCGCGCTCGCCTTGTACATCGAGTACCACGTGGTCCCGACCCAGTCGACGTAGCCACACCCGGGCCACCAGTAGCGGGGATGGTTCTTCGGGATCTCGGGGTTGCCGAACGACAGCGGCACCCACATCAGCGCCACGGGCGCGCGGGGAAGCATCTCGAGGCTCGTGCGCACGCGCAGCATGTGGAGCCGCCGCAGCTTGCGGTTGATCACCGCGAGCGGCCCGCCGCGCATGATCAGCGCGATCCGCCGCCACGCCCGGATGAACTGCCTGGTCGAGTACGCGGGCCCGCGGGAGCGGCCCATGAGGTCGTACGCCGAGTACGGGTTGTTTCCGTTGTTCATCTCCGACAGCGGGCGCAGATAGGTCACGACGGCCGCCTCGAAGATGAGCTGGTTGAGGGCGATCAGGAACGCGTCGCCCTCGCCGCGCGCGAGGTCGCCGGGCGTCAGGCGAATCTCCTCGGGTGAGAGCGAGAGCATCACGGCCGAGTCCTCCGCCTTCGCGTCCGCGAGCCGGAACGACAGCCAGTGGAGCGCCGAGTCGCTCCCGTTCCAGGAGATGAAGTAGTTGTAGAGCGCGGGGTGGAGGCCCGACTGGCGCGCGAAGTCCTGGATGTCGCCCCGGCTGTAGCCGCCCTGCCCGCCCCACAGCACCTTGCCGTGAGGAGCCTTGTAGGCCGCCGCCGAAGCGCCCGCGGGCACCATCGCGAGCGCGGCCACCGCCAGGGCCAGGGCGATCAGCGAGCGCATCCCATTCGAGCCTAGCGCCACAACCTGGGTGGCGCTACCTTCGAACCATGAAGCGCGGGCTAGGGCACGTGCCGGTCCTCGCGGCGTGGATGCTGATCGCCGCGCTGGCCCCGTCGGCTGACGCCGCCCCCCGGCACGCGAAGGCGCGCGCGCTCGAGCGCTCGCACGCGGCCGCCGCGTCGGCGCTGGCCCGTGCGCGGGCCCTGCGCGGGGGCCACGGCGTGGTCACCGGGCGCGAGCTGACCCCGGCGCTGGCGGAGCTCTCCGCGCGATACGAGGCCCTCGACCCGGCCGAGCGGCGCGAGGCCGACCGCCTGCTCGCCCGTCCGACCGACGGGGCGGGCGATCCGGAGGTCCACGGCTACACCGTGCCGGAGCACGCGCCCTTCTGCACGGCGAACTTCTGCATGCACTGGGTGACGACCACGGACGACGCCCCCGACCTGACGGACGGCGACCTCGACGACGTGCCCGACGTCGTCGAGGACATGGCGGCGGAGTTCACGACGGCGCGCACGGCCGAGAACGTCACGCTCGGCTGGCAGAACCCGATCTCCGACGGCGCGCGCGGGGGGAACGCCGGCAAGGTCGACGTGTACCTCGCCGAGCTGGCGGGCGCCGGCCTGCTCGGCTACGCGGCGACAGACCCGGGGCAGGCCGACGCGCACCACAGGTTCGCCTACATGGTCATGGACGACGACTACGCCGGCCAGGCCGACCCGGTCACCGCGATGCAGGTGACCGCGGCACACGAGTACAACCACGTGCTGCAGTTCGGCTACGACGCCGCGCAGGACACGTGGATGGCCGAGTCGACCGCCGTCTGGATGGAGGACCGGGTCCACGACGCGGCCGACAGCTACCTCGGCTTCATCCCGTCGTGGGCGACGCTCCACCAGATCCCGCTGGCGAAGACGTTCGCGACCAAGCACTACGGATCCTCGGTCTGGAACATGTGGCTCGACGCGCGGTACGGGCCGGACCTGATCCGCGCCGCCTGGGAGGTGTCGGCGGGGGCCTCGCCGCAGTCGTTTGCGCCCGGCGCGTACGACGCCGCGCTCACAACCGGCGGCCACGACGGCTTCGCGGCGTCGTTCGTCTCCTTCGCCGCGGACGTGGCGGAGTGGCGCACCGCGTCGGCCTTCCCGGAGGGCGCCGCGTACGCGGACGCGCAGCGCCGCGGAAGCATCCAGGCGGGCGGCGCGCAGGTCTCTCCTGCGCTGGACCACACGGTCTACGCCCTCTACACCGTCCCGCAGCCCGCGGGCGGATGGCCCGCGGTGCTCCGGCTCGACGGCGAGCTGCCCGCGGGCGTGACCGGCGGGCTCGCGCTCGTCGCGCGCACGGGCGGCGATCCGCTGACGGGCACGGTCACGAAGGTCGTGCAGCAGCTGCCCGACGGCGGCGCCGGGTCCATCCAGCTCCCGAACCCCGACGGCTACGGGCGCATCACGGCCGTGCTGGCGAACGCCGACACCGACACGACCGCGTTCCAGGGAGGGGACTGGGTCTTCTCCGCCGACGCCCAGCCCTTCACCGCCGCCGCCGGCGCGAGCGGCGGCGTCTCGGAGGCGCCCGTGAACACGGCTGCGCCCACGGTGTCCGGCGTCGCTCGCGACGGCAGCCAGCTCACCGCCGCCAACGGCGCGTGGAGCGGCTCGGCGCCGATGGCGTATGCCCGGCAGTGGCGGCGCTGCGACTCCGACGGGGCCGCCTGCGCGGACATCGCCGGGGCGACCGGCGCGCGCTACACGGCGACCGAGGCGGACATCGGCCACGCGCTTCGGGTGCGCGTGGACGCGTCGAATGGCGCCGGCGCCGCGGGCGCGGAGTCCGGGCCGACCGCGGCCGTCGCCGCGATCCCGGTCGCGAACCAGATCGCGCCGAGCGTGTCCGGCGACGCCGTCGCGGGCGGCGAGCTGGTCGCCGATGACGGCAGCTGGACCGGCTCGGCGCCGATCATGCTGACCCGGCGGTGGCAGCGCTGCGCGAGCGGTCCGATGACGTGCGCGGACATCCCCGGCGAGGTCGGCGACCGATACCGGCTCGGGCTCGCCGACGTGCTGTCCCAGATACGGGTCGTGGTCCGGGCGAGCGACGCCGCGGGCGCTCTCGAGGTCCCCTCCGCGCTGTCGGCCCCGGTGCGCGCGGCGGCCGGGGGCAGCGGCCCGCCGCCGCCTCCCGCGACGACGGCGACGATCAAGGCGCCGCGGACGGCCAAGCTCGCCTCGGCGCTCGCGGGCAGGCTCGCGGTCACGGTGGAGTGCAGCGGCGCCTGCACGGCGACGCTGCGGCTCGAGCTCACCCGGGCAGTGGCACGCAGGCTCGGCGTGGCGACGGTGCCGGCGCGCGGCTCGAAACGTCTGGCCGGCGCCGGGCAAGCCCGCGTCAGGCTGGCCTTCTCCGCCAAGGCGCGCAGGAAGCTGCGCAGGGTGCGCAAGCTGACCGGGACACTGGGCGTGAAGACCCGCGACGCGAGCGGCACGCTCATCGCGAGTCGCCGCGGAAGGCTCACGCTGCGCCGCTGAACCGGCGCACCGCGCCGAAGCGCCCGTTGTCACAAAGTAGTCACAAAGTCCTTTGAGGATGTACCCTTCGACGCCCGGGTAGAGAGCACTTGAGCGCCGCCCGCCCCATCGCTCTCCCTGGAACAACTCTTGACGGCTCACGCTTTGAAAGCATCCGGTACCCCCATGCCGCTTCGCGCATTGCGGTTCCTCGACCTTGCGGTCCTTCTGCTCGCCCTCCCGATCTTCGTCGCGGCCGATCTGCCCATGCTCGGCTGGCTCGGCGCGGCGGTGGGCTGGGGCATCCAGCGGGTCGTTCAGATTCTCATCGAGAAGCGCGCCCGGGCGTCGGATGACCCGCGCACGGTGGCCGGTCTCCTCACCGGCAGCATGATCGCGCGCGGCTGGATCGTGGCCGGCTCGATCTTCATCGTCGGCCTGGCGGAGCGCGAGGCCGGCCTCGCGGCGGCGATCCTCTCGATCACGCTCTTCACCTTCTACTTCACGAGCCAGATGCTCACGCGGCCGTTCGAGGAGAAGAAGTCGTGAGCCGCGCGGCCAAGATCTGGGTCGGTGTCCTCGTCTACCTGATGGTCGCGGTGCTGCTCTACGCGATCTTCGGGAGCGACGGCAAGAATGAGGACTTCCAGCCCCAGAACGAGTTCAAGCACGACCCCTGGATCTCCATCCACATCGCCGGGATCGACATGTCGATCAACAAGGCGGTGTTCTACCTCTTCGTCGGGTGCGTGATCACGGCGGCCACGATGATCTACATCGCGAGGCGGATGCAGGACCGCCCGAACCGCGTGCAGACGATCGTCGAGGGCGCCTACGACCTGACCTACACGCAGATCTCGCGCGGCAACATGCCGGGCGGGACCGCGGCCAGGTTCTTCCCCTTCGTCGCGAC
>Ga0111538_10010318_pt1 | contig 12430 bp, 10 predicted proteins | sample SoiMethybrSBSTD1_FD_79669 | JGI IMG/M metagenome (GOLD analysis project Ga0111538, IMG submission 79669) | Bulk soil microbial communities from a Populus tree surrounding site in Tennessee, USA - Soil MetaG P. TD hybrid SBSTD1 (version 2)... | ecosystem: Environmental > Terrestrial > Soil >...
CTTCTTCCCCGGCATCGAGCTGGGGTAGGGCCTAGCCCGGACCGCGTCGTAGAGGGCGTGACGGCGCTCACAAGCGGGGTCACGCCGTTCCCCGATCATCCATCGCAAGTGGCTGCTGGACTTCCGGCGAGGGACGACGCGCGCGCGGCCGCGCCTGCGGTTGCGCTGCTGGTGTCGCGCTACCCGGGCCCGGCCGCCTCGTGCGCCCTGCTGGAGCGCAACGAGCTCGAGCGCGCCGGCCTCTCCGTGGTCGTCCTGTCCCTGCACCGCGGTCCCTGGACGTGGCGGGTGCTCTCCCTGCACCGCGCCCTGCGCTTCCTGCGCGCGCGGGGGAAGGCCTGCCTGCGCGCGCTGGCCGAGCTGGCGCCCGAGCTCCTCCGGCGCCCGGCCCTGCTGCCGCGGGTGGTGCGCTCGTTCGAGCTGGCCGAGCAGGTCGAGCGGCTGGGCGCCGCGCACGTCCACGCCGGCGAGGCCGGCCCGGCCGGCCTGGCCGCCCACGTGATCCATCGCGTGTGCGGCGTGCCGTTCAGCCTCACGGCGGGCGCGGCCGAGGCCGCGCGCCCGTCGCGGCACACGCGCCGCGCACTGGCCGCGGCCGCCTTCGTGCGCTGCCGCTGGGAGTCCGACCGCGCGGCCCTCGAGCGCCGCTTCGGCGGCCTCGGCGGCCGCCTGCGCGTCATCCGCTCCGGGGTGGGAGGGGTGGAGGAGCCGGCCCCGGCCGTGCCGTCCGGGCGCATCGTCTGCGTGGGCCCGCTCGACGAGCGGGGCGGGCACCTGGTGCTGGTCGCGGCCTGCCTGCGCCTGCGGCGCCGCGGGCTCGACTTCGCCTGCGACCTGGTGGGCGACGGCCCGTTGCGCGTGCGCGTCGAGGCGGCCATCGACGGCGCGGGCCTGCAGCGGGAGGTGCACGTGCTGGGCGGCGTCGAAGACGCGGCGCCGCGCCTGGAGCAGGCGGCACTCGTGGTGCACGCCGGCCTGGTGGAGGGCGAGGCCCGCGACGAGGTCTGGCTGCCCCTGCTGCAGGCCATGGCCGCCCGGCGGGCCATCGTGGCCCCCGAGGTCGCGGCCACGCGCGAGTTGGTGGAAGATGGGGTGAGCGGCGTGCTGGTGCCGGCGGGGGATCCCGACGCGCTGGCCGACGTGATGGAGAGGCTGCTGCGGCAGCCGGAGGTGGCACGCTGGCTGGGCGAGCAGGCCCGGCGCAAGGTTGGCCGCGAATTCGCTCTCGCCCGATCGGGGCGGCAACTGGTGGAGGCGCTGCGGTCCTGATCCGCGGTCGCTCGGTGTCGTGGGTTCCCTTCTCCGTCGTGGCGTGCAGCAGGTCCTGGCCGCTTCCGGCCTTCCCCCGCTCCTGCACCGGATGTCCCCGCGCCAGCGGGTGACCGTGCTCATGTACCACGCGGTGGTCTCGTCCCCGCTGGCCGTGCCGGACTGGAGCTTCCTCGACGAGCGCGCCTTCCGGGCCCAGCTCGAATACGTGGCCCGCCGCTTCGAGGTGGTCACGCTGTCTCAGGCCACGCGCAGCCTGCGCCAGCGGGGCGTACACCGCCCCACGGCCGTGATCACGTTCGACGACGGCTTCCAGAGCGTGCACGAGGTGGCCCTGCCCGTCCTCAAGCGCATGGGCCTGCCCGCCACCGTCTTCCTGGTCACGGGCATGGTGGGCACCGACGACACGCCCTGGTTCTGCCGGCTCAACCGCGCCCTGGCCGCCGCCTCCCGGCGCTCGATCGTGTGGCGGGACGAGACCTTCCCGCTCCACGACGCGCTGGCCCGGGCCCGGGCCGGGGCCGTGCTGCAGTCCCGCCTGAAGGAGCTGCCGCATCCCCTGCTCATGCACGAGCTGGGCGCCCTGGTGGGCGCCCTGGGCGACGACGCGCGGCGTCCGGTGCCGCCCACCTCGCCCTACCGCATGCTCGGCCCGCGCGAGGTGGACGCCATGGCGGCCAGCGGCATCATCGAGTTCGGCGCCCACACGCAGTCGCACGCCATCCTGAGCCTGCTCACCCCCGACGAGCAGGCGGCGGAGGTGGAGGGCTCGGTGCGCGACGTGGCCCGCCTCACCGGCGGCAGCTGCCGGCTCTTCTCCTATCCGGACGGGCGGGCCGGCGACTACGACGGCGAGGTCAAGCGCGCGCTCACCGGCGCCGGCGTGGAGGCGGCGGTGACCGGCATCTCCGGCTCCAACCAGCCGACCACACCCCGGCTGGAGCTGCGCCGCGTGGGCGTGGGCTCCGACATGGACCTGGCCGAGTTCCGGCTGATGGTGCACGACGCCCTGCCCTGGCCCGGCCGGCGCCCGGGCATGGCCTGAGCGGCGCTACTTCTCGAGGAGGACGGCCAGCTGGCCGCGCCGGCGGTCGACGTGCAGCGCCACGTCGGGGCCGTCGCGGTGCAGCCTGACGTCGACCACACTTTCGCCCACCTCCAGCCCCTCGATGCGCACGGTGTCGAGGAAGCCGGGCAGCAGGGGGGCCTTGAAGAGCAGGCGCCCGGCCACGGCGTCCACCTGCAGGCCCAGGCAGGCCTGCAGCATCAGGAAGACCGCGCCCGCCGCCCAGGCCTGGGGCGCACAGGCCACCGGGTAGAGCGTGGGCCCCTCGCCCACGCGCCGCTTGAAGCCGCACATCAGCTCCGGCATGCGGTGCAGGTCGAGGTGGGGCGTGCACTCGTGCAGGGCGGTCAGGATGCGCGCCGCCTGGGCCCGCCAGCCGTAGCGGCCCAGGCCGGCCGCCACCAGCGCGTTGTCGTGCGGCCACACGGAGCCGTTGTGGTACGACATGGGGTTGTAGCGGCGCTCGGCCGCGGACAGCGTGCGCACGCCCCAGCCCGAGAAGGAGAGGTCGTCCAGCAGCGTGCCGGCCACGCGCCGCGCGTGTTCGGTGGAGGCGATGCCGGTGAAGAGGGCGTGGCCGGCGTTGGAGCTGCGCACGTTGCAGGGCCGCTTCCCCCCGTCCAGGGCCATCACGAACGTGCCCAGCTCCTCGGACCAGAAGTGGTGCTCGAAGGACTCGCGCAGCGCGGCCGCGCTGGTGCGCAGGGCCTCGGCCGTGGCGTGTTCGCCCAGCGCCTCGCCCACGCGGGCCGCGCCCAGCCGCGCGCCGTAGACGTAGGCCTGCACCTCGCACAGGGCGATGGGGCCGTCGGCCAGCCGCCCGTCCTCGTGGAAGACGGAGTCGGCCGAGTCCTTCCATCCCTGGTGCACCAGGCCGTGGGCGGAGCGGCGCGCGTACTCCACGAAGCCGTCGCCGTCCACGTCGCCCGGCCCGTCCATCCAGGCCAGGGCCCGCAGCACGTGCGGCCACAGCCGGCGGGCGAAGGCCACGTCGCCCGTGCGCTCCAGGTAGGCCGCGGCCAGCATCACGAAGAGGGGAGTGGCGTCCACGCTGCCGTAGTAGCGGCCGAAGGGCACCTCGCCCAGGGCCGCCATCTCGCCGCCGCGCACCTCGTGCACCACCTTGCCCGGCTCGGCGTCGCGCACGGGGTCCGTCTCCGCGGCCTGCAGCGCGGCCAGGCTCTCGAGCACGCCGCGGGCCGGCGCCGGGTCCAGCCACAGGACCTCCAGCGCGGTGATGATGCCGTCGCGCCCGAAGAGCGTGCTGAACCAGGGCACGCCCGCGTAGGGGTAGGGCCCGTGTTCGGTGGCGGTCAGCATCATGCCCAGGTCGGCGGCCGAGCGCTGCAGCCAGGCGTTGAACGACTGGTTGGAGGTGGTCACCTGGCCCAGGCTGCGCCGCCGGTCGGAGAGCCGGGTGGCCGCCTCCTCGAGCGCGTGGTCGTGGCGGGCGGGCACGCAGCGCGGCACCGGGGCCTGGCAGGTGACGGCGATCTCGATGTGGGCCGCGGCCTGGGGGGCCAGGCGCAGGTCGAAGCGGGCCGAGCCCCCGCTCAGCTCGCGCGGCGCGGGATCGAAGTCGATCTGCGTGCGGCGCACCGCCTGGTCCAGCCCCCGGTAGGAGAGCACCACGCACGAGGGCCCCACCTCCGGCGGCAGGGCCGTGCCCCGCCGCTCGCGCCGGGTGCCGCGCACCTCGAAGATGTCGGCGAAGTCCGACTCGAACAGCAGCACCAGCGAGAAGTCCACCGCCGCCAGGCCGTGGTTGGAGAGGCGCAGCCGCTCGTGGCAGGTGTCCTGCCAGATGAACTTGGCCCGGTAGACGTGCAGCGTGCCGCGGGGCAGCACGGCGTCCGGCGTGAGCACGATGTCGGGGTTGGTGAGGTCGGCCACCAGCAGGTCGTTGCCCTCGCGCACGGTCGAGCTGAGCAGCAGCGGCCGCGAGCGGCCCAGGCGCAGGTCCAGGCGCGAGAGGTAGCGGGTGTCGCGGTGGTAGAGGCCCTGCTCGCCCAGGCCCAGGCGGGTGCAGTCGCCGTGGCGGTCGAACACGCCGAAGGTGTCGCCCTGCTTCAGCACCAGCGGCGTGGCCGCGGCCAGCGACGAGGTGGCCAGGATGTAGAACTGGTCCTGGACGCGGATGACGTCTTCCGAGGTGTCGGCGCTCACGCGTTCACCTGCTCGGGCGCGGGCGGCCCCGCCGGCGCCGGCTCCAGCAGCGATTCGTAGAGCCGCACGTAGTCGCCGGCCATGCGGGCGGCGGTGAAGCGGGACTCGAAGGCCCGCCGGGCGGCCCCGCGGTCGAAGCCGTCCAGGCGGGCCACCGCCGCCACCGCCTCCTCCGGCGTGTCCACCACGAAGCCGGTCACGCCGTCGGTCATGATCTCGGGCACCGAGCCGCGGCGCAGCGCGATCACGGGCGTGCCGCAGGCCATGGCCTCGATCATGACCAGCCCGAAGGGCTCCTCCCAGTCGATGGTGAAGAGGAGCGCCCGGGCCTGGCCCAGGAAGGCGGCCTTCTCGGCCTCGCCGATCTCGCCCACCCACGACACCTCGGCCCGGTCGAGCAGCGGGCGCACCGTGCTCTTGAAGTAGGCCCGGTCCACCTCCTCCAGCTTGGCCGCGATCCGCAGCGGGAGGCCGGCCCGCTGCGCCACCTCGATGGCGGTGTGGGGCGCCTTCTCGGGCGAGATGCGGCCCAGGAAGGCCAGGTAGCCCCCGGCGCCGGTGCCCGGCGCCAGCAGGGCCGGCGGCAGGCCGTGGTACACGGTGGCCAGCCAGTTGATCCAGGGCAGCGGCCGCCGCTGGGCGTCGGAGATCGAGACCACCGGCTCGTCGGAGAAGGCGCGGTAGAGCTGCTCCAGCTCCGGCAGGTCGAGCCGGCCGTGCAGCGTGGTCAGCCGCGGCCGGCCGGCCCGCCGCGAGAGGGGGTAGTGCATGTAGTCGGTGTGGAAGTGGAGCACGTCGAACTCCCCGGCCAGGCTGAACACGTGCTCGAGCTGGCGCACGTGGTGGGCGATGGAGTCGATGCAGCCGGGGTCCAGGCGCAGGGAGCGCGGGGTGTCGGCCACCAGGCGGGCCGAGGTCACGGAGTCGCCGCTGGCGAAGAGCGTGACCTCGTGCCCCTGGTCCACCAGCTCCTCGGTGAGCCAGGAGACGACGCGTTCGGTGCCGCCGTAGAGCCGGGGCGGGACACTTTCGTAGAGGGGAGCGACCTGGGCGATCTTCATGGTGGCCCGTCCTTCCTGCCCGTCCACCTTCCAGTCTAGGCCGCCAGACTTGCCTTGGCCGCCGGGGCCGTGAAATCCTTGGCGATTCGAGGGAGGGGTGAGGCAATGACGGTGAAGTCGGACCGCTGGATCCGGAGGATGGCCACCGAACACCGCATGATCGAGCCGTTCACGGACGGGCAGGTGCGGCAGGGCGTGATCTCCTACGGCCTCTCGTCCTACGGCTACGACGTGCGCATCGCCGACGACTTCAAGATCTTCACCAACATCAACTCCACCATCGTGGACCCCAAGAACTTCGACACCCGCTCCTTCGTGGACGTGAAGGCGAAGGAGTGCATCATCCCGCCCAACTCCTTCGCCCTGGCCCGCACCGTCGAGTACTTCCGCATCCCGCGCGACGTGCTGGTGGTGTGCCTGGGCAAGTCCAGCTACGCGCGCTGCGGCATCATCGTGAACGTGACCCCGCTGGAGCCGGAGTGGGAGGGCATCGTCACCCTGGAGGTCTCGAACACGACACCCCTGCCCGCGCGCATCTACGCCGGGGAGGGCATCGCGCAGATGCTCTTCTTCCAGAGCGACGAGCCCTGCGAGGTCTCCTACGCCGACAAGAAGGGCAAGTACCAGGGCCAGGCGGGCCTCACCCTGCCCAAGCTCTAGAAGGCAGACCAATGGTCCAAGAAGTCGTCACCATGGAAGGGCACCTCATCGACTCCGACATCCTGCGCAAGGCCTTCGGCCGCGTGGTGGAGGAGGGCGGGCAGTTCGAGGTGCTGGAGTTCAACGTGGGCAAGCGCAACGAGGACCCCTCGTTCGTGCGCCTGGAGATCAGCGCCCCCACGCCGGAGATCCTCGACCGCATCAGCGAGGGCCTCAACTACCTGGGCGCCTCCAGCATGGTGGGCGACGCGCGCTTCGCGCCCGCCGAGCAGGACGGCATCCTGCCCGACGAGTTCTACTCCACCACCAACTTCGACACCTTCGTGCGCGTGGACGGCAAGCGGCAGTCGGCCCTGGACCAGAAGATGGACGCCGCCCTGGTGGTGCGCGGGGGGGCGCCCCGCTGCGTGAAGCAGGCCCAGGTGAAGAAAGGCGAACAGGTGCTGCTGCGCGGCCCGGGCGTGCGCGTGAAGCCGCCCGAGCGCAGCCGCGGGGCCACCGTGTTCGGCTTCATGTCCAACGACATCTCGGCCGAGACCAACAAGGGCATCGTCATCGCCGGCATCGCGCGGGCCATGCGCGAGGCCCGGGAGGCCCGGGAGAAGATCGTGCTGGTGGCCGGCCCGGCCATCGTGCACTCGGGGGGCGACCTGGCCCTGGCCCGGCTGGTCAAGGCGGGCTGGATCGACGTGATCCTGACCGGCAACGCCTTCGCCACCCACGACCTGGAGAAGTCGATCCTCAAGACCAGCCTGGGCGTGTGCCAGCTGAGCGGGCGGGCGGTGGAGGGCGGCAACCGCAACCACCTCTTCGCCATCAACGCCGTCAACCGCGCGGGCGGGATCGGGGGAGCGGTGGACTCGGGGCTGGTGACCTCGGGCGTGATGTACGAGGCGGTGAAGAAGGGCGTGAAGCTGGTGCTGGCCGGCTCCATCCGCGACGACGGGCCCCTGAAGGACGTCATCACGGACACGGTGGCCGCGCAGAAGGCCTACGTGGAGGCGCTGCAGGGGGCAGGCCTGTGCATGATGCTGGCCTCGGCCCTGCACTCCATCGCGGTGGGCAACCTGCTGCCGGCGCGGGTGCGCACCGTCTGCGTGGACATGTCGGAGTCGGTGCCGGTCAAGCTGTCCAACCGCGGCACCATGCAGGCCATCGGCCTGGTCACGGACGTCGGCTTCTTCCTGGAGCGGCTGGAGGCCGAGCTGGGCTAATCGGCCAGGGCGTGCAGCATGCGCTGCGCGCGCGGGGTGAGGAACGCGCCCAGCACGCTCAGGGACGTCTTGCGCAGCACCTTGCGGTTGAAGGTGGCCGGATAGCCCATGAGCTCGCCCAGCATCTGGTCGCGCAGCAGGCCCTCCAGTGCGCCCAGCCAGGCCGAGCGGGCCGCCTCCAGGTGCACCTCCGCGGCCAGGTCCCCCTGCCGCTCCATGTCGGCGAACAGCCCGTCCACCAGGCCGATGAAGTGACGGAAGCCGCCGCTGATGACCACGTCGTAGCCGTTCTTGCGGATGCGGCGGGCCTCCAGCAGGAGCAGGCTGCGCAGCTTGCGGTCGCGCTCGACGGCCCGGGTGATGGCGTCTGCCACCGAGAGCAGGCGGGCCAGCGGCGCCGTCTGCTCCTCCATGGCCGTGCGGGCCTGGCTGGACAGGCGGCCCCAGGCCTCGTCGAAGATCGACTCCAGCAGCCCTTCCTTGCTGCCGAAGTGCTTGACCAGCTGCGACTCGCTGGTGCCGGCCTGGCGGGCGATGGCGGCCGTGGTGGCGTTTTCGTAGCCGTCCGTGGAGAATCGCTCGCGGGCGGCGTTGAGCAGCCGCTCGTGCACCGGCTCGGGCGGCGCCTGCTCGCGCGCCTCGGCCGGAGCCTCGGCCTCCGTGTAGGCCGGCATCCGCTCCGTGTCCTGGTCGCTGCGCACCTTCATCCTCTTGGTGGGATCCTCACGGCGCAAACCCACCTTGACGGTGGGGGTATCGGCCGGGTTGTCGAGGGGGGACGCGCGGTCGTCAGGGCGGCGGAGGGGCATAGTTCGCTCAGAGTACCACTACTGCCCTATACAATCCAAGCGCATGGTCTGTCCACTTTCCGCGTCGTGAGGGGCCGCCGTCACGCGGCTGTCACGGCGCTGGCCGCGGCCCTGGCGCTGCCGGGAGGCGTGGCCCTGGCCGGCCCGGCCCGGTCCTCCGCCCCTCCGCCGCCCTTCGGCGTCTTCGAGGTGGTGGCCGGGCCCGGCGGCCGCGAGCTGCAGGTCGAGGCCCGGTTCGAGAAGGGGGCCGGCGACCGCCTGGAGCTGGAAGCCGGGACCGGTCCCTTCGTGACCGGCGCGGAGTACGCGACGGACGGCGCCTGGCAGCCGGCGGCGGTGGCGGGTGACGGGATGGACGTGCCCGGCTGCGGGCGCGCCGCCTGCCGCGTGCGCTACACGTTCCAGCTCGACCGCGCGGCCCGCGCCCTCAACAACCACGGCATCGCCTTCGCGCACGGCGAGGCGCTGCTGGCCCCGCCGTCCACCTGGCTGCCGCGGCCGGGCGGCGAGCGGCCCCTCGACCGCCCGCCGGCCGCGACCACGGCCGACGCCGCCGGGACGGTGTCGCCGGGGGCCGGGCGCTACGTGCTGCACGTGCGGACGCCCGAGGGCCTGCGCTTCGTGACCGGCCTCTTTCCGGTGCGCGGCGCGCCCGGCACCTTCGCCCTCGACCAGCTCCCGAACACGCCCTACGCCGGCTTCGCCGCCTTCGACGTGAGCGAGGTGCCGGTGAGGGGCGGCACCGTGCAGGTGGCGGTGGGGCCGGGCACGCGCGCGCTGGCCCCGGCCGCGGTGGCGGCCTGGGTGCAGCGCTGCGCGGGAGCGGTGGCCGGCTACTACGGGCGCCCGCCGCTGCCGCGCTACACCGTGATCGTGCTGGTGGGCAGCCGCCGGCCGGTGGGCTTCGGCACCGCCATGGGCTACGGCGGGGGAGCCATCCTGGTGTGGATCAGCGCCGGCGCCAGCGAAGGCGACCTGGCCCGCAGCTGGGTGCTGGTCCACGAGATGGTGCACCTCGGCTTTCCCAACGTGCCCCGCCGCCAGCACTGGATGGAGGAGGGCCTGGCCACCTACGTGGAGCCGGTGGCCCGCCTGCGCGCCGGCCTCATCGGCGAAGACGAGCTGTGGAACGGGCTGGCCAAGGGCCTGCCCAACGGCCTGCTGCGCCCGGGCGAGAGCGGGCTCGACGACGCGCGGCGCTGGGGCCCCCTCTACTGGGGCGGCGCGCTGTTCTGGTTCCTGGCCGACGTGCAGATCCGCGAGCGCACCCACAACCGCAAGTCGCTGGAGGACGCGCTGCGCGGCATCCTGGCCGCCGGCGGCAGCATGAGCGTGTGGTGGACGCCCGAGCGGGTGCTGGAGGAAGGCGACCGCGCCACGGGCGTGCCCGTGCTGCGCGAGCTCTACGACGGCTTCGGGCGGGCCTACATGGCCGTGGATCTCGACGCGCTGTGGGGCCGCCTGGGCGTGGCCATCGTGGACGGCAAGCCGGTGAAGCGCGAGGCGCCCCTGGCCGCCGTGCGCGACGCGCTGGCCCAAGGTGACAGCACGGCCCGTCCGCGGTAGTTTTCCGCATCCCATGTCCCAGCCGGGATGGTCGGTCTGGATCTGCGGCCGCTGCCGCCGGCGCGTGCCGGACCAGGTCGCCGAGTGCCGCTGCGGCGCGCCCCGCGCCGAGGCCCTGGGCGTGATCACGCCGGGCGGGGACGAAGAAGAGGAGGCCGCTCCGCGCCTGTGGCCGAAGGCGCTGGCCGCCCTGGGGCTGGGGGCCGCGCTGGCCGGGTCGTGGATCTGGTTCGTGGAGGCTCCCACCCGGAACGCGCCGGGGGCCGAGGCGGTGGAGGCCGCGGCCCAACGCGCGCCCGCCCCGCCGCCGGTCGTGGCCGCCGAGCCCGTCGTGGAGGCGCCGCCGCCCACCTTTCCCCCGGCCGTGAACCAGACACCGCCGCCGCAGTTCGGCTGGGCCTCGCCCTCGCCCACTCCGGGCGCTCCGGCGGGGTCCGTGCGCAGCACGCCGCGCGCGGCCTACGTCTCGGAGGCCGACCTCGCGCGTTCGGTCGGGTACGAGCGCCTGCGGGCCGAGTTCGCCTCCCTGAACACGAACGCGGCCAACCTGGCCCGGCAGGTGGCCTACTACGAGCGCGCCGAGTGCGAGAACCGGGTCGACGAGGGGTGCCAGCAGCTGTTGGAGAAGATCTGGGCCACCGCCCTGGCGGTGGGGACGTCCATCGAGCGCGCGGAGGAGATCGCGCGCACCTCCTGGATCGACCCGGGCGTGGTGCGCACCATGCGCACGCAGGCCGGGCTCGACGACGCGGTCTGGGACGAGATCGAGCGCGTCACCCGCAAGTACCGGCAGCGGTAGGCGGAGGCCGGGGCTCGTCCGGCCTCCGCGCTTGTTGCCCTACTGCTCGAGCGTGCCCACGATCAGCAGGTTGCCGGTGTCGGCGTCGAAGACGGCGTAGCCCTTCGAAGCCGTGAAGGGCTCGCCGCCCTGCGGGCTCCGGAAGGCCAGCGGGCCCTCCAGCAGGGCCAGGCCCACCTGTTCGCCGCCGTCGAAGCCCGTGGTGTCGGCCGGGATGCGCGTGCGCAGAGTGCTCACGCTCATGAACTCCAGCGACACCACGCCGAGCTGCTGGGACGGGCCCTGGTTGCGGGGAAGGTTGAACGTGTGCAGGTAGTTGCCCACGTCCTCCTTCTTGAAGCCGCCGCCGGGGCGTGGCGCGACGGCCTTGATGCCCACCGGACGGTGCGGCTTGTCCTTGGGCGGCTGCAGGCCGCGAGGACCCTGGTCGCCGGCCATGGCCGTGGCCGCCGCGGCGGCCAGCAGGAACGACAGGACTGCGTTTCTCCAAGACATGACTCTTCTCCTTTCCGTGCCGGGCCGCTCAGGGCGTCCAGGTCATGAAGCGGCCGCCCTCGGGGCTGCCGAAGGGGACCGGGGGCAGGGTGTCCCACCAGGCGAAGGGGGGCATGTCCTGCATGACGAAGCCGGCTGTCGTCTGCGGCCAGTACCAGAAGACGTACTCCGGTCCCAGCGGCACCACGGCCCTGATGTTGCGGGTGAAGGCGGTGGCGCTGGTCGTGATGCCGCGGCTGCCGAACAGCTCCTGGCCCATGTCGATGTGGTCGGCCACCATGGCGGTGGCCGTGCGGGTGGCGGACAGGCCGCCGTAGAGCGTGCTGAAGGTGTCGTTGTAGATGAACACCAGGAAGGTGGCCGGGCTCACACGGCCATCCTTCACGATCATGAAGTGGTCCACGCTGCCCACCGGGTCGGCCGGTCCCAGGTTGTGCTGCACGTATTGGCCGCCCGGCGGCACCTCGTCCCAGAAGAAGTAGGGACCGTTGTGGCCGCCGTCGGTCGTGTAGCCGGCCTCCACCCAGCACTGCTGGGGGCATTCGGCCGACGGCCTCTGCACCAGCCAGACCTCGTTGGTGACGAAGCCGTCGCAACCGGAGCAGGTGATCCGTCCCAGCGTGATGTCGGTATAGGCCCCGAAGTACTCGGGCTGCTCCTGCCAGCGGACGATGCCGTAGCAGTGGGGGCTCCAACACGTATAGGCGGCGGCCGTGCCGCCCTGCAAAAGCCAACCGGCCAGCACCAGGCCCAGGGCCAGCACCGGCCGTTTCAAGAACTTCATCTCGCGTCTCCTTCCTTGGGCCCGTGATGGGCCTCGGTGGGAGACGCGACGATTCCGCGCGCCGGTTGTCACCCCGGCGCGCGGAGCCGCCCTACTTGCCCTTCTTCAGGGGCGCCGGCTCGACCCGCACGAAGGCGAAGCGGGCGGTGACACCGTCGTGGGCGCGGCCCGAGAGGCCCACGGCCGTGGCCTGCGGCCACTGCTGCATGGCCTGGCCCAGTGCGGTGGCGTCGAGGCGGAAGACGTAGCCGCCGCCCTGGTTGGGATCGGAGACGGCGTAGTTCTGCATGCAGCCCGTGCAGTTGAACTCGCTCTCCCAGATCACCTGGTTGTTGCTGTAGAGGTGCACCATCAGCTTGTGCAGCATGAGCGGCTTTTCGTTGACGACCATCTGCACGCCCAGCACGTCGGGCGTTTGCACGTTGATGGCGGTCAGCACCGCCATGTCCACCGCGCCGATGAACTTGGGCCCGCAGATCTGCCCCTTGATCCCGCTCACGTCCACGAGGCCCAGGTCGGCCGTCGTCCCGACCACCCTGGC
>Ga0111538_10010319_pt1 | contig 12430 bp, 8 predicted proteins | sample SoiMethybrSBSTD1_FD_79669 | JGI IMG/M metagenome (GOLD analysis project Ga0111538, IMG submission 79669) | Bulk soil microbial communities from a Populus tree surrounding site in Tennessee, USA - Soil MetaG P. TD hybrid SBSTD1 (version 2)... | ecosystem: Environmental > Terrestrial > Soil > Tree...
AGTGCGATCCGCTCGGCCGTCCGGGTCACGAGTTCGGCGTCGATCCGCCGGATGCGCTCCCGCAGCGCCTCGAGCTCCGCGTCCTCGCTCACGGGATCAGGCCTCGTGCCGCTTGGCCGTCAGGTTCGCGAGCAGATTGGCGAGCAGATCCGGATCGACCGGCTTGACCAGGTGGTGGTCGAAGCCGGCCTCGAAGGTGCGCTGCCGGTCCTCGATCTGCCCCCAGCCGGTCACCGCCATGAGGACGATGTCCTTCCCCCACTCGCGCGTCCGGATCTGGCGCGCCACGTCGTAGCCGTTGGTCTTGGGCATGCCGATGTCGAGGAGCGCCACCTCGGGCCGGAATTCGTCCGCCGCCTTGATCGCCTCGGCGCCGTCGCACGCGGTGCGGGTCTCGTATCCCATGATGTCCAGCATGGTGGAGAGGCTCGCCGCCGCGTCCCGGTTGTCGTCCGCCACCAGCACCCGGCTGCGCGCCGGCGCCGACCTCGCGAGGCGCGGGCGCGGCGCGGAAGGTCCCGCCGCCGCGGTGGTGTCGGCGGCCGCGATCGGCAGCCGGACGACGAACTCGCTGCCCTTCCCGGGCCCCTCGCTGCGCACCTCGACGCCGCCGCCGTGCAGCTCCACCAGGCGCCGGACGAGGGTCAGGCCGATGCCGAGCCCGCCCTGGGAGCGCTCGAGGGAGCGGTCGACCTGCACGAACATGTCGAAGATGCGCGGCTGCATCTCCTTCGGGATGCCGATGCCGGCGTCGCGGACCGACACGATCACCTCGTTGCCGCGCCGCTCGGCCCGGAGGGTGATCCGGCTGCCGTCCTCGGAGAACTTCGCGGCGTTGCTCAGCAGGTTCGCGAAGACCTGCGCCAGCCGCGTGACGTCGCCCTGCAGGAAGATCGGGTGGGCGGGGAGATGGACGTCCAGCTCGTGCCCCGAGGTCTCGATGAGCCCCTGGCTCGTCTCGATGGCGGCGTTCAGCACGGTGGCGAGATCGACCCGCTCGCGGCGCAGCTCGAGGACGTCGCGGGTGATGCGCGACACGTCCAGCAGATCGTCGATGATCCGCGCCATCTGCCGCATCTGTCGATCGATGACCTCCCTCGCCCACTGCACCTCCGGGGTGGGGGAGCCCTTGAGACGCAGCACCTCGACGGCGTTGCGCACCGGGGCGAGGGGATTGCGCAGCTCGTGGGCGAGCGTCGCCAGGAACTCGTCCTTGCGGCGATCCCCTTCGCGCAGCGCGTCCTCGGTCCCCTTGCGGTCGGTGATGTCGATGCAGGATCCGATGTAGCCGGTGAAGCCGCCGTCGGGCCCGGTGAGCGGCACGGCCTGATCCAGGACCCAGCGGTACGCTCCGTCGTGCCGCCGCAGGCGGAACTCCATCGAGAACGGCCGCCGGGATGCGAACGCTTCCGTGCAGATCGCGAGGCAGCGCCCCCGGTCCTCCGGATGCACGCTCTCCACCCAGCCGTCGCCGATCTCCTGCTCCATCGTCCGTCCGGTGAACTCGAGCCAGGGCCTGTTGAACCAGGTGCCGCCCTTGTCCGGGCCGCTCAGCCAGACGAGCACCGGGGCCGCGTCGGCGAGCAGCCGGAAGCGCTCCTCGCTCCGGCTCCTCACCTGATCCGCCTGCTTCTCCTCGGTGATGTTGGAGGCGGCGACGAGGGCCCGGAAGGTCCGCTCCCGCTCCTCGAGCGCCGCGTCGGCCGCCTTGCGGTCGGTGATGTCGTGGACCGAGGCGAACCAGCCGGAGACCCGGCCGCCTTCGTCGCGATCCGGCGTGTACATCAGGTGCATGAAGCGGCGACCGACGTCCGGGTACGGAATCTCGATCTCGAACTCGACTACCTCGCCGCGGAGCACCCGCTCGATGTACGGCGCGACGGCGGCCGTTGCCTCCTCGCCCATGACCTCGGCGATGGGACGGCCGACGATGTCGGCCGCCGGCCGTCCGATAAGGGCCGCCGCCGCCCGGTTGACATACAGGAAGCGCCGATCGGCGCTGAGGCGGGTGAGGGCGACCGGCGTCCGGTCGGCCACCATCTCGAGATCGGCCTCGCTCTGGACGAGCGCCTGCTCCGTCTGGCGGTGCTGGGCCATCTCGTACTCGAGCCGGAGCCTCTGGTCCCGGACCTGCTGCGCCGCGGCCTCGACGCGCCGCCGGGCGCCGCGCAGCCCGCACCCGAGCGCGATGATGAGCCCGCACGTGAGGGCGTAGGCGAGGAGGCCGGCCATCCCGGCCGGGGATGCGGGGGACATCGAGAGGTCCCCGCCGGCCGAGAGGATCAGACGGTTGATCGCCATGTACCCGGACACCGCCGCCAGGAGCGCCGGCCCGAAGCCGCCCGCCCACACCGCCAGCGCCACCGCGCCGAACAGCGTGATGAACGGCAGCCGGTCCCCCAGCAGGGGCGTGAGGAGGAGCCGCCCGTAGACCGCCGCGCCGGTCGCGGCCACCGCCAGGAGATAGACGAGGAGGCGGCGCATCTCAGGCGGGGGAGCCGGGACGGGTCCCGTCGTGTTGATCCGGATGCGAGGCGGTGCTCAGCTCGCGCACCGCCCGCACGAGATCCTCGGCCGGGCCCCCCTTGGTCAGATAACGCTCGGCGCCGGCCGCGAGCATGGCCGACGCCATGTCCTCCTGCTGGTGCATCGACAGCCCGATGATCCGCACGTGCGGGTTCTCGCCGGTGATGATGCGGGTCGCCTCGATGCCGTTCAGCTCCGGCATCGAGATGTCCATGATCACCACGTCCGGCTGCAGCTGGCGCGTCATCTGGACCGCCTGCCGGCCGTCGGCCGCCTGGCCGACGATCTCCAGCCAGCGCTCCCGGCTCAGGAAACTCTGCAGACCCTCCCGGACGACCCGGTGATCGTCGGCGATGAGGACCCGCACCAGCCCCGACGCCGCGACGGCGGCAGCCGGGGGGGACGCCGGCACGGCCGCGATCGGCTCCTTCGCGGCCGCCGTCTCGATGTCGCCGAGCGGGAAGAAGACCTGCACGCGCACGCCCTTCCCGGGCTGCGTCTCGAGGACGAACCCCCCGCCCAGGAGCTGGGCCCGCTCCCGGAGTGTGCGCAGACCGAGGCGATCGCCGATCGCCGATTCCTTCTGGTCCAGCACGGCCAGGTCGAATCCCGCGCCGCCATCCGACACCTCGAGGCGGACCTCGCGGTCTTGCACACTCGCCTTCAGCGTGGCCGCGCGGACGCCGGCGTGCTTGACGACGTTGAACAGCATCTCCCGGGCGGCATGGAACAGGAAGTCCCGATCGTTGAAATCGATCGGCTCGGACCCCAGCGCGAGGTCCAGGCCCACGCGCAGCCCGTGCTTCTCCTGGAGCGAGCGGGCGAGCCAGCGGAGCCCCGCCTCGAGCCCTGCATCCTCCAGGAGCGGCGGGCTGAGCTGCGCCGTCAGGGATCGTGACGAGTTGATCGCCGCGTCCAGGAGGGTCGTGACCTCCCGGAGCTGCTCCTGCCGGGCTTCGGATTTCATCGAAGACACGGTGCCGAGGCGCATCTTGGCCGACACCAGGAGCTGCTGCAGATCGTCGTGCAGCAGGCGGCCGATCCGCTGGCGCTCCCGCTGCTCCGCCTTGTTCACCTCCCGCGCCAGGTCGCGGAGCCGGCCGGCCGCGAGCTCCGCTTCGCTCGTCCGCTCCTGCAGCGCCTCGGCGGAGCGGCGCAGCTGCCGGCCGCTCGCCTCCAGCGCGCGGATGGTCTTGGCGCGCTCGCGCACGTCGAGGACCGCCACGAGGTAGGCGCTCTGCCCGTTGTCGTCGGCGATGCGGCGGCTGGACAGGTGCACCGGCAGGGTCCCCTGGCGCGTGCTCCCCATGAGGGCAAGGTCGCAGGTGATCGGCTCTCCCCGCGACCGCCGGCAGTCCTGCAGGTACTTCAGGAGCCGGGGGCGGTCCTCGGGGATGACGCAGAGGAGGAACGGCAGCCCGACCATGTAGGCGCGCAGCTGGCCGAGCATCGTGCACAGGGTGAGATTCAGGGAGTCGATGCGGCCGTTCTCGTCCATCACCGCATAGCCGATCGGCGCCATGTCGAAGAGCGACACGTAGCGGTTGCGGGCCTGTTCGAGCAGGTCCTTGAGCGCCCCGGTGCGCGCGCGCAGCTCGCGCCGCAGCGGGACGTGGGCCCGCCTCACGCGCGGGGCGCGGCGGCGGCGTGCCGGGGCGGGATCAGTGCGCCGGGGCATCCTTCTTCTCCTCCGCGAGGATCATGAGCAGGGCGCCGCGGCCGTCCTCGCCGACCAGGCGCCGGGCGACGATCGTGGCGTGCGGCCGGTCGCGCCCGTCCGCCTTCACGGTGGTCTCGGCCCCCGCCTCGGCCCGCTCGAGGAGGCGCCCGAGCGCGTCGCCGACCGCCTCGTCCTTCCACGCCGCGCCGGGGAGGTCGGCCATCGGCCGTCCCACGGTCTCCAGCTCCGTGACCCGGAAACGGCGGCACCAGGCCCGGTTGACCGACACCACCTTGAGATCGGCGTTGACCACGACGGCCGGCTCGCGCGCCAGATCCATCGCCCCGCGCGCCAGATCGCGATGGTGGGTGGCCAGCGCCGACTCGCGGCGGGTGGCGTCGATGTCGTGCAGGACCATGACGGCGCCGTCGATGGCGTTGGCGACGTTCTTGTAGGGGCGCACCGTCAGGCTGAACCAGCGCCCCTGCCGATCGCGCACTTCGCAGGTGCGGGGGGTCATCGTCTCGATCACCTCGGAGATCAGGGCCTGCAGGTCCTGTCCTTCGAAGGTCGGCTGGATGTTGCCGATGGGGCGTCCGATGTCTCCGGGGATGAGGTTGAACAGCCGCTCCGCCATCGGCGTGAAGCGGCGGATCTGCAGATCGGAGTTGACGATGACGATGGCGATCTGCACGGTGCCGAGCAGGTTCAGGAGATCGCTGTTCACCCGGCTGAGCTCCTCGTTGCGCCCGTGCAGCTCCTCGTTGACCGTGTTGAGCTCCTCGTTGATCGACTGCAACTCTTCCTTGGCGGTGTCGAGCTCTTCGTTGGTGCTCTGCAGCTCTTCGTTGCTCGACAGGATCTCCTCGTTCGCCGACTGCAGCTCCTCGTTCGCCGCCTCCAGGTCCTGGATCATCGACTGCAGGTAGTCGCGGCTCGCCGCCAGCTCCTGCTGGAGGTGCGCCACGCGCTTCCCGTCGCGCGCCTCCCGTCGCGCGCCGCGCGCAGGAGCGGGCGCCGGCTCGGTGGACGGCGCCTCATGGAACGGCGCCGGCGGCTCGTGGAAGACGATCAGGTAGTGCAGGTCCCGCCTGGCGGCGCCGATCGGGGAGATCTCGATGCCGAGGGTGCGGTAGCCGCCGTTCGTTTTCACCCTGAGCCCGTCCTTGCGGATCGTCTGCCCCTTCTTGCGGGCGGCGTGGAGCGCCGTCCGCAGGCCGTAGAGGAGCCCCTCGCGCGCCATCTTCAGGAGGTTGAGGCTGGCGTTGCCGGGGGCCGGCTCGAGGTAGGCGCCGGTCTGGCCGCGGAACTGGACGATGTGCATGTTGGCGTCGACGAGCACCGCGGGAGGCGTGTAATGCTCCAGGAGGTGCTGGTTCGCCTGCCCGATGATGCTCTGCGGCCCCGGCTCCTGGGCCGGCCCCCGCCGCGCCTGGGGGTCGAGCCGCTGCTTCTGCATCTCGGACGAGAACAGGGTGCCGTGCAGCCGCTCCAGCGGCCGGCGCAGGTAGATGCGCTGCTTCTTGTCGAGCGGCGTGAACAGGTCGCTGCTCAGCCCGACCGTCTCCGCCTTGCCGAGGACGAGGAACCCGGAGGACTTGAGCGCGTAGTGGAACACGTTCATCAGCCGCTTCTGCAGCGGCGCGCCGAGGTAGATGAGCACATTGCGGCAGACGATCAGGTCGAGCCGCGAGAAGGGGGGGTCGCGCGCCAGGTCCTGCCGGGCGAAGACGCACAGCTCGCGCACCTTCTTCGAGATGCGCCAGGTCCCGTCGACGTGCGTGAAGGACTTGCGCAGGCGCTCGGGGGAGACGTGCTCGCGGATCGCCTCGGGATAGACGCCGTTGCGGGCGTACTCCACCGCCCCTTCCGAGACGTCGGTCCCGAAGATCTGGATCGGCAGGCTCAACGACATGGCATCGAGCGCTTCGAGCAGCAGGATGGCGACGGTGTACACCTCCTCGCCGGTGGCGCAGCCCGGGACCCAGATGCGCAGCGGCAGATCGGAGGGGCGATCCTTGAGGAGGGCCGGGAAGACCGCCCGGACGATCCCGTTGAGCGCCTCCTGCTCGCGGAAAAAGTGCGTCACCTGGATGAGGATGTCGTGGTACAGCGCGTCCACCTCGGCGGGGGTCTCCTTCATGTGGGTGACGTACGCATCGACCGCCTCGATCTTGTGCAGTGCCATGCGCCGCTGGATGCGGCGCTTGATGGTGGGGGGCTTGTAGAGGGAGAAATCGACCCCCTTGGCGTGGCGCAGCAGGGTGAAGATCCTCTGCAGCTGCGCCTCGCTGGCGCGCAGCTCCCCCGACACCTCCGTCTCCGGGTCCGCGGACGGCGGGGCGATGTAGGGGTGATCGCGGAACTGCACCAGGGCCTCGGCGATCCCCCGCACCGGCAGCACCAGGTCGACGACGCCGGTCGCCACGGCGGCGTGCGGCATCCCGCCGTACGTGGCGGTGTTCGGGTCCTGGGCGATGGCGATGCCGCCGGCCGCCTTGATCTCCCGGAGTCCCATCGATCCGTCGGACGCGGTCCCCGAAAGGATGACGCCGATGGCGCGGCTGCCGCACTCCTCCGCCAGCGAGCGGAAGAACGAGTCGATCGGGGTGTGCTGTGCGGGGCCGGCGGGGCGGGGGGCGAGGTGCAGCTTCCCCTGGCCGATCGTCAGCTGCGAATTCGGCGGAATGACATAGACATGGTTGGGCTGGGGGCGCAACCCCTCGCGGGCCTGCTCCACACGCATGCCGGAGACCGGTCCGAGCAGGGTGGGAAGCGCGCTCTCGTGTTTCGGGGCCAGGTGCTGCACCAGGACGAACGCCATGCCGGTGTCGTCCGGCAGCGCTTCGAGGAGCTGGGTGAACGCTTCGAGGCCGCCGGCGGAGGCCCCCACCCCGACGACGATCGGCAGATCCGCGCCGGCGCGACCGGTGCGCCGGGATGGGCGCGGCGTGCTGCGGATCGAGCGGGCGCGCCCGGCCGGGAGAGCCCTGCCTTGCCTTCCCTCTTTCCGCGGGCGCGACGGCATCCAGGATCTCCGTTCAGCGGTGGTGCGGTGGGGCGGCCCGCGGCCTGCGGGCAGGGGGTCGGCCGGGAGCCTGACGCTCGATCAGGATGCGCCGCAGGATGAGGGCGCGTTGCTCGAGAGCCTCGGCGTGCCGCTGAAACCGGGACCGGTCCGGGGGGCGCACGCGACGGCCGGGCGCCGCCCAGCGGCGGTGCAGCTCCGCCTGCTCCTCGAGCGAGCGGACCGCGCTCCACATGTGCGTGTCGCTCACCCCTCGCTGGCCGGCGAGCAGCGAGGTGGCGGTGAAGCGGTGTCCGACATGACAGGTGTAATCGGGGGGTTCGTCGTGCGTCTCCCACAGCGCCCCGTCGCATTCGGGGCAGGTGAACGGGGACGGCGCGCGCTTCGGGGTGCGCGTCGGTCCGGCCCGCAGCAGGCGCACCTCGTTCCCGGCCGTCCGGGCGGCGCGCCCCTTGCGGCGCGCCGGTCGCGCCTGGGAGCGGCTGACCTCTTCGAGCAACGCCGCCATCCGGGTCACCGGGACGATGGCATCGGCCCGCACCGCCTCGAGCGCATTCAGAGGGAGGGTCGGAACCGGCGCCTCGCGCGGATCCTGCACGATCGCGATGCCCCCGGCCCGCTCGACCTGCGCCAGCCCGTGCACGCCGTCGTCGAGCCATCCGGACAGAAGGACGCCGACGACGCGTGGCCCGTGCGCCACCGCGGCCGAGGTGAAGAGGGGATCGATGGCCGGACGGAAACGGTTCTGCTTCGGCCCGCGGTTGGCGGTCACGCCCTTTTTCTGGACCAGGAGGTGGTGATCGGGCGCCGCAAGGTAGAGGACGCCCCGGCGGATCGGCTGGCGCGACGCCACCACCCGCACCGGCAGGCGCGTGTGCCGCTGCAGGAGGCGGGGCACGAGGGCCAGACCCGACTCGGGGGCGTGCAGCACGAGGAACAGCGAGGCGTCGAACGTGTCGTGCAGGCTTTCCAGGAGGGTGAAGACCCCCTCGAGCGCCCCTGCGGATCCCCCGATCACGACGATGTCGTGCAAGTCGAGCCTCCACGAGGGGCGCTGCGGTGAAACAGGCTGCTTTTCGAAGATTCCCTCAATCCTATCACCACTCTCTCGGGGGTCCCGGCGCGGAGCGCGCACACCGGCCATGGCGTCGGGCGCCGCGTTGCGGGCCGGCGTGGTCGCCCGGAGAAGCCCCGGTTCTTCGGATGGATCCATTGACCAATGTATCGGAGGAACCGGGGGGCCGCCCACACGTGGAAATGCGGATCGGCTGTCAGTTCGCCCGGCGGAGGAGAACCGCCCCGGCCGCGAACACCAGACCGGTCGTCAGGATGGTCGGCATGAAGCGCACCAGATGGGCCGCACCGGACAGATGCAGGCGCAGGAGCACGAAGGTCCCCATCGCCGCGATCGCCCAGAGGACATAGAGGGAGAAGGCATGGCTCGAGCGTCCCCAGAGGGCCGCGGCGGAAAGTAACGCCAGGGTCAGGAGCGCCACCGCCGCCAGGGTGAGCGGCCGGTTGCGCCCCAGGACGTGCCCGGCCGCGACCTGCCGGAGGAGGAATCCGCTCCACCCCAGAAGAGCCAGGGCCAGGAGGCGGATGCCGAGGGATCCCTGCATGCCGGGTCCTAGGGCGTGGCGTGGAACAGGCTGCCGACGGCCGCAGTGGCCGCCATCGCCAGGATCCCCCAGAGCAGCACGCGCCCGGCGCCGGCGAGCAGCGGCGCCCCCCCGGCCCGCGCCGCCAGCGCGCCGAGCAGTCCCAGGCAGGCGAGCGACGAGCCGGAGGCGACGAGCGCCAGGCGATCCTCCGGCGCGAGGCCGGCCGCCAGGAGCGGCAGCGCCGCGCCGACGGCGAAGGAGGCGGCGGAGGCGAGCGCCGCCTGGAGCGGCCGTGCCGTCAGAGTCTCGGTGATCCCCAGCTCGTCACGCGCGTGCGCGCCGAGGGCGTCGTGCGCCATGAGCGCCTGCGCCACCTGCCGGGACAGATCCGGATCGAGCCCGCGGTCCGCGTAGATGCCGGCGAGCTCCGTCTCCTCCGCCTCGGGACTCGACGTCAGCTCCGCTCTCTCGCGATCCAGCTCCGCCCGCTCGGTGTCGGATTGCGACGAGACCGAGACATATTCGCCCGCCGCCATCGACATGGCGCCGGCGACGAGCCCCGCCGCCCCGGCCACGAGCACCGCGTGCCGCCCGGCCCCCGACGCCGCGACGCCGACGACGAGGCTCGTCGTCGAGACGATGCCGTCGTTGGCGCCGAGCACCGCGGCGCGCAACCAGCCGACGCGCCCGGTCTTGTGCCGTTCCTTGTGCCGAGGCCGCATGCGGCGGGGGAGAGTAGCACGGTCTGTTCTGCTAGAGTCCCGGCTCCATGGCCATGCGGATGCGCCGGCTCCTCCGGGGAGCTCTTCTCGCGCTCCTCGCTCTCGAGCTGCTCTACGCCCTCCCGGTCAACTTCGTCCTCAATACGCCGATCGTTGACCGCCTCGTCAATCGGCGGCCGGAGCGCTTCCGGATCGAGTGGTCGTGGGCGCTGAGCCCCTGGCCCGGCTTCGTCATGCTGCGCGGCGTCGAGTCCGGCGGGCAGTCGCGCACCATTCAATGGGAGGCCGAGCTCAGGAAGGTCCGCGCCACCTTCGAGATACGGCCGCTCCGGAGACGCATCGTCGAGCTCGGCGAGGTCCGGGCGGACGGCGTGCGCTATGCGCAGCGGCCGCGCCTCCCCGAGGGGCAGGAGCCGCCGCCGGACGCGGCGGACTGGCCGCCGATCGCCCGCAAGAATCCCCCCGACCCGCCGGCGGCAGGGCAGGCCCCGAAGACGCCGCGCGGCAAGCCATGGGCGGTGCGGGCCGGCAGGATCCGCTGCGGCGTCGAGGAGATCTGGATCGGCCGCTACCGCATCCTGGGACCCGCGACGGTCGATGCCGCTCTCGACCTGCTGGTGCGCGGTCCCGTCGGTCTGCCGCGCCTCGAATACCGCCTGAAGGACGGGGAGATGCGCGTCGGCTCCCTGAAGATGTTCGAGGGGCTGCGGCTGGAAGCGCGCACGCGGCTCGACCCGTTCGTGCCGCGCGGCCGGAAGGCGGTGGACGTGATCCGGGCGCTGTCGGGGGAGTTCGAGCTCGACGCGCGCGACGGCTCGCTGAAGTTCCTCGAGGCCTATTTCCACCAGGTGCAGGGGCTGGAGATCAACGGCGGCGGACCGATGCGCCTGCACCTCTCCCTGGACGAGGGGCGGCTTCTCCTCGGCTCGCGCATGGAGCGTGCGCACGACCGGATCGACATCACCTTCCTCGACAACCGCATCACCGGCACCGGCACCGTCGGCGCCGAGGTGATCGTCGAGGACGGCCTCCCGGTGTCGCGCGTCGAGCTCCATGCGCCGCGCTACGAGGTCACGATGGCCGGGAGGATCGCGCCGCACGCGCACGGCGAGGGATTCCACCTGCTCGCGAAGAGCGCCCACCTCGACCTCACCGACCCGTTCAAGGACGTGCGCCTGACGGTCGAACTCGAGAAGGAGGAGATCCCGGACCTCTCCGTCTACAACGTCTTCTTCCCCAGGGCGAGCCGGACGCACATCGTCTCCGGCTTCGGCCGGATGTCCTGGCGTTTCGAGGCGGACTCGAACGAGCGCTCGCTCGAGGGCGAGATGCACCTCGACATGCGGGACCTGGCGCTGCAGTTCGAGGGGACGAGGCTCGTCGGCGACGCGACCATCCGCACGCTCCTCAAGCACGGCGAACCGCGCGGCCGCACCTTCGACATCTCCGGCACGACGGTGACCCTGCGGCACCGGGACCCGCCGTGGCGCGGCGTCCTCCACTTCCCGCGCGCGGTCCTGGCCTTCACGGAGCCGATGCGCATCGACGCGCGCACGTCGCTCGACCTCCAGGACACCCTGCCGATCGTGATGATCTTCGACGCCTTCAGGAACGTCCCGCCGTGGATGGAGCGGCTCATGACGATCGAGGACGTGACCGGCGGGACCGGCTTCATCGTCCGGCCGGACGTGGTCGAGATCCACGACCTGGCGATCCAGGGGAAGGGGCTGAAGGCGCAGGCGGAGCTGACGCTGCAGGACCGTGGCAAGGCGGGGATCCTCTACCTCCGGTTCCATGGACTCTCGCTCGGCATCCTCCTCGAGCCGGGGAAGGCGAAAGATCTCAAGCTCGTCCGGCCGCTGGCCTGGTTCGAGCGGGAGAAGGCGGCCCGCCGGAAAGCCGCTTCCCCGCCCTAGGCCAAACCGGCCAGGCCAAACCGGCGGGAACCGCCCGGCGGGCGCGGGCGTTCCACCCGGCGATTCGGATACGATGGCGCCGCGGATCCTGCCTCGTCGCGAGGACGGATCCGGGGAGGTGACCGATGCTCCTGCAGGGAAAGACGGCGCTCATCGTCGGCGTCGCCAACAAGCGCAGCATCGCCTGGGGGATCGCCGAGGCCTTCCACCGTGAGGGGGCGACCCTGGCCTTCAATTATCAGGGCGAGCGTCTCAAGGAGAACGTCGAGGGGCTCGCGGCCGCCATGCCCGGCGCGCTCGTCGTGCCGTGCGACGTCACCAACGACGCCGAGATCGACGCGATGTTCGCGGCGGTGAAGGAGAAGCTCGGCCGCCTCGACATCCTGGTCCACTGCGTCGCCTTCGCCAAGAAGGAGGATCTCGAGGGGGCGTTCGTCGGCACGTCGCGCGACGGCTTCGCCATGGCGCTCGACATCAGCGCCTACTCGCTGACCGCGCTCGCGCAGCGGGCGGCGCCGCTGATGGGCGGCGAGGGGCCGGACGCCCCGGGTGGGGCGATCCTGGCGCTCACGTATCTCGGGGCCGACCGGGTGGTGCCGAAGTACAACGTCATGGGGGTGGCGAAGGCGGCCCTCGAGTCGAGCATCCGCTACCTCGCCTGGGACCTGGGGCAGCGCAACATCCGGGTGAACGGGATCTCCGCCGGGCCGATCAACACCCTCGCGGCGCGCGGTATCGCCGGCTTCACCTCGATTCTTCAGCACGTGCGGGAGAAGTCGCCGCTGAAGCGCAACACCGAGCCGGCGGAGGTGGGGGACGCGGCGGTGTTCCTCTGCTCGGACCTCGGCCGCGGGGTCACCGGGGAGGTCCTGTACGTGGACAACGGCTACCACATCATGGGGACGTAGTGCGCGCCTCCGCGGGTCTCCCGACAGGCTGCTGACGTGCCTCTTCCCGAACGCCGACCTCCGCCCGCG
>Ga0111538_10010321_pt1 | contig 12429 bp, 7 predicted proteins | sample SoiMethybrSBSTD1_FD_79669 | JGI IMG/M metagenome (GOLD analysis project Ga0111538, IMG submission 79669) | Bulk soil microbial communities from a Populus tree surrounding site in Tennessee, USA - Soil MetaG P. TD hybrid SBSTD1 (version 2)... | ecosystem: Environmental > Terrestrial > Soil > Tree...
CGCTTCGAGGACGTCACTGAGGCGGCGGGCGTGGCCGACACCGGGCACTACGGCTTCGGCTGCGTGGCGGGCGACATCGACGGCGACGGGGATCGCGACCTCTTCGTCGCGGGTTTCGGCGCCAACCGCCTGTACGTCAACCGGGGGAACGGTCGGTTCGCAGAGCGCGCGCAGCGCGCCGGCGTCGAGGGGGCGGGCTGGTCCACGAGCGCGACGCTGTTCGATGCCGACCGGGACGGCGATCTCGACCTGTACGTCGCCCGCTACGTCGTCTACGACCTCCGCCAGGATCTCTACTGCGGGGAGAACCGCCCCGGCTACCGCACCGTCTGTCATCCCAAGAACTTCGATGCGGAGCCGGATCTCTTCTACCTGAACCGCGGCGACGGGACCTTCACCGACGCGACGCGCTCCGCCGGCCTCGTCGAGACGAGCGGCAAGGGGCTGGGGGTGGTGGCGGGGGACATCGACGGCGACGGGGACGACGATCTCTACGTCGCCAACGACGACACACCCAACCTCCTCTGGCGCAACCGCGGGCGGGGGACCTTCGAGGAGATCGGCCAAGTCGCGGGCGTGGCCCTCTCGGAGGACGGCATCCCGCAGGCGGGGATGGGGACCGACCTGGCGGACTACGACGGCGACGGCCGCCCCGATCTCTTCGTGACCAACCTCGCGGAGGAGAGCAACGAGCTGTACCGCAATGACGGGGACGGGGCCTTTTCGAACCGCACCTCCGAGTCGGGGCTCGGGCCCCCTTCGCTGCTCATGCTCGGCTTCGGGACCTTCTTCTTCGACGCCGACCTCGACGGCGATCTCGACCTTTTCGTCGGCAACGGGCACATCATCGACAACATCGCCTTGTACAGCGACACCATCACCTTCGAGATGCCCAGCCAGCTCTACCGCAACCTGGGAGGCGGGCGCTTCGACCTGCCGGGTCCCGCGGGTCCCTTCGCCGCGCGGTACGTCGTGCGCGGGGCCGCGCCGTTCGACTTCGACGACGACGGCGACGAGGACATCGTCCTGTCGCAGAACGATCGCCCGGCGCTCCTGTGGCGCAACGACGGCCCGGCGGCGAAGCGTTCCGTGACGGTCACGCTCGAAGGACGGCCACCGAACCGCGACGCCGTCGGCGCCGTCGCCCTCCTCGCGATCGGCGGGACGCGCCAGATGCGCCTGGCGCGCACCGGCATGAGCTACGGCTCGCAGGGGGACCGCCGCCTCGTCTTCGCCGTCGATCCGGGTGCCGCGCCGTACGACCTCACCGTCCGCTGGCCGGGGGCCCGGGACGATGAGCACTTCGCCATCAACACGCCGGGGGCGATCACGGTGCAGCAAGGCGCGGGTCGTTCCGGTCCATCGAAACACTGACGCAGACGAGGCCATCCTCCAAACGTGAAGGCCGGGATCGGGGTGGTGACTAGCGGCGGGTCGCTTCGACGCGCGCGCTGGCGGTGTGCGTCCGCTCCGGCAGCCCGAGCGAGGTGATCCCCTCGAGCTGGTAGTAATAGCGCCGGCCGGGTCGGATACCTTCGTCGGCGAAGACGTATCCGGTCTCGGCGGTGCCGTCGCCGTAAGCCGGGATGGCGACGCCGTTCACCCGCACGAACGGACCGGAGGGCGCGTCGGAGCGGTAGACGTTCCAGCCGAGAAGCCCCTGCTCCGAGGCCGTGGTCCACTCGAGCACGATGCCGCGCCCCAGGGCCGTGGCGGAGAAGGCGGCCAGATCGAACGGCACGCGCGGGTCGAGGTCGAACGTCAGATCAAAACGCGCCGGCCCCTCGTCGGGGGCGGTCGCCTGGTTGCGGAGCACGATCCAGGCCTCGCGCGCCTCGGTCCACGGCACCGGGACGGTGCCGCTCCCGGCGGAGAGATCGACCGGCACCAGTACCGGACGGGCCTCTTCGGAGCGGTAGAAGATCAGGAGATCCGCGGCCGGCCGACCGCCGCGCCCGTCCACGGCGACGCTCAGGGAACCGCGCACCCGCTCGGCGGGAATCCGCAGCGACAGGCTGCCGGTCGGCGCGATCGGCTCCAGCGGTCCAGCTGTCCCGGGCAGGTCGGCGCCGACCAGAAGGAGCGGCGCCTCGGCGAAGTCGCGGCCGGCCGGGTAGTGCGCGCCGTCGTCGCGCCGGCCGGTGAACAGGTTCCAGATCCCCATCTCGCGCAGCGCGTCGTCGACGCCGAAACCCAGGCGGCGCCGCAGCACGCCGTCGGCGGCCGCGATCGGATCGACGCGCAGATCCTTCTGCGCCTGCCAGATCTGCCGCACGATCGACGGATCGGAGGCGCGCACCGCCAGGAACAGCGGCCAGAGGAGCCCGCCCTGCATCGCCGCGAGGTGATCGGTCGCCAGCCCGTCCGCCGCGTGCTCGAGGCGCGCGGCGATCGCCTCGCGCGCCTGCGGATCCCCCGCCCCGTCCAGCGCGAGGTATGCGGCGGTCGCCTCGCTCCACCACTCCGGGGCCGGGCCGAACTCGGCGAGGCTCAGGTGCGCCGCCTGGTGCAGGACGGCCGGGAGAATGCGATCGCGCGTCAGGCCCAGGTCGAGCACGAGGGCGCGCGCCGCCGCGGACCGGCCGCCCGCCGGGAGCGGCACGACGTACCCCTCCAGCCCCGCGCCCAGCCGGGTGACGAAGACCGGAACCCGCTCCGGCCCCCCCGAGGGATCGGGCCAGCCGAGCGTGCCGGTCAGATAGGCCCGCGCCACGACCAGCGCCTCGGAGACCCGCGCCACCCATTCCGGCTCGGCCTCGCGCGCGCCGGCGGGATAGTGGATGGTGAAGCGTCCGTCGCGCGTCACGAGCACGCGCTGCTCCGCGGGCGCCCGACCCTGCAGTGCGGCGAGCACGCCACGCGCGCCATCGGTGATCTCACCCGCGCTCAGGCGATCGACGAGCGGCGTGGCGCAGGGAGAGGGCGCCACATCCTGCCCCGCCAGCCACGCGACGAGCGCACCCGGGGAGGCGGCGGGAGCGAGATCCGGAGGGGTCGACTCGTGCGCCGCGCGCGCCATCTCCGACAGGCGCGCGGAGTGCTCCGCGGCCACGGCGGGGCCGCCGCAGACGAGCGCCAGTGCCAGAACGGTGAACCGCGAGCCGTTCACATGTCCCCCAAGGCTTCCAGAATCCCGCAATATAAGGTACAAATCCTTGAGGGTCAAGGGATTCCGATGTTTCCGCGGGCTGCGGGCCGGGCTCCGCGCCGGGGGACGGAAGGCGCGGCAGGAACCCGCGCCGCCCCTGTATAGAATGACTTTCGTTCTCCGAGGTCACGTGGCCGTGCGGGCACCCGGGGTGAATGCGCGCACTCTTCTTCTGCTCTCGCTGGCGTGGTGCGCCGCGGGGCAGGGGATGGCGCAAGCGCAGACCCAGGGCGGGTTGCGCGGGACGGTCACGGACGAAGGCGGGCGGCCGCTCGAAGGGGCGACCGTGGTCGCCTCGAGCCAGGCGCAGGCGGTTGCGGGACGCGGCGCCGTCAGCGACGTCGAAGGACGATTCCAGGTCGGCAGCCTGCCGCCGGCGTCCGACTACGAGATCCTCGCCGCCTTCCCCGGATTCGCCCCGGTCCGCCTGACCGGCATCGAAGTCCTCGTCGGGCAGGCGACCCTCGTGCGCATCGCCCTGATGCGCGCGACCGAGGGGCTGCAGGAGCACGTCCAGGTGCGCGCCGCGCCGCCGATCGTCTCCCTGCAGGACACGACGACCCAGTCCCGCTTCACCGCCGAGTTCATCGACGCCCTGCCGCTCCTCGGCCGGAACTACCAGGACCTCCTGGCGCTCGCCCCCGGCGTGAGCGACATCGACGGCGACGGCAACCCCAACATCCATGGCGCGCGCGACACCGACGTCGTCACCCTGGTCGACGGCGTCTCGACGACGGATCCCCTCACCGGCAAGGTCGGGGCGCAGCTCAACATCGAGTCGATCCAGGAGATCGAGGTGAAGACGTCGGGCGCCACCGCGGAGTTCAGCCGCGCGCAGGGCGGGTTCGCGAACATCATCACCAAGTCGGGGGGCAACCAGTTCGAGGGGAACTTCAAGATGTACTACCGCGGCTCGGCCCTCGACGGCGACGGCGCCGGGATCGACGACCCGCAGCTGCATGCGGGGCTCGGCGAGAACGGCCTGCGGGATCTCGAGTTCCACGATCTGCTGCCGTTCCTGTCGCTCTCCGGCCCGATCGTCCGCGACCGCGCGTGGTTCTTCCTCGCCAGCGAGTACGTGCTCATCCAGGAGCCGGTGAACGCCCTCTCCGCGGCGTTCGTGGCGGAGCAGGAGGAGTTCCGGCAGTTCGCCAAGTTCACCTGGCAGGCCGCCGCCAACCACCGCCTGGCGCTCTCCGTCAATTACGACCCGCAGACTTTCCGGAACCAGGGGTTGAACAGCTTCACGCGCGAGGAGAGCGGCTATCTCCTCGATCAGGGGGGGCTGGTGATCACCGGGAAGTGGGTCGGCATCCTCGGCCCGTACGTGTCGCTCGAGACGTCGGTCTCGGTGTTCGACGAGCGCCCGGCGAAGCAGCCCACCCTCGACCCGGACACCAACGGCAACCGCTTCCTGTGGGCCGATCGGAACGGCGACGGGTTCGACGAGGCGAAGGAGTACGACCCGGGGGAGGACTACGACCAGGATGGAGCGTTCGACGTGTTCGAGGGCTTCCAGCCACCGTACGGCGTCCCCGATGATCTCGACGATGATGGCCACCAGACGCCCCGCAACGCCTGCGAAGGGGTGAGCCGCGAGGACCTCGACTGCGACGGGAGGCTGGATTTCCTGGTGGAGGACCTGAACGGCAACGGCCTCCTCGATCAGGGGGAGGACCTCGACGGCGACGGCCGGCTCGATTTCGGGACCGAGGACCGCAACCACAACTTCCACCTCGACGACGTTCCGCACCCGGAAGGCGACTATCCCTACGGCGGGCGCACGCCGCGCGCCGCGGATCGCTTCTACACCATCGACCAGATGACCGGTCGAACGTCCGGGCCGTACTACGAGGATTACGACGACCAGCGCCAGCGCTACACGCTGCGCCAGGATCTGACGCTGTTCGTGCCCGATTTCTACGGCAGCCACGATCTCAAGACCGGCCTGGTGGTCGAGCACGAAGAGTTCCACCGCACCACCGGCGGCCGGCCGGTCGTGGCGCCGATCGAGCGCGATCCGAGCGAGGGGCTGAGCACGGTGCGCACGCTCCTGCCGGCGCAGTCGCAGGTGCAGAACGAGGCGACCAACCTCACGACCGGCATCTACGTGCAGGATTCCTACAAGCCCTTCCCGAACCTCAGCTTCGGCCTGGGGCTGCGCTTCGACCGCGAGGCGACCGACTCGTTCGGCTATACGCCGTTCGATCCCCGGCAGCAGCGCATCCTCTACGATCGGCTCATCGCCTTCACGGGGAACGAGCGCGACAAAGACGACCTGACACAGGGAAACAACGACCATGTCATCAGCTGGGGGATCTACGGCGACCCCCTGTTCGGAGACAATCCGCTCCTGAGCCAGGCGCCGCTCTTCGAGGCTCTGCGGCGCGCCGCCCTGTCGCGCCTGACCCGCCACCACACCACCTCGACCATCCTGTCGAGCGAACTGGCGACCCTCTTCCCCGAGATCCGCGACGGTGGGGAGGTGGCGACCGACACGCTGGCGGGGCTGGGCATCCGCGGCCAGGAGAAGGAGCCGTTCCGGCTGACCAACAACAATCTCGCACCGCGGCTCTCGGTCGCCTGGGACCCGTTCCTCGACGGCCGCACCAAGGTGTTCGCCACCTGGGGGCGCTACTACGACAAGCTCTTCCTCAGCACCATCGTCGGGGAGGAGGGGCCGGACACCATCAACCGCTACTACCTGCTCGACCTGGACGGCGTCACCGGGCTCGGGGTGCCGAATCGCTCGATGGGACAGGCGATCTCCAAGGCCCCCCCGTCGGCGACCCAGATCGACCGCGGGCTGCAGACACCCTTTAGTGACGAGCTGACGATCGGGTTCGAGCGGGAGCTGGCCCCCGAGCTCGCCGTCTCCCTCACCTACGTCCAGCGCAACTACCGACAGCAGATCCAGGACAGCGACATCAACCACGAGCTGCGCTACGGGGCGGACGGGCGGCCGATCGACGAGCTGGGTCTGCTGCCGCCGGGCTTCGACCCGAACGCCTTCGGGGATTCCGGCATCCCCCGGAAGGACGCGCGCCCCGACCTGTACATCAACAACTTCTTCTTCAACCAGATCCTCCGGGTCGGGAACTCCAACGCGGCGCGCTACCGCGCCCTCTCCCTCGAGATGGTGAAGCGGATGTCGCGGCGCTGGGAGATGCAGGGCTCGTACACCTACTCGCGCGCCCAGGGGGCGGCGGAGGACTTCCAGTCGCGGCTCGGGAACGATCCCTCGACGATCGAGTCGGAGTACGGCTACCTCGACTTCGACCAGCGCCACGTGGTCAAGCTGAGCGCCGGCATCTTCCTGCCGCGCGACTGGCAGATCGGCCTGACCGGAGCGTGGCAGTCGGGGCTGCCGTACTCGGTCGTCACCCGCTTCTTCGCCCTCGACAACGTCGGCTATCAGCAGTTCCGCACCCGCTTCGGGACGACGGTGTTCGATCCGGTGACCAAGGAGAATCGGTTCGAGACCGAGGCGCGCAACAGCCGCCGCAACAACTCCGTGCTGAACCTCGGCGGCCGGGCGCGCAAGACCTTCGTCCTCGGACGCCACACGGCCGGCGTCTTCCTCGAGGTCTTCAACATCCTGAACACCGACGACCTGCACCTCGTCACCTTCGAGGAGTCGCCGGCGGATCTCAGTCAGGTCGATAACCCCAACGGTCAGGGGCCCCTGCAGCTGAATGGCACGCGTCAGTTCGGCCGCCGCTTCCAGGTCGGCTTCCAGATCGATTTCTGAGCCGGGATCCCCTCTGATCGCCCTGGACGCGCCGCTCGACACTCTGCGCGGGATCGGTCCCGCCCGCGCCCGCGACCTCCGCGAGGCGGGCGTCTTCACCGTCGAGGACCTGCTGCTGCACCTGCCGTGGCGCTACGAGGACCGCACCGCGTTCCTGCCGATCGCCGCGCTCGCCCCCGGGGTCCGCGGAACCATCCGCGGCCGCGTCCGGAGCGCGGCGCTGCGCCGCACGCGGGTGCGCGGGCTCACCATCTTCGAGGTCCTGGTCGAGGACGGGTCCGGGGCGATCCGGGTGATCTTCTTCAACCAGCCGTATCTCCGGACGCACCTGACGCGCGGCCGCGAGGTGATCCTCTACGGCGAGGCGAAGGGTGCGCGCCCCGGGCGCCGGGGCGTGGCGCTGGAGTCGCCGCAGATCGAGATCGCCGGCGAGGACGAGGGCGGGGAGGCGATCCACATGGGGCGCATGGTGCCGATCCACCCGCGCCTGCCGGGTCTGTCGCCGCGCGCCATCCGCACCCTCATGCACCGGCTGCTGCGCGAGCTGCCGGACGACCTGCCCGATCCGCTGCCTCCCGGGCTCGCCGCGGCCCACGGCCTCATGGCGCGCGGCGCGGCATTCCGGGAGGCGCACTTTCCGGGGCCGGGGGCGGACCCTCTGGCCCTCCAGGCGCGCGCCACGCCGGCGCTGCGCCGGCTCGTCTTCGAGGAATTCTTCTTCCTGCAGCTCGGGTTCGCGCTGCAGCGCCGCGCCTCCGACGCCGCCGGGCGCGGCGGCCCGGCCCTCGCGGTCGACGACGCGCTACGCGCGCGGCTGCGCGCCGTGCTGCCGTTCCGGCTGACCGCGGCGCAGCGCCGCGCCCTCAAGGAGATCGCCGACGATCTCCTCTCACCGCGGCCGATGAACCGGCTCCTGCAGGGAGACGTCGGCTGCGGCAAGACGATGGTGGCGCTCCTCGCGGCGCTCCTGGTGGCCGAGAACGGCCTGCAGATCGCCTTCATGGCCCCGACCGAGATCCTCGCCGAGCAGCACCACCGTCTGTTCACCCGCCTGCTCGAGGGGCGCGGCGTTCCGGTTGGCCTGCTGACCGCCTCGGTGACTGGCGCGCCGCGCCGCCAGGTGCTCGCGGGGCTCGCGAGCGGCGCCGTGCGGGTCGTCGTCGGCACGCACGCCCTCGTCGAGGAGGAGGTGACCTTCCGCGCGCTGCGGCTCCTGGTGATCGACGAGCAGCACCGCTTCGGCGTGGCGCAGCGCGGCCGGCTGCGCGACAAGGGGGATCGCCCCGACGTCCTCGTCATGACGGCGACCCCGATCCCGCGCTCGCTGGCGCTGACGGTGTACGGCGATCTCGACGTCTCGGTGATCGACGCGCTGCCGCCGGGCCGGCGGCCGGTCCACACCGTGCTGCGCGAGGCGGTCGGACGCGCGCGCGTCTACGAGTTCGTGCGCCGGCAGGTGGAGGCGGGGCGCCAGGCCTTCGTCGTCGTGCCGGTGATCGAGGAGACCGAGCGCGGCGACCTGCAGGCGGCGGCGTCGCTGCGCGAGCGGCTGCAGCGCGAGGTGTTCCCGGATCGGCCGATCGGGCTCCTGCACGGCCGACTGCCGGCGGAGGAGCGCGACGAGGTGATGCGCGAGTTCGCCCGGGGCCGACTGCCGATCCTCGTGGCGACGACGGTGATCGAGGTGGGGATCGACGTGCCGAACGCCTCCGTCATGGTGGTCGAGCAGGCGGACCGCTTCGGCCTGTCGCAGCTGCACCAGCTGCGCGGCCGCGTCGGGCGCGGCGGGCACGAGTCGTACTGCCTGCTGCTGGCGGGGGAGAGCGCGACCGACGAGGCGCGCGAGCGGCTCCAGGTGCTCTGCGACACCTCCGACGGGTTCGAGGTCGCGCGGCGCGACCTCGAGTTGCGCGGCCCCGGCCAGTTCCTCGGCACGCGGCAGTCCGGGCTGGGGGATCTGCGCCTGGGGGACATGATCCGCGACCGCGACCTGCTGGAGGAAGCGCGCGCCGCGGCCTTCGCCGCCGCCGCGGCGGCGGAGGGGGCCGTCCCCGCCCTCGCCTCGGCGCACCTCGAGCGCCGCTTCGGGCCGCGACTCCGGATGATTCAGATCGGCTAGGAGCCTAGGGCCCCCCCCGACGTGCGGCGCGCAGCAGCGCCGCGGTGCGCGGCGCGCGCCGCGCCTTCCGTCCCCGGAGCGCGCGACGCAGCCGCGCGAGGTCGGCCGGCCGGTCGACGTCCCAGAAGAGGGGGAGCCGCTCGGTCACGAGCCCGAGCCGCGCCGCGCGGCGCAGCGTGCGCGCGCACAGGCGCGCCCCGCCCCAGGGCATGCCGGAGAACAGTGCCGGCTGATCGGAGCGCAGCCCGATCAGGTAGTAGCCCCCGTCCGTGGCCGGGCCGAGCACGAGATCCGCGCCGCGCGCGAGACGGCGCACCGCGCGCGCGATGGTCGCGGGGGGCAGCGTCGGGCTGTCCGATCCGATCACCACGACCGCGGGGTGCCCGGCGCGCAGCAGCCGGTGCACCACGCGGCGCAGTCGCGCCCCCAGATCCCCCTGCCCCTGGGTGAGGGCGCCGGCGCGCGGCGGGCGGCCGGTCCACGCCACGAGCGCGCGGGCGCCGCAGCGTCGCGCCGCGGTCCTCAGGAGGTCCCGCGAGTCGGCCACGAGCGCACGGTGCAGCCGCAGGGCCCCGGCGCGTCCGAGCGCGGGCTCGAGGCGCGTCTTCACCCGCCCCGGGCGCGCCGCGCGCGCGAACAGCACGACGGCAGGGGGGCGCGCGCCGCGCCTCACGGCCGGCCGGGGCCGTGGTAGAGCAGGACGTACACCGCGACACCGGTGACCGAGACGAACAGCCAGAGCGGCAGCGTCAGCCGCGCCAGCCGCCGATGCGCCTCGAAGCGGCCGCGCGCGGCGCGGACCGCGGTGACCAGGACGAGCGGCAGGGCCGCGGCCGCGAGGATCGTGTGCGGGATCAGGATCGCGAAGTAGACCGCGCGCCACGCCCCGGCGCCGCGGAACGGCACCGACCCGACCCGGGCGTGGTGCGTCAGGTAGCCGCCGAGGAACAGCGCCGAGGCGCCGAGCGCCAGGAGCATCGCGGTGCGGTGGGCGTCCCGGCGGCCGCGCCGGATGAGGAACCACCCGGTGACGACGCACAGCGCCGACACCGCGTTCATCAGGGCGTTGAAGGCGGGGAGCGGCATCGCCGGTCAGCCCGGAAGGGCGCCGTCCCGGCGCCGCGAGACGGCGAGCGCCAGGAGGAACATCCCGGCGACGAACAGGAGCGTGACGCCGAGCGCCGGTGCGCCGGCCGCGACGCCGCCGGCCGTACCGCCCGGCCCGTCGGGGATCGGGGCGAGCAGGCTCCGGAGCGTCGCGACGCCGTAGGTCAGGGGATCGAGACGCATCAGGATCGCCAGCCAGCCCGGGACGCCGTCCGCGGGGAAGAACGCGCCGGACAGGAGCCACAGCGGCATCAGGAAGACCGTCATGATGGCGTGAAACCCCTGCGTCGAGCGCATCGGCCAGGCGATCGCCAGCGACAGGGAGGTCAGCCCGAAGCCGAGCACGAAGCAGAAGCCGATCGACAGCGCAAACGCCGCCGCATCGAGGCGCACCCCGGCGAGTGGCGCGAGCAGGAGCGCCAGCCCCGCCTGCGCGGTCGCGAGGAGCGTTCCGCCGAGGATCTTTCCGGCGACGATCGCGCCGCGTGGCACCGGCGCCACCATCACGCCCTGCAGGAACCCCTCGCGACGGTCCTCGATCACCGAGATGGTCGAGAAGATGGCGGTGAACAGCAGCACCAGGACGACGATCCCCGGCAGGAGGTACGCGCCGTAGGCGATCCCGCCGCCGAGGCGGAACGACGGCGCCAGGCCGGCGCCGAAGAAGGCCCAGAACAGGATCGGCTGCAGGAGCGCCCCGGTCACCCGGGTGCGCTCGCGGAAGAAGCGGCGCGCCTCCCGCCCGGCCAGTGCCAGGGTCGCCCGCACGGCGCGTCCCGGGGCGATCACGCCGCGTCCCCCGCGCCGCGGAAGCCTTCGAGCGGCTCCGCATCGAAGCGGTGTCCGGTGCGACGCAGGAAGACGTCGAAGAGGGTCGGCCGGGACAGGCTGATCCCCGCGATCCTTCCTTCGAGCGCCGCGGCGAGGCGCGGCACCAGGCCGGCCCCGTCCGGCGTGTCGAGCAGGATCCGCCCCTCCGCTTCGCGCGCCGGAATCCCCGCGACACGCTCGACCTCGGCGCGCAGACCGGCGTCCGGCGCGCCGTCCGGATCGGGCGGGCGCGGCGTCACCACCAGCACCTGGCGTCCCACCTCGGCCTTCAGATCCTCCGGCCTGCCGGTCGCCACGACCCGGCCGCGGTCGAGGATCGCCACCCTCCCGGATCGATCCCCTTCGTCGAGCAGGTGCGTGGTGAACGCGACCGTCGTCCCGTCCCGGCGCGCCTGGGCGTCGATCGATCGCCACATGTCGGCGCGCGCCTGCGGGTCGAGGCCGGTGGAGGGCTCGTCGAGGAGGAGCAGGCGCGGGCGGTGCAGGAGCGCCTTGGCGATCTCCAGGCGGCGCACCAGGCCGCCGGAGAGGGTGGCGGCGCGCGCCCCGCTCCTTGCGGCCAGGCCGAAGCGCTCGAGGAGCGCGTCCCGTTCGCGCGCCAGCCCGGCGCCGCGCAGCCCGTACAGCGCCCCCTGGAGGTCGAGGTTCTCGCGCACCGTCAGCAGGCGATCGATCGCCGGCGCCTGGAACACCACGCCGAGGACGGCGCGGGCCGCCGCGGAGTCCCGGCCGACGTCGTGCCCGAGGATCGCGGCACGGCCGCGCGACGGCTTCAGGAGCGTCGCGAGGATCCGGAAGAGGGTGGTCTTGCCGCCGCCGTTCGGGCCGAGGATCGCGAAGCGTTCTCCCGGCGCCACCTCGAGGTCGACGCCGTCGAGGGCCGTCTGCCGGCCGTACTCGAACGACACCCCTTCGGCCCGGATGGCCGCGACGGCCGGACTCTCGCGCATGGGCCGACATGATAGGCGATTGACGGGGGGGGACCGGTCGCGTATAAAGATGCTTCTCCCAGCGGCACCACGCCGCCGACGAAAGATCCCGAGTGCGCGCATCGACCCCGTACGATCCCTGGCGTCACCGCTACGCCCTGTGCCTTCTGGCCGCGACCGTGCTGCTCCTGGCGGCCGGAGGGCTGGTGACGAGCACCGGATCCGGTCTGGCGGTCCCGGACTGGCCCCTGTCATTCGGCCAGGTCTTCCCGGAGATGCGGGGCGGCGTGCTCTTCGAGCACGGGCACAGGCTCGTCGCCGCGACCATCGGGCTGATGACGGTGATCCTCGCGATCTGGTTCGGGCGGCGTGAGCCGCGTCCCGCCGTCCGCCGGCTGGCGTACCTGGCGCTCGGGGCGGTGATCGCGCAGGGACTCCTGGGAGGCCTCACGGTGCTGCTGCGTCTGCCGCCGGCCGTCTCGGTCGCCCATGCCTGCCTGGCGCAGATCGTCTTCGGTCTCGTCGTCGCGCTGGCGGTCACGAC
>Ga0111538_10010322_pt1 | contig 12426 bp, 8 predicted proteins | sample SoiMethybrSBSTD1_FD_79669 | JGI IMG/M metagenome (GOLD analysis project Ga0111538, IMG submission 79669) | Bulk soil microbial communities from a Populus tree surrounding site in Tennessee, USA - Soil MetaG P. TD hybrid SBSTD1 (version 2)... | ecosystem: Environmental > Terrestrial > Soil > Tree...
GACCAACGCTGCGACGGTCCCATATAATTCGGCGAAACTTTCGAGGGTTTGCAGGTGGAATTCGCGGTGGGAAGTAACGTCGGACCGTATGAAGTTGTCGGACTACTCGGCAAGGGTGGTATGGGCGAAGTGTACCGCGCGCGCGATTCTCGGTTAAAGCGCGACGTTGCGATGAAGATTCTACCCGCGGCGATTTCCCAGGATCCCGATCGTGTTTCACGATTCCAACGCGAGGCTGAGGTTCTCGCCTCGCTGAACCATCCCAACATTGCAGCCATTCACGACCTGCAACGGATTGACGGCTCATCGTTTCTGATTTTGGAACTTGTCGAAGGTGAGACCCTGGCAGATCGCATTGCACGCGGGCCATTGCAGATTGAAGATGCGTTGCACATTGCCAAACAGATTGCGGAAGCGCTCGAAACCGCGCACGAGAAGGGAGTTGTTCATAGGGATCTCAAGCCAGCGAACGTCAAGATCACACCGTCAGGCACAGTTAAAGTTCTCGACTTCGGTTTGGCGAAGGTCTTCGAACAGGAGTCTCAATCGACGAACTTCTCCCAATCGCCGACGCTCATGACTGGAACGCTGGGAGGCGTGGTGCTTGGGACAGCGCCGTACATGAGTCCGGAGCAGGCTCGCGGACAAGCCGTGGGCGACCAGACGGACATTTGGGCATTTGGGGTTGTCCTTTATGAGGTGCTGACGGGAAAAGCGGCATTCAGCGGAGAGACGCTCACTGATGTTCTTGGTGGAATTGTTCGAACAGATCCGGACTGGGCGGCACTTCCTCGAGAAACGCCGTTGGTCATCCAACTTTTGCTTCGACAATGTCTGGAAAAGAATCGAGCCGCGCGGTTGCATCACATCGGAGATGCGAGAATTCAAATCGAAGCGGCGCTGAACAACGCGGTGATCTCCTCGTTGGCAGCCTCGGCGCCACCGGCCGCGTCGCGCCGGCCGAGACTTTGGATCGCGCTTGCGGTTCTATTGCCGCTCGCTGTCGCCGCGGCGACAGTGCCCTTCGTCTTGGAGTATTACCGGCTACTGTCCACGGATGTGGGTAGCGTCCGCTTTTCTGTTGCGGCGCCGCCAAAATCAGAATTCAGTCAGGGAGGCACCGCGCCCTACATCGCGATCTCACCTGACGGCAAGCAGCTTGCGTTTATCGCCGTTTCCGGCGGTACGAGTTCCCTTTGGATACGCTCGTTGGATTCGGTAGAAGCACGTCCGCTCGTTGGAACAGAAGGGGTGAGCCTCGCGTCGTCACCGGCGCCGATTTGGTCGCCCGACAGCCGGTTTCTCGCATATTTCTCGCAGGGAAAGCTGAAGAAGATTGACGTTACTGGGGGTCCGGCACAAACGATTTGCGATGGCGAGGGATCCTCAGGAACCTGGAATCGCGACAACGTCATTATCTTCGATCCCGGTGGTGCCGGAGGAGTGCTCAAACGCGTCCAGGCGGCGGGCGGTAAGGCAGAGCCGCTGACTGCACTCAACGTAACGCGTCAGGAACAGAGTCACCTGTATCCACACTTCTTGCCCGACGGGGATCACTTTTTGTTCCTGTCGCGCACAGCAGTTCCGGAGAACAACGCCATCATGGTGGGGTCTTTGAGTTCGAAGGACGTCAAACTCGTCATCAAAGCCGATTCGCGCCCGGCATATGACCGGTCCGGACAACTCTTGTATGTACGCGAACAATCGCTGATGGCTCATCCTTTCAGTCTGAGAAATCTTCAGATCAACGGTGACCCATTTCCAATTGCTGAATCCGTTCGATACAACAGCGCCACAGGAGCCGCATCTATAACGGTGTCTGGCAACGGTGTTCTGGTATATCGAGCCGGCAACGCCGTCGTCGGCAATAACTACAAATTGACGTGGATGGATCGGTCGGGAAAGCTGATCGGCACTCTGGGAAACTCAGGCAACTATGCCAATCCGGAATTGTCGCCTGACGGAAAACGAGTCGCGGTAGAACGACTTGATCCGGCAACACGAACGTCACACATCTGGGTTTTAGACACTGTCCGCGGCGTGTCCACGCGTTTGACATTCACACCTGGAAACGATCGTTTCCCGGTCTGGTCCCCTGACGGCGAACAGATTATCTTTAGCTCCGGCCAGAGTCAGCCCGGCGAATTATACGCAAAGGCATCTACTGGAGCCGGAACCGAACAACCGCTCAAGACACAGGCCTGGGCGGTCTGGGACTGGTCTGAGGATGCCAAAGCGATCGTGTATTCCTATATGCCGAGAGACATTTCCATATTGCCATTGAGTGGGAACAAATCGCCGGTAACGTACGTGCCGCAATCGATTTTCTTCAGGAGCTCTGCCCAACTCTCGCCCGACGGAAAATGGCTGGCTTACACTTCGAACGAGTCCGGGAATACAGAGGTTTACGTTCAGAGCTTCCCCACACCTTCGGGCAAATGGATGATTTCAACAAACGGAGGTGCTGCGCCCAGATGGCGACACGACGGGAAAGAGATATTCTATATTGCTGCTGACCAAAAGCTCATGGCCGTCACCGTGCGGCCGGACGACAAGAACCTGGCGATTTCCAGCGCTGGGGCCCTCTTCGAAGCACCGCTCGGTAGTGGTGTATCGCTGGCGTTGGGACGTGGCGGCGCAAGTCGGCAGCAATACGATGTCACGTCCGACGGCCAGCGCTTCCTGTTCAATGTGTTGGTGGACGAGGCCGCCGAAACGCCGATCACCGTCGTTACGAACTGGACCTCAAGCCTCAAGAAGTGAGAAGCCGGCTACGGTTTCCTAATGCCGTGATTCCGGCCTGGTCCAAGTCCCCGGCTCATAGCGAGAAGCCAGATCGCAGCATGTTCCGAAGGCTGTCCGGATGTGAAAGCGAGCGCCTGCTCACGTCCATCCTGCGGAGTTGAGTCGATGGGAATCTCATCAAAGATCGGAAGCGCGTCTCCATTTGGAGCCGGGCCAGTCCCCGCAAAGCAGGAGAAACTCTCCCCAAGTGCAAGAATTGACCGGTTGCTCCAGGAGATCTGGGGACAGCCTGAGAATTCGTACTGGTAGAATTCGGAGGCTGTCCCCAGATCTTCAAAGTGACACTTCCCGTAATCCCCGCTTCGAAATATTGAAAAGAAGATCGCCTTCGGGTGAGCTATGAGAATTTCGAACCTCATTGTCCCCCTTCCTTGACAGAGCACGCCCAATCACCTACTTTGCTGCGACATTCAGACCACTTGTTCCCATCAGCGAGTTCACGGATGAGTAAGTTCAAAGGAGGAGACAGTCGTGATCATTTCTGTCGTCAATAAGACGAAGCTCAAGGACAAGGATGTGCTGTCCGTCATAACCGCCATCAACCGCCAGATCAACGAACATTTCCTGCCCTACTGGAGCATGGGCGCGACGCTACGTCTGGAGGGAACCGTACTCGGAGAGGAGCCCGACTCGGAAAACCTCGCTGATCTGCGCGGAGACGCCATCCTCTATTTATGCCGCGACCCTTTAGACGGCGACTTCCTTGGGTTTCATGAACGCAACCATCGGGGCATTCCCTTTGGTTTCGTCTTCACTTCGATCGCGAAGGAACTGGGCGAAGACTGGAGCGTGACGCTCTCTCATGAAGCTCTCGAGCTGGTTGCGGACCCCGAGGTGAATCTGCTCGTCAAAGGTCCTCACCCTGAGCATCGGGAACGTGAGGTCTTCCACTGGTACGAGATGTGCGATGCCGTGCAGGGGAGCTTCTACAAGATCGACGGCATCAAGGTCTCGAATTTCCTCCTTCCTCTTTACTTCACACTTCAGAATGAACCGGGCAGCCGAAACGATTTTCTTGGTGTTGGTGTGCCGTCGTTTGGCGTCGCAGTCGATGGCTACATCGGCTTCTTCGATCCAGAACTCAACGACGATGATCAGTTCTTCGCAAATCGCAAGGCTCGGGCTCGAATGGCCGCCAAAGACAGGGCGCGGCTCACGCGCCGATCCACCCGATACAAGCTAAAGTATGTCGATGTACCGTCCGTCCCTTCTCTGGTGACGGGAACGCCAGTTTTCGAATCGTTCGCTGTGAAGTTTTCAACGGCTTCCCCCAAAAGCCGGGAAGCCTCAATTCAGCAGGTGCTTGGCCGCGGATGGACCATCGAAGAATTCTCCAAAGGCCATTCTGGTTTCGTGAAGGTTGTTCCCATAACGATGACCCTCACCGTGGCCGAAGCCTGGGAGCTTGCGCATCGATTGCGACGCGAGGCCGGGATCGAAACCGCTGAGCCATTATTCGACGTGGAGTTTAGTCAACCGAAATCGGCAACCCAGCCCGATGGAGTTCGGGGCTTTGCATTGTTCGGAGGAGACAAGCCCGGCACCGAGGATCACGAATGGGCGATCAAGCGATTGAAGGTGCCGGAAGCGAGACAGGCAACCGGGACCAGCGGCAAAGGAGTCGTCATTGCGCATCCGGACACGGGGTTCACGAAACACCCAGAGATCTGGCCGTCTCAGCCTCCCAGACAAATCGATGTCGACAGAGGTTTTGACTTCGTTGCCAACGATGCTAATCCGGAAGATGACCTGGTGGGAGGTTTCGGAAACTTTCCGAGCCATGGAACGGGAACGGCCAGCGTCATCATGAGTGCTGCGCTCCCTTCAAAGATCATAGGAGTCGCGCCGCTCGTGAAGCTGATTCCGCTTCGTGTGTCGAACTCGGTGATTCACCTGTCCATGACCAACGTCACGAACGCGATTCACAAGGCGGTTGACGAGGGAGCGCACATCATTTCCATGAGTCTAGGCGGAATTCCGAGCGCGTCGTTACACGAAGCCGTAGTTCGCGCGGTGGATGAAGGCATCATTCTCATCGCGGCTTCGGGAAATTTTGTCGGCGTTGTCGTGTGGCCCGCGGCATTCGATGAGGTTATCGCCTTGGCCGCTACGAATATCGAAGACAAGCCCTGGCTCTTCTCCAGTCGTGGAGAAGCCGTGGATGTTTCCGCTCCGGGGGAATCCGTATGGCGAGCGTTGACCCAGAACAAACCCAGCGGACCTCAGTTCATCGCAGAGCGGAGCAGCGGCACTTCATTTGCCACAGCCCATACTGCCGGCATCGCTGCCTTGTGGCTCGAAGTGCACGGGCGGGAGGCTTTGATCGCGAAGTACGGAAAGCGCGGACTTGTGGAACAGTTCAAAGCGCTACTGATGAAAACTTCCAGGAGGCCCGCAGACTGGGATAGCGGCCGCTTCGGCGCCGGAATCGTCGATGCGGAAGCCCTCCTGAAAGCGCCACTGCCGCCAGCTGCCCCGAGGGGCGCGCGGTTGCGCGCGCGGACAACTTCCGTAACGCCCAGCGCGGATCGTGCTGCATTGCTGGATAAGGTGCTTGCGAACACTGGCGGTAATCGCGGAATCCGCGGACGCATCGGACCAACAAGCAGACGGCTGCAGACTGAATTCGGCGACGAGCTCGCATTCCATGCTCTGGTTGCTCCCCCACCGGGCGTGGATTCTCTGCAAAATGCGTCCAGGTCGCTGCGAGCGGCACTCTTGAACCTCGACAGAGCGGCTCAAGCTAAACCAAGAAAACGCACCACAAAGAAGGCTCCTAAGGAAAGAGCCAAAAAGTAATTCTTGATAACGGGGAAAATCGAGGTCCGATTCACCTGAACTCGTCCAACATCGCCATTCTGATCTTATGTGTGAGGCGATTTAGGCGTCACTTCGGGCCGACAAATTTTCTCGTGTGAATCAGGGCAGATGAGAGACCATCCAACCACGATGAGTTACCTTCTCGGTGGGCAACGAGTAATGTGCCACCACGTCGGTAATGCTGTCCTTGCCTGCAGCGTCCAGTGCCTTATCCAACATAGCCCGACAGTGCTGCTCGGCTTGGCTGAGTTGGTAAGTAGTGCCGAGATCTCATGGGGACAGCCTCCGAATTCGTACTGTAGAATTCGGAGGCTGTCCCCAGATCTCAACAGTTAATGCGTGTGAACAGCTCAAAGGGAGAACCAAGTGACCAGGCAGTTTCGTGTCGGGCTCGTCGGTGCTGGTTACGTTGCTGAGTTTCACGTCAAGGCGCTCCGCCGATTGCCCCAGGTGCAGCTGGTGGGAGTCACGGATCTCGATCCAGAACGCGCCCGAGCTTTTGCGAAGCAATTCGGAATTGCCACAACGTATCCCTCGCTCGAGGCCATGGCGAAGGCGGGTCTCGATGTCGTTCACGTGCTCACGCCTCCCCACGCTCACGCGCAGGTCGGATTGGAAGCGATGGAGCTTGGCTGCCACGTCCTGATTGAGAAGCCACTTGCCACCAGCGTGGAAGACTGTGATCGTCTCATTGCCACAGCACAGCGGCTCGGGCGTGTGGCCGGGGTTAACCACTCGTTTCTGGGTGATCCACGTCTCCGCCGGGCCCTCGACGCGGTTCATGCCGGCGCCGTTGGAGATATCGTGAGCGTCGATATTTTCTGGAGCGACGTCTACCCCGAATATCGGGGAGGATCGCTGCCGCCGCGATATCGCGATGGTGGTTATCCGTTTCGCGATCTGGGTATTCACGCACTCTACTTGCTTCGTGCCTTTCTGGGAGAGATCCGTGGCGTGCACGGCGATTTCTCCAGTCGCGGGGGCGATCCGAACCTGTACGCCGACGAATGGCGATGTTTGGTTCAATGTGAGAAAGGGACCGGGGGAATTCAGCTGTCATGGAACATCCGTCCCCTGCAGTTCTACGCGACGATTCACGGCACGAAGGGATCGATCCGAGTCGATTTCGCGCAGATGTATATAACACGACGCCACAGTACCTTCCTGCCCTCTGCGATAGAACGTATCGTAAACGCGCTGGCGGAGTCCCTTCCGTTGCTTGGGCAGGTGTCGGTGAATGTCGCACAGTTTGTCACCGGTCGATTGAAGCCGTATCAAGGACTCCACAACTTTGTGCAGCAGTTTTACGAATGCCTTGGGGCCGATATTCCACTACCGGCCACACTGGAGGATGGACGCGAAGTCGTTCGCTGGAACGAGGAAGTCGCTCGTCCGGCAGACAACGGCAAAATGACTCGATCGAACCGTTTTCGTGGCGGAGCCGAACCCGTGGTGTTGGTAACTGGCGGACGTGGCTTCGTGGGCCGTCATTTGGTCAGACGTCTGCTCCAGGAACATAAGCACATCCGACTCTTTCTACGCCGCGCGCCGGACCCTGAATTTCTTGAAAATCCGCGAGTCGAAATTGTGCTGGGAGATCTCGGTGATCCAGATGCCGTCGACTGCGCGGTTCGAGGCGCGACCCTGGTCTACCATCTGGGAGCCGCAATGGGCGGAGGATGGTCGGAGCATGAATCCGCGACGATCGCCGGCACGCAAAACATCGTCGACAGTTGCGTCAAACACAATGTTCCGAAGCTCGTTCACATGAGCTCTCTCTCGGTCATTGATTGGGCCGGCTCAAAAGAGGGCTCGCCTTGTACTGAAGATTGTCCCCTTGAGCCACGTCCCGAGGTGCGAGGGTTCTACACACAAGCCAAGCTCGCCGCCGAATTGGTTGTGTTGCGGGCTGTGCGGGAACGGAAACTGCCGGCCGTCATTGTACGACCCGGCTTGATCTTCGGTCCGGATGGCCCGATTGCGGCGGCATCTGGAGCACTAGTCGCGGGCGGCAAGCTCCTGGTCCTTGGCGCAGGCAACGCGAGGCTGCCGCTGGTTTATGTCGAGGACGTGATTGACGCTCTCATCCTCGCTGCGCGGAGCAATCGCTTTGACGGCTCCATATTCCACGTGGTGGACGATGCGGCCATCACGCAGAAAGACATGGCGAAAATGGTTGGAAAAGCTCGCGGTATGCAAGTGCTGCGTGTTCCTCAGCCCCTCGTGTTTTCGCTTGCGCTCGCCCTGGAAATAGTGGGAAGGCTGCTGGGAAGGAATGTGCCACTCACACGTTATCGCCTGAGATCCTCTCAGGCAGACATCGCCTTCGATTGCACGAAGATTCGCCAGGAACTCGGGTGGAACCCGAAAGTGGGCGTCAATAACGGTCTGCGCCTGGTGCTGGAGCGATAACAAACTTATGAACTGTAGATTTGATCCTAGAAGGACCAGTGCGCCCGTCCTTGAATCGCGTGAGACTGGTGGGAACCCGTGAACGTCGCGTCATATGTGAATGCCGCGGCAAATGGTCCTTTTGTTAGGAAATTGACGCCGGCGCCGAGGCTCGCGGCATCGCCGTCCAGTTGCTGTCCCGGTGTGATGAAGTCGGTGCCGCCGGCAAGGAATGTAGACGTCGTGTCCCGTCCTCCATTCTCATAATCATGGTTCCAGAAGGCGCGCACGTAGGGAAGCAAACTGGCGCCTCCCGTTCCGAAGTCCAGTTGCCCACCGAGAGCGGTGCGAACCCTCTTCTCGGACTTGGCTGCCACCTGCAGCCCAAACACTCCGCTGCTAGTTTCGGAATAGGCGTCTTGCTTGACGTCGTTCCAGTTCACGCGAACCTGCGGCGTGAAGGAGATCGCAGACGATAATGAGAATGGCGCACCGGCGTTGATGCGGAATCCCGACTGATTCCCGTCGTAGGACGAGGTCGCCGCGCCGGTGGAGCCGGTGTCGCGCGAGTTCTCGTATTGCTGCCATCCGTAGGAGAACATCCCCTGAACGTAGAATCTGCCGGCGTCATGGCTCGCATAGAACGAAATCTGTCTGGTGTCGATGTCATCGTTGCTTCCGGCAGATTGATCCCGATAGTCGATGGAAGAGTCGGCATATCCCAGTCCGCCGCCGATAAACGTACCGGACTGAAGCTCACGGTCATATCCTCCCGCAAGGCCCCACCCGTCACTCTTGTAACCAGCGAAATCGTCATCCAGATCCTGACGGTCTGCCACACCGCCACCGTTGAACCAAAGACCGTTGCGGCTTTCGAGAGCGTTGTTTCTCTTAGCCCGGCGGAGAACGTCGAGGCGGTTACTGATCTGATCGAAATTGGTGTCCGCATGACCCGTGGTCACCACGAGTCTGCCCCGTGACGAAATCGGCGCGAGCTTCTCGACGGCAGCGGCCTGTGGCGCTGCGGCCAGAAATGCCATGCCGACCAGGGCATCGGACAGCTTGCCGTGCCTGCGCCGAGGCTGTCGAGCGCAGTCGCCACTCCTATGCTGCCGGATTTAAGGGAGGAGTTTCCGGCAAACCGGAAGAGTTCGAGGTTGCCGCGAATCTCGCCTCCGGGGAACGTAGTCGAATGGATGTTGAGATAACTCTGTCCCGCCGCGACACCCGCGAGGAATGCGGACTCCGCACCTGCGTTGGTTCCCCCGTTGCCGGTGATGAATGGAGCGTTCCATGTTGTGGTCTGAGACATGTCGTAGATGCGATCCCATGAACCGCTGCTCACACCGAGCGGGAATCCCACAAACGTCGGACTCGTCGTCGCCACGCCCGCATTTGCAGGCTGCACGACGCAGCAGTGGATGTGAGAAGCGGTTGTCAACCCGACGAGCCCCGAGAAGTTCGCGCTCACGCGCATCTCGTGAGTCGTTCTGTTCAGCGTGACAATCCCAAAACCCGAACCCTGCGTGGCCGCTGCGGGAATTTCGTTCTGGCCGCTTAGAACTGCCCTATAGATCTGAGCTTCAGCCGGCGTGCCGACCAACAACGCGGCCGCAACTGCAAGAACACGGAGCTTACCTTTCATCGTGCTTTCCCCCGAATTGGAATCGTTTGAAACGCCTTTGCCTTTAAGACTACTCGCGCCGGCATGGCGACTTTTTCTCGGGCAGGCCCTCGACACGCACTCTTACCGTTCGACGGTCTGTCCGGATTTCGCCGGTCATCTTCGGTGATGTTCTCTATGAATGTCCAGTTTTCGTTACGGGGATCTGCCAATTCGGCTCGAGCCCGCCCATAAAGTTATTAGCCTAAAAGGATGTGGAATATATACTGGCGCGTCTGTCAGGAGGAGCAGTGAGAAACCAATTTGCGGTAGTGCTGTGTCTGTTCTCGCTAATGATCTGGGCGCCGGTTGCCGCTCTGGCACAGTCCACATCAACACCGAAAGGTCCTTCGTTTGAGATCGCCGACGTCCATACGAGCCCGAGAGGAATCAGCACAGCGAAGAAGGCCCCGACGTTTCGGTCTGGCCGATATGAAGCGCAGCGCAACACAATGATGGATCTTATCTCCTCCGCGTACAGCATCGACGCTGCGAAGGTGGCAGGTGGACCGAGTTGGCTTGATCTCGACCGATTCAACATCATCGCCAAAGCTCCGCCGGATACGAAACCCGACGTGCTCAACCTGATGCTCCAAGCCTTACTAGCGGACCGGTTTCAGTTGGCCGTGCACATGGACAATCGACCACAACCGGCATATGCGCTCACATTAGGCAAAGGCAAGCTGCAACTGAAGCAGTCGGATGGGTCCGCTCCCGGGTGCAGGCCTGTGCCGCAAACACAGCCCACCACGCTTGTCGTCCAGGAGACGGCCTGCCAAAACATTACGATGGAGAGGTTCGCGGCGACGCTCACGTCGCTTGCTCTCAGCAGAGGTATCCCGGGAAATTACCTGGAAGGACCGGTTGTAGACTTCACGGGATTGACGGGAACCTGGGACGTGGACATCAAGTTCTCACCGCCTTCGGCGCGAGCGGCTACAGGCGAGGGCGACACCATCTTCGAAGCCGTGGAGAAGCTTGGTCTGAAGCTGGAACGCCGGGATACCCCCGCGTCCGTTCTGGCTGTCGATCGTGTAAATCAACAGCCGACTCCAACTCCAAAGGACGTTGCGGCGGCCCTGGCACCGGAGAAACCCGTCGGGTTTGAACTGGCGACTATCAGACCCGTCGCGCCAGGAACAAACGCGTTCGGAAATAACAGCATCTCTCAGAGCGGTCTCGTATCGCTTCGCAGCCGGACACTGCGAGAACTGATCACACTTGCGTGGGATACGAGCAATGACGCCGTGATAGGACTGCCGAAGTTTGGCGAGTCGGATCGGTTTGACGTCACCGCCCAGGTCCCGGCCAGCGTCGCGCGGCCATTGAACATTGAGGTAATCCGGCCAATGCTGCGTGTACTGCTTGCAGACCGTTTCGGCCTGAAAGTTCACGAAGCCGAGCAACCCGTGGATGTTTATGTGCTAGATGCGCCAAAGTCGGAGGTCAAGATGGATCGTGGAAATAACAGCGAACGCGGCTCCTGCAAATCGACGCCTGAAAAGCTAAAAGCAAACGTGGGATTGTCTGCGGCGATCACCTGTACGAATACGACAATGGCGGAGCTTGCCGACAGGGCGCGTACCATGGCTCCCGCCTACGTTGATCACGCAGTGATCGATGAAACAGGTTTGAGCGGAGGCTGGGATTTTGTCGTTATGTGGACGGGACTGTCTAACGTCAACGGTCGTGTCAACGCGGGTGCGCCTGGAGACAAGGCCGACGCACTCTCCCCTGTCGGAAGTCTCACCTTCTTCGAGGCCATTGAAAAACTTGGACTCAAGCTGACCTTGCAGAAGCGTCCGATGCCCGTGCTGGTGATCGATCACGTGGAACAGAATCCGACGGAGAACTGATAGAAAGCACCAAATTTCTCATGAATGTCGCTCTGATGCAGTGGACTGACGTTCCAAACTTCGGGAAGACAACACTTTCCTTTTCGGGCCTGATCGGAGATCTGCATCAGCAGCCTCTGGGTTTCGATTACACAGTTCCTTTGCCGAGTGATCCCACGCAGTCGGTTAAGGTAGACCTGTCAGGAAGCATTCGCGCCTTCAATGCCAAGCTCGAGTTTCCGACGGCGAACAAGAGCGTGACGATTCCGGTTTCGTTTACCTATACCAACCGAACAGATCTCCAGAAGGAAGCGGACGTGAAAGGTTCGATTGGTCTGACGTTGCGTTTCGATTCATTCTTTCCGGAGAAGGCTGCTCCTCGTTAGGGGAGATAAAAAGCGCAACCGTTTTGATTGAGATGCCAAGGAAGACACCCGAGATGTTGTCTCCCTCCCGAGAGAATCAGTCGCGATTAGAACGTCTCTTCGTCGGTTAGGCCCTCACTCTTAACCGTTCAATGCTCCACGACTATCGCGTTCTCGGCTTCCTCGTGCCCTCGATTAGCACGCCGTCCGCGAGCGGAATGGTAAGCGCGATACGGTCCTCTGGTCCGAAGTTTCTCGTCACGTGGCCTTTCCCCGTCGTGTCTTCGATCAGGTTGATGTGTCCAGGTCCAGCCAGAACATGGATGCCGCCGGACACTTCGACCTCCGAACTTCCCGACAACGTGATCACGAACTGCCTCGCCGGCCCGGTGTGCCAGTCCGGCGAGCTCGGGTCAGTCGCGCCCGTTTTGCCGGGATTCGCGCCGGCTGTCGGCGGCCGCACGCTGAATTCCGCCCCAGTGGCCTTGAACATGTCGGACACTCCGCGTGCGTTCAAATTCAATTCGATGTCTTCGGCGTGCGACAA
>Ga0111538_10010324_pt1 | contig 12425 bp, 9 predicted proteins | sample SoiMethybrSBSTD1_FD_79669 | JGI IMG/M metagenome (GOLD analysis project Ga0111538, IMG submission 79669) | Bulk soil microbial communities from a Populus tree surrounding site in Tennessee, USA - Soil MetaG P. TD hybrid SBSTD1 (version 2)... | ecosystem: Environmental > Terrestrial > Soil > Tree...
AACGTGGGGCGTGGATGTTAGTGCTCGATGCAGAGCAGGTGCTCCATGTGCGCCCGTTCCTGTCGGTGACGGCCGGGATCGTGGTGCTGTTCGTCGGCAAGATGCTCAACCGGCGCGTTGCGGCAATCCGCGAATACAATATCCCGGAGCCTGTTACTGGCGGGCTGCTGTTCTCGATTGCCTTCGGTGTCGTGTATCTCTGCTCGGGCGTCAAGGTCGACTTTGAATTGACGGCGCGCGACATCCTGCTCGTCTATTTCTTCACCGTGATCGGCATCAACGCCCACGTTGGTGATCTTGCGCGAGGCGGAAGGCCTCTCGTGGTGCTCCTCGCGATCGCCGTCGCGTTTATCTTTGCGGAGAACACTTTGGGGATCGCAGTGGCGCGTCTCCTGGGGCTCGATCCAGCGATCGGGTTGCTCGCGGGTAGCATTTCAATGACGGGGGGGCATGGCACCGCGATCGCATGGGGGCAGGTGATCGCCGAAACCCGAGGGATTGCGAACGCAATGGAAATCGGAATCGTGTGCGCGACCATGGGGCTCGTCATGGCGAGTCTCGCTGGAGGACCGGTTGCTCGCTTCCTGATTCAACGCCGTGGGCTGGTAGCACAGCCGGACCGGCGGTTTGACGTCGGTGTCCGCGATCAGGTGGAGCATCCGGAGATCGACTACCATTCATTCCTGAGCGCGATCCTCGCCGTTCACGTGGCCGGGATGATCGGCCTCCTCGGCCACAGAGGGCTTGAGAGCATGGGCATCAATGTGCCGCTGTTTCTTCCCTGCCTTGCCGCTGGCATCTTGCTTACGAATCTGCTGCCCCGCGTCCTGCGGCCAGGCACTTGGCCCACTCGCACGGCGGCGCTTGCGCTCATCGCCGAGGTGTCATTGGGTGTGTTTTTGGCAATGTCGTTGATGAGCATGAAGCTATGGACGCTCGCCAGCCTGGCCGGCTCGATCGCCCTCCTGCTTGCTGTCCAGCTCGCGCTGGCGGTGCTGTTTGCTGTCTACGTCTGCTTCCGCGCTCTGGGAAAGAGTTACGATGCGGCGGTGATGTCGGCGGGGTTCATCGGCTTCGGCCTCGGCGCAACTCCGACCGCAATGGCGAACATGACCGCTGTGACGCAGCGCCACGGGACTTCGCATGTGGCGTTCCTCGTCGTGCCGCTCGTCGGTGCGTTCTTCATCGACGCCGTCAATGCGCTCGCGATCCAGTTCTTCCTGGCCAGGATTTGAAGCCAGCATGATCACGGCGAGATGGGCTGACGAGACGGCGAGCTGAACGCAAGAATACGGCTGATTGCACGACACGACCGGCTGTGAGACACAGTCCGGGATGGCAAACCTCTCGGTCCCGGGCCTGCATATCGCGCGGCAGCTCAACGAAGCCGTTGCGCTGCACCGGCAGGGCCAGCTCGACGAGGCGGAGAAGATCTACAATCGCGTGCTGAAGGCGCAGCGCGACAATTTCGACGCGCTGCATCTGCTCGGCATGCTCAACCACCAGCGCGGCAAGGCCGGCGAGGCGCGCCGCCTGATCGGCGCCGCGCTGAAGATCAATCCGCGCTCCCCCGAGGCGTTGTCGAGCCACGCCATGGTGCTGCACGCGCTCAGGCGCGACGCCGAGGCGCTGGCCGATCTCGACAAGGCGCTGTCGATTGCGCCGGGCCATCTCGAGGTGCTCAACAATCGCGGCTCCCTGCTGCTGGCGCTCAAGCGCCCCGCCGAGGCGCTGGCCTCGTTCGAGCAGGTGCTCTCCCGCGAGCCGCGGTTTGCGCAGGCGCGCGCCAATCGCGGCAATACGCTGGTCGAGCTCGGCCGTGCCGCCGAGGCCCTGGCGGACTACGATGCGGCATTGGCGTTGCAGCCTGGCAATCCGAGCGTCATCTACAATCGCGGCAACGCCTTGCGCGCGCTCGATCGCGAGACCGAGGCGGTCGCCGCCTATGACGCCGCGGTCGCGATCGCGCCGAATTACGTCAACGCCTGGTACAACCGCGGCCTCGCTTTGCAGGCGCTCAACCGCCACGCTGACGCGCTCGCGAGCTACGACAAGGTGCTGGCGCTCGAGCCGAACCACGGCGACGCGCAGTTCAGCGCGGCCTCGGCGCATCTGACGCTCGGCGATTATCCGGCGGGCTTTGCGCAATACGAGTGGCGCTGGAAACGCAGCGGCATGACGGCGCGGCCGCGTTTCCGCCAGCCGCTGTGGCTCGGCGAGTCCTCGCCCGCAAACCGCACCATTCTGCTGCACGCCGAGCAGGGGCTGGGCGACACCATCCAGTTCGCGCGCTACGCGCTGCTGATCGCCCGGATGGGCGCCAAAGTTCTGCTCGAGGTGCAGCCGGCGCTCAAGGATCTGCTGTCCGGTCTCGACGGTGTCGCCGGCGTGTTCGGCCAAAGCGAGGCGCTGCCGGCATTCGATCTGCACTGTCCGCTCGCCAGCCTGCCGCTCGCCTGCAAGACCGAATTGTCGACCGTGCCGGCCGAGATTCCCTATCTGCGTGCCGATGCGACGCGGATCGATAAGTGGCGGCCGCGGCTCGAGGCAACGCCGCGCCCGCGGGTGGCGCTCGCCTGGTCTGGCCGCGCCAGCCACGTCAACGATCGCAACCGCTCGATCGCGCTTGCCGAACTCGCGCCGCTTTTGGCGACGCCGGGCGTGCAGTTCGTCGCCATCCAGCGCGAGCTGCGCCCGGCCGACGCCACCGAGCTGGCGCGGCACGATCGTGTCCTCAACCTCGGCGATGACCTGGCCGATTTCTCCGACACCGCGGCGGTGCTGTCGCTTGCCGATCTGGTGGTCAGCGTCGACACCGCGGTCGCGCACCTTGCGGCTGCGATGGGGCGGCCGACCATTGTGCTGCTGCCGTTCCAGCCGGACTGGCGCTGGACGCTGGACCGGCAGAGCCCCTGGTATCCGGCCGCGCAGCTGTTCCGGCAGGCCCGGCCAGGTGACTGGAACGCGGTGATTTCGCGGCTGACCGAAAAGCTTGCGTCTCAGGGTGTGGCTGTTACATAACCCTCTCAAGAAACAACGAATTGGCGCGGGGTGGAGCAGCCCGGTAGCTCGTCAGGCTCATAACCTGAAGGTCGTAGGTTCAAATCCTACCCCCGCAACCAAATAAGGCCCGCCAGCTCAACGAGTTGGCGGGCTTCATTTTTGACCCTGCGGGCCATGCGCGGATCAGGCCGCGGCGCGGCCCCACAACTGCCGGCTCGCCATTCGCGCGCCCTCGACCAGCGCCTCGAGCTTGGCCCAGGCGACGGTCGGATGGATGGTCTGCATGCCCGCGAAGGTGCCGAAGCCGCAATCGGCGCCGGCGATGACGCGTTCGCGGCCGAGCCCCTGCGCGTAGCGCAGGATGCGATCGCAGACCAGTTCGGGATGCTCGACCAATACGGTCGAGTGCGTGATGACGCCCGGGATCAGCACCTTGTGCTGCGGCAGCTTGGCGGCGTTCCAGACCTTCCATTCGTGCTCGTGGCGCGGATTGGCGCCTTCGAACGAATAGGCGATGGCTTTGATCTTGAGAATGATGTCGACGATGTCCTTCGCCTCCATGTCGTTGGTGCGCGGCCCCATGTCGATGCTGTAGCAGGTGTGATAGCGGATCTTGTCCTCTGGAAGGTCGCGCAGCGCGTGATTGAGCGCCTCGACGCGGACCTCCGCCCATTTCCGGCAGTCCGCGATCGACATGCTCGCGTCCATGACGTATTGCGTGACCAGCCGCGGGTCGTCGATCTGCAGCAGCAGCCCGGAGTCGGTGATCGCCTTGTATTCGTCGTGCAGGGCGTCGGCGAGCGCGAAGATATAGTCGCGCTCGGACTTGTAGTGCTGGTTCCTGATCCAGAACTCGACCTGGGTCGGCGAGATCGCCGGCAGGAACGCCTCCTCGACCTTGACCTTGCCGAGCGCGGCCTTGAAGCGGGCGATGTCCGCTTTGACCTTGTCGTGGCCTTTGTACTTGACCGGGCCGCTGCAGACGACGCGCTTGGTTGCGGTGACCGGTGCGAGCGCGATGCCGACCTGCGCCTCCCAGGCGTAGTACTCCGACCACTGATTGTGCTCGCGCGAGCCCTTCCAGGGCTGGCCGAACGGCTCGTCGGTCGGCGTCACGCCGTCGAGGCGCTCGACGATGTAGCTCAGGAAGCTCGGCTTGGAGAACTCGCCGTCGCTGATGACGTCGAGCCCGATGTCGGCCTGCCGCTTGACGCATTGCTCGATCGAGCTGGTGATCTCGGCCTCGAGCGCCTTCTCGTCATGCGGCTGGCCGGCGACCTTGGCGCGGATCAATTTCAGCAATTCCGGCGGCCGCGGCAGGCTTCCGGCGTGCGTCGTGATGATGCGGTCGGTGCTGAACTTCATTTCGTACCCTCCCGATTGTTATCGCCTTGCCGACATCTGGCCGGACGCACTCGAGAATCCGCACGCTATTGCAGCGGCCGCTTGCGGTCGTGCCGCCGACGCGGCTCGTCGCTCCACCGAAGCCTATCTGTATTGAGTACATTACATGAGGCCGTGCCCGCTTGTCGCGGAGACCGTCGTCAAGTCTGACGCCAGGTCTGAACTGCAGGCATGGTAAAACCGGCGGATGGGCTGCTGCCCGATCCGCCGGTTTTCCGGATAGCGTTGCGCGATTACTTGGCCTGCGTCGGCGCCGGTGCCGGCGCCGGTGCTGGCGCCCGTGAAGGTGGCGCGGTCGTGCCGGTTCCGGTCGTCGCGGCCGGACGGGTGCCGGTATCCGAGGCCATCCGGCTGTCGTTGCTGGACACCGCGTAGAACAGGCCGCCGATGATCAGGACTGCGGCGAGCGCAATGCCGAACCACATGCCGGTGGACATGCCTTCATCGTCGCGCCGAAGGTCGCGATCGAGGTCGTCGCGCCGATAGGTGCGATTGAGGTCATCTCCACGGTAATCGCGGTTGGGATCATTCATGGTCATGTGAAACCTCCTGCTGCTCGGAATCCAATGCACGGCCCTTGGCAACGTTCCACCGGAACTTCGCGTTCCCATCGGTATCCGGCTGAGGGTTTGTCAGCCACGAGACATGCGCCAAACGCCGGGGCTAGAATGCCGGCAGCGGCATTTCGCGGTGCAACCGGGATCGAACCGCAGGGGAGGACACAGATGGGCCTGACTTCGGAGATCGGAACGTTCGTTTCCAGCATCGGATCCGCAGCCATTCCGTCCGAGGCCATGCCGGTGGTGCGCGCGGGCTTCACCGATTGCGTTGCCGTGATGGTGGCGGGCCGCCGCGAGGAGGTCGCCCGCATCGTCGCGAAGGCGAACGGCGCCGAGGTGCGCGACGATTGCATTCTGCTCAATCGCATCGCGGCGCCCGAGGCGGCGTTGGTCTATGGCACTGCCGCGCATGTGCTGGACTATGACGATGTCGCGCTGTCGGGCCATCCCAGCGCCGTGCTGGTGCCGGCGATTTTGGCCGAAGCCGCCGACAGCAAAGCCGACGGCGCGACCATGGCGCGCGCTTACCTCGCGGGTTACGAGGTTTGGGCCGAGCTCATCAGTCGCGATGCCGACCAATATCACCTCAAGGGCTGGCATCCGAGCGCGACGTTCGGCGCGCTTGCCGCCGCCGCGGCCGGCGCCGTGATCCGCAAGCTCGACGCGACCCAGGCGCGGAATGCGGTCGGCCTCGCGGCCTCGCTCGCTGGCGGGGTGGCGGCGAATTTCGGCACGATGACCAAATCGTATCAGGTCGGGCGCGCCGCGCAGTCCGGATTGACCGCGGCGCGGTTGGCGGAGGTCGGTCTGACCTCGGCGCCCGATGCGATCGAGCACAGGCTCGGCTTTTTGCGTGCCGTCTCGCCCAAAGGCAATGTCGACACCGAACGCCCGGCGGCGCTCGGCCGCAACTGGCGCATCCTTGAGCTTGGTCTCAACATCAAGCTCTACCCGATGTGCTACAGCACGCATCGCGCACTCGACGCCATGCTGAGCTTGGTCAAGGGCGAAAGCCTCAAGCCCGACGATATCGCCAGCGTCGAGGTCGAACTCGGCGAGGCCCAGGCCGCGATGCTGCGCAATCACCGGCCGCAACTTGCGCTTGATGCCAAGTTCAGCGCCGAATTTGCCATGGCGGCGGCCGCGGTTGCGCACCGCTGCGGCATGAGCGAGCTCGACGACGCATTCGTGCGGCGCGCCGACGTACAGGCGTTCATGCCGAAGGTGTCGCTCTCGCCGCAGCCCGGCAGGAGCGCCGAGGATGCCGCCCTGGGGATCGCGGACCGGGTACGCGTCACGCTGCGCGACAACCGAGAGATCGCATCACCACCGGTTACGCATCCGCGCGGCCACTTCAAGAATCCGATCGGCGTCGACACGTTGTGGGACAAGTTTTCCGACTGCATTGACGGCGCGCCGATCGAAGCGCGGCCGCTGTTCGATCGCCTGCAGCGCATCGAGACGCTTGCCTCGGTCGCCGAGCTCGGACGCTGAAGACGCGGCCCATCATGATGCCCCCCAGCAACCTGCGCACCATGAAGGTGGAGGCGCCCGAACCCGACATATGGGTCGTGAGCTTCAACCGGCCGGAGGTGCGCAACGCGCTCAACACACCGACCCACCACGACCTGCGCGAGATCTTCGGCCCGCTGGCCTTCACGCCCGGGGACCTGCGCTGCATCGTGCTCACCGGCGCGGGCGACAAGGCGTTCTGTGCCGGCGGCGACCTCAAGGAACGCGACGGCATGACCGACGAGGCGTGGCGGTTGCAGCATGCCATCATCGAGGAAGGCATCTATTCGATCATCAACTGCTCGGTGCCGGTGATCGCCGCCGTCAACGGCGCCGCCTTCGGCGGCGGCTGCGAGGTCGCGCTGTGCTGTGATTTCATCTACGCGTCGACGACCGCAGCATTCGGCCAGCCCGAGGTGACGCGCGGCATCATGCCGGGCGCCGGCGGCACGCAGAACCTGCCCCGTTCGGTCGGCGAGCGCCGCGCCAAGGAACTGATCCTGAGCGGCGGATCGTTCACGGCGCAGCAGGCTTATGACTGGGGCATGGTGAATCTGGTCTGCGAGCCGCGCGAGCTGATGCCGAAGGCGCTGGAGACGGCGCGGGCGATCGCCGCCAACGCGCCGATCGCGGTGCGCCAGGCCAAGAAGGCGATCCACCAGGGCCTGCAGACCGACCTGACCAGCGGCTTGCTGATCGAGGTGCAGGCCTACGAGCGCATGATCTCGACCGAAGACCGGCTCGAAGGCGTCCGCGCCTTCAACGAAAAACGCAAACCGCAGTTTAAAGGGCGGTGAGCGCCGGGCTGCGCCGTCTGACGATTGCTGCGGCAAATATGTGAGTTGCCAAGGCCACGCGATTGGCGGATCGTCCACAGACCTCCGCGTGAAACTTCGAAAGGGAAACGCCATGCTGCGACGCATAACGACAACATTGGCTGTTGCCGCGCTGATCGGGCTTGCGAGTTCGTCGGCTTGGGCGCAAGCGCAACCCAAGGACATCAAGTGGGCGACATCCGCCGTCGGCTCCGCGGGCCACAAGGCTCTGGTGGTGCTCGCCAACGTCTTGAACAAGGAGATGCCGCAGTACCGCATCTCGGTGCTGCCGACGCCGGGCGCCATCACGACCGTCAAGGGTTTCGCCACTGGCCAGTATGACGGCTTCTATGGCTCGGACATCGCCTATCACGAGCTGGTCGGCGACACGGCTCGCTTCAAGGGCTTCAAGGCCAACATGAAGCGTCAGCCGATCCAGTCGTTCTGGACCTTCACCACCGACGTGACCTTCGCGATCCACTCCCGCGACAAGGACAAGATCAAGAAGTGGGGCGATCTCGCAGGCAAGCGCATCTTCACGGGGCCGTTGCCGTGGGACGTTCGCGCCCATCTCGAACGCGGGCTGGCGGCGCTCGATGTGAAATTCAACTATCTGCAGATCGATCTGGCGACAGTGGGCTCGCATCTGGAAAAAGGAACGATCGACGCGATGCTGCTCTACACCAGCGGGGGGGCGCCGCCGCCCTGGCTCACCGAAGCTTCGCTCTCGGTCGACTGGGCTGCGCTCAACCCGAGCCCGGAAGAGATCGCCATTCTCAAGCAGAAGGGCTTGGCTTCGGTCGAGCTGAATCCCGCCGTGTTCAAGCGCAACGTCCATGTCGATAAAGTGATCGAGCTGCCGTTCTACTACGGCTTCAACGTCGGCCTCGATGTGCCTGCGGACGACGTTTACAAGATGCTGAACATCATCGAGAAGAACGCCGCCGATCTCGCCAAGACCGATCCGGCCTTCTCGGAGATCGCCAAGGACATGAAAGGCTTCCAGAAGCGCGGCGTTGAGTCGTCGTGGGATTTAGTGCCGATCCATCCTGGGCTGGCGCGGTGGATGCGCGAGAAGGGCGTGTGGGACAAGAAGTGGGACTCCAAGGTCGCCACGATGTAGTCCCGACCCACGCGAAGTCGGCTTGCGGCGGGCGCGGTTGTGCGCCCGCCGTGGCGCTCTCTCCCAGACGGTTGGCCCGACATGCCCGGCAGCGCTTCGACCAGGTCTCGGCTCGTGATCGGTGTCTTATATTACGCCGTCGCGGTCTACTTCTTTGTCCATCTCTTCTACTACTACTGGACCAGCGCAGGCGGGCCGCTGCTTTTGGCGACGACGCTGGTGCCGGTCACCTTCATCCTGTTCACGTTGAATCTGCTGCGCGAAAACGATTTGCACCCACGGCTGCCTGCGGCGGCCAACTATGCCATTGCGGCGATCTACATCGCCGTCTCGATCGTCGTCGCAGTGTACATGTACGTCGAAAACTATGAGCTCGGCACCGAGCGCGCCGGCATGTGGAACGGGACCGACATGATCCTGGGCGCGCTGATGACCCTCCTGGTCATGGAGTATTCGCGCCGGCGGCACATGCCGCTGTTCATCCTCAATATCGTCCTCGTGCTGTACGCGGTGTACGGCTGGCTCATCCCCGGCATGTTTTACCACGCCGGCCTCGATTGGCCGAGGATCATTACCGCCATGAGCGTGGAGATGACGACCGGCGTGTTTTCTTCGCTGCCGCAGCTTGCGCTCACCGTGATCGGTTCGTTCTTGTTGGTGCTGAGCGTGCTGCGCGGCTACGGCTGCATCGAGTCGTTGCTGCGCGTAACCAAACGCGTGGCTGCCCGTTCCGCGCACGCGCTGCCACAGTCCGCGGTGGTCGGCTCGATGTGCGTCGGCACCGTCAGCGGCAGTGGTGCTGCCAACGCAATCACCATCGGCTCCGCCACGATTCCCGCCATGATCGGCGCGGGCATGCCGCGCGCCACCGCGGCGGCAATCGAATCCGCGTCTTCGCTCGGCGGCCAATTGATGCCGCCGGTCATGGGCGTCTCGGCCTTCCTGATGGCCGAATTTCTGGGAAAGAGCTATTTCGATGTGGTTGCGCGCGGCTATGTTCCGGCGCTGATCTACTACGCCACGGTCGCCGTGTCGGTCTATCTGTTGGCCCTGCATCACCGAGTGCGGCTGGTCACCATCTCGTTCGAAGCACTCACGTGGCGGGACTGGGTCAATCTCGCTGCTTTCCTCGCCGTGATCGGCGGACTGGTCGGTCTGATGGCGGCGTATCACATGGCGCCGACGTTCGCGGCGCTCTACATCTTCGTCGCTATCGGCGGAATCCTGTTTGTCGTCAATTTCGTGGCGTTGCTGACGCCGGGGCCCTGGTCGTTTGAGGCTTTCCTCAAGCCGATCCACGGATTCCTCGACGCTTTCACGGAAATGACCGCCGATCTGACCTTGCTGCTAGCGACGCTCTCGATAATGACGGGCGCGCTGGTCATCACCGGCGTGCCGACCAAGCTGGGCGCGCTGTTGATCGACGCCGCCGGGGTCAACCTCGCCGCCATGGTGCTGCTGGCGTTCGTGTTCGGCGCGATCCTCGGCACCGGCTTGCCGCCGGCGCCGACCTACATCCTGGTCGCCATCGTGATCGCGCCGCCAATGATCAAGGTCGGCGTCGACCCGTGGGTCGTCCACTTCTTTGCGTTTTTCCTGGGCGTCTGGGGCGAGCTGACGCCGCCGACGTCGATCGTCGCTGCGGTCACGGCGAAGATTGCAGATGCGTCGTTCTATCAGACGCTCAATCGCGCGCTGCAAATCTGTGTGTCGCTGTTCACGCTGATGGCCGGCGTGTTCGTGCGGCCCGAGCTCGTGGTCGAGCCGGGTTGGAGTCAGATGATGGCCGCGCTGCTCATTCTGGTCGCGACCATCGGCATCACCTTCAGTCTGCAAGCCCGCTACGCCGAAAGGGCAGCGATCGACTGGTCGGCCCGGCTGGGCCTCGCCATATGTGCGTTGGTCGTGCTCCTGCACCCAAGCGAGCAGATTGCGGCGGTGGCGTGCGTACCGGTGGTGCTGTTGATCGGCTATTGGCTGGTGCGCCGCCGCGGCGTCGTGGGTGTGTCCGGTGCGAACCCGTTGGCGCCATCGCTGGCCGCGCAGCGTTCGAGCGAGCCGACGCGTTAACGCCGGAACCGTGACAGGCGGCCCCTGCTGACAGCACGACACCTGATGTTGCGTTGCGGCATTGGAGCGTCCGCGACATCCTGACCGCGGCCACCATCGAGAGGCGGTGTCAGGTGCGACATCTGGCCGGTCACTTTAGTCAAACAATTCACGACGATAGGCCGGATTTGGTCTATCAATGGGCCAATCCGGAGTGCGCTTAGGCGGTTGCCCGCGCAAATGAAGCAAAGCTGCGCTGCGGTGTTTTAGGAACAGGGCGAATGGTCCGCGAATGTCCGGACCGGACCAGGGACGAATAGGAGAAGGCCATGAACAGAGTTTTGCAGTCCGTCGTGCTCGGTGCGGCGGTGATGGCGGCGACGCTGCCGGCGCAGGCCGCCTGGGAGCCGACCCGGCCGGTTGAAATCATCGTGCCGGCCGGACCGGGCGGCGGCGCCGATCAGATGGCGCGGGTGATCCAGGGCATCATCACCAAGCACGGCCTGATGAAGCAGTCGATCGTCGTCATCAACAAGGCGGGCGGCGCGGGCGGCGAAGGCTTCCTCGATGTGAAGAATTCGGCCGGCAATCCGCACAAGCTGATCATCACGCTGTCGAACCTGTTCACCACGCCACTCGCGACCGGGATTCCGTTCAGCTACAAGGACCTCACGCCCGTCGCCATGATGGCGCTCGACGAGTTCATTCTCTGGACCAACACCGAGAAGGGCTACAAAACCGCGAAGGAGTTCATCGACGCCGCCGTCAAAGCCAATGGCACCTTCAAGATGGGCGGCACCGGCTCCAAGCAGGAAGACCAGATCATCACGGTCGCGCTGGAGAAGCAGACCGGCGCCAAGTTCATCTACATCCCGCAGCGTGGCGGCGGCGCGGTCGCGGTGCAACTCGTCGGCAACCACGTCGACGCCACTGTGAACAATCCGATCGAGGCGGTCGCGCATTGGCGTGCCGGCAAGCTCTCCCCGCTCTGCGTATTCGACAGCAAGAAGCTGGACTATCACGAGAAGATTGCTGGCGACCTGAGCTGGAACAGCATCCCGACCTGCAAGTCGGCTGGCATCGACGTCGAGTACCTGATGCTGCGCGGCTTCTTCATGCCGCCGGGCGTCACCCAGGAGCAGGTGAACTTCTACATCGACCTGTTCAAGAAGGTCCGCGAAACCCCGGAATGGGCGGACCTGATGAAGAACGGCGCCTTCAACCAGACCTTCATGACCGGTTCCGAGTATCTCAAGTGGGTCGACAACGAGGAAAAGCGCCACGAAGCGTTGATGAAGGACGCCGGGTTCCTCGCCACAAAGTAACGATGACGATTGCCTAATGCGCCGCCGGCAGACTAGAAGTCTGCCGGTTTCGCGCAATGTCGAGAGTTGAATGAGCGATCTGTCACCCCAGGCCCGCCGCGGCCCGAGCCAGCGCAATGTGGAAATCGGCGTCGCCAGTGCCACCGCGCTGTTCGGCATCGTGGTGATGATCGGCAGCATCCAGGCCGGCATCAATTGGGGCGCCGAAGGGCCGCGCGCCGGCTTCTTCCCATTCTATATCGGCCTCGCCATCGTGATTTCCAGCGTGGTCAATCTGGTCAGCGCGTTCCGCGAGATCACCCGCGAAGAGCTGTTCGCGGACTGGGGTCAACTGCGTTCGGTCCTGTCGGTGGTGATCCCGACTGCGATCTACGTCGCTACCATGCCGTATCTCGGCATCTACCTGACCTCGATGCTGCTGATCGCGACGTTCATGCTGTGGCTCGGCCGATATCCGTGGGGCATGATCATCGCAGTGGCGCTCGGTGTGCCGGCTTTGACCTACATGACCTTCGAAAGATGGTTCTTGGTGCCGCTGCCGAAGGGGCCGATCGAGTACTGGTTGGGGCTCTAGCTTTTGCCGGCGCGAAAGCGATCGTGCCACCGCGGGGGACGGGGTAATGGGACTGCTGAG
>Ga0111538_10010325_pt1 | contig 12424 bp, 10 predicted proteins | sample SoiMethybrSBSTD1_FD_79669 | JGI IMG/M metagenome (GOLD analysis project Ga0111538, IMG submission 79669) | Bulk soil microbial communities from a Populus tree surrounding site in Tennessee, USA - Soil MetaG P. TD hybrid SBSTD1 (version 2)... | ecosystem: Environmental > Terrestrial > Soil >...
ACGCGCTTGGTTCCGCAGGCGCTCGCGGCCGTGTTCGTGAATGAGGATGGGCCTGCTTCTTTCGTCAACCTGGACGCGATTGCAAGATCGTTCGAATTCACCGCATCGGAAACGCGCCTCACCCATGAGCTCGTAATAGGACGGACCTTGGCAGAGGCCGCTACTGCCCTTGGCGTTGTTGAAAGCACGGTCAAGACCCACCTGCAGAACGTATTCGCCAAGACGGGCACTTCAAGGCAAGTCGATCTCATTACCTTGCTCCATCGGCTCCTTCCCGTGGCGCGGGCTCCTGGCGAGCAGACAGCCGCGAAAGCTCGTTCATGAATGGCTGGCGATGGCACTGCCGACGTACCGCAGCGGCCCTTTCAAGCTACGCCTTCGGAACCCGGGCTGCGCTTGCCATCATTGGTTTTACCTGCCGGTATCTATTGAGAATGCCGATCGTCAGTGTGTTTCTCCTGTACCCGGCTCGCAAGGAATACGCCGACGCATTGGCCTATGAGTGGCATCAGCGCCGATTCAGCTGGTATCCGGGACTTGTCGGCCTCTATCGCCAAGGCGGGCGCTACGGATTGATCTTCGGAATTCCCAATCTCGAAGATCACATACGCGCCGAGGAAAACGCACCGCGTCTGGTCGAGCTCATGAACCGCATGGAAGCAGCTAGAGCCCGTGTCGGCGCGTCGCGAAAAGTCTTCGCGGGGATCCTGCCGAGCGCGTTCGTCAGACATGGCATCGAAAACGAGCACTTGGCCGAGCAGCGCCATCTCACCGCACGCGCAATTCTGTACGCTCTGGACGAGGTTGTGGCGCGGCATAGTTTGAGCGAAAACGCGCCGATTCTCGTTCTTGGTGGGCGCGGATACATCGCCTCGGAGGTTCTGCAGCTCACCACGCGTCGCAACGTGACTTCGATCGACGTGGGCGAGCTCGAAGCTTTCCAGAACTTTGTAAACGTCAACCGCGGGCATCCTGCCGTTGTCGTCAACCTGACAAAGTCGGGCGCTCTGTCAGAGTACGCGCGAGACTTTTGGCCGGGAGTGATCGTGTTGAATGAGGTGTATCCGGAGCCGTCGGCGGAGGAGATTGCCGCATTGGAAGCGCGAGGCGCCATTTGTTACCACATCATCGGCGTGGAAGGCGATGCGTGGCCCGCATTTCCGAAGGCCTATCGCGGCGGAATTCCCTGCTGCGCATCGCTGCCAATTTCATCCGACGATCCGATCCCCGTTCTGGTTTCCAGGATGTCAGGCGACGCCCGAAGTTCCGGGCATTGAGAACCCGCGGCTAATCGAAGGCCTTGCGCGGGAGCCAGAGGGCAAGGTCTTGGAAATGGATGAGCAGGATGGTCATTAGCAGCATGGTGATGAAGAACGGGATCGTGCCGCGGAACACGTCGCCGATAGAGCCTTCGTTGCGCACCGCCTGGATGACGTAGAGGGTCATGCCGACGGGCGGACTGATCAGCGAGATCTCGCACATCAGCACCAGGAACACGCCGAACCAGACCGGATCGATGCCGGCGGCCAGGATCAGCGGCTGCACCAGCGGCAGCGTGCCGACCATCATCGGCAGGGTCTCGAAGAAGGTGCCGAGGATCACGTAGAACGCGAACAGGATGTAGATGAGCTGCAGTGGCGTAACGTTCATGGAGGCGACGAACTTGGTCAGCGCCGCGGTCACCCCGAGCAAGCCCAGGATGAAATTGAGGGCGAAGGCGCCGGCCAGGATCAGCATGCTGAGTGCGGTCAGATTGACCGTCGACAGGAACGCATCATGCAGCATGCCGATCGAGAGCCGTCCGTAGAACGCCGCGATCGGCAGCGTGACGATGACGGCCAGCGCCGCCGCCTCGGTCGAGGTCGCCCAGCCGCTGTAGATCGAGCCCATGACGATGACGAAGATGAGCACCGGCGGGAGGAGATCGACGAGGCGCTTCAATCGCACGAGCGTGGGATCGGTATTGACCTCGCGCGGCGCGATCGAGGGCCGCCACCACGTCAGCAGCACGATCGTGGTCATGAACATGACGGTCAGCAAGGCGCCCGGAAACACGCCGCCGGCATAAAGCCGGGCCACCGAGGTGTTGGTGAGCACGCCGTAGATGATGAAGGCGATGCCGGGCGGAATGAGGTTGCCGAGCGAGCCGCCGGCGGCAATCGAGCCCAGGACCATGCGGGTGTCGTAGTTTTTCTTCTTGAACGACGGCAGGGCGACGGTGGAGATGGTCGCCGCCGTCGCCACCGACGAGCCCGAGACGGCCGAGAATAGCGCGGAGGCCGCAACGTTGGTGTGCAGCAGGCCGCCCGGCAAGGGATTGAGCCAATCGGTCAGCGAGCGGTACATACGATCGGTCGCGCCGCAGCGCACCAGGATCTCGCCGAGCAGGATGAACAGCGGCAGCTGCAGAAGGACGGCTTCGTCCATCGAGCCCAGATAGACGACGATCATGGCGTTGGCGCCGGGCCAGCCGAGGTAGAGCGCTGCACCGATGAAGCCGACGCCGAACATCACGGTGGCAATGTGCAGCCCGAGCGTCATGGCTCCGAGCAGGATCAGAAAGCCGATCGTGACGGAGGCGATGTCCATCATGTCCGGCGTACCCTGTCGGGGGCTTCGCGCGCTTCGGCGTGACCGATCTCGGTGGCTATCTCCTCCTCCAGGGATTGCGGGCCGTAGATGCGGTTGAGCACAGTGCGATCGCGAAAGAACAGGGAGAGGGCGTCGAGTGCCATGAGGATTGCGCCAGCGGCGAACACCACCATGCCGGCCAGCCAGATCGTCTGCGGCAGCCAGAGCGGCACCGACAGCGGCGTATTGGACCGCTTGCCGGAAGAGAGGACGTCGAGCACCTCGTAGAGGCCGCGCCAGGCGCAGAAGGCGGCCATGGCCGCCAGCGTAAGCATGGCGAGCGCATTGAGGAATGACTGGACCCAAGCCGGTATGTAAGGGAACAGCAGCGTCACCCGCATGTGCGAATGCCTGCTGAGCGCGTAGGCGAAGCCGAATGCGCTCACCCCGGCCAGCATGTAGCCGCCGATCTCGTCGAGGCCCCTGAACGAGAAACCGAAGTACTTGCGGCCCAGAACCTCGATGCAAGTCGCCACCGAGATGGCCATCAAGGCCCAGCCGGCGACGATGGCGCCCACGCGCGCGATCGCGCCGAAGCCTCTGAGCGGTGCTTGCATGGCGCCCACGCCCCCCGGCCGTGGCATGCCGAATGGAGCGGCGCGCTCCATCCGGCTTGCTGGCCTCGCCTCACTGGGTGGCGGTCAAGCCGACCACTTTGCCGACGGTGTCGTTCCAATTGCTGATGCAGCTGGCGTCGCTGCCGCAGCGCTTGGCCCAACGCTTGAGGACGACCTCCCGCATGGCCGTCTCGAGGATTTTCGCGTCTTCCTCGCCCGGCTCGACCTTGACGAGCTTGCCCGGCTTGCCGACCGTGCACTCGCCGGTCCCGGTCGTGCAGTTGAGGCCCATCGTGTCCTCGTCGATGACGGTCTTCCACCACTGGTCGGTCTGTCCCTTCACCGCGCTCTCCATGAACGCCTTGGTCTTGTCGTCGAGCTTGCCCCAGGTCGCGAGGCTGACGACGGTGAAGGACACGGAGAAGCCGACCGGCAGCTTCAGCACATGGCTCGTCACCTCGTGCCAGCCGGCCTTGAAGGCGGGCATGGTGCCCGTGATGCCGCAATCGACTGTGCCGCGCTGCAAAGCGGGGACGACCTCGGCGAACGGGATGGTCACGCCCGTGGCGCCGAGCGCCTCGACGAGATCGCCCTGCGAGGTGCCCTGCACACGCACCTTCTTGCCCTTGATATCCGCGAGTCCTTTGATGGCCGAGTTGCAATAGAACATCTGCGACGGCCAGGTGTAGTAGTTCAGCACCTTTGCGCCGTATTTCTTCTCGAAGGTCGCATTCAGGATCGGCGCGTAGGCGTCGACGGTCTTGCGGGCCATATCGAACGTCTTGGCGACGCCGGCAACGTCGATGCCCTCGACGGTGGCGTCCTCGGCCACGTAAATCGGCAGCCCGTGCGCGAAATCGAACAGGCCGAGCTTTACCAGCCTGACGATCTCGGTGCCCTTGAGACCGAGCTCGCTCAAGGACTGGAGGTTTGCCGTTATCTGGCCTTTGGAGGCATCCGGCACGGTCTTGGTCCAGAACGGCTGCTCGTTCTGCTGCCAATTGGTGAGGTTCGACCAGGTGCCGACCACCTTGAAAGTCTGTTTTGGCAGATCCTGTGCGACCGTGGCTGCGCCTCCCACGGCGATAGCGCCCACAAGCGCTAGCGATCCGATAACCCGACTAAGCATTTGGCACCTCCCTGTGCATGCAGATGCTGTTCTTCGACGGAAGCATTGATCCAGTCGTTGGCTGATCGAAAGTGCAAGCAACGGCGCGTCCTGGCTTCCCGGTCGCTATGTCCAGGGCGACGCGGCAAGATGCGAGCGCACAGGCCTCAGCGGATTGTTCTGTCAGCGGCAGCATAGCCAGCGGCGCAGGGCTTGTCAGCAAGGGTCAGGAGCAAACCTCTGTTGCCAGCTGCACGTCGCCTCTCCCCGTTCTTCACGGGAGAGGGAGTTGTCAGCTGCGCCATACGTCCTTCAGGAGTTGCAGCCAGTTGCCGCCCATCACCTTTCGGATGCGGCTTTCGGGCCAGCCGCGTTTCTGCATGGCCGCGGTGAGGTTGGGGAAGTCGCCGATGATGCGCATGCCCTCCGGATTGACGATCGGGCCGAAGTCGACGAGCTTGCGGCCCCACCCTTTGTCGTGGGTGATCCAGCGGAAGAACTCGGCATCGTAGCCTTGCGTGAAGTCGGTGCCGATGCCCACGCAGTCCTCGCCGCACAGGCCGATGACGTAGTCGATGGCTTCGACATAGTCGTCGACGGTGGCGGACGTGCCCCGCTTCAGGAACGCCGGGAACATGGTGACGCCGATGAAGCCGTCGCGGTCGGCGATGAAACGAAGCTGCTCGTCGCTCTTGTTGCGCGGATGCGCCTTGAGGCCCGCCGGCAGGCAGTGCGAATAGGCGACCCGCTGCTTGGAGGCCAGAATCGCGTCCACGCTGGTCTTGGCGCCGACGTGGGAGAGATCGCACAGGATGCCCAGCCGATTCATCTCGGAGAGCACGTCGTGGCCGAAGTCGGAGAGGCCGCTGTCGCGCTGCTCGTAGCAGCCGGAGCCCACCAGGTTTTGCGTGTTGTAGGTGAGCTGGACGATGCGCAGGCCGAGCTCATGGAAGAGGGCGAGGGTGTCGAGCCGGTCCTCGATGCCGCTCGAGTTCTGCCAGCCCAAAATGATGCCGGTCCTGTTCTCGCGCTTGGCGCGTTCGATGTCGTCGGTGGTGTAGATTTGCGTGATGAGATCGGCGTTGTCGCGGAGCCAGGTCTTCCAGCGCGCGAAGTTGCGCATGGTCTCGGAAAAATTCTCCCACACGCAGCTCGTGCAGTTGGCGGCGGTGACCCCGCCGCGGCGCATGTCCTCGAACACGCTGCGGCTGAAATTGGAGACGTTGAGGCCGTCGATGACGATCAGCTGGTCGTGGAGCTTGGACACCTTGCCCGTCCTTCTCTAAGGTTTGGCCCGGCGCAGCGCGCCCGCACCTTTCATCGCAGTCTTGCCGAAATGCGGGACCTGGGAAAGGTCCAGCGCAATGTCTGCGCCCGATGGGATCCAAGCATGCGTCGCTTCTCGCTCAGCACACTTCTCGCCGAGGCGCTTACCGGTCACCGGGGATGGGAGCGCCAGTGGCGGTCGCCGGAGCCCAAGGCCGCCTACGACGCGATCGTCGTCGGCGGCGGGGGGCATGGGCTCGCCACCGCCTATTACCTTGCCAAGGAGCATGGGCTGACCGACACCGTCGTGCTGGAGAAGGGCTGGATCGGCGGCGGCAATACGGGGCGCAACACCACCATCATCCGCTCCAACTACCTGCAGGACGAGAGCGCCGGCATCTATGAGCACGCTCTCAAGATGTGGGAGGGCTTGTCGCAGGAGCTCAACTACAACGTCATGTTCTCGCAGCGCGGCGTGCTGATGCTGGCGCATAACACCCACGACGTGCAGAGCCTGAAGCGGCATATCTATGCCAACCGGCTCAGCGGCATCGACAACGCGTGGTTGACGCCGCAAGAGGCCAAGGCCTTCTGCCCGCCGCTCAGCATCTCGCCGGATTTGCGCCATCCCGTGGTGGGCGCGGCCCTGCAGCGGCGCGGGGGCGTGGCGCGCCACGACGCGGTGGCGTGGGGCTACGCGCGCGCCGCCGACGCCATGGGCGTCGACATCATCCAGAACTGCGAGGTGCTGGGCTTTCGGCGCGGCAGCAATGGTGCCGTCGCCGGCGTCGAGACCTCGCGGGGTTACATCGCCGCCCCGCGCGTCGGCGTGGTTGCCGCCGGCCACACCAGCGCGGTCTTGGCGCGTGCGGGCTTGCGCCTGCCGCTCGAGAGCTTCCCGCTGCAGGCGCTGGTGTCGGAGCCGGTCAAGCCGGTTTTTCCGTGCGTGGTCATGTCCAACACCGTGCACGCCTACATCAGCCAATCCGACAAGGGCGAGCTCGTGATCGGCGCCGGCACCGACCAGTACGTGTCCTACAGCCAGCAGGGCGGGCTCAACATCGCCGCCCACACGCTCGAGGCGATCTGCGAGCTGTTCCCCGAGTTTCGGCGCCTGAAGATGCTGCGCAACTGGGGCGGCATCGTCGACGTGACGCCGGACCGCTCGCCGATCATCGGCCTGACGCCGATCCCGGGCCTCTACATCAACTGCGGCTGGGGCACCGGCGGCTTCAAGGCGACGCCGGGTTCGGGCCACGTGTTCGCGCACACCATCGCCCGCGGCGAGCCGCATCCCTTCAACGCCCCCTTCAGCCTCGACCGCTTCCGCACCGGCCGCCTCATCGACGAGGCGGCCGCGGCGGCTGTTGCCCACTGAGCCGTGGTGCTTATGTTTCGACCTTCGCATGTGTTGAGTAGCACGCCGCCAGCGACGCCTCTTCCTGGAGGGGGGAGGGCAATGCGTCCGCGGCTTGGACGGCGATCGCTGCGCGCGCAACGTACTCAATCGCCGTCCAAGTCGCTGGACGCATCGGGTGGGGGTGACCGGATGCGCGCGCCAACAGCCACCCCCACCAGGAACGCCATCGGACTTAAGACGGCCGACGGTGTGTGTCCCTGGTGTCGCGGACGGCCGCCTTAAGTCCGTGGCGTTCCATCCTCCCCCCTCGAGGGGGAGGGGTCGCGCAACAGCCTGGCGGAGAGATTCCGCACGACGGTATGACAGGTCCCATGCTGCTCATCGCTTGCCCGTACTGCGGTTCTCGCCCCGAGATCGAGTTCCGCTGCGGGGGCGAGGCGCACATTGCGCGGCCCACCGATCCCGCCAGCATTGGTGATGCGGAGTGGGCGCAGTATCTTTTCTACCGGACCAACCCGAAAGGCGTGCACGCCGAACGCTGGCTGCATGCGCACGGCTGCCAGCGTTGGTTCAATGGGCTGCGCGATACGGCGAGCGACCGGATCGTGGCGACCTATGCCATGGGCGCGCCGCGCCCGGATCTGCGGAAGGCGTAGGAGAGGCGGGATGGCGCAGCCTTTCCGTCTTGCCGAAGGGGGCCGCATCGATCGCGCCAGGCCGATCGCGCTCGGCTTCAACGGCAGGCCCGTGGAGGCGTATGCGGGAGACACGGTCGCCTCGGCGCTGCTGGCCAACGGCATCCATTTCGTCGGCCGCTCATTCAAGTATCACCGCCCCCGCGGCATCTTCAGCCACGGCGTCGAGGAGCCCAATGCGCTGTTGTGGGTCTACCGGGGCGGCGGTCGGGCCGATCCGAACAATCGAGCGTCCAGCATTGAGGCGGTCGAAGGCCTGTCGGTGCACTCGCAGAACCACTGGCCGTCGCTTGGTTTGGATGTCGGCGCGATCAACGATGGACTGGCGCTGCTGCTGGTCGCCGGCTTCTACTACAAGACCTTCATGTGGCCGCGATCGTTCTGGGACAAGCTTTACGAGCCTTGGATCCGTGCGGCCGCGGGGCTTGGCCGGGCACCCAACGTGGCCGACCCGGACCGCTACCAGCACAGCCATGCGCACTGTGACGTGCTCATCGTCGGTGCAGGGCCGGCGGGACTTGCGGCGGCGCTGGCCGCATCGCAAGGCGGAAAGCGGGTCATTCTCGCCGACGAGCAAGCCGAGATGGGCGGCAGCTTGCTGCACGAGGCGGCCGGCAGCATCGACGGCAAATCCGCGTGGGGCTGGCTTGCCGACACGCTCGCCGCCTTGAGCGCGCGCGGCACCGTCACCCTGCTGCCGCGCACCACGGCCTTCGGCTATTACAATCACAACCACATCGGCCTGGTGCAGCGCTTGGCCGACCACCTGCCGCATCCGCACCCCGACCTGCCGCGCGAGCGTTTGTGGCAGGTGCGCGCCGCCGAGGTGGTGTTGGCGACCGGCGCGCACGAGCGTGGGCTCGTCTTCGCCGGCAACGACCGGCCCGGCATCATGCTGGCCGAAAGCGTGCGTGCTTATGTCAACCGCTATGGGGTGGCGCCCGGACGCCGCGTCGTCATCGCGACATCGGGCGCTTCCGCGTATTCGGCGGCTGCAGACCTGAAGAAGGCGGCACTGGAGGTGAGCCTCGTCGATCTGCGCGCGGAAACGGACTGTGCTGCGGAGGCGGAGGTCTTGCGGGCTAGCGGCTGCGAGGTCTTGACCGGGCACACCGTTCTTGGATCGCGTGGGCGGAGGCGTGTCTCCGGCCTGATCGTCGCTCCCGTCGGCGCGTCGGGGGCATTCGCCAGCGCGCGTACGCTGGCCTGCGACTGCGTCGGGCTATCAGGCGGCTGGACGCCGGCGGTTCACCTGTTCTCCCAGTCGCGCGGGAGACTGCGCTTCGATGCGGCGATCGATGCCTTCGTGCCGGGCGAAGGCGTGCAAGCCGTGCGTTCGGCCGGTGCAGCCAACGGCACGTATCGGTTGAGCGAATGTCTGGAGGAGGGTTGGGCCGCTGGCGCCGGCGCTATTGGCCTGTCGAGCGCGCGCACGTTTGCCGGCAGCGCGAGCCGAACGGGATTCCGGCCCGTCCGCATCATGCCTGGGTGCGAGGCCCCACGACGCGGGCGTGCCTTCGTCGACCTGCAGAACGACGTCACCGCCGGGGATATCGAGCTGGCGGTTCGCGAGGGCTTCGAGCCGATCGAGCACGTCAAGCGCTACACCACCACCGGCATGGCCACGGACCAGGGCAAGACCGCGAACATGGCCGCCCTGGGGCTGGTCGCCGAGACGCTGCGCAAGCCCATCCCGGAGGTTGGGACGACGACCTTCCGGCCGCCCTATACGCCGGTAACGTTCGGCGCGCTTGCCGGAGCTGCCCGCGGCACGCTGTTGGATCCCGTTCGCACCACGCCCGTGCATGATTGGGCCGTCGCGCACGGTGCCGTGTTCGAGGACGTGGGGCTGTGGAAGCGCGCGCGCTACTTTCCTCGGGACGGCGAGGACATGCATGCCGCTGTGGCGCGCGAGTGCCTGGCCGTGCGTACGAACGCAGGCCTCCTCGATGCCTCCACGCTCGGCAAGATCGAGGTCGTCGGCCCCGACGCGGCCGAGTTCCTGAGCCGCATTTATACGGGCGCATTCAGCAGGCTGGAGCCGGGGCGCTGCCGTTACAGTCTCATCCTCAGGGAAGACGGCTACATCCTCGACGACGGCGTCGTTGCGCGAATCGCCCCCGATCGATTCCACGTCACGACCACCACTGGCGGCGCTTCTCGCGTGCTGCAGCACATGGAGGATTATCTGCAGACGGAGTGGCCGCAGCTGAGGGTCTACCTGACATCGATCACGGAGCAGTTTGCGACGCTCGCGCTGCAGGGGCCAAAAGCGCGCGACATCCTCGCGCCGCTGGTTGAGGGCATCGACCTCTCCGACGCGGCATTGCCGCATATGGCGGTGCGCATGGGCCACGTCTGCGGTGTCCGATGCCGCCTGTTCCGTGTCTCCTTCACCGGCGAGCTTGGCTACGAGATGAACGTGCCGTCCGGCCATGGGCCCGCGGTGTGGGAGGCGTTGATCGAGCGCGGAAAAACCTTCGGCCTCACCCCCTACGGCACCGAGGCGATGCACGTGCTGCGCGCCGAGATGGGCTTCATCATCGTGGGCCAGGAGACCGACGGCACGGTGACGCCGGACGATGTCGGGTTGGCGCGGCTGGTGGCAAAAGCGAAGGGCGACTTCGTCGGGGGCCGGTCGCTGCGGCGGCCCGATCTCGTCTCGCCCAGGCGCAAGCAGCGCGTCGGCCTGCTGACCGAGGATAGCCGCACGGTCCTCGACGAAGGCGCGCAGCTGGTTGCCGATCCCGATCAACCGACGCCGATGCGCATGCTGGGCCACGTCACCTCCAGCTATTGGAGCGCCAACTGCGGGCATCCCATCGCGCTGGCGCTGCTCGAATTGGGCCGGTCCATGCTGGGGCGAAGGCTGCACGCGACGACGCCGGAGGGCTTTACGGAGGTGCGGGTCTGCGCGCCCGAGTTCCTCGATCGGAGGGGAGAGCGGGTGGATGGTTGAGAGAATGGTGCTGGCCGAGAACGTGGACATTGCTTCGGGCGCGGTCGTGATCCAGTCATTGCCGCCCCGCGCGCGCTTCTCGCTGCGCCTCGATCCGGCGCTCCTCGCCACTCGAGGGAGGATCGCGGGCCTCACGCTCGACATGGCGATCAACCGCCGAACGACGTCGGGCGACAGGGCGGCATGGCGCCTCGGCCCCGACGAGTGGCTGGTGTGCGGCCCGGAGGCGGAAGCGACGCGGATTCGTCTGGATGTCGAGAGCGCCGTCGCGGGGCTGCATCATTCTCTCGTCGACATCTCGCATCGCCACGTCGCGCTTTCCGTATCGGGCCGGCGCGCGGCCGACGCCATCAACAGCGGCTGTCCGCTCGACCTCTCGCCTGCGGCATTCCCGACCGGCCACGCGACGCGCACGCTGTTGAGCAAGTCCGAGGTGATCCTGGCGAGGACCAACGATGGTCCGACCTTCGAGATCGAATGCGCCCGCTCTTTCGCGGCCTACGTTGGCGATTTCCTCCTCGAAGCGGCCCGCGAATACCGTGCTGGGACTTGAGGAGATCGTTTTCGCGGTCGGCGTTCCCGTGGCAAGATGCACGCCATGGTCAAGACCGGGAAGCGCACCGCCGGGCAGCACACGACTGCGGCCGATCTGGCGACGGGATCGACGGCACCGCGCGTCGACCATCCCTTGTCGATCGCCGCGGCCATCGGCGTGCAGATCCGGCAGCTGCGCAAGCGTCAGGACATCAGCGCCGCCGAGCTTGCGCACCAAGCGGGCCTGTCGGCCGGCATGCTCTCGAAGATCGAGAACGGCGCCGTGTCGGCCTCGCTGGAGAGCCTGGAGTCGCTGGCCCGCGCCCTCAACGTGCCGCTCACCAGCTTCTTTGCCACCTACGAGGAGCGGCGCGACTGCTCCTACGTGCCGTCGGGCCAAGGCGTGACCATCGAGCGGCGCGGCACCAAGGCGGGCCACCAATACCAGCTGCTGGGCCACTCCATCGCCGGCAACCTGGTGGTGGAGCCCTACCTCATCACCTTGAGCAGCGAGGCCGAGCCGTACCCCGTGTTCCAGCATGCCGGCATCGAGTTCATCTACATGCTGACCGGCGCCGTCACCTACCGCCACGCCGACAAGCTCTACCCACTGCGACCCGGCGACGCCCTGATGTTCGACTCCTCCGCCCCGCATGGGCCCGAGGAGCTGACCGAGCTGCCGATGACCTATCTGTCAATCATCGTCTACACGCGCGATTGACAGACATGCACTGGCCGCGCATCGAGACCACGACGTCTTGGCGGTAAGCTCGGCACGACAGCTTTCCCGCCGTCAAACGAGCCAGAGAATGGACGCCGACAGCGTTGCCAACAACATTCCGGTCGGAAGGCGATATTTCATCCTGGCAACGGTGGTGCTGGGCTCCTCGCTCTATTCGACGGCGTTGCTGACGACGTCGACCATCCTGCCGCAAATGCAAGGCGCCATGTCGGCCACCCAGGACGAGATCGCCTGGGCCATGACCTTCAACATCCTGGCGACCGCGGTGGTGACGCCGATGACGGGCTGGCTGGTAGCCAAGTTCGGCAGCAGGAGCGTGATGGTCTGGGGGATCTTCGCCTTCTCGATGGCCACCCTGCTGTGCGGGCTATCCCAATCGCTGGAGATGCTGGTGCTGTGGCGCATCGTCCAGGGCGGCACCGGCGCGCCGGTCGTGCCGCTGTCGCAGACCATCCTGCTCAACTCCTTTCCGCGCCACCAGCACGCCATGGTGCTGTCGATCTTCGGCATGGCGGTCGGCGTGGCGCCGGTCATCGGTCCCGTGCTCGGCGGCTACCTCGCGGAGGCCTACA
>Ga0111538_10010326_pt1 | contig 12424 bp, 6 predicted proteins | sample SoiMethybrSBSTD1_FD_79669 | JGI IMG/M metagenome (GOLD analysis project Ga0111538, IMG submission 79669) | Bulk soil microbial communities from a Populus tree surrounding site in Tennessee, USA - Soil MetaG P. TD hybrid SBSTD1 (version 2)... | ecosystem: Environmental > Terrestrial > Soil > Tree...
TCATCCTGAGCCCGTCGTGGCTGTCGGCGCAGAGCACGACGTTCACAGTGACCGCCGACACTGCCAACGTCCACAAGGGGCCGAGCACCGGAAGCGCGGTCATCGGCCACGTGGCGCGCGGCCGCACGCTGCTGGTGACGCGCCAGCTCGGAAGCTGGGTCAGAATCTCGTGGCCCGAAGCCGAGGACGGCGCCGGCTACTTGAACGTGAGCTGGGGCTCGCTGGGGCTGAAGCCCGTGACCGCCGAACGCCCCGCCGCTTCGACGGCGGCGGAGCCGGCGCGTCGAACCGTCGCCTCGCCGGCGACGCGTCCGGCCGGTGTGCAGGCGCCGCAGGCACCTGCGTCCACCGAGCCGGTGCCACATACAACCACCGCCGATCCCCGGCCCACGGCGCGCCGGCCGATCTACGCTCCGCCGGCGTCCCACGTTCTGGGCATCGGTGGGCGGATGGGCAATTCACCCACGGGCTTCGGCGTCGGGGCGCGCGTGTGGCGCGGCAACCGGTTCGGCATCCAGGTCGACGGCTCGCGCTACGCGATGACCAGCGCCGTGACTGCGACGCAGCTGACGTCGATGGAGCTCGAGCCGAGCGTCGTCGTCGGCCTGCACGACAGCGTCGGCGATTACCTGTGGTTCCGCCCGTACGTCGGGTCGGGCCTCATGTTCCGCCATCAGTCGCTCAGCAGCGGCCTGCCGGGTGCGACCGCGACGACGTCGAACGGGATCGGCTGGCAGGCGTTCGCGGGCAGCGAGGTGACGTTCGCGGGCGCGCCGCAGTTCGCGGTCAGCGCCGATCTGGGCTACCGGCGGTTGAAGACCCCGGTCGACGGCTTCGATCTCGGGGGCGTCGGGCTGTCGCTGTCAGCGCACTGGTACATCAAGTAGCAGCAACCGGGTTGACTAACCGCGGAGCTCGCAGAGACCGCAGAGAATTCTTGTACAAGCAAATTCTCTGCGTGCTCCGCGTGCTCTGCGGTTAAACAGGCGCCGCGAAGAGACTTCAGCAGCTGACGCAGCGGTGATTGTTCTTCGCGCCCAGGCTCTCGAGCAGCGCGATCGTCTCGGGGAAGGGCTGGACGCGCTGCACCGGGCCGTTGGCGAGATCGACGGTGGTCTGGCCGCTGCGGCTGATCGCCTTCACGTCCGCCCCCTTCGACACCAGGTACTTGATCAGCTCGTTGTCGCCGCGCGACGCCGCGTGGTGCAGCGGCGTGTAGCCGTTGTGATCGCGCGCGTTGACGTCGGCGCCGAGCTCCTCCACCAGGAACTTCACCGCCGGCAGCCAGCCGTCGGGCACGTGGCGATGCGTGTTGCCGGCGAAGCCGAGACCGTAGCCGACACCGGACGCCGCGTGAATCGGCGCCACCGCCGGGCCGTACCACGGAATCGGCGGCAGGCCTGAGCGGTCGGGCCCGTTCGGCTCCGGGCCACCCTCTTCGTAGCGTTCCGGCACCTTCGCGGTGCAGAGCGAGGGATCGGCGCCGTAGGCCAGCAGCAGCTTCATCGCCGGCACGTCGAGCGTGTACGCCGCCCACCAGAACGGCGTCGAGCCGGTGCGATCGACGCTGAGCAGATCGCGGTTGTAGGTGGTGTACCACAGCGACTTGTGCAGCCGCGCGTTCGGATCGGCGCCCGCCTTCAACAGCGCTTCCGCCAGCTCCAGGTAGCCGATCTTCTGCTGCATGTAGTGCGCCGGCTGCGGATGCCGCGCCTTCGGCGCCCACTGCATGTTGAGCACGCCGTAGAGCGGCGTCGCGCCGGCGTCGCTCGCCAGGTTGACGTCGGCGCCGCGCGCCAGGAGCTCCGCCGCGAGATCGAAGTGGCCGTTGATCGCGGCCATCAGCAGCGGGCTGGTGCGATCCGAGCCGCTCACCTGGTTGACGTTGGCGCCGCCGTCGAGCAGCGCGAACGCGGTCTCCTGCAGCCCCTCGCGCACCGCCAGCAGCAGCGCGGTCAGGCCGCCCTGCGCGCCAACCAGATCGGCGTAGCCGAGCGGTTCCGGTTCGTTGCCGGCGTCCTGATCCGCGGCGCGCGGCCGCGCCGGGCGCGCCGCCGGTGCGCTCGCCGACGCGCCGGCTGACGCCGCCTTTGCCGCGGCGAGGTCGCGCTGCACCGCCGCCACGCGCGCGTTGCGGGCGCGGCTCTCGGCGCTGTCGGACTTGTTCCTGGCGCTGATGTCGACGACCTTGGCCGTCGCGCCGATGTCGGCGCCGCGCGCCAGCAGCGTTTTCACCACCGCGGTGCGGCCGAGCGCGGCGGCGAACATCAGCGGCGTCTGTCCCCACTGCGGCTCCCGGCCATTCACGTCGGCGCCACGATCGACCAGCATCGTCACCGCTTCGACGCTCCCCGAGGCTGCCGCGAAATGCAGCGGCACGGCCCCGGTCGTCGTCCGCGCCTTGACGTCCGCGCCGGCGTCGACCAGCAGCTTCACCACCTCGTGATACCCGGCCTTCGCGGCCACATGCAGCGGCGTGTGACGGCCGATGCGCGTCGCGGCGGCGGGGCTGGCGCCGGCTTTCAAGAGCACGGCGGTCAAGTCGCGATCGCCGCGCTCGGCCGCCCAGTGCAGCGCCGTCATCCCGTCGCCCTGCGCGCCGTTGACGTCGGCGCGCCGCGCGACGAGCGCCTTCACCGCCGCCGCATCGTCGCGCATCGCCGCTTCGGCGACGCGCGTGTCGACGGTGGCTTCCGCCGCGCTGATGGCGACGCGGCCGATGGCGGCGACGGCCAGCGCGGTCAGGTACACCGCAAACGCGCCACTTGCGAAGAACCGAACCTTCATTCTCCTTCTCCTGTCGCTGGAGGTTGCTGGTTGCTGGTTGCTAGATGGGCGGCCTGGATCTCCGGCCTTTTCCGCCATCGGGCAACCGCAAGCGGCAAGCAGCACAACAATCCGCAACGAGCACGTCTAGCAACTAGCAACCAGCAACTACGCAGGCGCGACGTCGGTCGATACCGGAGCGCTCAACGACAACTCGCCGGTCGAATCGCCGAACTGCTGCACGTCGGTGAGCCCGATGGTGTGCATCACGGTCAGCATCGCGTTGGCCATCGGCGTCCCCGCCGGCGCCTTGAGATGCAGGTTCCCCGGCAGCCGCCCGCCGTGGCTGCCGCCGACGACCACCAGCGGGCAACGCTTGTGGTTGTGGACGTTGCCGTCGCCCATCGGCGAGCCGTAGACGATGACGCTCTTGTCGAGCAGCGACGCGTCCCCTTCCTGGATCGACTGCAGCTTCTCCAGGAAGTAGGGCAGCAGGCTGACGTGGTACTTGTTGATCAGGCCGAAGTCGGTGATGTTCGCCGGCTTGTTGCCGTGGTGCGATGCCGGGTGGAAGCCCTTGGCGACGCCGCTCTCCGGGTAGACGCGGCTCGACGCGTCGCGTCCCATCTTGAACGAGAAGACGCGGGTGACGTCGGCCTGGAAGGCGAGCGCCTGCAGATCGAACATCAGCTTGACGTGCTCGTCGAACGAGTCGGGCACGCCGGCGGGCGCCGACGGCAGCTCACGTGCGTCGCCGCTCATGTTGCGCGCTTCCACTTTCTGAATCCGCCGCTCGATCTCGCGCACGTCGTCGAGGTAGCGCTCCATGCGCTGGCGGTCGCTCGCGTCGAGCCGCCGGGTGAGATCCGCGACCTGGCCGGTGACGTAGTCGAGCACGCTCGAGGTCGCGCGGCGGCGCGACGCGCGCTCGCTGGTCGAGCCGCCGGCGCCGAACAGCTGATCGAACGCCATCCGCGGATCGCGCGTCATCGGCAGCGGTTCGGTCGGCGACGCCCAGCTGATCATGTCGGTGTAGACGCAGGAGTAGCCGTAGGCGCAGCCGCCGGCCTGGTCGACGTTCTCGATGCACAGCTGCATCGACGGGATCGGCGAGTCCTGGCCGAACTTGTTGGCGTAGATCTGGTCGAGCGAGATCCCCGCGCGCACGTCCGAGCTCTCGGTCTGCTTGGGATGCGTCTGGGTGAGGAAGACCGCGCTGGAGCGGAAATGATCGCCGCCGATCTCCGGCTGCGTCACCGCCTCGGCGCCGCGGACGTCGGTGTCGCTGACAATCGTCAGGTACTTGCGGAATGGCTCCAGCGGCGCGAGCGCGCTGGGCGCCAGGTCGAACGCGCGCCCGGTACCCGCCGGCGACCAGAGATGCTGGCTCGCGCCCCAGTCGCTGGCGCCGGCCGCGCCGTGCACCATCTCGATGCAGACCAGCCGCGGCCGATCGAGCGAGGCGGCGTGCGCCGTTTTCCGCCACAGGCTGCGTGCGGGCACCATCGCGTCGAGGAACGGGAGCGCGACGGTTGCGCCGAGGCCTCGCAGCATGGTGCGGCGGCCGATGTGCTTACCGGTAATAAAGGACATTGATGTCTCCGTTACCTCGTTGCCAATAAGAGCGCAGCGCCGTGTCTCTCTTCGTCACGTCAGTGGTAATAGGGGTCAGACCCACAAAGCGGGTCTGACCCCGCGTTCAGCGTCGCTATCGGCCGCCGGTTGCTGTTGCGGCCTCGGCCGCCTTCATTCTGAAGGCGGTACTTTTAACAACTGCCAGTACGAACGCCGACAGTCGCTGTCCGTCGGCGCTCGCTTGGCGCACGATGCCGCGTAATGCCGGCATGTCCTCGTGCGACAGCCGCCGGCCGAGCGCGAACGTCATCAGGTTCTCGGTAAAGGTGCGGACCAGCGCGTCCGATCGTTTCAGCAGCGCCGCGCGCAAATCGGCCGGCCCCGCGAGCGGCGTGCCGTCGTAGAACGTGCTCGCGGCGTCGACCGGCATGCCGTTGTCGCGGATCCGCCAGGCGCCGGTCGCGTCGAAGTTGTCGAGCGCCAGGCCGATCGGGTCGATCATCTTGTGGCACGACGCGCACGCCGGGTTCTTCCGGTGCTCTTCCATGCGCTCGCGCACCGTACGCAGCCGTCCGTCGCCGGCTTCCGAGGTTGCCTCCAGGTCGGGCACGTCCGGCGGCGGTGGCGGCGGCGGCGTGCCGAGCAGCACCTCCATCACCCATTTGCCGCGCAGCACCGGCGACGTGCGATCGGCGTGCGACGTGAGCGTGAGGATGCTGCCGTGTCCCAGCAGCCCGCGCCGGCGGCCGTCCGGGTACTGCACCTTGCGGAACTGCTCGCCGACGACGTCGGGGATGCCGTAGTGGGACGCGAGGCGCTCGTCGACGAAGGTGTAGTCGGCGGAGAACAGATCGGCGATCGGCCGATCGTCTCGCACGATGTGGCGGAAGAACAGCTCGGTCTCGCGCCGCATCGAGCTCTTCAGCTGCTCGTCGAAGTCGGGATAGTAGCGGACGTCCGGGTTGATCTTGTCGAGATCCTGCAGGCGCAGCCACTGCGATCCGAATCGCGTCGCCAGCACGTCGGCCCGCGGGTCGGCGAGCAGCCGGCGCGTCTGGCGCTCGAGCTCCGCCGGCGCCGACAGGCGTCCGGCTTCGGCCACGCGCAACAGCTCTTCGTCCGGGCCGCTCGCCCAGATGAAGAAGGACAGGCGCGACGCGAGGTCGACATCGCTGAGCGCGTAGGTGTCGCCGGCGCGCACCGCGTCGGGCCGCTCTTCGAACCGGAACACGAAGCGCGGGCTGGCCAGGATCCCTTCGAGCGCCATCCGCACGCCAGCCTCGAACCCGTCGGCTGCGCCCTTCGAGTACAGCGCCATCAGCGCGTTGAGATCGCGCTCCGCGACGGGGCGCCGGAAGGCCTGCGTTGCCAGGCGCGCGACGATCTCGCGGGCGCAGACCAGATCGCGTCCTTCGCGATCGCCAGGCTTCGGCGCCGCGGCGGGCCGGCAGCTGAAGATCTTCCGCCGGCTCGGCGTCTCCGACACGCCGGTCGCGGCGAACGGCCCGGTGATCGCCATGTCGCGCAGGTGCGGCAGCGTCGTGATCCCGTAGGCGTCGGCGATGCTCGTGCTCGCCAGCGACCAGTCGAGCGGCGAAATCAGGTCCTGCACCGGCCCCTCGAAGCGGCGGATGAACGCGGCCGACACACGGTGCGGCCCGGCGGTGATCCGGATCGGCTCGGTGCGCAGGTTGACGCCGTCCGGATCGGAGGTGTTCATCCAGCGATCGATCGAGAGCAGCGCCGCGCGCGCGCCGTCGACCGAGATCTCGATCTGCTCCGGCGCCTCGGCGGTGTGCAGCGCCGCGCGGCCGTTGCCGTACAGCGCGCCGGTGGTCTCGTGGTAGAACGACACGCGGAAGCGGTACTCGCCGTCGGCCGGGAAGGTGTGCACCACCGACACGCCGCCGCGCGTGCCGTAGGGCGCGCCCTCGACGTGCTCGCGCTGCGACGTCCAGCGCGACACGGGGTACGTCGCTTCGCGCGGCGTCGCCGCGCGATCGCCGACGGCGAGGCGGCTGATCTCCGCCGCCGCCGTCAGGTAGCCCTGCATCAGCGTCGGCGACAGCAGCTGCGCGTCGGCGATGTTGTCGAAGTTGGCGCTCTTCGCATCGAGCGGCAGGTAGTCGCCGGCGTTGATGTCGAGCGCGAGCAGGTCGTGAATCGAGCCGGCGTACTCGGCGCGGTTGAGGCGCTGGAACGTGCGGCGTCCCGGCACCGGCTCCGCGGCGCGCGCGTCCGCCTGCTGTTCGAGCACGGTTGCGAGCGATGCCAGCGCGGCTTCGTCGGGCCGCCGGCCGCCCGGCGGCGGCATCTGGCCGGCGCGCAGCTTGCGGATCATCTTCTCCGCCGTCTCGCTGTGCCCGCCCGCCGTCCCGACCTCGAACGATTGCAGCGAGAGGCCGCCGCTGCGGGTGCGGTCGCTATGACAGCCGATGCACATCGTCTTCACGAGCGACTGCGCCGCGTCGACCGCGGTCGCGCTCGGCGCCGGCGTCGCCTTCGACGTCGTCGTCTGCGCGTGCGCCGGCATGGGTCTCGGCCTGCCCTGAGCGAGCCCCTCACCTCGCGGCGAGTCGAAGGGTCGCGGCCTGCCCTGACCCGACAACACCGAACCGCCGGCGGCGAGCGCCAGCGCTGCGGCCACCAACGTCGACCGCCACCTCATTGCTGCCGTCATCGACTCGCGCATCTCACCTTGTATGACTGACCAGAAAGTGTTCGAACGTCAGGCGTTTGGGCCCACGCGGGCACACCCGAACCCGGGCCCTCATGATACCAAGCCGGGAGGCACTTTCGGCGCCGCTGTCGTATGGCTGTGCCGAATTAGGAAGGGGTGCAGCGATGCGTTTGTATCCGTTTATCTCTGCCGCGTCCGTGCTTAGTTCTTCCGACGAACGAACCGCGCCCCCATCATTTCGAGGCCGCTGGCGCGGCCATCCTCGTCGACGATGAAGGTGACGAGCTCGGGGGTGCGCCAGGCGGCCTTCCAGGCCGCGCGGAACGTGTTGTAGTGCCAGTGCTCGAGCGTGCCGACAAATGCGGCGCCGTACTGCAGCGCCAGCTTCCCGCTCTCGCTGATGACGTGCACCTCGCCGTGCAGCGGATCGGCGTAATCGCCCGCCAGCTGTTTCACCGGCAGCGACGGTGAGGTGCCGGCGACGCGCTTCCCTTCTTTCTCCGCCCTCGCCTTGTCGGCCTCCTCGCGCAGGCCGGTATAGAGCTTCAGGAACTCCGCGCTCCAGTCGCGATCTGATTCATGGACTGCGCCCGACGACTGACTCTGGACCGCGACTGGCGACTGACTCTGGACTGCGACTGGCGACTGACTCGTCATCTTCCCGGCGTACCGATCGAAGACCGTGTACATGATCGCGTGCCGCAGCTCGGCGTGATCGAGGTTGCCGAGGACGTACACGCCGAGACGCTCGTCGCGAATCAGGCCGTGAATCGCCACCATGCCGTCGATGCTGCCGGTGTGAAAATCCACCGCGCGGCCGCGGTAGTCCTGCTGGAACCAGCCCAGCCCGTACGTCATCCAGTGCGGCCTGGTCAGCCTCGTCGTCGGATACATCTCGTACGGCGCGATGGTCTGCGGCGTGAAGATCTCGCCGCAGCTCTCCTTCGACAGCAGCGCGGCGCCGCCGGCGCCGCCGATGCGGCAGCCGTCGACCAGCATCTGCATCCACCTGGACATGTCGGCGACGCTCGACCAGACCGAGCCGGCGGGCGCGACCGGATCGACGCTGACGTTCTCGATGACGCGCACCTCGTTGCCGACCAGCGCATGGGGCGAGGCGACGTTGGGCTGTGAGCCAAGCGTCGCCGCGGTGGCGATTGTGTCGCGCATGCCCAGCGGCTGGAAGATGCGCGAGCGCATCATCTCGGTCCACGGTCTGCCCGACGCGGCCTCGACCACCGCGCCGGCCGCCGCGTACATGATGTTCTGGTAGATGAACCCGGAGCGCACCGGATACGCCGGATCTATCAGGCGCACGCGCCGGAGGATTTCTTCGGTCGACTGGCGCTGGCCGTACCAGAGGTAGTCGGCACTACCGAGGCCGGCGCGATGCGTGAGCAGATCGCGCACGCTCAGCTCGCGCGTTACGGCGGCGTCCTTCAGCTGGAACCACGGCAGATAGCGCGTGACCGGCGCGTCCCATTCGACTTTCTTCTCGTCGACCAGCATGGCGAGCAGCGCCGCGGTCATCGCCTTGGTGGTCGAGCCGATGGCAAACAGGGTTCGCGTATCGACCGGCTGCGGCTTGCCCAGCTCGCGCACGCCGAAGCCCTGTGCGAACACGACCTGCCCGTCTTTGACGACGGCGACCGCCAGGCCCGGCGTCCGCCAGTCCTTCATCGCCTTCGACACCCACGCGTCGAAGCCGGCCAGCGCCGGTGGCTGCGCGATGGCGCGCGTCGCGACGACGAGAGCAAGAACGACGAACAGACCGCGACGCATCACGCCCCCTTACCTTATCCGGCGTAAGTGTATGACAGCGCCCGCATGGATGCGGTAGGCTGCGACCGCGCCATACCCATGGATACCGTGCAGACGGCTTCCAGTGAATCCGACGCGCGGCTGGTTCGCGGCATCGGCCCCGCGAGCGCCACGCTGCTGGTCATCACCAACGTCATCGGCTCGGCCATCTACCTGACGCCGGGCACGATGGCGGCGACGCTGCCATCGGAGCCGTTGCTGCTCCTCGCGTGGATCGCGGGCGGCGTCATCGCGCTGTGCGGCGGGCTGACCTATGCCGAGATGGGCGCGATGTTCCCGCGCTCGGGCGGCCTCTATGTCTTTCTCGAGGAAGCGTACGGCCCGCTGGTCGCGTTCCTGTTCGGGTGGGCGGGGATGCTGGTGATCCTCACCGGCAGCGTCGCAACCGTCGCCGTCGGCTTCGCCACCTACTTCAGCTACTTCGTGCCGTCGCTGGCGACGACCAATCAACTTGCGGCGCTCCCGATGCCGTGGGGCGCCTGGACGATCTCGGCGGGCCAGGTCGTCGCGGCGGTGTCGATTCTCGCGATTGGTGCGGTCAACTACGCCGGCGTCAGGAACGGCAACCGGCTGCAGGTGACACTCACGATTGTCAAAATCGTCGCGCTCGCCGCGCTGCCGATAGTCGCCCTCGCGCTGCGCCCGGTGTCGTTGCAGATCAGCCCGGTCGTGCCGCCGATCGCGAACCCGGCAGCCGCGTTCGGCGTGGTGATGATCGCCGTCATGTGGGCGTACGAAGGCTGGTACTACCTGCCGTTCTGCGCCGGCGAGATCAAGGATCCGCGGCGGACGATCCCGCTCGCGCTCCTCATCGGCATCGCCGCGCTGGTCGCGATTTATCTCTCGGTGAACGTCGCCTACATGCTGGCGCTGCCGCTCGACGAGATCCGCGGCGTCGAGCGGATCGCCGAGAAGGCCGTGACCGCGCTCGTCGGCGCCGGCGGCGCGCGCCTCGTCGCCGCGACCGTCGTCGTCTCCACACTCGGCTGCAACGCCGCCGCGGTGATTGCGATCTCGCGCGCCTGCTATGCGATGGCGTCGGACGGGCTGTTCTTCAAGGCGGCAGCCGCGGTGCATCCCCGCTATCGCACGCCGCACATCGCGATCATGATGACCTGCGGCTGGTCGGCGCTGCTGACGTTGACGGGCACTTACGAGCAGTTGTTCACGTGGGTCACCTTCGCCTCGGTCGCGTTCGGCGTGCTCGGCGGCGTCGCGATCTTCCGGCTGCGGCGATTGCAGCCGCTCGCCGCGCGGCCGTACCGCGTGTGGGGCTACCCGTTCGTGCCCGCGGTGTTCATCGCCGGGCTCGGCGTGCTGGTCGCCAACACCGTCCTCGAGCGGCCGGTCGAATCGGCGATTGGCGTGGCGCTCGTCGCCCTCGGCCTGCCTGCCTTCGCCTACTGGTCCGGCGTCCGCGGCCGCCGCCGCTGACCAGAACGCTGCTCCAGCGACAGAAACGTTACCGGAACGGGCGTCCGCCCCAGGTCGCGGCCGCTCCTCCGGTGCGCCGCCGCTGGCACACGTCTTGACCATCCCACACCGTGAATTTCCTCATTTTGCTGGCAGTTTTCGGCGGGTTGGCCTATCGCCTGGTGCCGGCCGCCGACCGCACCAAGTACGTCACCGGCGCCTTCGGCACGCTGCAGGAAGTCAGAACCGCCTTCACGCAGCGGCGGCCGCAGTACGAGGCCTTCAAGAGCGCGCTGCGCGCGCGCACGCCGTACGTCATCCTCGCGCCCACCTTCGTGGCGCTGAATGCGGCGTTCTTCTCCGCGATGGTCTTCGGTCCGGGCGCGATGTCCGATCCGGCGACACTCGTCGGCTACGGCGCGAGCCTCGGCACGCGGACGACCAACGGCGAATGGTGGCGGCTGCTGACGGCGATCTTCCTGCCCGGCAGCCTCGTCAACCTCGCCGTCATCGCCGCCGTGCTGCTGCACGCGGGCGCGGCGCTCGAGCGGCTGGTCGGGCGGTGGGCGTTCGCGGCCGTCTACCTCGCCTCGGGCATCTTTACCGGGCTGGTCAACATCTCGTCGCGGCCGGTGGTCGTGACGCTCAGCGGATCGGGCGCGCTGTTCGGTCTCTACGGGTTGCTTCTCGCGGCGCTCGCGTGGCAGAAGGTGTTTCCCGGCGCGAAGCCCGCCGATGGCGCGGCCGGCGCTGGCGCGCCATCGACCGCGCAGATCCCGTTCATCGCCATCAAGCGCCTCGGCGGCGTCGGCCTCGTGTTCGGCCTCTACACCGTCGTCACCGGATCGCTGACCATCGCGGAGCTGGCGGGCTTTGGCGTCGGCCTGATGTACGGCCTTGTCGTCGGCTGGCGCGTGTCGGATCGGCTGCCGGCGACGCGGCTGGTCGGCGCGACGGCGGCCATCGTGCTCGGCGCGGCCGTGGCTTCCGCGATGCCGCTGCGCAACATCGCGGACGTCGTCCCCGAGATCACCCGCGTCGTCGCCGCGGAGGAGCGGACATCGGCGAAGTATCGCGCGGCGATCGACGCGTTCAAGAAGGGAAAGATCAGCGCCGAGGCGCTGGCGCAGGTTGCCGATCGATCGATCGTGCCCGAGCTGCAGGTGATCGACGCGCGCATCTCGGCGCTGAGGAACGTGCCGGCAGAGCACCAGGGCATCGTCGCCGATGCGCGCGAGTACTTGAAGCTGCGCATGAAGAGCTGGCGCGCCCGCGCCGAGGTCGTTCGCCGAACCAGCCCCGATCCGCGTCGCGCCGCCGAGCAGAACGCCGACGCCGGCGCCCGGATTCAAGCCGAAACCAAGTTTCGTGCGGACCTGATGGCGAGGGGAAATGCGGAAGGGTTTGAAAGAGCGTCGCTGCAGGTCTTCCAGCGAGTGAGCGAGTGGAAGCAGTAGGGGCTGGGGACTCACCAGACCCAACGCGCGAAGCGCGACCTACCGCGCGTTCCAGAGCTTCCACCGCAGCCCCACCCTCACCGTCCGCCCGTTCTGCGGAATCGAGTCCTGCCGGTGCGAGTCCGACGCGGGGTCCGCGTACTGAACGTCGAAGATGTTCCGGACCGTGCCGAACAGCTCGAACCGGTCGCGGATCGGCGCCGTCAGCGTGACGTTGGCCGTCGTCGCCGGCCCGAGGATGCCGCCCGCGACCGTGCGCCGGCTGCTCATCGCCAGCACTTCGGTCGAGAGGAACGAGCCCTTGAGCGGACCGGGGATGCTGACGCGCATCTTGCCCATCTGCGCCGGCGAGTTGACCAGGCCGAGGCCGGTGTCGCGATCCTTCGCGCGCTGCAGCGCATAACTCATCAGCCCCTGCAGCCCGCCGGTCAGCCGCATCTGCGCTTCGAGCTCGAGGCCGTTGGCGGTGACGTGGCCGCCGTTGATGAAGGTGGTGCCGAGGAACGTCTCCGGATCCGGCGCGAGCGTGATCAGCCCGTCGGCCTTGTACCAATAGGTCGAGACCGACGTGCGCAGCCAGTCGTTGGTGTAACGCTCCCACACGACCTCGTGGGTGTCGATCGTCTCCGGCCGCAGGTCGAGCGTGCGGTCGCCGAAGTAAAAGGCGTTCAGCTCGTAGGAGTTGGGGGCGCGGAACGCGCCGCCGTAGAGA
>Ga0111538_10010327_pt1 | contig 12423 bp, 12 predicted proteins | sample SoiMethybrSBSTD1_FD_79669 | JGI IMG/M metagenome (GOLD analysis project Ga0111538, IMG submission 79669) | Bulk soil microbial communities from a Populus tree surrounding site in Tennessee, USA - Soil MetaG P. TD hybrid SBSTD1 (version 2)... | ecosystem: Environmental > Terrestrial > Soil >...
CGTGGTCAGCTCGCCTTCAGCGTGGCCACGTCGATGACGAAACGGTACTTCACGTCCTGCTTCACCAGGCGGTCCCAGGCCTCGTTGATCTTCTGGACGGGGATGACCTCCACGTCACAGGTGATGTTCTTCTCGGCGCAGAAGTCGAGCATCTGCTGCGTCTCGGGCACGCCCCCGATGGCGGAGCCGGCCATGTGGCGGCGGGGGAAGATGAGGTTCATGGTCGCGAGCGGCAGCGGCTTCTCGGGCGCGCCCACCAGCACCAGCGTGCCGTCCAGCTTGAGCTGGCCCAGGAGGGCGTTGAGGTCGTGTTCGGCGGAGACGGTGTCGAGCACCATGTCGAAGCTGGACGCGTGCTTCTGCATCTCGGCCGCGTTCCTCGAGATCACCACCTCGTGGGCGCCCAGCCGCTTGCCGTCCTCCACCTTGCCGGGCGAGGTGGTGAACAGGACCACGTGGGCCCCCAGGGCGCGCGCGAACTTCACGCCCATGTGGCCGAGCCCGCCCAGGCCCACCACGCCCACCTTCTTGCCCGGGCCCGCCTTCCAGATGTGGAGCGGCGAGAAGGTCGTGATGCCGGCGCAGAGGAGCGGCGCCGCCGCCGCCGGATCGAGCTTCTCGGGGATGCGGAGCACGAAGTGCTGGTCGACCACGATGCTGCTGGAGTAGCCGCCGTACGTGATGCCGCCCGAGACCTTGTCCTCGAAGTTGTAGGTGAGGGTGGGGATCTTCACGCAGAACTGCTCGGTGCCGGCCTTGCAATTCCCGCACTCGCCGCAGGAGGCGACCATGCAGCCCACGCCGGCCCGGTCGCCGGCCTTGAACTTCTTGACCTGGCCGCCCACGCGGGTGACCGTGCCCACGATCTCGTGGCCGGGCACGCAGGGATAGACGGTGTTCTGCCACTCGTTGCGCCCGGTGTGCAGGTCGGAGTGGCACACGCCACAGAAGAGGATGTCGATCTCCACGTCGTTCGGGCCGGGGTCGCGACGGGTGATCGTGAAGGGAGCCAGCGGCGCCTGTGCGCTCTGGGCCGCGTACGCCTTGACGCTTGTGTTGGGCATGACCTCGATCCTAGGTCAGGCCGGGCGTCCCGTGACTCGCAGATCGCGCCAAACTGCTCGCCGAACGCGCCAGGGGTGTGACGGGCGCGTCACACGGCTCAGCGGGCCGGGTCGGTCTCGCGGGGGCGGTTCTTGCCGCGCACCGTGGTCTCCCACGTGCCGGGGCCGGAGAGCACCTCCACGTCCAGCATGGCGGTCACGAACGCGCGCGCCCCGCCCTGGTCGAAGCTGATGCTGGTGCGCCCGTCGCTGGTGGCGCCGGTGACGCCCTCGCCGTAGATCGAGTGCAGGACCCGCTGTCCTTCCCCGAAGCGCGGGGGACTGATGTGCACCACCCGGGGCGGCGCCACGGGCATCAGCGGCGCGCGGGGCCGCGGGGGCAGCGGGCGCTGGTGCTCCATGGCCGGCTTGGCGGCCACGTTGGGCGGGGCCGCCCGCCGCTTGGGGGCCGGTGTGTGCGCGGTCACGTAGCCGCCCAGCTCGCCCTCGCCGATGGTGATGATCTGGTTGTCCATCTCACCGGCCGCCAGCACCTTGATCAGCGCCTGGTAGCAGATGTCCGGGCCGTCCTGGAGGCGCAGGTGGGCCGAGCCGAAGGCCGAGAGCGCGATGCGGAACACCTTCTCGATCACGCCGTCCGGTCCGTGCACCGCGTAGCGGAACTCGCGGTGGTCGCCCGCGTTCACGAAGGACATGTATTCGATGCGGAGGGGGCGGCCCGACGGGGAGAGCGGCGCGGCGGCGTCTCGGGGCATTCTGGCCTCGCGGGCATGCAGCTCGTGGAGGGGCGGGATCGCCCTCGCGGCAGCTCGGAATAGAGATGTTACCACGCCCGCGCGCGGGTGGCCGGCCTCACGCCCCGCGCGCCCGGTGTGAGCCCGCCCACGACCCGTCTCCGCCCGCCAGCGTTCCTTCCCCTGGTCGCGCTGGTGCGGCCCTCGAGAGGGAGTGAGTTGCCATGGACGCCAGGATCACACGCCTTGCCGGATGGAGCCTCGCGCTGGCCGTCGTCGCGCCCGCGGCGGCGTCGCCGGCCGCAATCAAGCAGCAGATCCTGGAGTACCCGGCCGGCAGCTGCCTCCACGTGACCTCCATGGCCGACGGCCGGACGGTCGACTACACGCGGGCCAGCGACGGCACCTGGCAGGGCATCGAGGTGGTGGCCACGTCGCCCAGCGCGGGCGAGGTGCAGGGTGTGAGCTACACCACGGCCGGGCTGGCCGTGCACTCCATCACGGACGGCACCAGCAACACCATCATGTTCGGCCTCTTCCGGTCCGGGGCGGGGACGGTGGCCAACCCGCCCTTCGTGCTGCGCGACCCGCGCACGAACGAGACCACCGCCCCCGCGGCCGTGCGCACGATCACGCTCGACCCGGGCCGTCCGGACAGCGTGCTGGTCGACGCCGGCCATGTGGTCACCCGCACCGGCACCTACCGCGGGCTGGCCCTGGCCCTGCGCACCACGGGCGAGCTGGTGCTGGCGGACTTCGACTTCAGCGGACAGGCCGTGCGCCGCACGTCGCTCGGCTTCACGCCCCCCATCGGCTCCAACAAGGGCAGCTTCACGGCCACGCCCGACGGGCACGTCTGGGTGGCCCTGGCCTCGGCCCGCAACATCCGCCTGCTGGACCTGGGCGACCTGTCGGCCACGGGGCCGCTGGCGCCCGTGCAGTCTTCGGCGCTGACCCTGGGCGAGCGCTTCGACCCCGAGTCGACGCGGGTGGGCATCATCGCCATCCTGATCGGCCTGCTCCGCCAGCCCAAGCCGTCGGTCTCGTACCAGGTGGGCGACGAGCTGTTCATCCATGGCCTGAAGAACGGCGAGCTGGAGCTCGTGGCCCGCCAGAAGGTGCCCGAGGGCGCCTCCGGCCTGATCGAGGAGGACGGCGCCTACTGGTACCTGCTGCCGTACATCGAGCAGGAGAACCTGTACCGCGGCTTCCCCGGCTTCGTGGCCGTTCCCTTCGGCACCATCGCGTACTGAGGCGTCCCGGAAACGCCTTCAGCGGCCGGAGGCGGCGCGCCCTCACCGGGGGCGCGCCGTCGCTTTTTGTGCGGCGAACGCCAGGAGCACCGACACCGCCAGAACGATCACGACCGCGGCCGCGGTCGTCGGCGGGCGCCAGAGCAGCTGCACGAGCGTGCGCCCCAGCACGAATCCCAGCGTGGCGCCGCCGGCCAGCGGAAGGGCAGGCGCGCCTCGCGCCGACGGCTGGACGCGCCGCGCGATGGCGAGGGCCGTGAACGCGCCCGCGAGCGCGGCCGGGACCGCGAGTGCCGGCACCCACAGCGGAAGCGGCCGCCCGTCGCCGGCCCAGCGCGTCGCCGTTTCCAGGACGAGCCAGGGCAGGCCGGCCCCAAGGCCGGCCGCCAGCGCGGCGGCGAAGCGGCCGCCGGCCGTCATCGACCCGGCCTAGTTGGCCGTTCCACAGTCGCACACCGTTTCGTCACGCCAGTAGCAGCAGCAACCGGTACAGGTCTGGAAGCCGAAGGGCCCGCAGGCCTGCCAGGCCGCGCAGCCCACCGCGGAGCAGTTGAACATCCCTCCGTAACACTCCCATGGATACCAGCCGGCGGCCTCCACGCTGCACGTGCAGGTGCCGTAGGTCTTGGCCGGGCCGTCGGCGCCGTGCGGGCCGGCGCCTTGGGACGTGGATGCCCGGAGGAGTGCGGCCTGGGCCTTCAGGCCGAGCGTGAGCCGGGCGCCTTCGAAGGAGCCGAGCGCCGGGTCCTCCGGTCCCAGCAGGACGAACGCCCGCCGGTCGGCGTCGTCGGGGAAGAGTGCGCTGATCCGGCCGGCTTCGTCCTTCAGCGCCTCGAGTCCCGGCCCTCCCTTCGCATAGTTCTCGGCCGTGAGCAGCTCCTTCCTCACCCGTTCGAGGTACTCGCGCTGCTCGAGCGTCAGCTCCCGCCGCTGCTCGAACCGCACCAGGTTCTCGCGCCACAGGCTGGCGCGCGCATCGGGTGCGAGGTTGCCGAAGATGGCGCGCCGATGCGCCATGGGGTAGGAGATCAGCTGGTCGTAGAGCTGCGGCAGCGCGTTCTTGTGCGCGGCCACCCACTCCTCGGCCCGCACGCAGAGCGGGCGCCGGTCGAGGATCTCCGGCAGGACCAGCGCCTCCACCGGTATGACCGTCAGCGCCAGCCCGAGCAGCAGCGCAATTCTCTTGCGGCGGTTCATTCGCAGGATCGTCATCAGTCGTCTCCTCCGTGAAGATGCGCGCGCCACAGCACACGGCGCCGTCGGAGGATGGCGCGGACATCGATGGCCAATGTGTGAAAGCGCGCGCACCAGCAAGGGGCGGAACGTCCGTGCGCGCCGAGGCAGGAACAGCGGGGAAGATAGCGCCGTGCGTGCGCTGCCGGCGTGCCGCGTATGACACTTCCCGCGGTTGTCACACGCGCCCGACTCGTTCCTGGAACGAGTCGGGCGCGCCCGCTTCAGGCCTTGGCCAGCGCCTTCTGGATCTGGGCCAGGCGGGCCGCCATGTCGGCCGAGAGGCGGTCCACCTTCTCGTGGAGATGGGCGACCTCCATCTCTGCCTTCAGGTTCACGTCGTATTCGATGTCGCCGCGCACGTGCTCCTTGGCCGCCTGCCGGTTCTGGCTGAGCAGCACGAACACCGAGAGCACGATGGCCTCCAGCGACACCGACATGGTCAGCAGGCCGAAGGGATAGGGGTCGAAGAGGGCGACGGGGCGCAGCAGGGGGAAGCGCCGGATCCAGGGCACGTTGAGCAGGATCCAGAGCGTGAAGCCCACCAGGTGCAGGTTCATGAACGGGATGCTGCCGCTGAAGGCGGCGATCCAGTCCGCCACCTTCTCCACCCCCGTGCGCCGGTCCGCCACCTCGTCGTTGACGTTGCGCGAGGCCGTGTGCCGCAGCTTTTCGTTGGTGGCGCGCAGCCGCCGGCCCATGGCCGTCAACATGTCGAGCGCCGCGTGCGGGTGCTGGCCCAGGAAGAAGTCGAGGTCGTCGCGGTCGAGGCGCAGGGCCTCCAGGTCTTCCTGCACCACCACCGAGGCCGTGCGCGGACCCCCGTCGAGGAAGGAGATCTCGCCGAAGGTCTCGCCCGGGCCGGGCCGGTCGAGCACGATGCGGGCGCCGGTGTCGTTGCGCGTGAAGATCTCGACCCGGCCCCGGCGGATCACGTAGAGGGAGCCGCCCGGCTCGCCGTGCTCGAACACCGGGCGGCCCGCGGTCAGGGTGACCAGCTCGAGGTGCTGGGCCAGCGCCGCGCGCTCATGGTCGTCGAGGACCTGGAAGAAGGGGATGTCGGCGAGCACCCCGGCATCGGCTGGCATGTGCACCTCTCCTGCTCGGGGGGAGGCCCAGCATACGACAGGAGCCGCGGCCGCGGTCAGGCGCGCCGGCGTTCGAACGGACCGCGGAAGGGCGCGCCTCCCCCTATCATGGGCGGAAGACCATGACCGATCGCAGCGACGAGATCCGCCGGCAGGTCGAGCGCGTGTACGGGTCGCTCGAGCAGCCGCAGTTCAACTTCGTGTACGCCGTCCTGGCCACGCGCCCCTACGAGGCCCTGCGCGCGCGGCTGGCCGCCCGCTTCGCCCTGACCGACGACACCTGGCCCGACGACGACGTCAGCTTCGGCTTCGTGCTCGACACCCGCGAGGGCCGCCGCGTGCTGCGGCTGAGCATGGTCGGCCGCTACGCAATGCTGCTGCGCATGATTCCCGGCGCGCCGGCCGAGGTGGTGGCCGCCGGCGGCGCGCTGACCGAAGACGAGGCGCAGATCGCGGCCGAGCTCACGCGCGACGGCATCGACCTGCTCGACCGCGCCACGCTCGACCAGCGCGTGCCGCTGGTCCTCTTCGGCGCGCCGAAGGGCGAGACGCGCCTCTACCAGGCGCTCTTCGTGGACTCCGACGTCATCCCGTGGGAGCGGGCTCAGTCGTGAGGGATGCCCCCCTCCGTCACCGTCGATCCGTCGGGCCGCGCCGCCCGGTAGACGAGCGTGTGGCGTCCCAGCCGGAACACGTCGCCGTCGCGGAGGGGGGCCGGCCCGTTCAGGTGCCGCCCGTTCAGGTACGTGCCGTTCTTGCTGCCCAGGTCCTCGAGGGTGGCCGCGCCGTCGGCCAGCAGGATGCGCGCGTGCCGCCGCGAGATGCCCGGCGCGTCGATGTGCACCGCGCTCCCGGCGGCGCGGCCCACGACGTTCTCTCCGGGCAGGAGGGGCATCGAGCGTCCTTCCCACACGACCCACTGCTCGGGACCCTGCCGGCCCGCGCCGGCTGAGGCGTCCGCCGCGGCCTCGCCGGAGAAGGCGTAGCCGAAGCCGTAGACCGTCCGCACGAACCGCGGCCGCTTGGGATCGTCGGCCAGCGCCTGGCGGATCTGGGCCACCAGGCCGGTGAGGCTGGCATCCGACACGAACGTGTCGGGCCACAGGCGCTCCTGGATGTCGCGCTTGGAGACCGCCTCCGGCCGCCGCTCGAGCAGGAACTCCAGCAGCTCGAAGGCCTTGGGCTCGAGGTGCAGCTCCTCGTGGCCCCGCCAGAGCTGCCGGGTCTTCCCGTCGAGCGTCACGTCCGCGAAAGAGATCCGCATCACGCCGGCCCGCAAAGTCACCGGATCCCCGGGAGTTCCTTTGGATCGGCCGATGCTAGCGGCCTACCTTCAAGAGCGCAACGTCGGCCGCCGAGCGGCGAGGACCTTGGGCCTCCGCGGGCGCCCGACATAACTCGATCGGGAGATTCAAGTTGGGTAACAAGGTCGCGTTCAATCCGCAGGATCGGTTCCTGGTGACCATCGGCAACACGCTGATGGTGACCACGCAGAACGGCGCCGTGTTCGGGCACGACATGTCGGGACACCATGTCGGCGAAGCGTTCCAGTTCAACGGCGCCCGCGCGGCCTTCAATCCGCAGGACCGTTTCGTCGTCACGATGGGCAACAAGCTCATCGTCACCACCCAGAGCGGCGACGTGTTCGGCCACGAGGTGTCGGGCCGCACCATCGGCCCCGCCTTCAAGTTCACCGGGTCCCGGGCCGCCTTCAACCCGCAGGACCGTTTCGTGGTCACCATGGGCAACCTGCTCATCGTCACCACCCAGAACGGCGACGTGTTCGGCCACGAGGTGGTGAACCACAACATCGGCAACGCCTTCAAGTTCTCCGGGTCCAGGGCGGCCTTCGCCGGCGCCATGGACCGCTTCGTGACCACCATCGGCAACACGCTGATCGTCATCACCCGCAACGGGGACGTGTTCGGCCACGAGGTGGTGAACCACAACATCGGCAACCCCTTCAAGCTCACGGGGTCGAGGGCCGCGTTCAACGGCGCGGTGGACCGCTTCGTGACCACGGTGGGCAACCTGCTCGTCGTCACCACCCAGAGCGGCGAAGCCTTCGGGCACGACGTGGCCAACCGCAACGTCGGCGCGCCGGCATGGCTCAACCCCAGCGACACCGCCACCTTCGACGCCGGCCCGCTCACCAGCGACCTGCCCCTGGGCGGCTCGGTGCACCTCGTCATGCGGCGCAACGGCAACTTCACGCTCACCACCCATGCCCACGACAGCGGCTTCGACAACATCGACTACCAGATCTCGGCCGTTCTGCTCGCCGCCTCCGGGATCGCCTTCACGTTCCAGAAAGGCGGCCACGTGGAGGGCACGGTGGCCGGCCTTCCCTTCGGCACGCCGGACCGGGACGACGATGCCACCATCAGCGGCGAAAACGCGATGATCACCCGCGAGTTCGACGGCATCGTCTCCGGCGCGCGCCTGCTGGCCAGCCTGGACGGGAAGGACAAGCTGATCGGCGGCATCACCGGCATGCTGGGCGACCTGCTGGAGCAGGCGGCCAAGGGGCTCGGAAAGGCGGCCGTCGCGGGCGCCGTGGCCCTCGTCGCCTGACCTCGGACCTTTCGCGCGGGCGGGCCCTGGCGTCGGCCCGCCCGCGCACTTCGGTGACGCGTGACGCCGCCGTACAGAAAGAAGAGGAGATGGAGCATGAGGAACCCTGTCGTATGCGCTTCCTTGCTGTGTGCCGCCCTGCTGGCGGCCGGCGGGGCGGCGGCGCAGACGGAGCCAACGGGCGAGCCGGGCACGGAGCCGGTCGGCTTCCACGGCATGCTGGTGCTCGGGCAGGACACCATCTACGCGTCGCACCTGCCGATGTTCACCGCCTTCCATCGCTACCAGGCGATCTGGGAGGTGAGCTTCGGCCCCGGCGGCGACGAGAAGTACCGCGCGGCGCGGGCGCTGCCGGCCAACGCCAGGGAGATCTTCACCCTCGCGCCCCGCGAGAAGTTCCGCCTGCCCGAGCTGATGGCGGGCCGCACGTCCTTCAAGGCCGACGTGTTCGTCGGCCACTTCGAGAGGCCGGGACACAAGCTCCTGCTCGGCGAGGCGACGGTCACGATCGTGCGGTCCGTCCACTTCCATCCGTTCCTGCGCCGCGACCGGCGGCCCGAGGCGCTGACCTACGTCGTGTTCGGAAAGGGCCGGGAGCTGTTCCTGGCCCATCGCATCAGCGTGGCCCCCAACTTCGACCAGATCCTGGCCGTCTCGCCGGTGGCGGCGATCGGCGACCTGCCGGCGGGCGCGGTGTTCACCCTGCCCGGCCGCGTGGACACGAGCGGCCTGCCGGCCGATCAGTCCTTCTCGGGCCAGCTCTCGGGAGACGATCCCAAGTCGGGACCGGGCCGTGCGGTGGAGCTGCGGGTGTCGTCGGAGGTGTACCTGGAAGAGGGGGAGCTCGCGTCCAACGATCTCCCGCCCCGGCCGTGAAGGGAGTAGGCTGCGTCCATGAATGAAGAACGGGTCGTACACGCGCGCATCAGCGCGAACCTGACCGAGGTGGTGCTCGAAGGCACGCAGCCGGCGCTCAAGGGCTACGACACCTTCGACGTGGAGAAGGGCGACACGCTCAAGTGGGTCGTGCAGGGTGCGCCCCCGGCGGCCAAGGTGCGGGTCCGGTTCGTGGGCGTGCCCGGCGCGGGCCGGGTCTCGCCCTTCGCGGACGGATGCAAGGTGCTGGAGGCGAGCGCGGGAGTGATCGTCAGCGGCGCGGTGGCCGGCCAGGGCCCGGAGCGCTACGCCTACGCGGTGGAGCTCGTCGAGGGAGACACGGTCACGAACCTGGCCTGCTTCTGGAGCGACGAGCGCGGGCAGACGCTGATGAGCCCCATGGGTGGCGGCGTGGAGAGCGGCGGCCCGCCATAGGCCGCTCCGCCGCAAAAGCCATGGGATCCACAGGAGTTCCTTTGGATCCGCGGCTGCCGGCGGCCTACCTTCTCCAACGCCAGCGTCGGTTGCGCGAAACGACGTCGCCCGAACGCTGGACAAGGAGAATCCCCGAAATGCCGCAGCTAGTGCCTCGTGACCACAAGTACTGGTGCCCCGGTCCCTGGCCTTGGGAGTGGGCCGACACCTGCACCCGCCACGGCCACGCCTGGCAATACGACTTCGACTGGGTCCATTCGACCGGCTTCCTCTTCTTCTCGGACCATCAGGGCTGTGAAGCGGGCGTCCTGTACTCATGGCGGGGCGCCGGCGGCGGCCTGGGAAGCAAGACCGCCTTCCACGTCACCGACTTCTTCGACGACCGGCTGTCCTCGGAGGGGGAGTGCGCGATGACGGGCGCCGGCGGGTATCCCCTGACGTCCAGTGCCGGACGGTTGGGTCGCCCCCCTGGCCTGGCCGTGTTCAAGGACCGCCTCTACGCCGCCTGGAAAGGGATGCTCGGTGACCAGAACCTCTGGTGGTCCTCGTTCGGCAAGACGTGGTTCGGCCGGGGCTGGGCCCCGCAACAACGCATCGAGGGAGTCGGGTCGAGCATCGGCCCCGCGCTGGCCGCCCTCGAGGAGCGGCTCTACGCCGTCTGGAAGGGCGTGACCGGGGACGAGAACATCTGGTGGTCCGTGTTCGACGGCCAGGGCTGGGCGCCGCAACAGCGCATCGGCGATGGCGTGGGTACCAGCGTGGGCCCCTCGACCGCCATCTTCGACGGCCGTCTCTACGCGGCCTGGAAGGGCATCGAGGGCGACGAGCAGATCTGGTGGTCGTCGTTCAACGGCCAGGGCTGGGCGCGGCAACAGCACCTCGTCGACAGTGCGGGCACCAGTGTCGGCACCAGCGTCGGCCCCTCGATCGCCGCCTTCAATGGCCGGCTCTACGGGGCCTGGAAGGGAGTCGAGGGCGACCAGCGCCTGTGGTGGTCGTCGTTCGACGGCAAGAGCTGGGCCCGGCAACAGCACATCGTGGACGGTGCCGGCACCAGCGTCGGCTCCAGCATCGGCCCCTCGATCGCCGCCTTCAACGGCCGGCTCTACGCGGCCTGGAAGGGAGTCGAGGGCGACGAGCGCCTCTGGTGGTCGTCGTTCGACGGCCAGAGCTGGGCGCCCCAGCGGCACATCGTGGACGGCGTCGGCACCAGCGTCGGGTCCAGCATCGGCCCCTCGCTCGCCGTGTTCGATGGCCGGCTCTACGCGGCGTGGAAGGGGATCTTCGGCGACCAGCACATCTGGTGGTTCTCGTTCGAGGGCCAGGGCTGGACACCCCAGCTGCAGATCGCGGGCGTCGGCACCAGCCCCGAGCCGGCGTGACGTCCCGGGCTTCGAGGTACCAGCTGCGTTTGCCTCGATTCCTGATGGCCGGCACCGTCGGTCTGGGGGACGCGATCCAGAAGGCGACGTCGTGGGCCGGGATACGCCCCTGCCCGCCCTGCCGGGAGCGAGCAGGAATCCTCAACCGATGGCTGGGCTTCACTGCCGCCAGGACGAAGAAGCGATGAAGAACCCGCCGGCCGGGCTCAGGCCGGCGGGAGCAGTTCGCGAAAGGCCGGCGCGTCGCGGACGGACTCGAATCCAGGGACGGTGAACCAGCGCGGCGAGAGCCCCCGCCGCCGCGCCTCCCGGGCCTGCACGATGGCGTGGTTCCGCTCGCCGCAGAGCGCGTAGATGATGGCGGCCTGGAAGGCGGCCTGGGAGCCGCGGTCGCCTTCGGCCAGCGCCTGCGTGGTCAGCTCGATGGCCTCCACCGGCCGGCCGAGCCGGGCCAGGGCCTGGGCCTCGAGCAGGCGCTCGGCCGCGCCGGGGGCGCGGCTCCGGGCCAGCCGGGCCGCGCGCTCGAGGACGTCTTCGTACTGCCGCCGGGCGCCGGCGGCGTCGCCCAGGCCCTCGTCGGCGATGCCGAGGTTGAGGCGGCTCAGCAGGTCGTCCGGCGCCAGCTCGAGCGCGCGGGCGTAGGCGCGGGCGGCGCCGGCATAGTCGCCGGCCAGGACCAGGCTCCATCCCCGGTTGGCCACGTACTGCTGCGTCTCGCCCTCCCCGATCAACCCCTCGTAGAGCCGGGCCGCCTGGCCCGGATCGCCCATCTGCCATTCGAGCTCGGCCAGCTTGGCCCGGCCCTTGCGGTTGCCGGGCGACACGTCGAGCAGCCGCACCAGGTGCTGGCGCGCGCTCCCGGCCTCGCCCAGCTGCATCTCCACGTCGGCCACGTACCAGAGGTTCTTCCAGGACGGGCGGTCGCGCAGCAGGCGGCGCTCGACAAGGGCGGCCTCCTGCAGCTTGCCCTGGCGGGCCAGCAGGCGGGCCCGCGCGCGCCAGGCGCGTACGTCGCCGGGCGCCAGCCGCTCGAGCCGGGCCACGGCGGCCTCGGCGGCGGCCGGCCGGCCCATCTCGAACTCGAGGAGGAACCGCTCGTAGGCCAGGCGCGGGTCGTCACGGCCCAGCGCCTCCGCCCTCTGCAGGATGCGCTCGGCGCGGGGGAGATCCTTCAGGAGCCGCGCCGTGGCCGCGCCCAGCAGCACCGCCTCCATCAGGCCCGGCGACGTGCCGGCGATGCCCTCGAGCGCGTCCACGTCGCGGGCGTCCAGCTCCTCGCCCGCCTCCGACCGCCGCAGCATCGAGAGGTAGACCCGGTAGTCGGGCCCGCGCACTTCGCCGCCGTCGCCGGTGGCGCGGGGGGCATGCTCCGGAAAGGCGGCCCGCACGTGGATGGCCACCGCGTGGGCCGCGGCCAGCGAGTCCTCCGGCTCGCCCGGCAGGTCGAACGAGCCCGAGTCCCGCAGCAGCCGCGCGTCGCTGCCCCGCTGCCGGCGCAGGGAGACGCGGCACCACGCCGCCTGGCACGAGATCAACGGCACCAGCACCTCGTCGGCGGCCATCGGCCGGGCGGCGTCCTGCGCCGAGAGGGCGCTCCCGGCCCGCTCGTCCGGGCCCATCCCCATGGCCTCGACACCCTCGAGATCGGCCAGCGTGCGGAAGACGGCCTCCCTCAGCGCGAAGGCGGCGAAGGCCGAGCGCTCGTCCGGCGGCGAGAGGACCCGCGGCTCCTGCACGAGCACGGCCAGGGGCCGCGCCGCGGTGGAGGTCTTGGGGAAACGGGC
>Ga0111538_10010328_pt1 | contig 12423 bp, 12 predicted proteins | sample SoiMethybrSBSTD1_FD_79669 | JGI IMG/M metagenome (GOLD analysis project Ga0111538, IMG submission 79669) | Bulk soil microbial communities from a Populus tree surrounding site in Tennessee, USA - Soil MetaG P. TD hybrid SBSTD1 (version 2)... | ecosystem: Environmental > Terrestrial > Soil >...
CTCTACTTCCTGCAGTTTCCACCTGGACATCGATTGTTTTCTTCGCATACGAATTCGTACAAGCCAGTCTGTGCCCATTCCGGATGGAATTTCATCTCGAAGTCTTCCGACCAGGGCTTGGTGAAGATCTTTGGATCATCAATGGTCATTTGGTACGCGATGGTACTACCGTCAGTGAATCTGAGACGTTCAATGGTGTGGAACGCGTCGCTATGCATTCGGTATTGAGTGGGATCGACATAGTAATAGTCATCGAGCGACCATCGCTTGAAATTCCTGCTATCAATCACGAGCGTATCGCCTTCCCAGTGGCCTACGGAATCGCCGTAGTACGTGGGCTCAATGCCCTTTTGATGCGGACGTCCATCCAGAGGGATCAACCGCGTGATGCGCTGAAACTCGGTAACCATCACGAGATAGTCTTTGGACTGGATGATCTGGATGGGATACGGCCCAAAGAAGCCCGACGGAAATCCGGATGGCATGCAGAACGCACGCGGTTCGTCATGACGCGGGTCGCCGGTACGAGGCTCGTAGAAGAGGGCTTCTCCGCCGGGCACGAACGGCGACATTTTCGACTTGGTGAACACCGTCGCGGTGCCGCGGGCACCGGGTTGCGCGGGAGTGGACCAGAATCCCGAAAAGTCGGGCTTCCCGTCCGCCGTTCGGGGAACGGCCCGGGCCGCTGTCTGAGTTCCGCGTGCCTGACTGAAGGACATCGACGCAGATAATGCGATGCAGAACGACAGCGCGACGACAACGAGGCAGCATAGCAATCGAAACGCTGAACGAGATTTCATATCTACCTCTTTTCCTGGGGCACCGCGTCTTCGTTGGATGCGGTGAACACCCGCCGGCCATCAGGAAATGTCACGGTGCCACCCGAGGCATTGTTCGATCCATCACGGGCGCGGAATCCCTGAACGTGAATCACCGAGCCGATCTTGAGGACCTCCTTTGGGATGCCCCGCCGCATCAAGACGCCGGGCGGAGCTGCAGAGAAGGCCCACGTCGTGACTGTGCCTTTTTCATCCTTCACTTCGAGATAGAACCAGATGTGTGGATTGGTCCATTCGACTCGCGTGAGGGTCCCTGTCACGTCGACGGGTTTCGTGGAATCGTACTCGGCGGCAAAAGAGTGATGTGCTGCGGTTCGTGGCGCAGAAGCCAGCACAGTCGCGATCAACAGAACCGGGAATGCGATCTTCATGTTGGTCTCCTGAAAAGAGTGCGGCCATGATAGTCCTGCCATCGTGGGCTCGCAACTCCAGGAAAAAACTCCAGGAAAAAACGGGATCAGCCTTTTCACTCGACAACTTCGAGACTCGGATCCATCACGCGAAACGCATGCGCCACAACGGGTACCAAGACGACGCCAATCCCAGCGGACGCGAACCACGCCGCGGCCAGACCCGCAACCATCGACTCTCCTGTGAGCCAGTAGACGACCGCTCCCACCGCTGCCGAAGAGGCCCCCGCTGCAAGCAGGCTAAACGACTTCACAAGGTTCAACGCCATGTGACGGCCTTGAAACACAGTCGTGGTGCCCGGACGACGCGGATAGTAGAGCGAGATGATGTTTTCCAGCGAGAACAGAATGAGATTGGCCAGAGGCACGAAGGCACACACAACAGCGACGGTCCTCCAGCCTGTCCAGAGCCAGCCCACTCCGAGGAGCATCGCCCACTCGATCGCCGTGGCGAACAGGATGGGCGCAATCAATTCCCCCAGGACAACAGCGACGGGCGAGGCCGGCAACGTTTTCAAAAAATCGATGCGCTCGATGTCCCCACGAAAGTCGAACTGCAGCATGTGGGGAAGCATGAACAGAGCGAACATTGCCAGGACTCCCAACCCCATTCCACCGCCTTCGTCTCTCGTCGCATAGGTGAGCAGCACAATCCCGCCGGCCATGGCCAGGACGACGTAGACGACGGCGCGCGAACTCCGCAGGGCGCTGGTAATTTGTCGCCACGCAATAGGCCCGGCGCCTCCCCATCGGCCCGGCATGGGCAGTCGCCAATTCGCGCCTGACGGCTTGGCGAGACCCATCCACGCCTGTCCGCGCCGGGCGCGCTCGAGCGCGTGATATATCTTTTCGCTAACCGCAACGGATCGCTCATAGAAGTCCGCATCCAGCCGCAGAGTCAGCCCGATCAACGCCGCATTCACGCCCGCGGCCAGCAAGCCCCAACCCGCGAACTCCGGGAGCCGTTCCGCAGTGATCGTTCGTGAGAAAACCTGAAATGGAAGAAGCACAAGACGTCCGGCGGGTGTTTGACCGAAAGCTCTCATCATTGCGAAGAGATCGCCACTGGCGAAATTGGCCATCACCTGAGCGAGACCGGCGAGAATCAGAACTGCAATCAGGGCGAGCGCGATTTTTCGGGCCCTGGTGTACGTGGCTTGTCCGACCGCCGATGCGGTGAGGGTAAACAGGTTCGAAAGGAGCTGGATGAATTGGAGCACCAGCGCGATGCCGATAAAAGCGAACGTCCAGCGCGGCACAAACGGGGCAGGACCCACAGACAGAAACAAGGCCCCAAACACAGACGCCTGCGCCTGAAGGCCCAACCGGTAAAGCAGCAACGCTCGTCGTGTGAACGGGCCGGGGAACAGGAAATCCACTTCGGCAGGAGTGAAGAAAATCCCGCTGTTTTTCTGGCCGCTCCCGAGTATGACCATGATCGTGAAGAACAGCATGCCCGGCTCGAGGAAGTTTCGTGCGTCCGCCGCGTCCGGAGGCGACCGATAGAAAAGGAACACCGTCATCGGACCGAACATCAGCGCAAGGAAGATCAACGTGAGGAAGAGGCGCAGTATGCCCTTCGGCGTTCGCCACGATCGCACAACCTTGCGAAGACCGGCCTTGAATTGAAGCCGCCACAACAACCACAAGGCCGGATGAAGAAACGTCATGAAGCGTCGATCGCTCGGAAGAAGATTTCTTCGAGCTTGGCATCGGCAGCGAGACCCTCGAATGCGGTTCGCGCTTCCTCGATAGGACCGAAAAATCTCGACTGGCCACGATCAAGAATCAGGAGATGCGAGCAAAGATCTTCCACCATCGACAACAAATGCGAACTGATGACAATCGCGGCGCCGCCCTTCGCCCGCTCTACGATCGATGCCTTGAGATTTCGAATCCCGCGCGGATCCAGGCCCGTCAGTGGCTCGTCAAAGAGAATCGCCGAGGGTTCGTGCAGGTAACCGCAGCAGATGGCCACCTTCTGCCGCATCCCTCGAGACAACTCCTGCGCGAGCGCGTCCTTCTTTTCAATGAGCTCGAACGTCTTGAGCAGTTGCAGCCCCTTCTCTGCATGATCCCCGAGGCCATAGGCAGCGGCGATGAACTGGAGATGTTCAAGGACCGTCAAGGTGTCGAAGAGCTTCGGCTCATCCGGTATGTATGCGAAGTTCTGTTTCGCGGGAACAGGCTGCGTCGCCACGTCATATCCCGCAATCGTGAGGCGACCTCGCGTGGCGGGAATTATACCGGCGATCGCACGGAGCGTTGTCGTCTTGCCGGCGCCGTTCGGGCCAACCAGTCCGAGGATTTGTCCCGACTCCACGTGGAAGGAGAGACCGGCTACGGCAACGGTGTCGTTATAGGCTTTGTGAAAACCGTCGACGATGATCACAACTTTTCCTGTGTCAGGCCCACTTCTTCATCAACTGACCGCAGGCCGCGGAGATGTCATTCCCCCGATTTTTCCGGACAAAGGCAGAGATATTGTGCGCGATCAGAACATTCTGGAAGCGCTCGACAGTTTCATCGGAAGGCCGCGCGTAATCCAGTTCCTCGGATTCGTTCAACGGAATGAGATTGATCTTCGAAGGAATGCCCTTCAACAGGCGCGCCAGTGCCAGCGCGTCGCCAACCGAATCCGTCACGCCTTTGAGCAACACGTATTCGAAAGTCACGCGCTGACGATGCTTCAACGGAAAGCGCCGGACGACGTCGAGCAATTGTTCGATCGGATACTTCCGGTTGATCGGCATGAGGACATTGCGCTTCTCGTTCGTGGCGCCGGTAAGCGAAATAGCGAGATTGGGAATGATCGGTTCCCGGGCAAGCCTCTCCAGCGCCGGCAACATGCCGGCGGTGGAAAGCGTGATCCGTCCCATCGACATGTTCATGCCTTCCGGATCATGCAGGATGCGGATGGCCTTCATCACATTGTCGTAGTTGTGAAGAGGCTCTCCCATTCCCATGAGCACGATGTTGAAGCTGTCGCGTTCTTCCCACTTCAGGTTGTCTCGTTGTGCCGCCACAACCTGTCCTACGATTTCGCCGGCGGACAGATTCTGTTTGAGACCGATCTTGCCCGTCAGGCAGAACGTGCAGGCGAGCGCGCATCCGATCTGAGAAGAGATACAGATCGTGTTGCGATGCTCTTCGGGAATAAACACAGTTTCCGCGAGTTCATCCTGGTCGACAGGGATCAGATAACGCCGGGTGCCGTCAGCAGAATCGAACCGGCGATGAATCGCTAACGGCTCGATTCTCCATTGTTGTGCGAGTTCTGCCCGGGCAGCCTTCGGCATGTCCGTCATCGCTTCGAAGTTGGATGTCCAACGCTGATAAACGGATTTGAAAATCTGAGTGGCGCGGTAGGAAGGAGTCAGCAGAGCGGCCAACTCGTGCCGCTCGAAATCGAAGAGAAGCTTCATTGCGAAGCGGCTTGCGGCGTCTCTGCCTTTTTCACCCATTCCTCGAGTTCACCCATGTACTTCGCGTCGGCCCACTTCATGCCGCCGATGTAGTGCTTCAGAACGATTCCGTTTCCGTCGATGATGTAGGTTTCCGGAAACTTGTAGATGTTGTACCGGCTGGACATCCGCTTGCCGGGATCCAGATACATGGGCATGGTCTTGAGCTTGAAATCCGCGTAGAACTTCTTCACATCCTCAAAGTTTGTATCCACGCTGATCGGGATCATCTTGAACTTGCGATCCTTGAAAACACGATTCACGATTTCCATGTCGGGCATTTCCTGGCGGCAGGGCTCACACGTCGTATACCAGAAATTCAGAAAGACGACGTGCCCACGATAGTCGCTGAGCTTGAGTTCCTTGCCGTTCTCATCCTTCACAACAAAGACCGTGTTGCCCTTCATGTCCGTTGCCGTAAATTCCGGCGCTACGTCGCCAACGTTTACGATTTTGGTCGCGGGTTTGCGCAGGACAAACAACAGCGCGATCGCAGCGACGATGAGGAAGAAGGCAATGGGTTTAAAGCGAGACATAGGACTTCCATTGTATCGCGGGATTCGGGAGAAAAGGTCGCGGAATTCCCGGAAAGGAAGTCGCGTAATCGTCGGAAAAGACCAGGTCCCGTAACGAGTTTGCCCTTTCAGCTTAAGAACTTGCCCGGAAGCCCCGTCGGGCCCGAACGTGCAGTAGCAGGACGGGGCGCTAATGATCCACTCGACCGAAACCATTACACGAAGACGGTTCACGGTGGACGAATACCACCGGATGTGGGACGCCGACCTTTTTTCCGGAGACAAACGGTTTGAACTCATACGTGGGGATATCCTGGAAATGCCGAATGGAAGGCCACAGCACAGCTCGCGCGTGAATCGCCTGACGCACTTGTTCACGAGGAGGCTCGGAGATTCCATCATCGTGAGCGTACAGAACCCTTTTACGATCGATACCTATTCGGAGCCCGTGCCCGATGTGTCGATTCTCAAGCCCCGAGCGGACTTCTACGCGAAAGGCCATCCCCTTCCCGAAGACGTCCTGTTGTTAATCGAGATCGCTCAAGCGACTTTGCGATTCGACACGTGGATCAAGGGTCCGCTCTACGCCGAAGCGGGTATCGCGGAATACTGGATTGTGAATGTTGCGGAAGATGTTCTCGAAGTTCGCAGCGAACCTGTAAACGGCCGATACTCGCGGCACGATGTGTTCAAACGCGGCGACAAGGTGACGCCGCGCGCATTTCCAGGAATGTCTTTTCGGGTGGAAGAGTTGTAGCTTGCGCGGCTTTGCACAAAAAATGCCGGCCCAACAATCAACGCAACAAGTGCAACAGTCAACGCAGAACAGTCAGCAGTCAATGGTCAGCCGGGAAGAATGAGCAACTCGCGCCATCAACCCAACCTACTCGAACAGCGACTCAGTTCTTTTGGCGCGTCGATCGTTTTGATCTCCGAGAAGTTGCCCAGAAACGCGCAAGGACGACACATCTGCGACCAAATCCTGCGCTCCGGCACTTCGGCTGCCGCAAACTATGGTGAAGCAAGGGCGGCGGAAAGCCGGGCGGACTTCATTCACAAGCTCAAGGTTGTATCAAAAGAGCTCAATGAAACGGCGGTCTGGCTCGATATCATAATGAAGAGTTCCGTTATTCCCGCGGAAAACGTGATCGCGATTGTCGCGGAGAACCGGGAACTCTGCCGGATCATCTCAGCCTCGATCCGAACGGCTAGAGCCTCTTCCATTGTTTGACTGCTGACTGTTCTGCGTCGACTGCTGGACTTGTTGCGCTGATTACTGGACGAAGCTACTGAGCCGGTTCCACCTTCAAAATCACTCCAGGATTCTCGTCCGTTAACAGGTACAGCAATCCGTCAGGTCCTTGCCTCACCTCACGAATGCGCTGGTGAAGATCCACCAGCATCGGCTCGCGTTGAATCGGGCGGCCCTGTTCGAACGTGATGCGCTGCAGATGGCCGGTGCCTCGCGTGCGGCCTTCGAACATCGAACCGACAAAGGCATTCCCCTTCCAGGTTGGAAACTTATCCCCGGTATAGAACGCCAGGCCCGAAATCGCAATGGAAGGCACCCAGTACATGAACGGCGGCTCGAGGTCTGCGCGCCACGTCGAGTCACTGATCTTTGTCCCGTCGTAGTTCATTCCGAAAGTCACCAGCGGCCATCCGTAGTTGCGCCCCGGCAACACGATGTTCAGCTCATCGCCGCCCAGCGGTCCGTGCTCGTTTTCCCAGATCGCGCCGGTCTCCGGATGCATCGCCAGACCCTGAGGACTCCGGTGCCCGAGTGAATAGATCTCCGGCCGGTAGCCCTGCCTGTTGACGAACGGATTGTCCGGAGGAACCGTCCCGTCGTCGCGAAGGCGCAGCACTTTCCCGCCATGATCTTCAGGCTTCTGCGCGCGATCCTGTTCCTGACGCTCGCCCACCGTGAGGTAAAGCAGCCCCTGTTTATCAAATGCTATCCGTCCGCCGAAGTTTGTTGCCGACGTGCTCCACGTGTTGGCCACGAAAATTTCTCGAACATCCACCAGAGCAGACCCGTTGAAGCGACCTCGAGCGAGCGCTGTCGTTGTCAGGTTTTGTTCGCCGGGCTTGGTGTAGGTGAGATACACGAACTGGTTCTCCGCGAATCGCGGATGCAGGGCAACTTCCAGCAAGCCGCCCAGGGCCGTGGACCGCACAGCCGGCACACCCGCAATGGGTTCAGTAGCGAGCACGCCGTTGCGGACAATGCGAAGACGTCCCGGCCGTTCGGTGACGAGCATGTCGCCACCAGGAAGAAACGCCAGGCTCCAGGGATTCGCCAGGCCAGTTGCAATTGCGCTCACACGAATGCGCTGCACTGCCGTTTCGAATGTCTGAGGAAGCGCAGGCAACGGCGGCGATGCCCGACCACCCTCCTGTGCCGGTGTGTAGGAACTCAACAGGAACCCGACGATCACCGTCAGGCAAACTTTTCTCATAGTCATCCGCGTCATCCTTCTTCCATCCGCGTAATCCGCGGCTAAGTTTTGTTTGCATTCCCCTCGGATGTCCATCGGCAATTTCATAATTCGCGGCTATATGGCTGTGACGATGTCGGTGCTCGGAAGTGGGAGCCGCGGAAACGCTACCTTTATAAAAACCGATTCGGTCCGGCTGCTCATCGATGCCGGACTCAGCCGCCGAGAAGTCGGAAAGCGGCTCGAGAGTATCGGAGAAGATCCCGACGGCATCGATGCCGTGCTTGTCACCCACGAACACAGCGATCACGGGGCGGGTCTCAGAACTCTGCTGAAGGAGCTTTCTATCCAGGCATTCCTGACCCCCGGAACGCTCCGGGGATTGGAGCCGGAAACCTTCGAGATGAATGGGTCCACCATCACTCCGATCAGGGCCGGAGTTCCATTCACCGTCGGCGATACCGTGATCACTCCTTTCGCGGTGCCACACGACGCGAACGAACCGACAGCTTTCAGCATCTCCTGCGGTGGAGTACGGATCACGCAATTGACCGACGTCGGACATCTCTCAGATTCGGTCGCCCAACATCTCCTTGGCGCCCACTGCCTGATCCTGGAATCGAACCATGACCTCGAAATGCTTCGCGTGGGGCCGTACCCCTGGGTCCTCAAGCAGAGGCTCATGGGACGCTATGGGCATCTGTCGAACACAGCCGTTGCCAGGTTCATTCGAGAGCAGTACGACGGCCTGGCCTCGCACATGGTTCTCGCACACCTGAGCGAGAAGAACAATCATCCCGAAATTGCGCGGCAGGAAGCGGTTCGCGCGTTGCAGCATCGCGGCTTCACATCGACTGTGACAACGACGCGTCAGCAGGAACCCACAACACCAATCCGGCTCTGCTAAACTTCTCGAATGATAGCGCGCTACACACGACCGGCCATGGGTCGGATCTGGGAGGACCAGAACAAATACCAACGTTGGCTGGATGTGGAACTGGCCGTCACGGAAACGCTTGCCTCCAAGGGCATCGTCCCCAGGGAAGACGCCGCCACGATCAAGACTAAAGCCAACTTTTCAGTCGATCGGATCAACCAGATCGAACTGGAAACGAAACACGATGTCATCGCGTTCACGACTTCGGTTGCGGAGTTCGTCGGACCGGCATCTCGATACTTCCACTTTGGCCTGACATCTTCGGACGTTCTGGATACCGCCATGGCGCTCCAGGTCGTCGATGCTTCACGGCTGATCGCCGCCGGAATCACACGCCTGCTCGACGTCCTCAAGAAGCGAGCGCATGAATTCAAGACGACGGTGGCCGTCGGGCGCACGCATGGCATTCACGCCGAACCGACAACGTTCGGGCTCAGGCTCGCGCTCTGGTACGACGAGGTGCGACGGCAGGAACTCCGGTTTCAAGAGGCCACAGAAACCATGCGTGTTGGAAAGCTTTCGGGCGCCGTGGGGACGTTTGCGCATCTTTCACCGGAAATCGAAGAGGAATCGCTCGCAAAGCTGGGATTGAAACCCGCAAGCGTCGCGACGCAGGTCATTCAACGCGATCGCTACGCCCATTACATTTCGACGCTGGCGCTGATTGGCGCGACGCTCGAGAAGATTGCGCTGGAAGTCCGGCACCTGCAGCGAACGGAAGTTCGAGAGGCCGAGGAGTATTTTTCGCCGGGACAGAAAGGTTCCTCGGCGATGCCGCACAAACGGAATCCCATTACCTCCGAACAGATCTGCGGTCTTGCGCGGCTCCTGCGAAGCAATGCGATGGCAGCGATGGAAAATGTAGCGCTGTGGCACGAGCGGGACATTTCTCACTCCTCGGTAGAGCGGGTGATCTTTCCGGATTCCACGATCCTGACGGACTATCTGCTGGACAAGACCGCGACGCTTGTCGAAAAGCTGGTTGTTTATCCGAAGCGCATGGCGGAAAACCTCGAGCTGACGCATGGGCTGGTGTATTCGGGTGAGCTTCTGCTGGAGCTTGTGGCGAAGGGCGTCACGCGCGAGGAAGCGTACCGGTGGGTGCAGCGCAACGCCATGCGAGTGTGGGACGAGGGCGGGACGTTCAAGGAGAAGGTGCTCAGCGACACGGATATCGTGAAGGCTTGCGGGACTAAAGAGATTGAGAAAGTGTTTGATTCCAGCCGGCTGCTGAAGAATGTGGATTACATCTTCCGGCGGGTTTTTGGCGACTCAAAGATAGGGGAAATTTAACCGCGGATTACGCGGATGAGACGGATTGCGCGGATGAACAGAACATCCGCGCAATCCGTCTCATCCGCGTAATCCGCGGTTAAATTTCCTCTATCTTTGAATACCTTGAGTGAGGGACTCTGCTAAAGCGACGACCCAACCCAGTAGACATCGGCATCGGACTTCTCGTCATCGCGCTCGCGGTAGTGCTGTTCCGCGACAGCCCGCACGTCTATTCGATCCAGCAGCCGTCGCTCAACCTCTCGGTGCGCTACCTCCCGTTTTACGCGCTGGCCTCCGTCACACGAATGATCGCCGCGATGATCCTCTCCCTGACCATCGCGTTGCTGGCCGGATACATGGCGGCAGTCAATCGTCGCTGGAACATGCTCATTCTGCCGGCGGCCGACATCCTTCAGTCGGTTCCCGTGCTCGGGTTCTTCCCTGCTGCCGTTTTCCTGTTTATTCGAATATTCGGCGACACCTATCCGGCGATCGGCGTAGAGATGGCCGCCATATTCCTCATCATCACGAGCGCATTGTGGAATCTGATCTTCGCGGTCTATGAGTCCGTCACGACGATTCCGAACGACCTCACGCTCGCGTCCCAACAGTTCGGGCTCCGGGGCTATAGCCACTGGACACGCGTCGTGCTGCCTGCAGTTATGCCCAAGCTCGCGTACAACAGCATGGTTTCGTGGGCGAACGGCTGGTACTTCCTCATTGCGAGCGAGATCATCGTCATGGGCCAGATCAACTACCGGCTTCCGGGACTCGGCGGCTACCTTGCCCAAACGATGTCCGCCGGCGATTACAGTCATGCCGTCTATGGAGTCTTGGCGCTCACAGTCGTCATTGTGTTCTTCCACTTGATTGTCTGGGGGCCGCTGAACGACTGGTCCGTGCGTTTTCTCTACGACACAGCCGATACGCCGACGCCCGTAATTCGAAGTCGAAGCCGATTTCGTTTTTACATGGCGCGGTCACGCGTGCTGCACATGCTCTGGGATGGATTCTTCCGTCCGTTGATCCGCTCCATGGTGTTCTTTCTGAATCTGATTCTGGAGCGCCAACGCACGCGCCGCGGAAGCATTCTGTTGCTGTTCGTCGTGGCGATCGGCATATTCGCCTTCGCGCGAGGCATGTGGGGCTCGGCCAGTCACCTGCTAACGCCATCCCCGGAGCTGAAAGACGTGCCTTTGGCGTTGTTGTTCAGTCTGCTGCGGCTCCTGGCGGCGTACGCGCTGGCCCTGGTATGGACGTTGCCGCTGGCGGTGTGGGTTGGACGGGACGAACGCATATCACGGCGAGTCATGCCGATTATTGAAGTCATTGCCAGTATTCCAGCCACCGCCTTCTTTCCTCTGATTGTGTTGACGATCGTCCGGCTGGGCGGCGACATGAATCTGGCTTCCATCCTCCTGGTGACCACCGGGATGCAGTGGTATCTGCTGTTCAACCTGATTGCGGGAATCCGCGCAATTCCCGAAGATTTGCACCAGATTTCCAACTCCCTTGGACTGATGGGCCGAACGCGCTGGCGGCGGCTGATTCTGCCGGCGATTTTTCCGAGCCTGGTTACCGGGAGTCTGACGGCGATCGGCGGAGGATGGAATGCGCTCGTGCTGAGCGAATACGTTTTCGCCGAAAACCACCTCTATTCGGTCAATGGGATTGGTGCGATGCTGGCCCGCGCCACCTACACCAGCGGCAACCTGCAGCAGATCGTGGTGTCCATCTCGGCTATGGTACTATTCATCCTCATCGTGAATAGATTGGTCTGGCAGCCGGCCTACGATCTGGCGCAACGGCGATTCGCTTTGAATTACTAATGACGTCTCAGATCCAGGACACATCCTCATCGGCCAGTGTTGTGCCGGAATCTCCAGTGCCGCTGCTGGAGCTTAGAGAGATCACGAAGTCTTTTCCGAACAGGATTCACATTCTTGGCCCAATCAGTCTGGTCGTGCAGGAGGGAGAATTTGTCGTCGTCATCGGTCCCTCGGGCGCGGGAAAATCGACGTTGCTCCGGACGATTACGGGCCTGACGGATGTGACTTCTGGCGAGGTTTTGTATCGGGGACAGAGAATTTCGGGAGTCAACCCGCGGACGGCTCTGGTTTTTCAAAGCTTTGCGCTGTTTCCCTGGTTGACCGTGATGGAAAACGTGGCGCTCGGACTTGAAGCGCGGGGCCTGGACAAGCCGACCCGCTACAGCCGTGCCCGCCGCTACATCGATATGGTGGGGCTCGATGGATATGAACGCGCTTATCCCCGGGAACTTTCCGGAGGCATGAAACAACGCGTCGGTCTGGCCCGCGCCTTGACTGTTGAACCCGAACTGCTTTGCATGGACGAACCTTTCTCGGGGCTTGATGCTCTGACAGCATCGAACCTTCGAGAGCAACTTCTGGACATCTGGCTTTCGAAACAGATCGTAACGAATACGATTATTCTGGTCACCCATAGCGTGGAAGAGGCAGTCCTGCTCGGTGATCGCATTCTGCTTATGGCCGCGGCGCCAGGCACAATTGTTGGGGACTAC
>Ga0111538_10010329_pt1 | contig 12421 bp, 7 predicted proteins | sample SoiMethybrSBSTD1_FD_79669 | JGI IMG/M metagenome (GOLD analysis project Ga0111538, IMG submission 79669) | Bulk soil microbial communities from a Populus tree surrounding site in Tennessee, USA - Soil MetaG P. TD hybrid SBSTD1 (version 2)... | ecosystem: Environmental > Terrestrial > Soil > Tree...
GACCGGCTCGTCGCTGACCGAGTAGACGGTGCCCGACGTCCCGATCGAGACGGCGACGTCGCCCGAGCGCAGACCAACGCCCAGCGCCCCCGCCATGTTGTCGCCGGTCCCGGGGGCGACCACGGCGCCATGCCACTCGCCGGCGGCCTCGAACGGCCCGAGCACCGGCGGGACCACCCCCGACCAGTCCCGCTCGGGGTCGACCAGGGCGAGGAGCTCGTGACGGTAGGTGCCGCTCGCCGCCGACCAGTACCCGGTGCCCGACGCGTCGCCCCGGTCGGTGGCGAGCAGACCGGTGAGCCGGGACGTCAACCAGTCGTGCGGGAGCACGACGTGGGCCAGCCGCCGCCATTCCTCCGGCTCGTGCCGGCGCAGCCACGAGAGCTTGGTGATCGTGAAGCTCGCCACGGGGACCAGCCCGCAGGCGGCGGCCCAGGCGGCCCGGCCCCCGGGCAGCTGGTCGATCAGCCACGCCGCGTCGAGGGCCGACTCGGTGTCGTTCCACAGCTTGGCGGGGCGGATGACGCGGTGGTCGGCATCCAGGGCCACCATGCCGTGCTGCTGCCCGGCCACGCTGATCGCCGCCACCTCGGGCGACCCCGCCTCACCCCAGGCGGCCTCGAACGCCGTCCACCAGGTGGCCGGGTCCTGCTCGGACCGTGGTGGGCGGGTCGGTGGATGCGGCGACGAGCCGCGGCCCACGACCTTGCCGCTGTCGAGGTCGCGCACCTCGACCTTGGTGGCCGTCGTGGACGAGTCGACGCCGGCGACGAGGGGCACAGCGAAGGTCCGGTCGACCGGCGGTCAGCGGACGCGGGCGACGTAGCGGCCGACCAGGTTCTCCAGGCGTTCCTGGCCGCCCGACACCCGTGTGGGCTCGCCGCCGTCGAGCGCACGCCGCTGGAGCGCCGCCAGGTCCGTGTCCTGGCCGAGGATGGATCGGCCGAGCTCGCCGTCCCATCCCGCGTAGCGGGCGGACCGGTTGGCCTCGAGCTCGCCGGCGTCGAGGATCGCCGACGCGACCAGCAGGGCCCGGGCCAGGGTGTCCATCCCGCCGATGTGACCATGGAACAGGTCGGTCCGGTCGACGGACTGGCGGCGGAGCTTGGCGTCGAAGTTGAACCCGCCGGTGGTGAATCCGCCGGCCCGCAGGATCTCGATCATCCCGAGCGTCATCTGCTCGACCGAGATCGGGAAGCGGTCGAGATCCCAGCCCAGCCGGTCGTCGCCCGAGTTGGCGTCGACCGAGCCGAAGATGCCGGCGTCGGCGGCCACGGCCACCTCGTGGGCGAAGTCGTGGCCCGACAGCGTGGCGTGGTTGACCTCGATGTTCACCTTGACCTCGCGATCGAGGTCGTAGCGCTGCAGGAAGGCGTGCACGGCGGCCACGTCGTGGTCGTACTGGTGCTTCATGGGTTCGAACGGCTTGGGCTCGATGAGGATCGCGCCGGCGAACCCGATGCGGTGCTTGTGCTCGACGACCATCGTGAGGAAGCGGCCGAGCTGGTCGAGCTCGCGGCGCAGGTCGGTGTTGAGCAGGGTCTCGTAGCCCTCGCGACCGCCCCACAGCACGTAGTTCTCGCCGCCGAGGCGATGCGTCGCTTCGAGGCACTGCGCGACCTGGGCGGCGGCGTAGCCGAAGACCTCGGGGTCGGGGTTCGTCGCCGCACCGGCCTGGTAGCGCGGGTTGGTGAACAGGTTGGCCGTGCCCCACAGGGGGGTGACGCCGGTGCGCTCCTGGTGCTCGGCGGCGAGGTCGACCATCTCGTCGAGCAGCTTCGCCGATTCCTTGAACGAGCCGCCCTCGGGTGCGATGTCGCGGTCGTGGAAGCAGTAGTACGGCACGCCGAGCTTGCCGAAGAACTCGAACGCGGCCGCCATCTTCTGCCTCGCCGCCTCCATCGGGTCGAGGCCCCCCGCCGCGAACGTCGGGTGCCAGGGCCGATCGAGCGTGCCGGTCCCGAAGATGTCGAAGCCGTCCCAGGCGAACGAGTGCCAGTAGCAGGCGGCGAAGCGGAGGTGGTCCTCCATGCGCCGGCCGGCGACCATGCGATCGCGGTCGTACCAGTGGAACGCCAGCGGTTCGTCGCTGTCGGGACCGAGGTACCGAAGCTGCTCGGTCACCTCGGTGAAGAACTCTGCCATCGCTTCCCCTCCCGTCGTTCAGGTGATGGTGACGGCTCCGTCGAAGAGCTTCGCCGGTTGGATGCCGTCCGGGCCGGCCGTGACGGTGACCGAGCCGACGTCGACCAGATCGACCGACGACGTGCCGACGAAGAGGTCGAACCGGCCGGGCTCGACGATGTGGTCGAGCTCACGGTCGCAGAACCCGAGCTGGCCGATTGGCGTCTCGAACGTGACGGTCCGCGACTCGCCGGGGCTCAATCGGACGCGCACGAACGACTTGAGCTCGAGCACCGGGCGGGTGACGCTCGCCACCGGGTCGCGCACGTAGAGCTGGACGACCTCGTCGCCGCCCCGCCCGCCGGTGTTGGTGACCGTGACGGTCGTCGTGATCGCTCCGTGCCACGACACCTCGGTGCGGGCCAGCGACGGCTCGGACAGGGCGAACGTCGTGTAGCTCAACCCGTGCCCGAACGGATGGAGCGGCGCGGCGGGGGAATCGACGTAGTCGCCCTTCCAGTGCGACCGCCCCCCGGACACCTTGTGCCCGTAGTACACGGGGATCTGCCCGACCGAGCGGGGGTAGGAGATCGGCAGCTTCCCGCCGGGGTTCACGTCGCCGGCGAGCACCTCGGCGATGGCCTCGCCGCCCTCGTGTCCGGGCAGCCACGCCATCAGCACGGCGGCGCAGTGCTCGTGCAACCAGGCGCTGGCGAGCGGCCGCCCGGCCACGAGCACCAGCACGACCGGGGTGCCCGTGTCGATCACGGCGCGGACGAGGTCCTCCTGCACGCCGGGCAGCTCGAGCGAGGCGACGTCGCGACTCTCGCCGCTGGTGCTGTCGTCGGTGAGACCCGCCTTGTCGCCCATCACCATCACGGCCACGTCGGAGCCGGCGGCCAGCTCGACCGCCTCGGCGAACCCGTCCCGCCGCGCGCTGTTGACGTCGCACCCGAGCGCGATGCGGACGTCGTCGCCGAAGCGGGCCCGCAGGGCGCCGGCGACCGTGGTGGCGTCGACGTCGGCGTCTTGGAGCTGATGGTCGTGGTCGAGCGGCAGGGCGAAGACGTTCTGCCCGCTGAGGAGCACCTCCTTCAGCGACTCGACGTGGGCCGGGTAGGTGTAGTCGCCGAGCATGTTGCGTGGGCTGTCGGCGTTGGGCCCGATCACAGCGATGCGCGGCGCGCCCTCGAGTGGCAGGGCGCCGTCGTTGCGCAGCAGGACCAACGACCGGCGGGCGATCGTGCGTGCCAGCCGGCGGTGATCCGGCGTGTCGACCGCGGCGGCGGCGCGCCCGGCGTCGACGTAGGGTCGCTCGAACAACCCGAGCTCGACCTTGGTGCGGAGCACCCGGCCCACCGCGACGTCGATCCGCGACTCGGGCACCCGGCCGCTGCGCACGGCCGTCAGCAGCGGTTCACCGAAGCAGTCGGTGCCCGGCAGCTCGACGTCGAGCCCGGCATCGAGGGCGATGACGGCGGCATCCGCGGCGTCGACGGCGACCTGGTGGTACGTGGCGAGCTGACGGACGGCGAAGTAGTCGGCGACGACGCACCCCTCGAAGCCCCACTCGTCCCGCAGCACCGTGGTCAGCAGCGTGCGGTCGGCCGCCACCGGCACCCCGTCGAGCTCGTTGTAGGCGTTCATGATCGAGCGCACGGCGGCGTCGCGGACCACCGCCTCGAACGGATGCAGGTGGACCTCGCGGAGCTCCCGCGCCCCGATGTGGGCAGGCGCCCAGTTCAGGCCGCCCTCGGATGCGCCGTAACCGACGAAGTGCTTGGCCGTCGCGACCACGCCCGAGCCGAGGTCGTCGCCCTGCAGGCCGCGCACGAACGCGACGCCCATGCGGGCGACGAGGTGCGGATCCTCGCCGAACGTCTCTTCCGTGCGGCCCCAGCGCGGATCGCGGCAGACGTCCAGCACGGGTGACAGCGCCTGGTGGGCCCCCGTCGCCCGCATCTGCACCCGCGCCGCGTCGGCGAGCGCGGCGGCGAGCTCGGGCTCCCACGTCGAGGCGAGCCCGATGGCCTGGGGGAAGATCGTCGAACCCCGGGCCATCACACCGGAGCAGATCTCCTCGTGGACGATCGCCGGGACGCCGAGGCGGGTGCGCTCGACGAGGTGCCGCTGGATCGCGTTGGCGAGGGCGGCGGCATCGGGGGCGGCGAGGCTGCTGGCCCCGGAGATGCGGGTGACCTGCCCGAGCCCGTGCGCGAGCAGGCCGCCGGCCTTGGCCGCGTCGAGCCGTGGGCCGTCGGCGAGCTGGAACACCCAGGCGCTGCCGAGCTGGGCGACCTTCTCCTCCAGGCTCATGCGCGCCAGCAGGTCGCCGACGCGCTCGCCCACCGGCAGGGACGGGTCCAGGTAGGCGGCGTCGGATCCGGCCGCCGCGGTGGGGGCCGCTCCGTCGAGCGCGCTCATCGGTCCCCGGGGGCTGGTCCGCACGACTGGCGGACGACGAGGCGGGTGGGCAGCGTGACCTGCGCGTGCCGCTCGGTGGTGCCCTCGATCACGCCGACGAGCATCTCGACCGCCAGGCGGCCCATCTCCTGGATCGACTGGTCGATGGTCGTCAGCGGGGGCTCCATGAGCGCCGATTCGGGGATGTTGTCGAATCCGATCACCGACACGTCGTCGGGGATCGACAGCCCCAGCGAGCGCGCCACGTGCATGGTCTGGATGGCCGACAGGTCGTTGGCGGCGAAGACGGCCGTCGGCCGGTCGGCGAGCGTGAGGAGCTGGCGGGCCGGGACCTCGGACATCTCGAGCTCGTAGTCGCCGACGCGGATCAGCTCGGGGTCGACGGGGATGCCGGCCTCGGCCAGGGCGTCGCGGTAACCCTGCTCGCGCTGCCGGGCGGACTCGAGGTCGGGCCGGCCCGCGAGGAAGCCGATGCGGCGGTGCCCCCGCTCGACGAGGTGGCGGGTGGCGGTGATCGCCCCGGCCAGGTTGTCGGCGTGGATGCTGGGCAGGTTGGACGGCCCCGCGTGGGGGTCGACGGCCACGATCGGCGTGGCGTCGCTGACGTCGACCAGCGTGGGCGTGACCAGGATGAGCCCGTCCGTGAGCGTGCCGCCCAGCCGCGAGACGTAGCGCCGCTCCCAGCCGGAGCGGTCCTTGCCGTGGCCGCTGCCGGAGTAGACGATCAGCTCGTAGTCACGCGCCCGGATCGCCGCGCTCGCGCCCTTGAGCAGCTCGGCGCTGAACGGCTCGATGTCGGCCACCAGGATGCCGAGCACGTTCGTGCGGTGACTGCGCAGGCTGCGCGCCACGAGGCTCGATTCGTAGCCGAGCCGGTCGACGACCGCCTGCACCTTCTGCAGCGTCGCAGGCGCGACGCCGTAACGACCGTTGATCACCTTGGAGACCGTCGCGATCGAGACCCCCGCCTCGGCCGCCACATCACCGATCGTCACACGTGGCACCGAGCGAGCATAACCAGACGTCAAGAACGATGTCGATAACGTTATCGATAACGATTGACAACACTCGCAGTGCTGCGCGACGCTCGGCAGCGCACGGCTCACGGTCTGCAAGAGGGGGACGATCATGCGCCGCAGTTTTGCCCGCAACGCAGTTCTGGTGGGTGTGCTCGCACTCGTTGCCGCGTCATGCGGTGGCGACGACGACAGCTCCGATTCCGAGTCCTCGGGCGGTGGATCCGGCTCCGGCGAGCCGGTCACCATCGACTGGTGGCACATCCAGAACAACGACCCCGGCCTCTCGTTGTGGGAGGACGTCGCCGCCGAGTTCGAAGCTGAGCACCCGAACGTCACCATCGACATCACCGTCTACGAGAACGAGGCCTTCAAGACGGCGATCGAGCCGCGCCTGCAGGCCGGCGACCCCCCGGACCTCTTCCAGTCGTGGGGCGGCGGCGAGCTGGCGGAACAGGTCGAGGCCGGTCTGGTCAAGGACGTCACCGACGACGTCGAGCCCTGGATCGACGACCTCAACGAGGGTGCCGTCGGCCTGTACCAGGTCGATGACGCGCAGTACGGCGTCCCGTTCGACCTCGGCCTGGTCGGGTTCTGGTACAACACCGACCTGTTCGCCCAGGCCGGCATCGACGAGCCACCCGCCACGTGGGACGAGCTGCTGGAGGACGTGCAGACGCTCAAGGACGCGGGCATCACACCGATCGCCGTGGGCATGGGCGACAAGTGGCCCGGCATGTTCTGGTGGGCCTACCTCGGGTTGCGCAACGGCGGCGTCGACGCGTTCCCGGCGCCCGGCGACGAGGCCGAGTTCGGCACCGACCCGTTCGTCGAGGCCGGCAGGCAGCTCGAGGAGTTGATCGCGATGGAGCCGTTCCAGGCCGGTTACCAGGCAGCCGTGTGGGACGGCGCCGGAGGCCAGGCCGCCACGATGGCCACGGGCGACGCGGCGATGATGCTCATGGGCCAGTGGGCGCCCGGCACCATGAACGCCAACTCCCCCGACGGCAACGGCCTCGGCGACTCGCTCGGGTGGTTCCCGTTCCCCGAGGTCGACGGCGGTGACGGCGACCCCACCGACGGCTTCGGCGGTGGCAACGGCTTCGCCGTGGGCGCCGACGCCCCGCCCGAGGCGATCGAGTTCCTCGAGTACATCTCGTCCCGAGACGTCGCCGACCGCTGGGGCGAGTCGGACAGCGGCATCCTGCCGGTGGTGGTCGGCTCGGAGGACTCGGTCACCGACCCGAACCTCACCAGCGTCCTCGAGGCCCGGGCCGAGGCCGGCGCCGTGCAGCTCTACCTCGACCAGGCCTACGACCCGGCCTTCGGCGAGACGATCAACGACGCCGTCGAGCAGCTCTTCGCCGGGCAGGCCTCCCCGGAGGACGTCGCCCAGATGATCGCGGATGCCGGCGGCGGCTGACGCGAGCCTGCCGGCGACCGTCTCCCCCGATCGGGAGCGGTCGCCGGTCGCCGCCGCTGCCCCACCCCCCACCCGCCCCGACGCGGCACCACCGACGGGGAGAACGGTGTCCGGCCGCGTCGGGGCGGTGTGGCGGAAGCGGGTGACGATCGCCGGCTTCCTGCTCCCGGCGCTGCTGCTCTACCTGCTGCTGGCGCTGCTGCCGATCTTCCAGGGGGCCTTCTACAGCGGCTTCGACTGGAACGGCCTCGAACCGCTCGACGAGTTCGTCGGCTTCCAGAACTACCGCGACGCCTTCGCCGACCCGGTGTTCCTCGATGCGTTGCGACACGTCGGGCTGATCCTCGTCCTGTCGCTCGCGTTGCAGCTCCCCTTCGCCCTCGGGCTGGCGGTCCTGCTCGACCAGCGGATGCGGGGACGGGCGCTGCTCCGCCTCCTGTTCTTCCTGCCGTTCGTCCTGTCCGACGTCATCTCGGCGATCGTGTGGCGCCTGCTGCTGCAGCCAGGTGGGCTGGTCGACACCACGATGGAGGGCGCCGGGCTGGCGGGGCAGGTGCAGCTGTGGCTGGCCGACCCCGACGTCGTCCTCTACACGGTGTTCGTCGTCGTCTCGTGGAAGTACTTCGGCTTCCACATGATCCTCTACCTCGCCGGGCTGCAGGGCATCCCGCCCGAGCTGGAGGAGGCGGCCGCGATCGACGGGGCCAGCCGCGCCCAGACGTTCCGCTACGTGACGCTGCCCCTGCTCGCGCCGACCATCCGGGTCTCCGTGTTCCTGTCGATCATCGGGTCGCTGCAGCTGTTCGACCTGGTGTGGGTGATGACGGGCGGCGGTCCCGTCGGCGCCTCGCACACCACGGTGACCTACATGCTCGAGCGCGGCTTCGAGCGCTCGCAGTTCGGCTACGGCAGCGCCGTGGCGGTCATCGCGTTCCTCATCTCGTTCGCCTTCGCCCTCGGCTACCAGCGAGTCGTCCTGCGCCGTGACGTCGCCGGCGCGCTGACGACGATGGGTGGGTGACGGCGGTGTCCGCACCCGCCGTCGGCCTCGTCGTCGGCCGCTCGATCCGGGGACGCCTGAGCCGGGCGGCCATGTACGCGATCGCCACGGTCGTCGTCTTCGTCGTCAGCGTGCCGGTGATCTACGCGGTGCTGGGCGGCTTCCGCACGACCGGACAGCTCTCGGATCGGCCCGTCGGCCTGCCGGACCCCTGGGTCTTCGACAACTACCGCGAGATCCTGGCGTCGGACACGTTCTGGCTGCAGCTCCGCAACAGCGTCCTCGTGGCCGTCATCACGCTGGCGGTCGTCGTGCCGTGCGCCTCGATGGCGGCGTTCGTCCTGGCGCGGTTCTCGTTCCGGGGCCGAGAGGCCTTCTACGCCCTGTTCACGCTCGGACTGCTGTTCCCGGTGACCGTCGCCGTCCTTCCGCTGTTCATCACCGTGCGTAGCCTCGACCTGCTCAACAACCCGCTCGGCGTCGCCCTCCCCCAGGCGGCGTTCCTCCTGCCGACGTCGGTCATCGTGCTGCGCCCCTTCTTCCGGGCCATCCCGCCCGAGCTCGAGGAGGCCGCGGCGATCGACGGCTGCGGGCCCTTCCGGTTCTTCCTCATGATCGCACTGCCGATGTCGCGCCCCGTGCTCGCGACGATCTCGGTGCTCGCCATCGTCCACAGCTGGAACGCCTTCCTGCTCCCCCTGGTCATGCTGGGCGACCCCGACATGTGGACGCTCCCCCTCGGCGTCACGAACTTCTCCACCCAGTACTCGTCCGACACCGCCCGCGTGCTCGCCTTCACGTCCCTGTCGATGATCCCGGCGCTGGTCTTCTACGTCATCGCCGAGCGACAGATCGTCGGCGGGCTGGCCTCGGGGGCCCTCAAGGGCTGACGCCGTGCACGACGCCGCAGTCTCGGCATCGGCGTCAGAACATGGCCTGCCCTGCGGGGCGACCTGAGGCACGCGGGCGGCAGCGGTCCGGCGTGACCTGGATGCCACGGAGTGGACGATGCGCGCAGCTCTTCCATGTGTCGGTTGACACATCGCGAGACCCGGTACAGGCTCACTAGCGGATCGACCATCGCATCGACCAGGGGGACCACTCATGAACCGCTCGCCGCGCCGGCTCGTCTCCGTGCTGGCGGTCCTCCTCTTGCTCAGCGGTCTCGCCGCGAACGGCGCCGACGCTGCTCCCGCCGAGACCCAGCCGGCCGACGACCCGCTGGACGCCTACACCGCCGTGGTCCAGCCCGACGAGATGTCCGCCATCGCGCAGGAGGGCATCGACGTGAGCGGTCAGCGACGGGTCGCGAACGGCGTCGAGCTGGACATGGTCCTCGACCGGGTCCAGGCCGACCGGCTGCGGGGCCGGGGGGTCGACCTGCGGCTCACGCGGGTCAGGGGCGGGCAGACCGTCCGGGAGTTCGCCGCCGAACAGGCCGCCAACGGCTTCAACGTCTGGCGCTCCTACGACGAGGCCGGCGGCATCCGCGACCAGCTCTACGCCGCGGCCAGGAACAACCCCCAACTGGTGAAGCTCGAGGTCCTCGGCCACACCGCCCAGGGACGCGAGATCATCGCGGTCAAGCTGACCCAGGGCGCTCGCGGCATACCGGACGGCACGCGTCCGGCCGTCCTCTACAGCGCCACCCAGCACGCGCGCGAGTGGATCTCCACCGAGGTCGACCGGCGCCTGATGAACCACTTCATCGACGGGTGGCGGGCCAACGACCGCGAGATCCGCACGCTCCTGCAGACGACCGAGCTGTGGTTCGTCCTCGTGGCCAACCCCGACGGCTACCAGTACACGTTCGACCACGAGCGGCTCTGGCGGAAGAACCTCCGCGACAACAACGGAGACGGACAGACCCAGGTCGGCGACGGCGTCGACCCCAACCGCAACTTCCCCAACCACTGGGCCTACGACGAGGAGGGGTCGTCGTCCATCGAGTCCAGCGACACCTACCGCGGCCCGGCGCCGCTCTCGGAGCCGGAGACGCAGGCGATGGTCGGCCTGCTCGACCGCATCGGGTTCTCCTTCCAGGTCAACTACCACTCGAACGGCCAGTGGCTGCTGTACGCCGAGGGATGGCAGACCGGCACGCCCACCGCAGACGACCCGATCTACTACGCGATGTCCGGCAACCTGGACGCCCCGGCCATCGCCGACTTCCACCCGGGCCTGAGCTCGGACGTCCTCTACGTCACCAACGGCGAGACCACCGACTACGCGCACGCCACGACCGGCGCGCTGGCGTGGACACCGGAGCTGTCCGCGGGGTGCGACGGGTGTGGGTTCGTCTTCCCCGACGACGATGCGCTGGTGCAGCAGGAGTTCGAGCGCAACCTGCCGTTCGCCATGTCGGTGGCCCGGTCGGCCGACGACCCCGCCAACCCCGAGACGGTGACGGGGATCACGACCAAGCCCTTCTACATCGACAGCGACGACCCCTACAAGAGCAGCAACCCGGGCACCCAGCTGAGCTTCACCAGGTCGTACGGCGACCCGCAGCCGGTCGCCGTGATCGCCAAGCGCAGCCTCGGCGACGTCACGGCGAAGTACCGCATCAACGGCGGCGAGGTGCAGTCGGCTCCCACGTCCGAGTGGGAAGGAGGGTCGGTGTACGACCCTGCGTCCGTCCACTACCACCAGATGCGGGGCGTGGTGACCGGGACCGACCCCGGCGACTCGGTCGAGGTCTGGTTCGAGGGCGGCGGCCAGGTGAGTGAGTCGTTCACGTACGAGGCCGTGTCCGAGAGCGGCAACCGCACGCTCGTCGTGGCGGCCGAGGACTACACGGGGGCATCACCGGTGCAGCCGCCCGACGGCCCGCATCACGCCGACGCGTACGTCGAGGCCCTGGCCGCCAACGGCCAGCAGGCCGACGTCTACGACGTCGACGCCGCCGGACGGCTCGCCCCGGACGCCCTGGGCGTGCTCAGCCACTACGACGCGGTCGTGTGGGAGACGGGCGACGACCTGGTCACCCGTACCGCCGGCCGCGGCGGCGGCAACGCCGACCGGCTGGCACTCGACGAGATCCTCGAGTTCCGCTCGTACATGAACGAAGGCGGCAGGGTGCTCTTCGCCGGCGACTCCGCCGGCCTGCAGTACACCAACACCGTCGGCAACCAGCTCTACGACCCCAAGGGCGAGATCGCCTGCAGCCCGGCTCCCGAGGGCACGGACCCGCGGCGCTGCCTGCCCCTGTGGGGCTCGTTCGGCGGTGGCGACGCCACCCACGACGTGCTGCAGTACTACCTGGGCGGCTACGTCGCCGTGGCCAACGACGGCCACGTCGACGGCGCGGCGTTCGACGCGGTCGGCGTCGACGACCCGTTCGCGGGCTTCTCGTGGGGTCTCGACGATCCCGTCTTCGCGGGGAACACCCTTCGCAGGTCGTCGTTCCTGGCGACCAGCGGCATCCTCCCGGTCGACCGCTTCCCGCAGTTCGACAGCTGGGCCGCGGCGCGGTACGCCAAGCCGGGCGGTCCGTTCGATCCGCACACCGGAACCCAGTACGTCTACTCGCAGATCGCCGACGTCTCCTACAAGCGACTGACGCGTGAGATCCCCGTTCCGGACGCCGGCGGGTCGCTGACGTTCTGGACGTCCTACGACACGGAGGCCGAGTGGGACCACCTGTTCGTCGAGGCCCGCACGGCCAACGGTGACGACTGGACGACGCTGCCGGACGCCAACGGGAACACGACGACGGCGACCGGCCAGAGCTGCCCCGCGGGCTGGGTGCAGCTGCACCCGCAGCTCGCCCACTACCAGACGTGGGACGGCGCCGATGCGTGCACCGCCACCGGCACCACCGGCGCCTGGAACGCGGCGAGCGGCAACTCGGCGGGTTGGCAGCAGTGGAGCATCGACCTGGCGGCGTACGCAGGCCGAACCGTCGAGATCTCCATCGCCTACGCCAGCGACTGGTCGTCACAGGGCATCGGTGTCTTCGTCGACGACATCGTGCTCCCCGACGGCACCAGCACCTCGTTCGAGACCGGCCTGGACGGCTGGGCGATCACCGGTCCGCCGCCGGGCAGCGCGCCCAACGTGAACAACTTCATCCGGACCGACGCATCGGGCTTCCCCGTCGGCAACGCGATCGCCACACCGCACTCGCTGCTGCTGGGGTTCGGGCTCGAGGGCGTCTCGACCGCGGAGGAACGCGACGAACTGATGGCCCGGGCGCTCGAGCACCTGCTGGGGTAGGACGATCGGCCCGTCGGCCGGCCACGGCTCCGGCCGTGGCCGGCCGTGGCCAGCCATCACCACAGCCACGACCTCGATCCTCACGAGGCGGAGGCCCGTCGCCGTGCACGCGTGACGCCACCGCGGTGTGTCGCCCGGGCCGAGGGCTGACCGGCACCCGCCCGCCCGGAGCGGGCGCCGAGCCGACCCTCCTGTCTCGCGGCGGCGACGCTAGGC